>Ga0307415_100001938_pt1 | contig 10188 bp, 9 predicted proteins | sample DK1Cmetagenome_FD_204524 | JGI IMG/M metagenome (GOLD analysis project Ga0307415, IMG submission 204524) | Maize rhizosphere microbial communities from greenhouse at UC Davis, California, United States - DK15-C-2 | ecosystem: Host-associated > Plants > Roots > Rhizosphere > Soil | place: USA...
CGGCCTAAATTAGAGTTTTAGGAAGTTTTCGACGACCTGCTGGCCTTCAGGATATTGCGCGTCGAAAAGCTCGGGATGGAACTGGACGCTGTAGAGTCGACGTCCCTTCTGCTGCATCGCCTGGATCTTGCACGTCTCGTTTGACGCGGTCACGCGAAAACCGTCGGGCAGTTCTTTCACTTCGTCACAGTGGTTATGCCAGACAGTTATCTCCGCCGGTAGCCCTTTGAAAAGTCCTTCACCGGTGTTTTGGATAGGCAGGAAGCCGCGTTCGCGCTTCGCGCCGTTGTAGCCTTCGCCCGGCTCAAGTCGTTCCATCAATCCAACCTTCGCGCCGTAAGCGATCGCGATCTGTTGGTGGCCACCGCAGATTCCGAGGATAGGCTGGCTCGCTTGTTTGATGACTGCGAACACACCGGCCAGCGACTCAGGCGTGTACATCTCCCACGGATGACTCTGGCCGCTGAGAATTATGTGTGACGGTTTCAGACTGCGCACTCGCTCGAGCGAAACGTGGTGAAATGGCTCGATAAGGATTTCGAGACCGGGAATTAGTCTGCCGAGAACAGCCCTGACTTCGCGCGGGCTTGCTCCCTGACCGTCGATGGTGTTGTCTACAAGATAAATTAACAAGCTACTTCAAACAGTAAAGCTTCCCGTTGAAAGCCCCGATGTAAATTCGCCCGTTCAGGATCGCAGGCGTCGCGTTGATATTATCACCAATCTTCAACTGGCTAATCGACTCGCCGTCGTCGGCCGACACTGCGTGTATCCAACCGGCCTTGTCGCCAAACACCAGGCGTCCATCAACGAGCGGAGACGTTCCCCAGATCGCAGCTTTCGCGCGATAACGCCAAATCACCTCGCCTTTGTCCGCGCTCAGGCTATAGAGATAACCATTGCTCGAGCCGATGTAGACTCTGTCGTTCGCGACGACGGGACTCGCCCAGATACCGCTCTTCTCTTTTCCCGTGCCGCCAAGGGCCTGGTATTTCCAAACGAGTTCGCCGTTGTCCTGACGAAAGCAATAGACGACGCCATTCTCAGCGGCTGTATAAACTTTCCCTTCGTACACGGCGGGAGTCGAATCGGAATCGGCGCCGATGCGTGCTTTCCAAACTGTCGAGCCGTCGCTGAGGTTTAGGCAATACAGGTCGCCACTCTCGGTTCCAATGTAGGCCCGGTTATCGACAACGGAAAAGCTTCCCTCCATCGACCCGAGTCGCTCGGTTTTGTAAGCCAAACTACCGTCTTCGAGATTCAGGCTGTAGAAGAAACCGTCCTCACCGCCGAAGTAGACGCGGTTGTCGATTACGGCCGCAGAGCAGTCGACTTCAAAACCGGTTTTGTACTTCCAGATGAGCGTGCCGTCACGGGCGTCGAGGCAGTAGATGTAGTGATCGAGACCGCTTGCGATTAGCCGGTTGCCAACAATCGTGGGCGTCGCTTTGAGGCTGTCGTCAGTTTTGAAACTCCAAACCAGGCTGCCGTCTTTTGCGTCGAGACAGTAAAGATGTCCGTCAGCGGAGCCGAAATAAACGTGACGCTCATCAACTGACGGCTGACCCGGCCAGCTCGACCCGCCCCACGGATCTTTGTGCAGGCGGCCGGTGATCCATTTGGTCTCGAATTCCCAAACGACCTGCAAAGGTTCGTCAGACCAGGGACCGGTGCCGTAAAAATTGCGGGAGGCGTTTCCCAGCCACATCGGAACTGAAGCTGGCGGTTTGGGCGGCGGCGGTTGGGGTTTTGCCTCGGTCTCAGGAACGACCGTCCCACCGCAGGAGGTGAGCAATAACAGGGCTAAGATGATGGGGGAGAGTTTGAACGACATTGGATTTATGCCTGCAACCACTGGCCTGAATAGACTACTTCAGCCGTTGCAGTAATCACAACCTCGCCATCTTCTCTCCATTGGATGCGGACCTCGCCGCCTTCCATCAACACGCGCACGTCGCGATCTGATTTGTCGTTGACTATCGCAGCGACCGCGCCGGCACACGAGCACGTTCCGGAAGCGGTCGTTTCACCGACCCCACGTTCCCAGATCCGCAACTCGATGAAATCTCTTTCGACCGGCCGCACGAACACGACGTTGGTTCGGTCAGGAAACTGTTCGTGGACTTCGATCGCCTTCCCGATCTTTCGCCAGTCGAGCGCGTCGAAGTCGTCGACGAAGATGCAGCAATTCGGATTACCCATCTGCATCGCGGTAACCGGAAAGCGCTCGCCGTTCACAAGCAACGGATAATTGACGACTTTATCGAGCGGCGGCGTGTTCGACATCGGTATCGAAGCGGTGTCGAACTTCGGTTGGCCCAACTCTGATTCAAACACAAACTTTCCCGGGACCTGCTGTCCGCGCGGAAAGTATCTCTTCAACCCGGTGCGCGTGCTCAGTCGTAATTCGTCTTTGGACCAGAGACCTTTGTAGTAGAGATAAGCAACGGCGCAACGCGTGCCATTGCCGGATAGTCCGGCTTCACTGCCGTCAGGATTGAAGATGCGACAATTGAAATCGGCGGCGTCAGTTTCAGACGGGCTGATGAGCGCGATCCCGTCGCCGCCCGCGCCGTAATGTCGATTGCAAATTCGACGCGCAAACTCGCCGAGATTCTCGACGTCCTTCAGTTGCTCAGCTTCAATGACGAGATAGTCGTTTCCCAGACCGTGGAACTTGGTGAATTGTGGGTGCATTTATTCTGGTTTGCCTGTGAACGATGCAAGCAGTACGGCGATCGGGTCGATACACGCGGCGCGCGCATCGAGGTCTCGCGGATAGTTGTTGACCATGATCGAGAACGCGAGTCTCTCGCCGGCAGCGGTCGTCATGTAGCCACCGAGGCTGGCTGCTGAACTCAATGAACCGGTCTTCGCGCGCAAATTGTTTTCGGCGGGCGTGCCCTTCATTCGGTTACGCAAGGTGCCGTCTACGCCCGCAATCGGCAACGCATCACGAAACACAGACGCGTAGCGATGTTTACTCATATACGTCAACAACTGCACTGAAGCTTCCGCGGTGATCATGTCGTTACGCGACAGGCCTGAGCCGTCATCGAGTGACAATGCTTCCGGTCTGATGCCCACCGTTTTCAAAAATGACTTCACTGCTTCAAGGCCGAGCTCTTCCGAGGTTTGATTGAGAATCGAAGTGCTGGCTGGCGGCGGCGTCATCTTACCCAACGTGCGCAGGATGAGTTCGGTGTAGAGATTCTGACTCGGCTTCAATGTTTGCGACGCGATCATGCTGAACGGCGGCGATTGCAGCGTTGCGATCTCATTCTGCAATGAACCGTTTGTTCCGGTGACCGGCACTCCGGAAATCATAGCCGGTTGAGCCTCGCCGGTCGTGCGTGATTTGCCTGTAATTACAACGCCTTTTTGAGTGAGTGACGACCGCAACAAGTAAACAAAGAGAAGCGCCGGATGCGAGATGCCGATTCCGCCGCTATAACCCCGATCCTCGAGCGGAATGCTGCCGGTGATCGTGATCGTGTTCTCACCTAAACCTCTGTGAATCGAGAATTCACGTTTCATGCCCTTCGCGGACGTGATCACTTTGTTCACGATCGTTAGCAGCGGATCGGGCGGACCAGTGGTGATCAAGGCGGGTTGGCCCACTGCGGGACCAGGCTTGATGAAGAGATCGAGCGCATTATCGTTGACTGCTAGCGGTGTGACTTCGGCGCCGTAGTACCAGGTGAGATCTTCCCAGTTCCAACCCGCGCCATACTTTGGACCAACAAAGTAACTTTCATCACCGACGAGATCACCCTCAACACGCTTCACGCCGGCAGCGACGATGCGCGTCGCTAGATCGTCGATACCTTTGAAGTAGTCGCCGTTGTTGAAACGAGCGGCGATTGATGGATCGCCACGACCGTAGATCGTCAGATCGCCGCGCACTACACCGTACGAATCAGGACGCGTTGCGGCATAGACGGAAGTCACAAAGCGGTAGTCAGGAGATAAACGATCGAGCGCGGCGGCGACCGTGTAGAGTTTCATGTTCGATGCCGGTCGCAGAAGTTTGTCTGCGTGCTCTTCAAAGAGAACACGCCCGTTATCAAGCGAAACGACTTTTATACCGATCATCGCGGGCGCAAGCTCCGGTTTCGCGAGGACCTCCTGGATACGCGTCTGGAGCTCTGCGAGCGTCTTCGGCGCAGTCGCGGGTGCGGACTTCGGCTGTTGCGCAACCGCCGCAAAACTGAAACTTAGGAGAAGATAGACTGCGAGTGCTCGCCTGTATCTGTGCATGATCTTCTGTGAAATCCGTGTCATCTGTGGCTAACTTTCTTCATCAACTCCACAAACCGTGGATCTCCTCTCAACGACGCCCAATTCGGATCGTTCTCTAAACACGGTCGATTCGCGTTACCGAGCGAGATCGAACGCTCGAGCCATTCGAAAGCATCGCCCGACAAACCCTCGAGCGCATAAACCGATCCGATCGAATAACTGATGTCAGCATCAACCTCACCGTTGCGTTTCACAGCCGGCGTGATTTGCGCAAGCGCCTCGTCATGCCTGCCCTGCGCACTTAAGAACATCGCCATGAACGGCCTTATGCCGTGCATATTTGGATGGCTGTCGACGACGTCTTTCATCAACTCGGCCGCCTCATCCGTTTGTCCGGTGTAGTACAACGCGAGCGCGCGAAATGTTCGCACTAACGCATTGTCAGCATCGCCCGCCGTGTCAAGCTGGCGAAACGTCTCGTCAAACTGGCCCATGTACATATAGACCAGAGCACGACTATAACTCGCCACTACGTGTGCCGCCGGATCCAACCGCACGAGGCGATCGTAACTGCGCAACGCTCGTCCATACTCACCATCCAAACGATGCAACAACGCCTTCACGAAGTGGACCACCGGTTCGTTTGGCGCCTCTCGCCGCGCCCGGCTCACCTCGGCACGCGCCTTTTGCTTCTGCCCGCGCCACAAGTAAACAAAGACCATCAGCATGCGCGCTTCGACGATGTTTGGATCGAGCGACAACGCCTTCGTGAAAGCCTTCTCAGCCTGCTCGTAATCTTCGGAACCGCCAAAGCCCTTGAAGACTCGATTCACATGACAGGCGCCAAGACCGTCATGGGCCAACGCGAAGTTTGGATCGAGTTGAATGGCGCGCTCAAAGTGAGCGATCGCTTCGTTGCAATCGTCTTCGGATAACGTGCGAAAAATGAAGCGCGCAAACAGGTCGCGACCGCGAAGGTATTGCTCGTAAGCAAGCGCGTTCTGCGTCGAGGCTTTCGCAATTCCCGACAGCTCCGCGGGACTGAGCTCCACGCGCAAGCCTTCGACGATTCGTTGCGCGATCGTGTCCTGAAGCACGATGATGTCCGACGCGGCCGTGTCGATCCGATCGCTCCACAACAACTCACCCGAAGCGACGTCGATCAGTTGCGCAGTTACCCGAAAACGCTCACCCGCGTGAATGAAGCCCGCAGTCAGCACAGCACTGACACCAAGTTCCTGGCCAATCTCGCGCGGATCTCTTTGCTGTCCCTGGTAACGCGCGATCACTGACGAAGGACGCACGACGAGCGATCGCACACGCGCAAGCTCAGTAATCACTGCATCCGCGAGCGAGAACTCATAAAAACTCGAAGCGGGATCGTTGCTCAAATTCCGGAAACAGAGAATCGCAAGACTCTTCTTCTCCTGATCGGCGACTGTCGTGAACGGCGTCTCGTGAATACCTTGCTTCGACACGTTGGGCGCAGTGGTTGGTGAGTCAGTTCTCGTAATCGACTTCAACCAGCGCACTGCCCGTGAAAAGGGTTTGGCGCCCGAGAGATGACGCGGCGGTTCCGGTGTCACGCCCTGATAACCAGTCGCCGGCGCGTCAATTTCCTGAAGCACTTGCCGCAGCTCGTTGCGAAAGTCGTCCATGTTTTGGAAACGATCTCTCGGCTCTTTCGCGAGTGCTTTGTCGATGATCTGCTGCAAGTGTGGCGGAATCGCACTCGAGCGCAACTCCTCAATCGGCCGCGGCGGATCGTGCAACACCGCGTGACGCACGTCGATCGTCGTCTTGCCGCGAAACGGCCACGTGCCGGTCAGCATTTCGTAAAGCAACACGCCGAGCGAAAAAATGTCCGCGCGTTTGTCGACGCGATCGCCACGCGCTTGTTCGGGCGCGGCGTAAGTCGCAGTGCCGTAAGGCACGCCCACTTCAGTCAGTTCAGTTCGATGAATGCCGGCAGTAACGGCTGCGGTATCATCGAGAAGCTTGGCCAATCCGAAGTCGAGCACTTTTACCTGGCCCGACGACGTGACCATCACGTTGCCCGACTTGATGTCGCGATGAATGATGCCGCGGTTGTGTGCTGCTGCAAGCGCGTCGGCAACTTGTAAACCAATCAACAACGCCGTCTTCAGTTCGAGCGGACGACCCGCGACAAGCTGGCGCACGTTCTTGCCTTCAACGAATTGCATCGCGATGAAGTGAACGCCATCAACTTCGTCGAGATCGAAGATCGTGCAGATGTTTGGGTGGTCCAACGACGACGCAAGACGCGCTTCGCGTTCGAATCGTTTGAGGTTCGCGTCTTTGGCACTGAGTTCCGGCGGTATGACTTTGATCACAACCGCGCGGCCGAGCTTGGTGTCGATGGCTTTGTAAACTGCGCCCTGCCCGCCGACACCGAGCTTGTCTGTGATGCGGTAGTTGCGAAGAGTCTTGCCTAACATCTGGTTAGCGGTGAAAAGAATCCAACAACTCAGCGGCCGTTGCTGTCGCAGTTCCGACTTTGCCTACTACGATTCCGGCGGCGTGATTGGCCAACGTTGCCGCTTCGAACATCGTTGCACCCGTGGCCAGCGCGCCTGCGAGGGTTGCGATCACGGTGTCGCCGGCGCCGGTGACATCATAGACCTCGCGCGCCGCTGTTTCGACGTAAACGGGTTGGCCGTCGCCTTCGAGCAACATCATTCCACGATCGCCGCGCGTTATTAACACGGCATCACAGCCGAGTTTCTCGCGTATGACTTTCGCGGCGTGATGCGAACCGTCGTCGGAATGGTCCTCGGTGTCGCTCATGCGTAATGCTTCGAGGTGGTTTGGAGTAACAAGGGTTGCCGGGCGATACGAGTTGAAGTTGCGCAACTTGGGATCGACGAGGACCGGAGCCTGCTCGTAAGCAACGGGCAGGATCTCGCGCAGTATGCCCGGCGTCACGACACCTTTGTCGTAGTCAGAAACCACGAACGCATCGGCCTGTGTCAGTGCCTCTTTCAGACAAGTGACGATCTTCTCTTCCAATTTCCCCGTCACCGGATTTCGTGACTCTCGATCCGCACGTACGACGAGCTGGCTGTGGGCAATGATGCGCGTCTTGGTTGTCGAGGGACGCGACTCATCAACCAGTAAATACTGATCATGGACTCCGAGATCGCGCAACCCAGTTTGTAATTTCCGTCCCGCTGCATCGTTACCGACAACACCCACAACAGCTCCGCGCGCACCGAGCGCAACCAGATTCGCGAGCACGTTTGCCGCGCCGCCGAGATGGATCGATTCGCGCCGGACGTCAACAACCGGCACAGGCGCTTCAGGCGAGATGCGCGTGACGTCGCCCCAAACAAACTCGTCGAGCATCACGTCGCCGAGTACGAGCACGTAACGATCGCGAAGGTTTTGCAGAATCTCTGCGGCCCGCGTTTTAGTCAGTTCAGACATTAAGACAACACTCGATCGATCGCGGCCGTGACGCCAGTCACCGGCACACGCAGGATGCATTCGGGTTGAGCAAACTTTTCGCAAAAATATCCATGACAAGGCTGGCACTGCATCTCTTCAAAAACGATTTCAGCCGGCGCGGAATTCCACGGCCGCCAGTGCGCGCGGTTTGAAGATCCAAACACGACGACAGAGCGTGTTCCAGTCGCGGCTGCGATGTGAGCGATGCCACTGTCGTTGCCGACAAACACTTGCGCTCGCTTCGCTAGCGCGGTCACTTCCGGAAGTGAAAGATCCATCGTCACCAGCGGAACCGCGGATGAGTCTGTCAGAGTTTCCAGTATCGCCTGTTCGTGAGGTGCTGCGATTGCCACCGGCGCGAACCCGCGCCCCGCAAGATGCTCAACTACGCGCGCGAAGTTTTCCGTCGCCCATTGCTTGGTTGCAAATGCCGCTGCGGGATGGATGAGCGCGATCTTTCGATCTGCGAGTCCGATTGCGGCTAAACGTTGATTTATGTTTTCAGCGGACTGAGGCGCGATGCCTAGCACGGTGCGTGGCCGATCGGTCACCGGAACTCCGGTCCAACCGAGCAGTGCGAGTTGTTGTTCGACGGAGTGGGTTTTCTGTTGTCCCCAGAGCAGCAAAGGCGACGGCGACTGGTGATTGTGAAGTTGTGCGTATTGATAAGTCTTGAAACCGACGCGGTGACGCGCGCCAGTGGCACGCGTCAGAAAAGTCGCAGTCGTACCGCCATGAAGATTGTAAACAACGTCGTAATTGCTCGCGCGAAGTTCGCGCGCCACGCGTGCTCGACTCATCAGTCCGCCGCGTTCAAGGACCACTACGTTGTCGATGTGCGGATGATGATCGAGTAACGGCGCGACCCAATCTTCAACGAGAATGTCGACTTGAACATGCGGAAGAAAACGCTTCAGCGCCACAGCTGAAGGAGTAGCCAGCACGGTATCGCCAATCGATCGCAGCCGGACCAGGAGGACTTTTCGCACTTCGGACCAGTCCCAGCGAGGCGGCGCCAACGGTTGCGCGGCGTCCTGAAGCTGAACGATGTCGCGCAGGCTGTTCATTGAGTCACTCTTCGATAGTCGCCTCATCGATGAGCATTACGGGGATATCGTCGCGAATCGGATAAACGCGTTTGCATTCGACGCACTTGAGCGCGCTGCCGTCCGGCTTGAGTTCGACTTTAGCTTTGCAAGCTGGACACGCGAGTATTTCCAAGAGTTCCTGACTGACTGCCATGGGCATGACCTTTCCTATGCGGCACTAGCTGCGGGAATGTAGAGAGCTTATCACAATATGTCCTACAGGACTTAGATGCCCTATACTCTCCGTAATGTCGCTGGAATTCGCACTGCAATACGCCTGCCCCCTGCGCGCAAACTATTCCGAACGCCACCTGCGCGAGTGGGGGCGGTTGAGCAGCCTGCACGCAAAGCTCACCACCGGAGACGCTACTGCGCCGTCGATCGATAAACTCAAGTGGGTTGAAAACGCGAGCGCCGAAATCGAACGTATGCAGGAAGCGACTGTGGTGTGTAGCCAATGCCCGGCCTGTCTGCCGCTCGATATAGCAGGCGAAGGCGAGCTGGTTGGTTGTCTGGGTCGAATCATTTACCCGATCGAGGCGCAGTTTGAAAAGTTTCTGGCCGATCGAGTGCAGCTCTCGCTCGACACGCTGGATAAGGAAGATCAGCCCCGACTGCTGCGCATTCTGATCGATCCGGAGTCGCCGTTTGATGGCGAAGCGACGAAGGAGCTACGGCGAGTGATTACAGAGGATGGGTTGCGATTTTTTGAGTTGCGTGTACCGATTGTTCTGACGCGTGATGCAGCTAGACTCACGACTGACAACATCTTCGATCTGCTAGCCGGGTTTCGCTCTGAAGACAGCGACACAACTACCTACACACGCGAACTTCCCTTCGAAGCCGCCGCCGACTATTACGACTTTCTCGATCTAATTTTGCGCAGCGAGTTGAGTCAGTCAGAAGTCGCACGGTTAACTTCGCGCAGCCGCAATTATCACCAGTTCCTACGCCTTCTCACCGCCATCGAGAAAGCCGAAGCACTCAATACTCGCGTGTTGATTGATTAACGAGTTACTGCTTGCGCTCGTCCAGCATGCGTAACGTGTCGAGGATGAGGTTTGTGTTGCTGACTGCCTGAATGCGGATGGGGAACTGATCGTCGGTTTTTTGAAACTCGAAAGTGCCGCTCGTGATCTCGACCACTTTCTGAAAACCCATGTCGGCCACCTCACCGTCGCAGGCTGCATCGACGATGCGACCGTCGTTGAATTTAACCTGGCCCTGCCGTTTGGGTTGCGTGAGAGTTAGCACGCCGTTCAAGCGCGCGTTTTCGATCACCTGAATAGCGTCAAAAACACTGATGGCCGAGAGGTCGCCCGCGAGCGTGAAGTGCTTGCGTTCGAAATGCGGTTCGGCCGCGGGTACCGGCTTCAGGTCAGGGCGCCGG
>Ga0307415_100001939_pt1 | contig 10182 bp, 10 predicted proteins | sample DK1Cmetagenome_FD_204524 | JGI IMG/M metagenome (GOLD analysis project Ga0307415, IMG submission 204524) | Maize rhizosphere microbial communities from greenhouse at UC Davis, California, United States - DK15-C-2 | ecosystem: Host-associated > Plants > Roots > Rhizosphere > Soil | place: USA...
TCCACGTCCTGCGAGGCTTTGGCGGCCCGTTCGGCGGCATAGGCGATGAAGTGATCGACGATCAGCGGATCGGCGAGCTGCTCGCCCAGGACCGGGGTGATGCCGATGGTCAGCCGAAAAGGAACGCCCTCTTCGCGCAGGTCATAGAGCGCGTTCAGCAGCGGCACATAGGTTTCGGCAATCGCCTCGTGCACCCATTCCTCGCCGTGCGGCCACATGCCTGCTTGCCTGGCATATGGCAGATGGCTATGCAACATGAACGTAAAGGCCCCGATTTGCGCTGTCACACTATTCCTCCCTCATACGATTCACGAAATGCACGCTCGTCCTCGTCTCGGGCGCCCGGCGCTAGCTCACCCACCGGCATGTGCGTGCAATTGGTGCGTCGCGTCCGGCGCCGTATAGTCATACGGGTCACGACCACGCGGAAGCTCGATCTGGCCCGACCGGCCGTAGGTATCGGTCAGCTCGCGTAGCCCATCCGCCAGCCCTTCGTGCAGCTGGTGCGGAGCGTAGCGCCAGGCCCAGTTGCCGGTAGGGCTGCCCGGGGTGTTCATGCGCGCGTCGTCGTCGAGACGCATCACATCCTGCAGGGGCGCGATGGCGCGATCGGCGACGGAAGCCAGCGCGGTGCGGATGAGGTCCCAGGCGATATCGCTACCGTCGCGCCCGAGGTACCGCTGGGCGCTGGCGCGCACCGCATCGGGTAATGTGCGGAACCAACCGATGGTGGTCTGGTTGTCATGCGTCCCGGTGTAGACCACCGTCTCTGGAACGTAATTGTGGGGAAGATACGCATTGGTGGGACCGCTGTCGAACGCGAACTGCAACACCTTCATCCCCGGGAAACCGAGCTCCTCACGCAATGCGACAACATCCGGGGTGATGAGACCGAGATCCTCGACGATGAACGAGAGCTGCCCCAGCGCGCGCTCCATGGCCTCGAAGATGGCGCGACCCGGGCCCTGCTCCCAATGACCGCCCGCGGCGGTGGGAGCATCGGCCGGAACCACCCACATCGCGGCGAAGGCGCGGAAGTGATCGATGCGGAGCAAGTCGACCTGGCGCAGCGCGGAGCGGACGCGATCGGTCCACCAGGCGTAGCCGCTCTCGGCATTGCGCTTCCAGTCATAGATCGGATTTCCCCAGAATTGGCCCTCCGCGGTAAAGGCGTCCGGAGGAACCCCGGCGACGACGGTCGGACGCCCCTGTCGATCCAACCGGAACAGGTCGCGGTGCGCCCAGACATCGGCGCTGTCGTAGGCGACGAAGATGGGCAGATCACCGACGACGACGATGCCCCGCTGATTCGCATAGCGCCGGACCTCGGTCCACTGCCGGTGAAACAGGAACTGGGTGAACTCGTGAAATCGAATTTCGTCTCTGAGTTGCTCTTTCGCGGCAACGAGTGCATCGCCCTCGCGTAGCGCGACCTCGGTCGGCCAGTCGCTCCAGGCAAGTCCGCCATGGGCGCTCTTCAGCGCCATGAAGGTGGCGTAGTCGTCCAGCCAACCGGCCTGCTCACCGCAGAACGCGTCAAGAGCGGGGCGATATTCTGGCGCCGCACCCCGGCGAAATCGATCGAATGCTTTGCGGAGAAGCGGCATCTTGAATGCGCGTACCGCGTCGTATGCGACCGATGACGTGGAAAACGGCGGGGCGTCGTCGAGCTGAGCGGGGTCGAGCAGGCCGTCCCCGGCCAGCCAGGGTAGCGAGATCAGCAGCTCATTGCCGGCGAAGGCCGAAGGTGATGCATAGGGGGAGTTTCCCAGTCCAGTCGGACCAAGCGGCAGCAATTGCCAGAGCGTCTGTCGACCGCGAGCGAGCCAATCGACGTAGCGAAAGGCGGCCTCGCCGAAGTCACCGATGCCATGCGGCCCGGGAAATGACGTTGGATGACAGATGACGCCGCTCTGGCGGTTGCGAATGCGCTCCATTAAAACTTCCAGTCCAGACGCGACAGTGAAAACTCAATGTCGGTGCGTGGTGCTGCCTTTGAACCCCAGCCTGGAAACGACGGTCGAGCCCGGCATGGTGACTACTGGCCGCCGCGGGCCAGGCGATACCGTTCGCGGCACGTGGCAACGGTCCGTAACGTCTCCTCGAGATCGTGCCACCCGAGGACCTCGGTCTGCTTCGGTTCGAGCTGCTTGTAGGTGGCGAAGAACGTCTCGATCTCGCGCAACCAGTGGTCGCCAACGTCGGCGAGCGTCCGCACATGCGCGTAGCGTGGATCCCCGACTGGCACGGCGAGAAGCTTGAAGTCGGAACCCTTCTCGTCGTGCATATCGAGCCCGCCGAGCGGCCGAGCGGGGATCAGGCACCCGGGGAATGTCGGTTCCTGCACGAGGACCAGCACGTCGAGGGAATCGCCGTCTTCGGCTAGCGTCTCGGTGACGAATCCATAGTCCGTCGGGTAATGCACCGACGAATAGAGGACCCGGTCGAGGAGAAACCTCCCCGTGCTTTCGTCGTACTCGTACTTGTTGCGGCTGCCGCGAGGGATCTCGATAAACGCGAGGACCGAGGCGGCGTCGGTGCCCTGAGCCGGCACGTTCTCTGCTGGCGTCTGCCAAACCGCGGTGGATGTCCCCTCGCGCATGCGGCTCCTCTCCCCGCCGGTGCGGCGGCAATCTCTGTTCAGGTGATTTAGCAAATTCCAGGCCGCACCGCCGCACCGTAGGAATCGCGTGTGGGAGGGCCGACCAGGAAATAACGGAGACCCGCCAATAGCGGGTCTCCAAAGAGGTCGAGATTCGGTCGCCTGACGATCAGGCAGACTCGCCGCTAGCAGCGGCGGCCACCTCGACCGCGTCGTCCGCTGGCGCCACCGCTGTCTCTTCGGCCTCAGAACCCCGCCGGGACGCGGCATCGCCCTCCGCTCGCGCCGACAGGCGCGACTGGCGCTTGGACGGCCGGCTCGACCCGGCCGCGGCCTCAACCCGGCGCATGAAGCGCTCGACTTGACCGGCGGTGTCTACGATCCGCTGCTCACCTGTGTAGAACGGGTGGCAGACGTTGCAAAGATCGGTACGCAGGGACGGCTTCGTCGACCGCGTGATAAAGGTGTTACCACAGGCACACGTGACCGTAGCTTCGACGTAATTGGGGTGAATTCCAGTTTTCATGGGAAACGGAGCTCCAGATCTTGTAACACGCTAAACACTATGACCGGGTACCAGCGGGGCTAGTCGGCCGCTCCCGATTCCGCGTAGATGACCGATTCGTGGGCCGGTTTGGCGAGGCCCTTGCCGCCGCCGATCGGGTAGACGTCGGGCGGGTAGACGCTGATCCGACGCTTGGCTCGACTGACCGGTTCGAAGCGCACGACGCCGTCGATCTTGGCGTAGATGGTGTGGTCCTTGCCGATCCCTACGTTTTGACCGACCCAGAACTGCGTTCCGCGCTGGCGAACCACGATCGTTCCCGAGCGCACGAACTGGCCATCGGAACGCTTCACGCCGAGCCGTTTCGACTCGCTGTCGCGACCGTTGCGCGAGCTACCAACGCCTTTCTTGTGAGCCATGACTTTCTCCCTCGATGTTCTTGCTCTTGCAGCTGAATTAGGCGTTGATCGCCGTGATTGCCACCCGTGTCAGCGACTGGCGATGGCCGGTGCGACGCCGGTACCGCTTCTTCGGCTTGTACTTGAAGACCACGATTTTCGGACCGCGATACTGTTGCTCGACCTGCGCCTGGACGGTTGCCCCGGCCAGCAGTGGCGTGCCGACCCTGGCCGATCCATCGCCGCCAACCATGAGCACGCGATCGAACGTGATGTCGGCTCCCGGCTCGACCGGAAGCTTCTCGATCGAGAGCGTATCGCCGACCGCAACCCGGTATTGCTTGCCGCCGGTTTCGATGATGGCATATGGCACAGCGCCCGAATCTGAGGCGGAGCGTGTTCTTGCGAGCACGGGCGGTTGCTCCGGCTCGGTGCTCGGTCCTGTATCAGTCATCACAATGTTCGCTCGCTCTTTCACACCAGCCGGATGAACACCGGGGATCCGCGCAACGCAAAACCGGGTGCGTAGACGCACCCGCGGCAGGTGAGTATACCATAGCCGAGGCCGACCAATTTGGTGCGGGACGAAAACGGTTCTCGAGACGTCTCCGCGATCCGGAGCGGGACGGATTTCCGCCGCTGTTGAAGTGCTGAAGTGGAACCTAGCGGCCATTGGACACGTATCAGAGTCATTGTCGAATCGGAAGGTATCAACCTAGCAAAGGATCGCATCGCTGTGACATCCCAGACGTTAGATGAAGGTCGTGACCAGGGCGCGGTCTTCGCATCCCTGGGGCGGAGATGGAAAGCCGGCGCTGCCACGACGATTGTGGTGGGCGCGTTTGGGCTGGGACTGGTCGCCGGTGGACACGGTCTCGGCGGAACGAGCGACGCGGGCGCCGAGTCGTCACTGACCGGTCGCCCCGAGTTCGCGACGTTGGAGGAGACCTGGGAGCTGATTCACGAGAAGTGGCCGGAACCCACGCAGCTCGACGACAGCGCACTCATGTATGGCGCGGCGAAAGGCATGGTCGCCGCGCTCGGCGACGAGGGGCACAGTGGATTCCTCGATCCTGTCTCGACCAAGGAAATGGAGCAGGCGCAAGAGGCCGAGTATGTGGGTATCGGCGTCGAGGTCGATGCACGCTGCGGCGTACCTGTCGTCGCCTCGACCATGACCGGATCGCCGGCCGAGGCGGCCGGTCTCCAGCCGGGGGACGTCATAGCTGAAGTCGACGACGTCTCGACCCGTCGCATGGACATACGCGATTTACGCGATCTCATCCTTGGCAAAGAGGGCGATCACCTGACCCTGACGATCGAGCGCCCGAATCAACCCGATCCGCTGCGCGTCGACGTCACTCGGCAAACCATTGATCGTCATCCCGTCACTTGGCGCTGGCTGCCGGAGCAGACCGTCCAGCTCCGTATCACCGATTTCCAGCCGGGGGTCAATCAGAAGGTACAGAGCGCCCTGGAGACCATCCGCCAGCAAGGCGCGCAGCGGTTGATTCTCGATCTGCGCGGAAATCCCGGCGGGCTCGTTCCGGAGGTGATCGGCGTCGCGTCAGAGTTCCTCGATGAGGGTTCCACGATTTTCCTGGAGAAGGAAAGAGATCTAGAGGCTCGCCCGATTCAGACCGTTGGTCGGACCGGAGACTGGCTGGACCTGGCACTCGTTGTGCTAATCGATGATGACTCGGCTTCAGGTGCGGAAGTTCTGGCTGCCGCGCTTCGTGACAATGGACGGGCTCAGCTCATCGGGGAAACAACGTTTGGCACCGGAACGGTGCTGTCGACGTTTCCGCAGGACGATGGCTCGAGCGTCGTACTGGCGACGGCATTCTGGCTGACGCCAGAGGGCGATCCCGTCTGGAAGGAAGGGGTCGAGCCCGATCAATTCGTCGCGCTCGCGAGGGATGTGTTTCCTTCGCGACCTGAGGACGATCCTGAATTGACCGAGAGGGAGCTGGAGGGTTCGCCGGATGCACAGTTGCGGGCAGCTTTCGAGGCGCTGGGGGACGCCCCACTCGCGTCATAGCACCGAGTGCTGGCCCGTGATGGGTTGCCAGCGAGACCGTGGTACTGTTGCCGAGTCCGGACTCCCCGGACGCGATCGAGCGCTACCCGAATCCCGCCCGCGGAGGGACCCCCGCTGATGCTCTCTTCGGAAGGCTTGCCCCGCCCTGTCATCCGATCGGCAACAGTCACTCGCCGATTTCAGAAATTCCTCCTGGTGGGAGCCGTCGGTCTCGGCGTCAACCAGGGCGCTCTGTTCGCATTGGTTGACCAGGCCAATTTGGCTGTGGCCATGGCGTCGCCGATTGCGATTTTCCTGTCGATGATCGTGACCTTCATCTTGAATGAGCGGTGGACATGGCAGGATCGCGGACAGGGCCGCATCCTGCATCGCGCGTTCCTGTACGGGTCGATTAATTCCGGTGGACTCCTCATCAACTGGCTGACACTCGTTTCACTGCATCGAATTGGACTTGACTACCTGGTTGCCAACCTCATCGGAGCTGGGATTGCCGCCGTCTGGAACTTCAGTCTGAATCACGCGCTAACCTGGCGCCGGTGACTGCGATGTGGCCATCCCGGGTAGTGGAAACCGCGAGATTGTTCCTGCCAAGTGCGACGACAGGGCTCGCATACACTGCCTGTCGAGTGGCTGCTGACAGCGGCCGACACGTCTTCTATCTTGGCGCGCCGGTACTGGACGGCCGCCACGCCCGATGAATTAGAGGGTCTTTCCACACTATGGATGCACCACACAACGGCCACGCAATTGGACTTGATGGCGCAGCGTCCAATGGAGCCGTGCCACAGCCGGTCGGATCGACGGTCGTGATGGGCGCCGGCCCGGGAGGTCTGTGCTCGGCCTACGTGCTCTCCAAAGCCGGTGTGCCGACCACGGTGCTCGAGAAGGCTCCCTTTGTGGGCGGGCTGGCGCGAACGATTCGCCGCCCAACCGAGTACGGCGAGTTTCGATTCGACATCGGTGGGCATCGCTGGTTCACCAAGAACGACGAGCTCAACGCGCTTTTCCGCGAAGTCGTCGCCGAGGAGCTGCTCTGGGTGAACCGGATCAGCAGAATCTATTTCGATGGTAAGTACGTCGATTACCCGCTCAAGATTTCCAATGCCCTAAAGGCTATTGGGCCAGTTGTGGCCGCCAGGGCGATGGCGGACTACGGCCGTACCCGGGTGAAGCAACGCCTCAGCCCGTCACCGGTCGAGTCGATGGAGGACGCCTACATCGATCAGTTCGGTCCGACGCTCTACCAGCTCTTTTTCCAGCGTTACTCGGAGAAAGTCTGGGGTCTGCCCTGCGACCAGATGAGCGGCGACTGGGTCTCGCAGCGATCGAAAGGCATGTCGCTGGTGACCGCCGTCAAGGACGCGGTTGTTCCGACGAAGGGCAAGGTCGTCAGCCTCATCGACGAGTTCATGTACCCCCGAGGGGGGTTCGGGCGCTTTTCAGAGAGGATGGCGGACGCCATCACGGCGGCCGGAAATGACATACGGCTCAAAACCGGAGTCGAGAAAGTCCATCGCGAAGGAAACCGTGTCGTCGGCGTGACAGTATCGACTGAAAATGGCACGGAGCGAATCGAAGCGGACCACTACATCTCCTCGATCCCGCTGACGCTTCTGGCGAAGATCATGGATCCAGCGCCCTCGGCCGAGATCCTGGCGGCCGCCGACGCGCTGACCTTCCGCAACATCATCACCGTCAATCTGATGCTGAAGAAGCGCCAGGTCACCCCGGACACCTGGCTTTACGTCCATGACCGCAACATTCTCTTTGGCCGGTTCCACGAGCCGAAGAACTGGAGTCCGGCCATGGTGCCGAGTGACGACCTGACCTCACTGGTGGTCGAGTACTTCTGCTCCTTTGGCGATCATATCTGGTCGATGAGCGAAGAGGAACTGGTGGCCCACACCGTGCGGCACCTCGTCGACGACCTGAAGTTCATCACTCCCGACGAGGTCATCGGCGGCTTCATCGTGCGCGCGCCGCGCGCCTACCCGGCCTACGTCATCGGGTATGAAAAACCGCTCGCCAAGATCCGAGCATTTATCGGCGAAATGGAGAACTTGCAGATTATCGGCCGCTATGGCACGTTCCGTTACAACAACACGGACCACTCGATCGAGACCGGTCTGCTAGCCGCGAAGAACATCCTTGGCGAAAGTCACGATCTCGATCAGGTCAATGCCGACGACGAGTACCACGAGATCAAGCGCGTCGCGGAACCAGTTGCCGCGGGACGATCCTGAGTCGCGCTGCCTGAAGACGGACGAGCCCAAACGAGGATGATGGGGTGATTGTTCGCTACGCGCCTGCGGACGCAAACGGTGATGGGGTGATAGGGCGAACGGAAGAGGATCGCCCCCCTTTCTCCCTATGACCCGATCACCAGATCGCCCTGCCACCCTCAGAGGCGGGCGCTGGCCCGAGGCCACTCGCTTCATCGTCGTGCTCTTGATTCTGTATGCCGTGAAGCAAGTCTTCTCGGTCGCCGCGTATTACCCATTCAGCGGGCACGACGAGCTGGCGCACTTCAGTTACGTGCGAACGCTGGCCAGCGAAGGGCGGCTCCCGGAGCTGCCTGATCTGGCGGCGTGGCGCGCCGGGTTACGAGGGGGAGATCCACCCCCGACCGATGAAATCCCCGCCGAGCTCTACCCGTATTGCCGATTCACCCTTGATTGGTATTGTGATCCCGACAGCCCGCGCTGGGGTGACGATCCGCCACGGATCGTCACGGTTCCTGGTATGGGGTACTTCCCATCTGGCTACCAATATGCCGCGAACCACCCGCCCCTGTACTACGCGGCAATGGTCCCACTCTATGACGCGTCGTCCGGCGCCTCCCCGGTTGCACAACAGTATCTTCTCCGGCTCGCGGCCATACCGTTCGGCCTGCTGACGGTCTATGCCGCATACCGCGCGACACGCTCGCTCTTCCCAGGAGATGCGTTTCTGACGGTGACCGTGCCGGCGCTCGTCGCGTTTCAGCCGCAGATCTCCTATGAGGCGGCGATGGTCAACAACGATATCGTCGCCATTGCCATGACATCGCTCATTCTGTGGGGCGTCATCGCCGGTATGAGAGACCGGTTCCCGTTGCGCCTTTGCGCCGCGCTCGGGTTCGCGCTGGGTCTGGACCTGCTCGCCAAAGGTTCCGCGGTCACGGTGGCGCCGATCATCGCAGCTGCTGTTGTGCTCGGCGCCGGTTGGCGCGATTGGCGCGGACTGCTCGTGCGGGGTGTCGCTATCGGCATCCCGGCCGTCCTTCTCGCGGCGCCGTGGTATCTCTTCCTCTACCGTACCTACGGGGATTTCAGCGGGCTGGCTCGGGTCAAAGAGCTCCAATACTGGAACGCCCCCATGGGCTCGTTTTTCGAGTTGCTGACGGACCCTGATTTCATCGTCAACCGCTTCCGTGAGACCTGGGGTGAGTTCGGCTGGCGGCAGATCCACCTTCGGCAAGAGCTCTTGTGGGCGATCGCAATGCCGACATTTTTGGCTTTGGTCGGACTCGCCGTCTACGCGTTCATGGTCTGGCGACGCCCGTCGAGCGCGCCCGCTGACGCAGTCATGCAGCCGGAGCCATGGCAGCGGAACACACTGATCATCCTCTTCCTGACTTGCGTCGTCGCCTATCTCGCGGTGATCCAGTTTGGGACCGAGTTTGCGTTGTCGCAGGCCCGCTACTACTTTCCCGCAATCAACGCCGGTGCATTGTTGCTCATGCTTGGACTGCGCGCGCTTCTGCCAGGGCCGGCGCGACCTGCCGCACAGGGGATCGTCTTTGGCGCGCTCGTCTTCCTCAACGTCGCCATCATGGCTGCCTACGTATTGCCGTTCACGGCAACGGTCGACCAGCGGACCGTGACTTGGACCTGGGGTGGCTGACGTCACAGTCGCTCGCGCGCAGCGCGAGGAGTTGCTGACGTTGCCCGCAGAGGCTCCCGCCGAGCGGGGCGCCCGGCCGCTCCCGGCGCTGCCCCGTTCGCTGATGATTCTCTGGGCCGGGCTCGTCCTGGTGACCGCCGGCTTTCTCGTCGCCGGACGGCTGAGAATTGGCGCTGGACGCTGGATTGGAAGGCGAATGCCCACGCGTGAGGTCTGGTCGAGGTTCCTCGACTTCTTGACCGATCACGGGGCGACGGGACCGTTGATCCTCACCGTGACCGCCGCCGCCATCGCAGCGCTGGTCATCGCCGTACTCGCCTTGTGGCTGGCGCTCGCGCTTCGGGACGCTCCGCCAGAATCGGCGCCGGACATCTCGGCGGAGATGTGATCCCCGGTCGAAATCCCGATAGATCGCGCACACGCTGGATCTGGGCCCTGGCGTTCGGGCTGGTAGCGCTGTACGTCGCCGTCCGCATGGGAGTCGTCGCGCTTTCGGCTGAGGTGATCACCGCGGACGGTGCCGCTCGGCTCCCCAATACGTTTGCCAGTGTCGACCACCCCTTTCACGTGGCGCGGGCGGAGACCGTCTGGCGAGAGCTGAGATCTGGGAACGTTGTGCGCTGGATCGGTCAGCACCAGGGCGGATACCCGGTCGAGTTTTATCCCCTTGGCGAGGCCTGGCTCGAGGTCGCCGTGCGGGCTGTGTCTTTGGGCGCCCTCGCGGCGGCGAGCTCTCACACCCTGGCCATCA
>Ga0307415_100001940_pt1 | contig 10179 bp, 11 predicted proteins | sample DK1Cmetagenome_FD_204524 | JGI IMG/M metagenome (GOLD analysis project Ga0307415, IMG submission 204524) | Maize rhizosphere microbial communities from greenhouse at UC Davis, California, United States - DK15-C-2 | ecosystem: Host-associated > Plants > Roots > Rhizosphere > Soil | place: USA...
GTGGGCGCGGGCTCGCGCCGCGCGGAGATGACGGGGAAGGGCGTGGTGGCGCCGGCGTAGCGCAGCATGCGCTCGACGGCCTCGTGCCACGCGGCCTCGCTGCGCGCTGTGTCGTTGGGCATGGCGATGCGCGCGTCGAACTGGTGGCAGCCGGTGCAGTCGAGGATGAAGCGGCGCTTCTCCTCCCCGTCGGGCAGCCGCGACAGCCACGCGGCGCTCGAGAGCGTGTCCGCCGCCGCCCGCGGCGCCTGCCGCCCCTCGGCCGCACCCAGCGACGCCGCGGCGCCTGCACCCACCACGAGGACCGTACCCCACCGGCGGGGCCCACGCCCGCTCATCCTGCTCGCCATCGCTCGCCGCCTCTGCGGTAGAAGGTCGGGTGAATCTCCTCGCGCCCGCCGCGCTCGCAAGGCGGCTGTGACGAAGCGCTCGGATGGCGGGATGCGGAGCGGATACGACGAGGAACGAGGGACGAGGCACGAGGGAAGAGGCACGAGGGGAGAGGCACGAGGGAGGAGGAGCGGAGTGTCGGGGGCTCCAGCTCCTCGTCCCTCATTCCTCCCCTCTCGTTCCTCGCCTTTCCCCGCTCCCGGGCACGCCCGTTGCGCCTGCCGCTGGCTCCACGAGCGCGCCGCCGGCAGCCGCGGCGGCGCGCCCCACGGCAGGAGAGGTGCACGATGGCGAACAACGACGAAGGCGTGCGCGACCCGAAGCGCGAGGACCCCTCGCAGAGCCGCCGCGCGGGCGGCCCGAGCCCACTCGACGAGCGCGACGAGATAGCGATGAGCGGCCACAAGAGCCGCTGGCAGGAGGCGAACTCCCCCGCCGCCGGCGATCCGATGACCGTGGACGAGAAGAACGGCCTGAGCCTGCTCGGCGGCTCGAACGTCCGCGGCGGCGCGATCCCCGGCGTGAGCGATCCGCGGCGCGACGGCTCGGGCGCGCCGAAGGAGCGCCCGGGCGAGGGGATCCGGCAGGGCGGGCCGGGCGGCCGGAAGAGCCCCGAGCTGGTGCCCGACGCGGGGATGGGAGACGGCGGGATCGACATGAGCGGCGGCGCGGCCGGCGGGGCGCGCGGCCACGGCGGCACGTCGAGCGCGGGTGCCGGGGGGCCCATGGGCGACACCGCCGGCGGGCCCGCCCAGCACGACGCGGCGAGCCGCGCCGACCTCGATCATCCGAGCGACGACGAGCGCGCGGGCGAGCGGCGGAAACGATGACCGCACCCCGCGAGCACGAGGGCGGTGGGGCGGCGACGGCGCGGTCGCTCACGATCGACGTCTTCTCGGACGTCGTCTGCCCGTGGTGCTACATCGGCGAGCGGCGGCTGGCGCGCGGGCTCGAGCTGGCGCGCGCGCGCCACCCGGAGCTGGCCGTCGAGCTGCGCTGGCGCCCCTTCCAGCTCCGCCCGGAGACGCCGCCCGAGGGGGAGAGCTGGCCCGAGTTCGTGCGCGACAGGTTCGGCGGCGAGGAGCGGGCGCGGGCGATCTTCTCGAACGTCGCGTCGCTGGGAGCGGCCGAGGGGCTCACTTTTCACTTCGACCGCGTGGCGAGCTCGCCCAACACGGTGGACGCGCACCGGCTGATCCTGCTGGCCGGCGAGGCGCGCGAGTGGGCGATGGCCACCACGCTCTTCCACGCCTACTTCGCGGAGGGCGCGAACCTCAACGACCGCGACGCGCTCGTCGGCCTCGCCGCGCGCGTGGGACTCGACCCCGAAGAGACGCGGGCGCACCTCGAGGGCGACGAGGGGAAGGCCGAGGTGGTGCAGAGCCAGCTCGAGGCGGGTCGCCTCGGGATCCGCGGCGTGCCCTTCTACGTGCTCGACGGGCGGCTCGGGGTGAGCGGGGCGCAGCCGGCGGAGCTGTTCGCGAGCGCCGTGACGCAGGCGCTCGAGCCCGGCTGAGCGTCCCCCTCCGGTACCCGCGTCGCCCGCGGCGCGGGCCGCGCGCCGCGGATCTCCTCTTGACGGTCTACAACAGCGGCCGCATACTGCTATTGTAGACCGCCAACAGGAGACGGCCGCGTGGCGTCCGAGCGCTCCGAACTGCTCCAGGGCACTCTGGAGCTGCTGATCCTCAAGACCCTCTCGCTCGAGCCGATGCACGGGTGGGGGGTCGCCCAGCGCATCCAGCAGATGTCGCGCGACGTCTTCTGCGTGAACCAGGGGTCGCTGTACCCCGCGCTCCAGCGCATGCTCGGCAAGGGGTGGATCACCGCCGAGTGGCGTACGACGGAGAGCAATCGCCGCGCGCGCTACTACCTGCTGACCCAGGCCGGGCGGCGGCAGCTCGCCGCCGAGCGCGACGAGTGGGAGCGGTCGTCGAGCGCGGTCAACTGGGTCCTCGATTGGTCGGGAGGGGCCGCGTGAGGCGAGTCCTCTCCGAGGCGCGCGAGCGGCTGCGCGCGCTGCTCTTCCGCGCGCGCGCCGAGCGTGAGCTCGACGACGAGCTGCGCTTCCACCTCCAGATGGAGACGGAGGCGAACCAGCGGCGCGGGATGAGCGCCGCCGAGGCGCACCGCCGCGCGCTGGTCTCGTTCGGCGGCGTGGAGCGGTTCAAGGACGAGGTGCGCGACGCGCGCGGCTTCGGCGCGCTCGAGGACGCGGCGGCCGACGCGCGCCACGTCCTTCGCCGCGCCCCGGGCTTCATCCTCCTCACGACGCTCACCGTGGCGCTCGGCATCGGCGCGACGACGACGGTGTTCACCCTCGTCAGCGCGCTCCTCCTGCGCCCCCTCCCCTACGACGGCGCCGACCGGATCGTGCTCGTCACCGAGGCGAAGAAGGAGAGCGCGCAGTCGTCCGGCTCCACGTCGTACGTCGCCTACGACGACTGGCGGCGCGCGGCACGCAGCTTCGAGGCGCTCGCGGTGGTGGACGACTGGGCGCCGGCGCTCACCGGCGCCGGGGAGCCGGAGCGGCTGAAGGGCGCCCTGGTCACCGCCGGCGTCTTCGACGTCTTCCGCGTCACGCCGCACATCGGCCGGCGCATCACGCCCGCCGACAACGTGGAGGGGAGCGAGCGCATCGCGCTCATCAGCCACGCGCTCTGGCGCCGTCGCTTCGGCGCCGACCCCGCAGTGCTCGGCCGCACCCTCACGCTCAACGGCTTCCCGCGCACCGTCGTCGGTGTGCTCCCGCCCGACTTCCGCGGGCCCGCGGAGCTCGACGCCGAGATCTGGGGGAACGAGTACCGCGACACGAGCGACGCGCGGGACTCGCGCTACCTGCGCGTCTTCGGCCGACTGCGCCCCGCCGTCCCGCTCGCCGGCGCGCGCGCCGAGATGCGCGCCATCGCCGCGCGCGACGAGGCCGCCGACCCCCGGGCCAACGCCGGCTACACCGTCGTCGTGACGCCGCTGCGCGAGGAGCTCGTGGGGAGCGCGCGCACGCCGCTCCTGCTCCTGCTCGGGGCCGCGGGCCTGGTGCTGCTCATCGCCTGCGCGAACCTGTCCGCGCTCTTCCTCGCGCGCGCCGTCGCCCGCGCCCGCGAGATGGCGCTGCGCGCCGCGCTCGGGGCCGGGCGCGGCCGGCTCTTCCGCCAGCTCCTCACCGAGAGCTTCGTGCTCGCCGCCTGCGGTGCCGCGGCCGGACTCGCGCTCGCGGCCGGGGCGACCCGGCTGCTCGTCGCCGCCGGGCCGCCGGTGCTTCGCGCCGCGCCCGTCCCCGTGGACTCGCGCGTCCTCGCGTTCACGGCGCTGCTCACGGCGCTCACCGCACTTCTCGTCGGCATCGCGCCGGCGCTGCGCGCCTCGCGCCCCGACCTGGTGGGCGCGCTCAAGGACGGCGGGCGTGGCGGGTCCGCGTCCGGCGCCGCGGGGCGCGCGCGTCGCACGCTCGTGGTGACGCAGCTCGCCCTCGCGCTCACCCTGCTCGCCGGCGCCGGGCTGCTGCTCAAGAGCCTCGCGCGGCTGCACCAGGTGGACCCCGGGATCGAGCCCGCCGGCCTGCTCACCGCCGCCGTCGTCCTCCCCTCGGCGCGCTATTCCGACGACCGGCTCACCCCGTTCTACGAGCGCCTGCTCGAGCGGGCGCGCGCGATCCCCGGCGTCGCGGGCGTGGCGGCGAGCAGCATCGTCCCCTTCGGCACCAACTTCGATCGCATCGGCGTCGAGGTGGAGGGGCGCCCGTCCGCGTCGAGCGACGACCTGGCCGAAGGGGACCGCTACATCGTCACCCCGGACTTCTTCGCGGTGATGGGCGTGCCGCTCAGGCGCGGCCGGCTGCCGACCGCGCGCGACCGGTACGACGCGCCGCTCGTCGCCGTGGTGGACGAGCAGTTCGCGCGGCGCGTCTTCCCGGGCGAGGACGCGGTGGGCAAGCGGATGCTGCTGCCGGGGCGCGACTCGCTCGCCACCATCGTCGGCGTCGTCGGCCACGTGAAGCACTACGGCCTGGACGCGACGTCGCCGGGGCAGGTGTACATGCCCGCCGCGCAGTATCCGTGGCGCTGGATGGTGCTGGTGGTACGCGCCGCGGGCGCGCGCAGCCCGTCCGCGCTCGTCACGCCGCTGCGCGACGTCGTCCGCTCGCTGGACGCGGCGCTCCTGCTCGACGACGTCGCGACGATGGAGCAGCTCATGGCCGACCGCACCGCGGTGCGACGCTTCGTCATGGCGCTGCTCGCCGGATTCGCCGGGGTGGCGGCGCTGATGGCGGCGGTGGGGCTGTACGGAGTGATGGCCTACGCGGTGACCGCCCGCCGCGCCGAGATCGGCATCCGCCTCGCCCTGGGCGCCGAGCCGCGGCGAGTGCTGCGCATGGTGGTGGGGCAGGGGCTCTCGCTCGCCGCCGCGGGCGTGGCGCTCGGCCTGCTCGCCGCCGCCGCCTCCATGCGGCTGCTGCGCGGCTTCCTGTTCGGCGTGAGCGCCACCGACCCCGCGGTGTACGCGCTCGTCGCGATCTGCCTCGTGCTCGTGGCGGTGGCGGCGAGCTGGATCCCGGCGCGCCGCGCGGCGCGCATCGACCCGCTGGAGTCGCTGAGAAGCGAGTGAGGAGGGAAGAGGGAAGAGGGAAGAGGGAAGAGGGAAGAGGGAAGAGGCGGCTCCGACGCGCGGCAGTCACCTCTTCCCTCTTCCCTCCTTCGTCGCTCCTCCGCACCTTCCCGCGCATGACGTCCCCGCCCCCTCGCTTCCCGCGCCATACCGCGGGACATCCCGCGGTCCACCATGGCGGGCACCGCCGCTTCACCGCCTCGCTCGTCGAGATGGCGGTGATCACGGGCATCGTGCTGCGGCTGCTGCGCGCGCTCGTGCTCACGCACGGGCCGTCCGGCAGCCTGGTGTACCTGGGCGCGGCCTTCGCCGCGGGCGCCATCGTCTACTTCGGGATGGCGACGCTCCACCTGAGCAACTTCACCATCCGCCGCTGGGTGTGGCGCGTGCCGGCGTTCGCGCTCGTCGAGAGCGCGGCGGAGATGGCGACGAGCGCCCTCCTCATCGTCCTGCAGCGCGAGCCGCTCGGCACCAGCCGGGCCGAGTTCAGCCACTGGGCGGGGATGGCGGTGGGCGTGGTGCTCCTCCGCCTCGCGGCGCTCGCGCTGTTCGCCCTCGTGCTCGCCGGCGTCGTGCAGGTGGTGCGGCAGCTCATGGCGCGCCGCGCCGGGCCCGGCGAGGCGGTGGGCGAGCAGGACGAGGAGGACGAAGACGAGGAGGAGGAGCTGGCCGACCGGCCCTGACGCGCGCGCCGCGGGCCGGCGCGCCTCGTCAGCCCCTCACGCCCGGCGGAGTCCCCACCAGCCCACAGTCGCGGCAGCGGGCGCGCACCCGGCCGTCGGGGCCCCGGGTGACCGCGGGCGACTTCGTGCTGCCGCACGCCGGGCAGGCGCCGAGGTCGAGGCGGGCGCTCGGCAGCGGGCGAACGTCGCCGAGCGGGCCGCCGAAGATCGGGCGTCCCGCGGCGTCGCGCCCGCGCCGCGTGCCGCGCTCGTCGCCGCTCCCGGCGCCGTCCAGCCGGCGCCACGCGCCCCACGCCAGCAGGCCCCCGAGGAGCGCGACGGCCAGCCGCCCGCTGCGCTGCTGCGTGCCCGTCTGACCGCGCGTCTCCATCCCCATCGCCGCCTGTATCCAGACCACCGCGCCCGCGACGATCAGCGCGCGCGCGACCAGCTTCCACCAGCTCATGGGCTCCTGACCGTGTAGGGGCGGCGAGCTCGCTCGCCGTGCGTGCGGCGCCGGCGTTCGCTGCCCGGCCCGCACTCGTACGGACGCACGGACGAGCGTGTTTCTCTCAATGCCGCACGCTGGCCGCCCCGCGCCGCGCCGCATAGACTCCACCGCGCACCGCCGCCCCCACCCCTCACCCCGCCCGCCCCGCCATGCGCCTGACGCGCCATCTCGCCGCCGCTCTCGCGATCGGCGCTCCCGCCCTCCCCGCCGCCGCGCAGCAGTCCGCGCGCCCCGTGACCGTGGCCGAGACGCGCCCGGCGGAGCGCCCCTTCGGCACCCTGCGCGAGCAGGCCGAGCTCCAGCAGCGGTGGCTGGCGCGCCGCATGGAGACGGTGCTCCCGGCGCTCATGCGCGCACACGGCGTGGACATGTGGGTGATCCCGATGCGCGAGTACGCCGAGGACCCGACGTTCAGCGCGCTCGTCTCCCCGACGACGTTCGCCGCGCGCCGGCGGACGATCTACGTGTTCTACGACTGCGCCGGCGGGCGCGAGGCGCCCGCCGCCCGCCGGGCTCCCAGTGGGCGGGACAGCGCGGGGGGCTGCCCCGCCTGTGCGTCACCGACGGGCTGCGTCGAAAAGCTTGCCCTCGGCGGCTCGTCGCAGGGCGGCGTGTTCGAGGCCGTGCGCTCGACGAAGGCCGTCGCCGCGCCGGCCGCCGGGAGCAAGACGCGCGCGCTCACCGCCGAGCTGTGGGGCGACCAGCAGTGGCAGGTGCTGAAGGAGGTGATCGCGGCGCGCAAGCCGAAGGTGATCGCGATCAACAAGAGCCGCACCTTCGCCTTCGCCGACGGGCTCACCGCCGGCGAGTACGAGGGGATGAGCGAGGCGCTCGGCCCCGAGTGGACGCGGCGCTTCCGGCCGGCCGAGGGGATGGCGGTGGACCTCATCGCCGCCCGCCTCCCGGAGGAGGAGGCCGTCTACCGCCGCATGCAGGAGGTGGCCTGGGAGATCATCACCACCGCCTTCTCCAGCCAGGTGATCACGCCGGGGAAGACGACTACCGAGGACGTCGTCTGGTGGATGCGCCAGCGCGTGAACGAGCTCGGGCTCGATACCTGGTTCCAGCCGAGCGTGGACGTGCAGCGCCGCGGGGTGACGGCCGAGCAGCTCGGCGACGACCCGGTGATCCAGCGCGGCGACGTGCTGCACTGCGACTTCGGGATCACGGCGCTCCGCCTCAACACCGACACGCAGCACATGGGGTACGTCCTGCGCGAGGGGGAGACGGCGCCGCCGGCCGGGCTGCGCCGCACGCTCGCCGTCTCCAACCGGCTGCAGGACATCGTCATGGCGGAGGTGCGCCCGGGACGCTCGGGGAACGACATCCTGCGCGCCTCGCTGGCGGCGATGAAGAAGGAGGGGATCGACGGCACCGTCTACACCCACCCCATCGGCCTGCACGGCCACGGCGCCGGGCCGCTCATCGGCCTCTGGGACTACCAGGAGGGCGTCCCCGGCCGCGGCGACCACAAGGTGATCCCCAACCAGTGGTTCTCCATCGAGCTCCAGGCCACGACGCCGGTGCCCGAGTGGGGCGGCCAGCGGGTGCGCTCGGCGCAGGAGGAGGACATGATCGTCGGCGCCGACGGCGTGCCCCGGTGGGCGCTCCGGCGGCAGACGGAGTTCCACCTGGTGCGCTGAAGTACGGCGCTCGGCGGGAACGGCGGCGCTCGGCGCTCGGCTCTGAGTACTACGCTCTCGGCTCTCGGCTCTCGGCTCTCGGCTCAGGCGGTATGAGGAACGGCTCGGCGTGAGGGACGTCCTCCCGACGCCGAGGGGCTCCTACCGCCGCACTAGCCGAGAGCCGAGAGCCGAGCGCCGAGAGCCGCTGTTCAGAGCGCCGCGGCGCGGCGACTATATTTCCGCCCCATGCGCCGCAACCGTAAAGAGCTGATCGTCGTCGGAGACCGCGTCCTCGTGCAGCTCGAGGAGGGGGAGGAGCGGACCAAGGTCGGGCTGTACCTCCCGTCGACCGCCGTGGACAGCCAGGCCGTCCAGGGCGGTCGGATCGTCGCCACCGGGCCCGGCCTTCCGCTCCCGGACCTCGGCCAGGACCCCTCGGACGAGCCGTGGCGCCTCGGAACGGGGGCGCGCGAGACGCGGTTCGTCCCGATGCAGGCCCACGAGGGGGACTACGCGCTCTTCTTCAGGAAGGCCGCGGTCGAGATCACCTTCGAGAACGAGCGCTACCTCGTCGTGCCGCAGGCGGCGATCCTGGCGCTCGTTCGCGAGGCTTAGGGGTAGGAACTCAGTTCGCAGCGATCTTTCCCAGAAGAGGAGTCATACGAGCATGTACGATGAACGGTTCGTCACGCCCATGCGCCAGGAGCTCACCCGCCTCGGCGTGGAAGAGCTGCGCACCGCCGAGGAGGTGGACGCGAAGCTGAAGGGCGCGCAGGGCACCACGCTCGTCGTCGTCAACTCGGTGTGCGGCTGCGCCGCGCGCAACGCCCGCCCGGCGGTCGCGCAGGCCATCCAGCACCCGGTGAAGCCCGACGCGCTCACCACGGTCTTCGCCGGCCAGGACGTGGACGCGGTCCAGCGCGCCCGCAGCTACTTCACCGGCTACCCGCCCTCGTCGCCGTCGATCGGCCTCCTTCGGAACGGCCGCCTCGTCTTCATGCTCGAGCGCCACCAGATCGAGGGGCGGTCGGCGCAGGAGATCGCCCGCGACCTGACGGGCGCGTTCGACAAGTACTGCACGCAGAGCACGCCGGCCACGGCGGTCCCGTCGCCGTCGTAACTACGAGGCACGAGGGAAGAGGGGGAGGGAAGAGGGAAGAGGTGACTGCCCGAGCGGCCGGTCACCTCTTCCCTCTTCCCTCTTCCCTCGCTCTCAGCCGTTTCCGGCACGCCCTCTGCACATGACCTGACGCACCTTTGCCGAGGATCATGTCATGGAGCGTAACGACGATTTCAGCACCCCGAACACGGGTGTCGGTGGGACGTCCGGCGCCGGGAGCACCGGGTCGGACTTCGGTTCCACCACGGGTGGCACCGCGGGCGCGGGCTACGGGACGAGTGGCACGACGGGGTCGGAGTTCGGGGCCGCGGGCGGCGCGGGTACCGCGGGGACCACGGGCGGCTTCGGCGGCCCGGCGGGCACCGGCGGGACCGAGGCGGGCCGCATGCAGCACGGGAAGGAGGTCGTCGCCGAGAAGTTCGGCGCGGTCAAGGAGCGGGTGCAGAACCTGGACGTGAAGGGGAAGGTCCAGAACCTCAACGCCACGCTCGCCGACAAGCTCGAGCAGGGGGCGGACAAGCTCCGCCAGCGCTCGCAGAGCGGGCAGCTCGCCGGCGCCACGGGCGGCGCGATGGGCGCCACCTCCGACGTGGGCGACCAGCAGCGCATGGCGCAGTACGGCGACAAGGCCGCCGCCGGCCTCGAGGGCGCCGCGGAGTGGCTCCGCAACGGCGACCTCAAGGAGACCGTCGAGACGCAGGTTCGGACCAACCCGGGGCGCACGCTGCTGATCGCGCTCGGCCTGGGCTACGTGCTCGGCAAGGCCCTCCGCAAGTAAGGGGCGCCATGCCGGCGGACGTCAACGGCGGCCAGCGCTCGGTCGGCACTCTCCTCCGCGAGCTGGCGGAGGGGAGTGCGGCCCTCGTGCGCGGGGAGGCCCGGCTGGCGCGCCTCGAGTTCACCGAAGTGCTCCAGGGGGTGGGGAAGGGGACGGCGGCCGTCGCCACCGGCGGCGTGCTCGCCCTGCTCGGCGCCCTCTCCGTGTTCAGCGGGCTGATCCTCCTGGCCGGGGATCAGTGGCTGCGCGACCGCTACTGGCTCGCCGCCCTGATCGTCACCGCCATCGCCGCCGGCGTCGCCGCCTGGTTCGCGAAGCGGGGGCTCGCCCTGCTCTCACCACAACGGCTCGTCCCGGATCAAACGGTCGCAACGCTCAAGGAGGACAAGGAATGGCTGAAACGACAGCTGACGTGAGACGCGACATCGAAATGACGCGCGACCGGATCTCGGAGACGCTGCAGCAGCTCGAGCAGAAGACGAACGTCA
>Ga0307415_100001941_pt1 | contig 10173 bp, 8 predicted proteins | sample DK1Cmetagenome_FD_204524 | JGI IMG/M metagenome (GOLD analysis project Ga0307415, IMG submission 204524) | Maize rhizosphere microbial communities from greenhouse at UC Davis, California, United States - DK15-C-2 | ecosystem: Host-associated > Plants > Roots > Rhizosphere > Soil | place: USA...
GAACGACTCGACGTCCGTCTGCTCCTGCGTGGCGTCGGTGCGCCCCGGACGGAACGGCACCGTGACCTCGTGGCCGGCGTTCCGGGCCGCCTGCTCCACGGCCGCACACCCGCCCAGGACGATAAGGTCGGCCAGCGAGACCGACTTGTCGCCTGACTGAGCGGCGTTGAACTCCTGCTGGACCTGCTCGAGGACCGGCAGCACCTTCGCCAGCTCGGCCGGCTCGTTGACCTCCCAGCTGCGCTGGGGCTCGAGGCGGATGCGGGCGCCGTTGGCCCCGCCCCGCTTGTCGGTGCCCCGGAAGCTGGCGGCGGAGGCCCACGCGGTCGAGGCCAGCTGCGACACGGTCAGCCCCGAGTCGAGGAGCCTGGCCTTGAGCGCGGCGACGTCGTCGTCCCCGATCAGCTCGTGGTCGACCGCGGGGACCGGGTCCTGCCACAGCTGGGGCTCGGGGACCCACGGGCCCAGGTAGCGGGAGATCGGACCCATGTCGCGGTGCAGCAGCTTGTACCAGGCCTTGGCGAACGCCTGCGCGAACTCGTCGGGGTTCTCGAAGAAGCGCCGCGAGATCTTCTCGTACGTCGGGTCGACCCGGAGCGCCAGGTCGCTCGTGAGCATCGTCGGCCGGTGCTTCTTCTCCGGGTCGTGGGCGTCCGGCACCGTCTCCGCGGCGTCCTTGGCCACCCACTGGTTCGCGCCCGCGGGGCTCTTGGTGAGCTCCCACTCGTGGCCGAACAGGGTCTCGAAGAAATTGTTGTCCCACTGGGTCGGGGTGCTGGTCCAGGTCACCTCGAGGCCGCTGGTGATCGTGTCCGCACCCTTGCCGGTGCCGTAGGTGTTCTTCCAGCCCAGGCCCTGGTGGTCGATCGGGCAGCCCTCGGGCTCCGGGCCCACGTAGTCGCCGGAGGCGGCACCGTGGGTCTTGCCGAAGGTGTGCCCGCCGGCGATCAGCGCGACCGTCTCCTCGTCGTTCATCGCCATCCGGCGGAACGTCTCGCGGATGTCGCGGGCGGAGGCCAGCGGGTCGGGGTTGCCGTTGGGGCCCTCCGGGTTGACGTAGATCAACCCCATCTGGACCGCGCCGAGGCTGTCGGCGAGCTCCCGGTCTCCGGCGTACCGCTCGTCGCCGAGCCAGGTGTCCTCCGGGCCCCAGAAGATCTCCTCGGGCTCCCAGACGTCCTCGCGACCGAACGCGAAGCCGAACGTCTCGAACCCCATGTCCTCCAGGGCGACGTTCCCGGCGAGGACCATCAGGTCGGCCCACGAGATCTTCCGGCCGTACTTCTGCTTGACCGGCCACAGCAGGCGGCGGGCCTTGTCGAGGTTGGCGTTGTCGGGCCAGCTGTTGAGCGGGGCGAAGCGCTGGGCGCCCTCGCCGGCACCGCCGCGGCCGTCCGCGATCCGGTAGGTGCCGGCGGAGTGCCAGCTCATCCGGATGAACAGGCCGCCGTAGTGCCCGAAGTCGGCGGGCCACCAGTCCTGGGAGGTGGTCATCACCTCGACGAGGTCACGCTTGAGCGCCTCGACGTCGAGCTGCGCGACCTCGCTCGCGTAGTCGAAGTCCTCCCCCATCGGGTCGGTCGTGGCCGAGTGCTTCTTCAGGACCTTCAGGTCCAGCTGGTCGGGCCACCAGTCCTGGACCGTCCGCGGCCGACTGCTCGTGGGAGTGGGCGTGTCGATCGCCGGGTTCTCGCTCTCGCTGCCGTGTGCGGGAGGGTTGGACGTCTCGGGCATGTGCTTCCTTCCGGGATGGCGGGATTGATCAGGAGTTGGTCGGGGAGCAGGCGGGGCATCGTCCCCAGTAGATGACCTCCGCCTCGTCGACCGTGAAGCCGTGGTCGTGCGACATGGTCAGGCAGGGCGCGGAGCCGATCGCGCAGTCGACGTCGGCGATCGTTCCGCACGACCGGCAGACCACGTGGTGGTGGTTGTCGCCCACCCGCGCCTCGTAGCGCGCCACCGAGCCCGACGGCTGGATGCGGCGCACCAGCCCCGCCTCGGTCAGCGCTCGCAGGACGTCGTACACGGCCTGGTGGGACACCTCGGGGAGGGAACGACGGGAGGCCCGGATGATCGAGTCCGTGTCGGCGTGCGGATGCGCGTGCACGGCGCTCAGGACCGCCAGCCGGGGTCGGGTGACCCGCAGCGCGGCGCCCCGAAGCAGCTGCTGGAGCTCCGGTTCGGCGACCACAGGTGCAGTCTGTCGACTGATCTGGAATCAGTCAAGAATCGCGCCGAGCACGCCGGGGCGGCGCGTCACCCCACCATCTCGGTGACAGCGATGCGCGCCGAGGCAGGGCAACCCTTGGTGAACCCGAAGAACGGGCCGAAGTCCCGGGTCGAGACGAAGCCGGTCAGGTACAGGCCGGCCAGCGACGTCTCGAAGCCCTCGGACAGGTCAGGAAAGCCGTCGGTCACGGACACGTCGTCCAGGATGGGCTCGAGGTAGGGGACCCGGGTGACGTCGGCGCGGTAGCCGGACGCGAACACCACGAAGTCGGCCGTCCGGGCCTGTCCGTCGGAGAGGGTCAGGGTCACGTCGTCGCCGCCGACCGCGACCTGGGTGACCTCTCGACCCGGCTGGCTGACGACGGTGCCGGGAGTCAGCCGCGGCACCAGCCAGGGCTCCAGGGTGAGCCGCCCCACCTGCCAGAACCGCGCCGCGACGGCCTGCTGCTCGTCGGCCGGCAACCGGCGCCACCAGCCACGTCGGGCCAGCGTCTGCTCGACGAGCGGGTCGACGAACGCCCAGCTGACTCTGGCGAACGCGGGCGTGGCATGCCGGTGCACCACGTCGACCCGCTCGGCCCCGTGGTCGCAGAGCAGGGCCGCCCACTCGTAGGCGCTCTGTCGCCCGCCGACCACCACGACGCGCGCCCCGGCCAGCTCGTCGAACGACACCAGCTCGCTCGTGTGGGCGCGGCGCGCGGGAGGGACGGCGTCGTACCACGCCGGCAGGTTCGCGAAGTGGCGGATCCCGGGAGCGGCGAGGACCTTGTCCGCGGCGATCGTCGAGCCGTCCTCCCTCGTGGCGACGAAGACGCCGTCCTGCCTGCCCAGTCCGGCCACCAGCCGCTCGTCCACGACGAGTCCCTTGTGCTCGCGGAACCACTCGGTGTAGTCGAGGAACACCCCGATGGGGATCGGGTCCAGGTCAGCAGGCCGCAGCCCGCGGTCCTCGAGGTACGCCGCGAACGTGTGCTCGCCGGCCGCGTCCAGGTGCCAGTCGGATCCCGACCGCAGGAACATCCCGGCGGGCATCTGGTCGCGCCAGAAGCTCATGGGCCGGCCCACCACGCGCACGTCGATGCCGTTCTCGCGGGCGAAGGCGGCGGCGGCGTACGCGTAGGGCCCGGCGCCGATGACCAACAGGTCGGTTCTCTCCACGGCGGGTCTCCCGGGTGCTCAGCGGCCGGTCAGGCTGAAGTGCTGGTAGTCCTTCAGGCTCGACCAGTCGCCGCCCCACTCCCAGCCGATCGACGCGAACGCGCGCACGGCCGGACCGGACGGTGTGACCATGCCGGGCCGAACCCGGTCGCGGGCGAGGTACGCCGACGCCAGCTCGGGAAGCACCACGTCGCCCCGGCGGTAGGGGTTCTGGAACGGGTTGAGGTCCAGCGCGAGGCCGTAGGCGTGCTGAGAGTAGGCGGTCCCGCCGCGCATGGGGCGGCAGGCGAACGACCCGGTGACGTTGCCGTCCCCGGTCGGCGGGGCATCGAGGTCCCCGAGTCTCGCGATCCCCATCGCCTCGATCGGGAACCTCGCCCGGTAGAGCCGCCGGAAGACGTCGACCACGTCACCGGCCACCGAGCCGTTGACCAGCAGCTCCCCGGAGTGACGGGCCTCGTCGAAGCCCCGGTAGGTCGTCCGGACCCACGCCAGGTCGTCCCTGCCGAGCGGGCAACCGGGCCGCCAGGTCGACCGGTCGATCACGCCTCTCGGCGCCGGATCGGTCACCACCGCCTCGTACCCGGTGCCCGGCAGCGCCGGGACCGAGTCGCGGGTGTTCCAGCGCCGCAGCCGCAGGGCCCGGGGCGTACGCCGGACCTCGCTGTAGCCGTCCGCGGTCCTGGGCAGGGTCCGGGTCCCCAGCCAGGCGGGGCGCACGGTGCCCCGGGGCGCCTGCCGCGAGGTCGTCGTGCCGCCGGGCCTCGCAGAGCCGTACGACGGCGCCGGCAGCAGGACCGGCCGCGTCCGGGGGTAGCCGATCGGCAGCACGTAGGTCCCCCGGGTGTGGCGGTACAGCACCCGCCAGTGCCAGTAGCCGCCGTAGGCAGCGGCCGACCGCCGCATCGCGCCGGCGTACGCGAGCACCGCACCCACGTAGCTGGTGGACGGGTTGTAGTGCCACAGGGCGTCGGCCATGTCGCCGGGCGCCCCCTGCGCCTTCAGGAGGCGGGCGGCGGCGAGGATCGCGTCCCGCGGCTCGTCGATGTCGCCGCCGGCGCCGTACAGCTCCCAGGTCGACGGCAGGAACTGCATGGGTCCCTGCGCCCCGGCCGTGCTGACGCCACGGATCCGGCCCATCCGCGTCTCGACCAGGTGGATGGCGGCCAGATAGGTCCACGGCACGCCGGTACGCCGTTGCGCGCGCCGGTAGTAGCCGAGCAGCTCCGACGCCGGTGGTGGTGCGACGATGCGCCAGCGCGGCAGCCGCTGCTGTGGCTCGGTCATCGAGCTCAGCAACGTGGCGGCCCGGACGTCGCTCCGGGCGGCCCCGGCGGTGCCGGGCCGAACGAGGGCCAGCACCCGGCGCCGGAACGCGGGAGGGGCGGTGGCCAGCGTGCGTGCCGCGAGCTGCTGGAACTCCGCGGCTCCTCGCACCTCGGGCGATGTGGGGTCCCCCGTTCGCAGGGTCGCGGCGGCACGGTCCACCTGGTCCGCGAGCGTGGCCGGGTCGTGCGTCTCCGGGACTCTCGGCGGCTCCTCCACCGGCCGATCGGGGCGGGCCGTCGGGGACGGGGCCCGGGAGGCGGGGTCATCCCGGGGCGTCGGCGAGATCGCCGCCGTGCGCTCGGGACCGGCCTCGGGGTTCGAGGCCTCGGTCGTGCTGCAGGACGCCAGCAGGCAGGCGACCATCGTGAGCGTCACTGCCCGCCGAGCCGCGCGGCGCAACGGACTACGGCGTTCCACGTCCCTCCCGATCGCTCGTCGAACCCGTCCGACCCTCAGGATGCGACGCGGAGTCGGGCGCAGCAAGCAGCCGAGCCCCCGACCCGGGTCAGGATGCGAGCTCGAAGGACTCCCGGGCCAGCGGTTCGGGCAGGTCCGCGACCGCGGCGGGGTGCGGGACCAGCCGGGCGTGCACGTGCGTCGGCAGCGCGATCCGGACCAGGACGGCGACCGACCCGGCGATCGCGACGACGGCGTACAGCAGGTTCGCCTCGATGTCGGCGAGGGCGCCGTACGCCCCGGCGAGCAGGGCCTCGACGATCAGCAGGATCCACGCGGACGCCGCCAGGGCGGACACGTCGTGGCTGCGCCAGGCCGTGGCCGCCGCCGGGGCGACCATCAACGCGATGGAGCCGCCGAGCACGACCGTGAGCGGGCCGTGGCCCAGCCGGGCGGAGGACGCCGCCGCCGCGAAGAGCGTGAACGCCCACGCGAGCGGCAGCCAGAGCCGGTCCCGCGAGCCACCCCGGAACCACGCGATCCCCATCGCGGCCGCGGTCGCCGGCACCGTGAGCAGCGCCGGCAGGGCCACCCACACGTCGCGCTCCGCGACGCCGAACGCCGTCCAGGCCAGCCCGCTGATCGTCGAGTTCGCCAGGGCGGCGATGCTGACGCCGGCGGCCGAGCGCATGCGCACGAGCTTGGCGGCCTGCGGGAGGGTGCTGGCGAAGGCGAGGAGGGCTCCGGCGAGGCCGACGGCGGTCGCGAGGCTGTGGTTCACGGCGGTCTTTCCGCGCTTGCGCGCGCATGCTGAGGCGGCCGTGGCGCGCCCGTGCGGGGCCGCCACGACCGCGTCGTGGGTTCTGTCGGTGGTGGGATGGGCCAAGGCCCGTGGCGCGCGACGACGAGTGTCCAGCCGGCCGAGCGCACCGCAAATCTTACCGTCAACGGCCGGCGTTCCCGACCAAAATCCGCTCGGAAGCGGCCGAGGCCGGGTGATCTCCGGCACAGGCCCGGTCCGACGACCGGAACCCGCTCAGTGCACGACGACCGGGGGCACGCCCTCGTCGTCGAGCAGATGGGTCTCCTCGCGCTTGCGGGGCAGGAACAACGCCGGGACCACCGTCAGCAGCACCATCAGCCACGCCACCCAGTAGGTGTCGACGAACGCGTCGGCCGCGTCCTCCAGCCCCTTCGCGATCGCGGCCGTCGGGAGCTTCTCGGCCAGCTCGGGGAGGTGCAGCGAGGCCATCGCGGGTCCGGCGAGCTTGGAGGCCTGGAGGTGGTTGGTCAGCAGCACGGACATGATCGCGACCCCGACCGAGCTGGCGATCTGCTGGGTGATGTTCAGCAACGTGGACCCGCGGGCCACCTCGTGGGCGCGCAGCGTCTTCAACGCCGAGGTGAACAGCGGCATCATCGTGGCGCCCATCCCGAGCCCCATCACGAACAGCTCGGCGATGATCAACGGGTACGGCGTGGTGGCGGTGAGCTGGGTGAGCCCGAACATGCCGATCAGGATCAACAGCAGGCCGAACGGCACGATCCGGCCGATCGGGTGCTTGTCCACCTGGGACCCGGCGATCGGCATCGTGATCATCGCACCGATGCCCTGGGGAGCGACGAGCAGGCCGGCCTGGAGCGTCGACTCCCCCCGCACCTCCTGGAAGTACGTCGGCACCAGCAGCAGCCCGCCGAAGAACGCCGCGGCGAACAGGAACATGGTGATGATCGAGACCGTGAGGTTGCGGTTCCGGAACAGCCGGAGGTCGAGCAGCGGGTGCTCGGGGCGGAACGAGTGGAAGACGAAGACCGCCATCAGCACGGTGCCGACGAGCATCGAGACCCAGACCCGCGGGGCGGTGGCCGTGCCTTCGCCCGGGATCGAGGACACGCCGAACAGGAACAGTGCCAGCCCCGGCGACATCAGGGCCATGCCGAGGAAGTCGAACGACTCCGACGGCTCCGGGGTGTCCGGCGGCAGCACCCGCCAGGCGTAGATGATCGCGACCAGGCCGATCGGCGCATTGATCAGGAAGATCCAGTGCCAGCTCGCGGTCTGGATGAGCCAGCCACCGATGATTGGGCCCAGGATCGGGCCGAGCAGCATCGGGACGCCGAGGATCGCCATCAGCCGACCCATCCGGTGCGGCCCCGCGGCCCGGGTCATGATCGTCATGCCGAGCGGCATCAGCATGCCGCCACCGAGGCCCTGCAGGACCCGGAAGCCGATCAGTGCGCCGATGCTCCACGCGGCCGCGCAGAGCACCGAGCCGAGGACGAACAGCGTGATGGCCGTCATGTAGAGCCGCTTGGTGCCGTACCGGTCGGCCGCCCAGCCGGTCATCGGGATCACGGTGGCCAGTGCGAGCGTGTAGGCGGTGACGGTCCATGCGACCGTCGAGTAGGCGATCGGGTCGGCGGCACTCCCGAACACCGTCTGGAACGTCGGCAGGGCGACGTTCACGACCGTGATGTCCAGGATCGACATGATGGCGCCCAGCACCACCACGCCCGCGACCTTCAGGACCGCGGCGTCGATGTGGTCGGGCAGGTCGACCTCGCCCGCGGTCGACCTAGCAGACGACACGCGGAGCTCCTTCGCGCAGGAGTGCTCCTGCCTCGGCCGGGGTCACTCCTGCGTCGAACCGGCGATGTTGATCATCCACTGGATCCCGAACCTGTCGGTGAACTGGCCGAACTCGTCACCCCACACCTGCTTCTCCAGCGGCATGGTGACGTTGGCGCCGTCGGTCAGCCGCTCCCAGTAGCCGCGCAGCTTCTCGTCGTCGCCGCTGAGACTGACCGCGATGTTGTTGCCGGACGGTTCCTCGGCGCCGGGCGGGGTGTCGGACGCCATCAGCGTGAAGCCGTCCGGCGTCTCGAGGTTGGCGTGCATGATCTTGTCGCCGTCCGGGCCGGTGCTCCCGAAGTCGGCGAACGTGTTCATCGCGAGGTCACCGCCGAGCGCGGACTGGTAGAACTCCATGGCCTCGCGCGCGTTGCCCGTGAACGTGATGTAGGGGTTGAGCCGGGACGTCATGACGTGCCTTTCCCTTGGAGTCGCTCTTCGCACACTAGGACGACGCGGCCGAGCCGTCGAGAGGATCGCGTCCGGCATCGGGATACTTGCGCGGTGACCACCACCACCGGCAGCCGACCGGCCGCCACGGCACACGCGTGGCGCGGGCTGCTCCTGGTGTCCTGTGCGGGCGTCGTCTGGGGCACGATCGGCCCGGCCGTGCAGCTGGCCCACGACGGATCGGGGCTGTCCCCGTGGACGATCGGCGCCTATCGCGCGATCGCCGCAATCATCGCCCTGGTCGTCGCCTCGCTCCTGACCGGTCGCCTGCACAGCTGCCTGGTGCTTGCCCGCTCCCGCGGGCGGCGGGTGATCGCCACGGGGCTGGCGACCGCCACCTTCCAGCTGCTCTTCTTCGTGGCCGTCGTGGCGACCGGCGTGAGCGTCGCGACGGTGGTCAGTCTGGGCCTGGCCCCGGTGCTGCTGCTCGTGCTCGACGGCGTACGACGCCGGCGGCTGCCCCGACCCGGCCAGCTCCTCACCGTGACGGCAGCCCTGGTCGGGCTGGGACTCGTCAGCATCGCCGGGGGCACGGGAGACGCGGCCCCGCATGCCGCCCTCGGCATCCTCGCCGCCCTCGGGTCCGGGACGGCGTACGCGATCTCCACGCAGGTCGGAGCACCGCTGTCCCGGGGGCACGACGCGCTCACCGTCACCACGGCCACCATGTCCGTCGCGGCCGCTGCCCTCGTCCCCGGCGGGCTGGTCGCGGCCTACGTGCGCGGCGAGGCGATGACGACGACCGACGCCGGGTCGTGGCTCCTCCTGGCCTACCTCGGCGTGGTGACGATGGCGTTCGCGTACGTGCTGCTGTACGCCGGGCTCCGGAGCACGACCAGCGGGGCCGCCGTCGTGGCCACGCTCCTGGAACCCGTCACCGCCGTCCTGATCGCCGTGCTGCTGCTGGCCGAGCGACCGACCGGAGCGGTGGTCGTGGGGTCGCTCCTGATAGTGGCCGCCATCGCGAGCCTGGGACGTCAGGTCGAGCAGGAGCCTCAGCCTCAGTAGGCCGCCCGGTGGAAGAGCCAGGCGGAGAGGCCGAAGAGGGCGGCATACATGCCGTTGAGGCCCAGGATCTCGAGGACCGAGGCGCCCTCCGTGTGCTGGTAGCCGGCCACGAGGGCAATGCCGGCCACGAGCGCCGTGGCGGCCGCCGTCGCGGCGAGGGCCAGCGCCATGCCGCGCGGTCGCAGCCGGGCGACGACGGTGCCGATCGCGAGCACGGCGAGGACGCCGAGGTACATCCGGTCCGGTCGGCCGCCCGCGCCGATGATGCCGAGGGCGCCGATCGCCCACACGAGGAACAGCACGGTCGCCACGGCGACCCCGATGGCGAGGCGGTAGGAGGTGCGGCGTGTCTGCATGGGTGGAACGCTAGGGGCGCGACCGGTGCCGGCGTGGGGAGAACCTGTGGAGGTTCCGTGCAGATCGCACGACCGCGTACGGTCGCTTCATGACCAGCGACACCAGGACCGAAGAGCAGTTCGACGTCGACGAGATCCGGCACAAGCTGGAGACCGACGGGATCATCGCCCGCAAGGGGGCGTTCTCCCGCGAGTGGGTGCAGCAGGTTCGCGAGGACGTGGACGCGGCCTTCGAGGAGGCCCGCTCCCGGGAGGGCGGCGCCGTCGGGCGGGGCCCGAACCGGTGGTACGTCGAGATCCACGCCGAGGCGCTGCGTGGCTTCGTCGACCTGGTCGACCATCCCTGGGTGCGCACGGTGTGCGAGACGATCCTGGGTCCCGACTACCGCATCGTCGAGGTCGGGTTCGACACGCCGTTCCCCGGCGCGAAGGTGCAGCCGTGGCACCGGGACTTCCCCAGCCCGCCGGAGACCAGGGAGCAGCACCGCCTCACGTCGCTGGCGTTCAACCTGACCACCGTGGACACCACCGACGAGATGGGTCCCTTCGAGATCGCGCCGGGCACCCAGTGGGAGCCGGGCGACGACTTCGACCACGAGCAGTTCCCACCCACCT
>Ga0307415_100001946_pt1 | contig 10163 bp, 10 predicted proteins | sample DK1Cmetagenome_FD_204524 | JGI IMG/M metagenome (GOLD analysis project Ga0307415, IMG submission 204524) | Maize rhizosphere microbial communities from greenhouse at UC Davis, California, United States - DK15-C-2 | ecosystem: Host-associated > Plants > Roots > Rhizosphere > Soil | place: USA...
CATCGGTCAAGATCAACGGCGCTTTGGGTCGCCCTGTCCTCGCCATCCGCCGACCCTATCACACTTCAACAACGAATCTCCGGCGCAGGACACTAGCTGGTCGGCGATGAACGCCTGGATGTGCTCACGCTCAAGTTCACCGGCGATGAGTGGGTGACCGTGGGCTTGGCAGTAGGTCGCGAGGAGCCGGACGGCGTCGGTGTAGGCCTTGATGGTCCGAGGGCTCTTGTTCTCGGCCTCCAGGGTGCGCCGAAAGCTCCGGTTGAGGACCAGGAGGTGGCTTCGAGGAAGCTGGCGGTTGGCGCCCGACGGTTGGGTGGACGACATCGTTTCCCTCATTAGGGTGTGGTGGAGCGGCTGGCTACGGGCAGCGTGCTCCGGTTAGCCGAGTGAGGGGTGTCGAGACCCCTGCTGAGCAGAGTGTTCGTGTTGGTTGTGGAGCTGCGGGGACTCGAACCCCGGACCTGCTGCTTGCAAAGCAGCCGCTCTACCACCTGAGCTACAGCCCCATGCAAAATGGCCGCTGACCTGCAATGATGCTCTCTGGCGACCTCCCGTAAGTCTAGCACAGCGGTCCAACAGCAGATAAGTGCGTGGTACGCTTGGCGGGTATGGCAGGCTCCAGCGTAGACCTCCCGGCCTCCTTCGAGCGCCACCTGCGCGCCGAGAACAAGGCCGCCCGCACGGTCGAGACCTACCTGGAGGCCGTCCTGCAGCTGGAGGCCTTCCTGGCCGCCCGCGGCCGCGGCCTGGCCACCGCCAGCCGCGAGGACATCGAGGCCTACCTGGCGGGGCTGCTAGCCCGCTGGAAGCCCGCCACCGCGGCCAACCGCTACCGCGCCCTGCGGGTCTTCTATGCCTGGCTGGAGGAGGAAGGCGAGATCGCCACCGACCCGATGGCCAAGATGAAGCCGCCACGAGTGCCCGAGCAGCCCGCCCCGGTGCTCACCGAGGACCTGCTGCGCCGGCTGCTGGCGGCCTGTGCCGGGCGGGACTTCGAGGCCCGCCGCGACCGCGCCCTGATCCTGCTGCTGCTGGACACCGGCGGCCGCCTGGCCGAGGTCGCCGGCATGCGCCTGGGTGACCTCAACTTCGAGTACGACGTGGTGATCGTGACCGGCAAGGGCGGCCGCGATCGTGCGCTGCCGTTTGGCAACCGGACCGGCAAGGCGCTGGACCAGTACCTCCGCGCCCGCGCTCGCCATCCACACGCCGAGCTGGAGTGGTTCTGGATCGGCCGCAAGGGCCGCGTCACTGACTCCGGCATCGCCCAGCTCCTCCGCCGCCGCGGCCGGGAGGCCGGCATCGAGCACCTCCACGCCCACCTGTTCCGGCACACCTTCGCCCACCTCTGGCTCCGCCAGGGCGGTGGCGAGACCGACCTCATGCGGCTGGCAGGCTGGAAATCCCGGGCCATGCTGCAACGCTATGGTGCCTCGGTCGCGGACGAGCGTGCCCGCGAAGCCCATCGGCGGCTCTCCCCTGGGGATTGGCTGTAGCCAGGCGTTGCGGGAGACTCGAACTCTGGCCCGCCTCCTAGGGTGGTGCCTGGTCGCGGCCTTGTTGGGACGTTGACCTGCGATTCGGCAGAACCTGTCGTGACCGATGGTGCCCGCTGCACTCCGCGGGCCGCCGACAGCGCGTGTACCCAGCGTGTACCAGAAACGGCCCGGCTCAGCCCCAGCGTCTAGGAGAAGAACTCGTCATAGGCGTACTGGTCCTCGATGTACTGCCACGCCTCGACCACCTTGCCGTCACGGACGTGGAACACCAGGACCTCTCGATCCTCAAGGGTCCGGCCCTCACGCTCGCCCGTGGCCAGGTGCAGACCAACCGTGTGCTGGTCGTCGGCCACCACCTCATGCACCTCCACCCGGAAGGTCCCGGCGGTCAGCTCCGCCGTCCGGGCGAAGAACCCCAGGACCGCATCCGTGCCGCGGTGGTCGCCGGCCAGCACGCTGCGGCCCGGGAAGTGCCAGACAATCTCAGGGTCGAACAGCTCACGAAGGGCCTCCATGTCGCCCTTGGTGAATGCCTCGTACCCCCTGCGGACAAGGGCCTCGTTCGGGTGTGCCATCACTGCCCCCTCTTCTCGACGAGTGCCCCGCAACCTACGACTTCGTCGGGCAACCGACAAGACGCGATCGCTCAGGACAGCGGTGCAGGCGACCTCGTCCTTGCAAGCGAGCTTCGACGGGTCGAGCTACCTGCGGGCAGCACGGCCGACCTCGGGTTTGGCTGTCCGCTAGTGACCGTGGTTGTCCGTGCGGTCCAGCTCGTCCGCGGCCCCAGCGCGGCCCAAGGTGAAGAGAAGACCCCCGTTGCTACCGATCCAGATTGCGTTCGAGTTGCTCGGCGCAGGCCTCGCGGGCCTGGTCGCTGCGGGCGCCGTCCAAGCAGCTGCCGAACTCCCGGAAATCGTTGACGTTGGTGGCGAAGAAGGCCCCGACACTGGCGGCGAAGAACAGCCCGACCACCAGCGCCAGCGCCCCGGTCACCAGGCCAGCCACGGCCTGGCCGCGGTTGTCGGCCTGCCCCCGGTTGGCCCGGATGAGCCCCACGATGCCCAAGACCAGAGCCACCAGGCCGAGGAAGGCGCCGAGGGGGGCGAACAGGATCAACACGACCAGGACCAGGGCGACCACGCCGACGACCAGGGCGGCGGTGCCCATGCCATTGCGTCGGGGCCGGACGGTCGGAGCGGCCCCATAGCCCGCCCCGTCAGGAGGGCGTGACTGGCTGAAGTCTGACGGCCGATCCCCGGGGATCTCGCTGCTCATGGGTGCCTCCTCAACGAACAGTGAGGAAGAGTGTCACATGGACGCCGTTGATAACTGCCGTGTGAACGCAAGCATCGCCACTTCACGACCAGCGGTAATCCTTCGACTGCGCCGCTGATCTTGGCGTTTGGTGTCGTTGCGTATCGGCTGCTGTCGGCTGGTTGCAGGGTGTTCGCCGCCTGTTCGCCGCCTGCCGGGATCAGGTATGGCTTGTCCGTAACGATCTCGGGACGGTCATGGTCGAGGCTCTGGCTGAAGGCCGCGACGACCGAGCAGGAGCAGCGGCATGGGTGATCTGCGGGTAGAAGTCTCGGGGTGACCGTCGCCCTCAGGCCGCCGCGGCGCAACGACACAGGTTCGTCGCTTGCGCCCTGGGTCGCCTGGGGCCTGTGCCTGCTTGCGGCCGCACTTGAGATTGTGGCCTTCCTGCTGTTCACCCTGCCCAACCAGGCCTTGCCGGCCGCAGAGAAGGCGGCCTCAGTCGTCGAGACGATCCCGTTCCTGGTGTTCGCCACGGTTGGGGCGGTGATTGTCTCGCGCCGTCCCGGCAACGTCATCGGGTGGCTGTGCTGCGCGATCGGCTTATGCCTGAGTCTCTCGGTGTTCGGCAGCAACGACGCAGCGACGACCCTTGCCGCCGATCCGGACCGCGTGCCGGCCGGACTCATCCTGATGGCCTTTGGCGATCTGGGCTTCACGCTGTCGTTAGGGCTGCTGTTCACCTTTGTGCTGCTGCTGTTCCCAACTGGCCGGCTGCTATCGCGTCGGTGGCGACCGGTGGCATGGACAGCCGGGGCAGCGCTCGCCGCGCTTGCCGCCGGGACGTTGTTCCAGCCAGGCCCCATGGGACCCGGGCTGCCGGTCAATCCGGTCGGGATCAAGGCCGCCGGGGAGGCGCTTGGCCGTCTTCAAGGCGCTGCTGGTGTCGTCATCGCGGTGCTGGTGCCGGCCTGCTTGGCCTCGCTGGTGGTGCGATTTCGTCGGGCTCGGGGTGCCGAGCGCCAGCAGCTCAAGTGGTTTGGGTTCGGCGGGGTCGTCCTGGTCCTTGGGGTCATGCTTGGTGTGGTCATCGAACGGCTCCAGGCGCCGCTGCTCGGGCCGGCCCTCTTTGTAGCGGCTGTCTCGGCGGTCCCGACCGCGATCGGTGTGGCGGTCCTGCGCGCCGGACTCTACGAGATCGACCGACTCCTCAACCGCACTCTGGTCTATGGACTGCTTACGGTGCTGCTCGGGGCGGTCTATGCGGCCGGGGTGGTTGCCGTTGGCCGACTCCTAGACCCGGCCGATGGCCAGTCCGAGCTGGCCGTGGCCGCCTCGACTCTGGCTGTGGCCGCCCTGTTCCAACCGGCCCGCCGCCGCATCCAAGCTGCCGTGGATCGACGCTTCAACCGCCGCCGCTATGACGCGGCGAGGACCGTCGAGGCCTTCAGCAGGCGCCTCCGCGACGAGGTCGAGCTGGACACCCTCTCAGCCGAGCTGCTCGCCGTGGTCGATCAAACCATGCAGCCCACCGCTGTATGGCTCTGGCTCCAACCATCGCCACAAGGCCGCCCGCATCGAGAATCGCGAGGAAACTAACTGCGACGCCGCCATGACCCCTTGCATGCCATGCAGTTTCGGCCTCTTCCCCCACCCCAGGTCAGCGACGGGTTACCCAGTCCAACGACGCTCTCGCAGTGACCGTGAGTGTCCGCTGGTTACCGCTGGTGACCGCTGCTTATGGCACGCGGGTGGCACGGCCGGCGAGGATGATATGGCTCAGGCGGTACGGCGATGGTCGCCAGCTCGCAACAGCGAGGTGCCCATGCCGATAGCCCAGGCGGGTGCCAGGAGGACGTTGCCGGTCAGCCCGATGAACCGCAATGCCTCGACATCGACCATGATCCCAGCGGCGTTGACCACCAAGAACGCCCCGACCGCAATGGCCGCCGCGCCGAGCGCGGGTCGATGACGACGCAGCAGCGATCCCATCCCGAGAAACCAGGCCGCCCCCGCGACGTTCTGGACCACACCCTGCAGGCCGTCCTCGGCGATGCGCCGCGCCAGGTCGAAGTCGTTGAGCAGGTCGGCCCTCATTGCGGCATCGGCGTCGGCGTACTGCTGGATGAGGTCAGGCAGGGTCGATGCGAGCACGCTCGCACCCGCCGCGCCGAGCAGGATGTAGAAGCCTGCGGCAACCGTTGAGAGGTCCGCAATAACGGGGTCGTCCTGACGGAGCCAGCGCAGCAGAAGAAGGGCGACGGGTACCAGCAGCAGGTAACTGCCGAACATCGACAGCCACAGGCCCCACCGCACCGGTGCAACGGCGTCGGTCCCCAGGGCGATGAAGGTGGCCGCCTCGCTGACGGCCTCGAAGTCGAAGTCGGCACCCGACAGGCCGACGATAAGGCTCGCGAGTGACGTCACGCCCGCGGCGATCGTGACCACCGCGGTGGCACGACGGTGTAGGACCGCTTCGTTCTGCGCGGTCATCCCGCTCCTCCTCGGACCGCACGCGGCGAACCCACTTGAGCGCCCTGGGCTGGCTGGGTTCAGGTTCCTTGGTGACGCCTCAGCGAGAACATCTCATGGGGCGGCAAGTTTCGGCCATCTTGTGCTCTCGAATCTCGAACAAGGTGCCCATCGCGTGATGTTGGTGGCTGATGGGGATCCTCGGCCCCAGGCGTCCAGAGGCCTGGTTCGGCCGGCCGGCCGGGCACGGCAAGGCCGATGCAAGCCTCGACCAAGTGACCACCTGCTCCCAAAGCCAGATCGGGCTGGATCGCTACCTGGGCGATCGGGGGGGCGACGCAGGTTATGCCTGATGTGGTGTTGTCTGTGGCTGTGTGCTCGGGACTGGTTATGACCGCTGTGAATGGCACGCCAGTGGCGCGACCGGCGAGGACGACGCGGCTCGGCGCGGCAGCTCTTGCGCGAAGGGCATCGCCATTTCCGATCCAGGCCACCCCGACCCGTCCGTGATAGCGCTAAATGTTAGGAATGGCCGCGTTGACCTTTAGGCGTGGCCTGTTTAAGATCAGCCCTTCGCCGTCGCTTCGGTGCTGACGGCCCGTCCTGAGGGGGGTTCTATGGGGGCGCCACGACGGTCCGGATGGCTTGTTCTCCTCGTGCTGGTGCTGGCCGCATTGGTCGCGCCATCCGTGGCAAGCGCTGCGCCACGCCACGGGCATGCAACTGCGCACCTCCTGGTCACGGGTCTGCAGGGTGGCGCGGGTAGCACCATCGGCCCCGATGGGGCGCTGTACGTCACCGAAACCACCGCCGGCAGGATCACCCGGGTCGACCCCAGAACCGGGGCCACCACGACCTACGCCAGCGGGCTGCCGAGGCGGATCATCGGCGTCGGTGGGGCCATGGACATCGCCTTCCTCGGCCGGACCGCCTACGTGCTGGTCACCCTGGTCGGCCCCGACGTCGGCGGCAGCGACGTGGTCGGGATCTACCGGGTGGATGGACCGAACAGCTTCACCGTGGTCGCCGACATCGGCGCCTTCGCGCTGGCCCATCCGCCGGCCACCCCGTTCGACGTGCCCACCGGACTCCAGTACGCGCTGCAAGCCTATCGGGGTGGGTTCCTGGTGACCGACGGGCACCACAACCGCGTGTTGTGGGTCACCCGCGACGGCCAGGTCACCGTGCTGCGGGCGTTCGGCAACATCGTCCCCACCGGGCTGGAGGTGCGGGGCGGGACCATTTACATGGCCGAGGCTGGCCCGGTCCCCCACCTGCCCGAGAACGGCAAGGTGGTGGCGTTCCGGCCCAGGTCAACCATGGTGCGGGAGGTCGCGTCGGGTAGTCCCTTGCTCGTTGACGTGGAGTTTGGCCGCGGGCATCGGCTGTACGCCCTGTCCCAGGGCACCTTCGGGGGCGGCCCTGCGGGTTCTCCCGCGCTGCCGAACACCGGCGCCCTGGTCAAGGTCAACCGGGACGGCACCTTCACCATCGTCATAGGCGGTCTGAATCAGCCAACCTCGCTCGAGTTCATCGGGAAGACCGCGTACGTTGTCACGCTGGGCGGGGAGATCTGGAAGATCAAGGGCGTCTAGAGTCCGCCCCACCGCGCATCGGGTGAGCAACGGCGCTGCAGCCGGAGCGGGTAAAGGGAATCGAACCCTCACCGCGAGCTTGGGAAGCATCGTCGGACCGCTCCGGACGGGCTGATCCTCCAGCTCGGAGGGCATGGGCACCGACCCGTGGTTGTCCGTGGATGACCGCTGCCGACCGATGCTTAGGGCACGTCGGGGGCACGGCCGGCGAGGACGACCTTGCTCGGAGCCTGCCGGCGAGGTCACCAGCTCGACCGGAGGGCGAGGCCTGTCCCCGGTGACCACCTGTCTCGTTGGCAAGCCGCTCAGAGCGGTGTGGCAGGCGCGCATCTTGGCTTGCGTCCACAGCGGAGAAGCAATGGGCGCCCGGCAGGTCCTGGCTGCCAAGCTCTACTCCCGCAGCTGTCAGAGGAAGATGGTGCCGTTGTAAACGACCGGCGCGGGCCCTCCCTTCCCGCTGCGCTCGGTTCCGCTGCCCGTAGCCCCAGCAAAGGCGCCGGTGCCGCCCGTCACCTGAAAGTCCGTGTCGATGCGGGGGCCGGGACGGATGTTGCCGGGACAGTCCTGGTGATGGGAGTGCACGGTAATCGTGCCCGTCTCGAACGTGAACACGGCGGTCTCGTCGACCACGTTGCACGGCGCGTCGAACCCGGGAGAGAAGTCGATGACGAGCGTCCAGTCAACGGTTCCGGGTGTCGTGGACAGATTGCTGTGGACTCCGGCGGTGGCGGTGACGTCGCAGAGGAATGGATTCACGGGGTCGGTGCAGGAGAACGACGTGAACGTGATCTCAGTCGTGGTTATGTGGAGCGGAGTTCCCTCTTGCGCGGCCGCGGTGGGGGCCAGCAACAGAAATAGTGCTGCTGCAACCGTCAGCGCGTGGGTAAGAATCCGGACGCGATGGACTCGCATGGTGCCCCCTCCCCGTCGCCGTTAGAAGCCTACGAATCCTCCGCTCCGCTTGGCCTCGTGTCAACGACAGATCGACCGGGGCCGAGCCCGACCCGCCCGGCCCGCTGATGGTTTGCCGGCCGAGGACGGCCGCCGCAGGCGGCCGCCCGCAGGGCCGGCCTTGAGTATGAAGAGAAAGTCTCAACGGACACACTCACATAGCCAACTAGACGCCTTCGGCTCGGTCAAGCATGGCGACTCGGACCAACCGACCTCAAAAGCAGACCGGGGTTGGCTCGAACACGTCGCTTGTCAGCAGGCCGATCGCAGTTGAGCCGGTTCTTACCGTGTCTGGCGCCGTCTTACTCAGCTAACGCCGCGTGTACCGCCGCCATGAGCTCGGCTTCCAGGAGTGGTGTGACCGCGATCGTGGACTGGGATTGTCGCGAGTGCTCGGTCCCATCGTGGTCGAGTACCCGGGCTCCAGCTTCGCGAGCGACGAGAACGCCAGCGCTGGTGTCCCATGGCTTGTTGCCAAGCATGATGCAGGCATCCAGCCGCCCCTCGGCGGTCCAGGCCAGGTCGATGGCAGACGCCCCCAGCATCCGGACCCGTTGCGCGTCGTGGGCGAGTCGTTCGGTGAGGCGAAGGCGCAGGCGGTTCTTGCGCTCCGCATCCTCCCCGAAGGCGTACTGGTCGATCGAGACAAGGGCATCGGGAAGCGTCGACGTTCGGCTTACGTGGAGCCGCTTGCCATCGGCATAGGCACCCTGTCCCAAGAGGGCAGTGTATTGCGAGCCAAGGAACGGAAGGTTGATCACTGCGGCTACGACCGCGTCGGCAGCGCAAAGGCTCAGCGACACAGCGCAGAGAGGGAAACCGTGCAGGAAATTGACCGTGCCGTCGATGGGATCGAGCATCCACAGCAGCTCGTGGCCGCTCGAATCGCCACCCTCCTCCTCGCCCAGAAATCCAACCTCCGGCGCCTTGTTATGCAAGAAGTCACGGACGAAGCGTTCGACGGCCACGTCAACTTCTGACGCGGGGTCTCGATCACCCTTTTCGGTAAGCCTGCCCGGCGCATTGGTACGTATCACCTCGGCGGCTTCGGCAGCCGCACGGCGCGCGATGCCTAGATAGTGCCGCTGGTCCTGTTCGCTGATCATCGGACGTTGACCCTACGTCCTGGCAAGATCGGGTTCCAGCGACAGGTCGCTGGCCTCCAGGGGTCGCACCAGGACTCCCTTGCTCGTCCAGGGCTCTCGTGGGTCATCCGCCAGGCGCTTCATCCACTCTAGCTGGCTGGAGAAGTAGTCCCAGTAGGGCGTGCCCTCGTTGAACACGAAGATCGGACCCTCGGTGCCTCGCTTGCCATGCCCGTACAGCATGACCCGGCACGTGCGGTCAACCTTCTCAATCGCGAAGGAGCAGGGAAAGTTGTAGGTGTAGACCCGCATGCCCGCCGATGGGGGAGCAGCAGGGGCCACCCGCTCGGCGGCGGCATACAGCGGACGCAGAACCTCGCGCATGTACCGATTTGGGTTCTCCATCGCCGCCTCGACCGGTTCGAGCCGGTAACGCTCACGGCGCGAGTCGCAGTAGGGGTCCATGACAAAAAACGTCACCGGGATACTCACTGCTTTCGCTTCAAACAGTGGAAGGATCTCGTCCTTTGCATAGAAGTTGCGCGCGAGGCCAAATACCGTGATTTCCTCTTGCGCGGCGCGTACCCGCTCGACAAGGTCGGCGTAGGTCTCGGGGCTGGAGCTGGGCCAAAGGTCCGTGATCCCTGCCCGCGCGAGATGGCCTACCTCAGCGTTGCTGTAATCCATCCCGAAGCCGAGCCGGTCGGGCCGCGTCGAGTAGAGGCGACACAGGTACTCGATCCGTTCATCGCTTGGCCGGCGCTGCCCATGCTCCCAACGGCACAACTCGGCGCTGGAGATGCGAGGAGCGGCCAACCCATCAGCGACATAGAGCGCATCAAGGCGAGCCGAGACCTCGATGCGGCTCCAACCGTGGGCCAGTCGCCACGCCTCCAAGGCGAACATCTGTGGGACCTCTCGGCCGATGACCTCAGCGATTGCTTCCGGGGCCAGGCCATCTCGCAGGCATCGGTGCCGGATCTCGGTCGCCTGCCGCGCCAAGTGGAGCCGCTGTGTGCGGGTCATCGCCGCCATATTGACATGCTACGGCATACATCATTGCCGGACAACGGCAATCGCTCTGCCGTTGGCGCGTATTGCCGCGTCAATCCGAAGGCCGGGATCGTCGCGTGTAGCACAGCGCACCGATCACCGGGTGGAGGAGGCGCCCGAGGCGGCCCCGACGCAGCCGTCAACTGCGTCGGGGCCAGACACCCCAGCGGAACCCCTGGAAAGGAACCTCTGAGATGCGCGAGGAGCGTACCTCTTCGGCCATGCCGCCCACGAGCGGCACGCCTGGC
>Ga0307415_100001947_pt1 | contig 10161 bp, 6 predicted proteins | sample DK1Cmetagenome_FD_204524 | JGI IMG/M metagenome (GOLD analysis project Ga0307415, IMG submission 204524) | Maize rhizosphere microbial communities from greenhouse at UC Davis, California, United States - DK15-C-2 | ecosystem: Host-associated > Plants > Roots > Rhizosphere > Soil | place: USA...
AAGGCTGACCTGGCAGAACATTCCGACGTACGCGGTTGTATGGTCATCAAACCGTATGGTTATAGCATCTGGGAGAAGATGCAGCAAGCTCTTGACAAGATGTTCAAAGATACGGGTCATACGAATGCATATTTTCCGCTGTTCGTGCCCAAGAGTTTGTTCGAAGCGGAGGAACAGAACGCCGAGGGCTTTGCGAAAGAATGTGCTATCGTCACGCATTACCGGCTGAAAAATGATCCACAGCGACCGGGCAAACTAATGGTGGATCCGGAGGCGAAACTGGAAGAAGAGCTTGTCGTCCGCCCGACCAGTGAAGCGATCATCTGGAGCACATACAAGAAGTGGATTCAATCCTACAGGGATCTTCCTTTGCTCATCAACCAATGGGCGAACGTCGTGCGGTGGGAAATGCGCACACGCCTTTTTCTACGCACCGCGGAGTTTCTGTGGCAGGAGGGACATACCGCTCACGCAACGGCCGATGAAGCAGTCAAGGAAACAGTCCAGATGCTGAATGTGTATGCCGATTTCGCCGAGAACTTCATGGCGATGCCGGTTATCCGCGGACGAAAATCTGAGGGTGAGCGATTTCCGGGTGCCGTGGATACATATTGCATCGAAGCAATGATGCAGGATGGTAAAGCGCTGCAGGCGGGAACTTCCCATTTTCTGGGTCAGAATTTTGCGAAAGCTTTCAATGTGCAGTTCGCCTCGCGCGAAGGCAAGCTGGAACACGTCTGGGGTACATCATGGGGTGTCAGTACCCGTTTGATGGGAGCGCTCATTATGGCGCACTCTGATGACGACGGACTGATCCTTCCGCCAAAGCTGGCGCCGATCCACGTAGTCATCGTTCCTATCTTCAAGACGGACGACGAGCAAAAAAGAATATCTGCTAAAGCTGATGAACTCGCCGCGTCACTTCGCAACCAGGGTTTGTCAGTGAAGTTTGATAACCGTGACACGCACAAACCCGGCTTCAAGTTCGCCGAATGGGAATTGAAGGGCGTCCCTGTGCGGATCGCTATGGGACCGAGAGACCTGGAGAACGGAACTGTAGAGATTGCGCGACGCGACACAAAGGAGAAAAAGACCATTCGTATGGATGAAGTTTCCTCAGCCATTCCGTCGTTGCTTACCGACATCCAAAGAAACATTTATGACCGGAGCAAAAAATTCCGGGATGAAAAAACTACGGAAGTCAACTCGTATGATGAGTTTAAGAAGGTGCTAGATGAGAAAGGCGGTTTTGTCTCTGCGCATTGGGACGGCACGATTGAGACGGAACAGGCCATAAAGGAAGATACAAAGGCGACTATCAGATGTATCCCTCTCGACGCCAGGGAGGAGGCGGGCAAATGTGTCTATTCAGGTAAGGCTTCGTCAAGCCGTGTTCTATTCGCCCGAGCCTATTAACGATCAATCGCCGGCGGAGGACCGCTGACCGCAAGCCAAAATCCGTCTCCACCGCGCTAGGAGATCCAAGAACAGCGACGGAATCTCTTTGCTTTTAATTATGTACCTTTAGCTCTTACCCCAGATCTCCCATGTGGACGATAATACTTGCCCTTCTGCTTATAGGCCTTGCGCTCATCATTGTCGAGATAGTTTTCGTTCCGGGCACCACCATTGTGGGAATCATCGGAGTCATCTTCGCGGGTACGGGTGTGTTGATCACCTTCCGGCACTATGGCAGCGAAAGCGGATATTACATACTGCTCGGCTCTTCAGTCGTCACTGCGATTGCTCTTTATTTTAGTTTTCGATCCAATGCTTGGTCAATGTTCGCCAATAACTCAGCGATAAAGAGTAAAGTCAACGAAGGACTAACTGCAACCCTGCAGCTAGGCGACGAGGGCATCGCTCTCTCCACGCTTAAGCCTATGGGCAAGGTCCAATTTAAAAGCGGCGAATTTGAGGTTAAGACTTTGGGTGACTACGTGGACGTGGGGACGAAAGTGAGGATCGTGCACATCGAGTCCAACCAGATTATCGTAAAACCCCTAAACTAATCAATATCTATTATGGAAATACAAGGAGCAGCATTGCTCATCATGGTTCTTGGAGGTATTATCCTCTTTTTCATTTTTCTTTACTTCGTGCCAGTCAACCTCTGGATCACCGCCCTGTTTTCAGGTGTGCGGGTGGGATTGGCGGAGCTCGTGTTCATGCGCATCCGGAAAGTGCCTCCCCGCATCGTAGTAGACTCACTGATTACGGCGACCAAAGCAGGATTAAAAATATCATCCAATGATCTTGAAACGCACTACCTCGCTGGAGGAAATGTCCCGAACGTAATACGCGCTCTCATTTCCGCAGATAAAGCGAACATCAGCCTGACGTTCAAACAGGCGACTGCTATTGACCTGGCAGGTCGGGATGTATTCCAGGCCGTACAGATATCTGTGAATCCTAAAGTCATCACAACCCCGAAGGTTGCAGGTGTCGCTGCCGACGGTATACAACTTATCGCCATTGCGCGTGTGACTGTTCGCGCAAGCATAGCGCAGCTTGTTGGAGGTGCCGGAGAAGACACCATTCTCGCGCGCGTAGGTGAGGGTATCGTGTCGTCAATCGGTTCAGCACGGTCTCACAAGGAAGTTCTGGAAAGCCCTGACAATATCTCCAAACTTGTTCTGTCGCGTGGTCTTGACGCGGGAACGGCGTTCGAGATCCTTTCGATCGATATTGCAGATGTTGACGTTGGAGCTAATATCGGAGCGAAACTTCAGATCGACCAGGCGTCAGCGGATTTAAAAGTAGCGGAGGCTCGCGCCGAAGAGCGAAGGGCGATGGCTGTTGCCCTCGAACAGGAAATGAAAGCAAAAGCGCAGGAAGCCCGCGCGAAGGTTATTGAGGCCGAAGCGGAAATTCCAAAGGCCATCTCGGAGGCTTTCGTAAAGGGAAATCTCGGTGTTATGGATTACTATAAAATGCAGAACGTTGTGGCCGATACAAACATGCGCGATGCGATCTCCGGCACCGGATCAGGATCGCCCACAAGCGGTCCGAAGAAAGAGTGAAAATAATGGTCCCTGCTTGAGGCAAACTCTTTCTCTTCAGTCCGCCGCGGACTTTAACTGTGGAAGGGTTTGCCATGCGGATCTTTTCTGCGCCAAAAAGTGATTGTGGTGTGAATCGAACGTCAATTCATCATAGATCATCGGAATTGTGCTCACACCGTTCAGCGTTACGGCTCCAAGCTTCCGATCCCGTGCCACGATAATGTACCCGTTGCCCGGGTCTGTTATCTTTTCATATCGTGGATTAATGATTATACGTCCTGTCTCGTCGGCCATCCCGTAGAGCTGACCCTGCCGCAGAATGAAACGATTGAAGGCGTTCAGGGCGATCGCGTCGTAACGAACTGGTAATACGACCTTACCACCACGGTCAATGACCCCATATAACCCAGCTCGTTTTACAATAGCCATACCGTTAGAAAAATTTTCAACCTCGTCGTATACAGGCTGAACGACGAGGTTCTCCTGGTGGTCGATAAATCCCCAACGTCCCTTTATTCGGATCGCGGCACGTCCGTCGCTGAAAGGCTTCACTTCTTCGTAGCGGTTTGCTATGCGCAGCCTGCCGGCATTGTCTATAAAGCCATACTTGCCATCCTTGAGGATAGCGCGAAGGCCTTCGCTTTCTGGAAAGATCTTTTCCGTGGTCAGCGGCTGATTCGAGCGGTCCACAATAATTCCGCTCATGTCAATGGTCCAGTGGGCCCCCGTGGGTAGGTGCTCTGTGATGAATCCATCCGCATACGTCAGCACATTGTCCGAAAAGTAAATAATGCCCCCGCCAACGGCTTTTAGAAAGGTGGTCCCGTGGTCATACTCAAAGTAAACCTGGTCGTTCAATACCTCTATGCGATTATCTCCCGGCGTCACCAACCAGTTTTCCCGGAGGTTGATAACGCCGTATTGTCCTTTGAATTTGACAGCAATGTTATTCGTTGAATGCTGTATCAGTGAATCGTGCACGCATGTGATGATCTCTTTGCCGTTTTCATCCAGTGCTCCCCAGAATCCGCGATTCTTCACCGGATAGTACTTGCCGTTGAATGCCCCGATATATTCATAATGTTTTTCGGTGATCTGTTTGCCTTGAAGGTCCAGCATGATCCATCGATGCCTCGGCGAACCATCAAGACAGGCACGGAAGAATTTGTCGTCCATTTCAAGACGGTGATATTTTGCAGGAATTAGTATTTCTCCGTTTGTTGTGATGACACCACTCTTCTGTTCCTGGGTGAATACGGCCCGGCCTTGCTGGAATTGTCCAAGCGATGAAAAGACTCCCTCGTGGAGGGGTTTGAAGTTATTATCTGTCAATTGAAGTTTTCCATTCACACTTACCAGATAGCGCTGTGGTGAAACAGGGGTTAGTGCGTCGCCGCGAAATTCTCCTTGCGCTTCATTGTCTCCGGTGAGAAAGTACCAAACATCCGTGTCGCGAATACGGATAGTGCCATCGTCCGGAAGCTGAACTTCGTCGTAAAGTGTCTTCACCACGACCTGCCCATCTCTGTTAATGACACCTTGGCGCTGATTCTCGTAGATGATAGCAAGGTCATTCCTGAATGGCGAAATGCTGTCGATGGAGAAGGCGGTAAGTTGGTTCCCCTCCTCGGAAAAGATCGCGGTTTTGTCGTCGAAATTCTCGACGGCGTAGCGCAGGCTTCCGAGAGAATATATTCGTTGATACTCTAGAGGGATGAGGGATTTGTGAGAGAGATCTGTCAAGCCGAAGTGAAATCGGTTGCCCGAGCGGGACATTACGATCGCGCGCATGCCGGAAAGCTTGAGGCCATCGTAGATGAAAGGTATGATTGTTTTTCCGGAGGTGCTGATCACTCCGAAAGAAGGTCGTTGTGAAAGCGCGGATCTTTTTTGGCCGATGAGAAGAGAACCTTCACCGGGTTTGATATCCAGGAATTCCGCAGGAGTGAGCACTTTGTTGGAGGTGTGAATGAGGCCCCACATGCCGTCGGATTGATAGCCAACTACTTTGTCAATGATAGAGAGTTTGCCATTACCCCATCCGATGGCGTCGTATTGGGCAGGAATTAACACTTTGCCATCCTCGTCTTTCAGTCCCACCTTCCCGTTTTCTTCGAAGAGTAAAAACTTGTCGGGCCTGCCCGGACTCCCTATCCGAAAATCCTCGTTAGCAAACAGGCTCCCGCCGGGAAGGAATAGCACTGCCATCCATAGCAAAAAAATACGCACATGCTCCATCTGACCCTAAAGTTACAATGCCCGGCGAATTCCCCGAGACAATTTCAAATTTAGCGATCTTTTCAAGATAAAGGGTTGCCTTTCCCGCCAACCGGATTCGATTCTTTTGAGTTTTACCCTCAGGATCCTACTCGAGCTTCCTGTGAAAATACAATTCATGATCCGGAAGGAGTTCCGGATGTGCGATCCTGATGAGGTCACGGACGATGAGGTCGGGCCTCAGGTATCCAAGCTCGAGAAACTCATTGCCACCTTTGGCGCCCTGTCTCGCATCATAGTTGTAGACCTGTTTTTTTTGAAAGGGTTGAAAGTCAGTGTAGCGTCTATCGGCGGCGGCGATCTCGGCGAGACTTTTGTACGTTCCAGTCCCGATCCAAAGATCAGCATTGTGTGCTTTCTCATAGACCGTTTCAAAACTCAGCTGAAGAAAGCCATTGCTTTCCGTATCGGCCCAAAGGTACTCGCAGCCGGAATCCTTGAATAGTTTCGCCGCGTAGTTTTGTCCTCCCGGAAGAAACCATGCATCGCCATAGACAATTCCGCTCAACACACCGGGTAGGCTATCGGTGTTGTCGACGAGTTGCTTTGCCTGTTGGTAATTGTTCTCAATAACTGTAAAAACAGAATCGGCCACCCGTTCTTTTCCAAAGAACAATGCCATGAATTTGATCCACTCGGCCCGGCCGAGAGGATGTTGTTCAAGGTATTCCGCATTGATGACGACGGGGATGCCAAGGCTTTCGATCTTTCGGAATTGTCCATAGTCGCCGCTCATGGTGTACCCCATGACCACCCCAGGTTTAAGCATAGCCAGGCGTTCGAGGTTCAAACCCTTGTCAACACCAAGCTCGACAACTTTGCCGGAGTCTATGCTCTGCCTCATTTTTTTTGAGCTGATGTAATCGGTGGTCGGAAAACCAACGAGCTTATCGGTTTCACCAAGATAGTCGAGGAGTGGAATGTGGGTAGTAGACGTGCATACAATACTTTCGACGGGCACAAATATTACTTTTGTTTTTTCATCGTGATGAGGAACATCTCCGCCTCGTGGAACCAGCAGGTATGAGTATCCGGAGGTCGCTCCCTGAAAGGGGTACGTAACTTCAACTAGCTTTGCGTTACCTATCGTCCGAATTGAAAATCCTTGTGCGTACCTGTTCCCAACGCCGTTTGCCTCGTCAAAAGTGGGCGATGGTTTACTGTTGCAGGAAAGAAGCAGAAAGGCTACAAAAGAAATAAAGGCTTGTGACCTCATGATAGTCCGGATAATTGAAGTGCAATAATAACCCTTTGTTATTTACCGATCTCCGGTTATGTTTGTGACGGAATGACGGTTCTTCTGCTGAGACGATCATCAGAAGATTAAAAGGGAATCCGGTAATGGCAATGCCTAAGCCGGAGCTGTCCCCGCAACTGTAGATCCACTTTTGTTGCTGGCCACCAACGCCACTGTCTCATAAACGGGAAGGCGCCAGCAATGTGGAAAGCCAGGAGACCTGCCGCATATCCAAACAATTTTCAGAGCTTTCGGGTGAAAGGCGATGTAAAAACAGTCCGCTGTTTTATCACTTCTTCCAGAGCTCATAGTGTTAACATTATCAACAATGCTATGAGAAAAAATTATTTACTGATCATCATTTGGTTTCTTACTTCGGTATCGGCCGACGGACAGGATTCCACAAAAACGACGGTGCTTGACGAGCTCGTTGTTTCTGCAACGCGCACGGAACAGCCCATTATTGAAGTCCCAAGGAGTGTCACAGTGATTCATGATGAAGAAATCCGAAACAGTGTCTATCAGTCATTGGGTGATCTTCTTAATACGCAAAGTGGACTTTTTGTTTCGGGTGCAAATCAAACACCCGGAACCAACCAGAATGTTTTCATGCGAGGGGCGAACAGCAATCAGGTAGCAGTATTGATCGATGGTGTTCGCATTACGGATCCATCAACGCCGAATGCAGCCATTGATCTGTCGGAGATATCGCTCGTGAACATCGAGCGCATAGAAGTAATTCGCGGTTCACACAGCACGATCTTTGGCGGATCAGCAGTAGGCGGGGTGATCAACCTCATCACGAAGAAGAGGTCATCAGCGGGCTTGCATGGATCAGCCTCATGGCAGGGAGGTACTTTTGGAAAGAGCGCGTGGTTGTCCAATGAGAATGTCAGTTTGAATTATGCATTGAAGGATGGTCTATATTTCAATGGTGCAGTGTTCCGGCAGGACGTCAGTGGCCTTGATGCTTCGGAAAAGCGGGAAGACCTGCCATCCTTCACAGCAGATCGTGACGATTTTGAGAAATTGGATGGCTCTGTGACAGCAGGTTTCAGAAACGAACGATGGGATGCCAACGCTTCATTCCGGAAAAGCAACCAGCAAACGGATATTGACAATGGTGCCTATCTGGACGATGACAACAGCTATCTGCGTTTTGACAGGGCACTTTTGCAGTACTACAGTGCCTACAAGATTAATCCGGTTCTGCGGCTGGCTTTGCTGGGATCTTTGACTCAGTCAGAGCGGTTTTTTGAGAATGATTCCTCCCGTGTGAATGAAACGACCTGGGATAAGTCGTACTCGAAGGGCAGCTATTATGGTAAGCTCCAAACGCATGAGTTGCAGATGAACTTTCAGAGGGAGAAGGTGCGTGCAGTTGTTGGGGCAGGCTTGTATGCCGAAAGTATGTTCTTCGAAAGCTATTTTTTATATAATGACCCTGTGTTTCCATTTGAGTCGACGATCGACTACGATTCACTTGACCCACGCGCAACCACACACTATGTCTTTGCGCAGGCAGGATACGATTTGGGTAAATTTCATCTTTCGGGTGGAGCAAGATATAGTAGTCACTCCAACGCAGGTGAAGTTGTAACGTTCGACGTAAATCCGTCTTATACCAGCGGTGATCTTCTTATATACGCTTCCGCCTCCACTGCCTTTAACGCGCCTTCGCTTTATCAGCTATATGATCCGTCAAAAGGCTTCACGGCATATACTACCCGTGGGAACGGGGATCTGGTACCTGAACGATCGCTTTCGTTCGAGGCTGGCGTCAAGAGGCAATTCAATTCCGGCAGTTACTTCACGCTTTCCGCTTACCAAACGAGGGTGAGTGACGCGATTGAGTATGTTTATCTCTGGAACGGTGAAAAGCCGCAGCAAGCTCTGGACTACAGCGACGATCGCGGGGATACTTATATCAATATCGCAAAGCAGGTTGTGAATGGCATAGAGGCGGACGCCAGCATAAACTTCAATACTCGTCTATCGCTGGATGCAAATGTTTCGTTACTGAAGGCGCAGGTGCGAGCGAATAAGGGCGAACTGGATGTGGTGCACACAGGCGGACATCACGTTCAGCTTTATAATCTCGGTGTGTTCCTCGCTCAGGATGTTGAACAGAAAGATGTCGTTCGAAGGCCGTCGTTTACAGCTTATTCGAAAGTGGCCTACCGCTTGATGGACAATCTCACTCTGCACCTGGTTTACAGATACACCGGCCATCGCTTTGACGCAGGCTATGACGGCACATTAGGGCCTTATGGAGCGCTAGCCCGCATCGATGTCGATGCATTCCATCTCTTTGACATAGGCGCATACTGGCAGCCAACCCGCAAATTGTCCGTTGCGGTCAAGGTTGAAAATGTTCTCGATGCCGATTACCGCGAGGTCGTAGGATTTCACACACGGGGGAGAAGCGTGTATCTGAAATTGGGCGTCCGATGGTAGGCAACAATCGGACAACGTAAGGTAATCGTGTCGAAGACCCCTAAGCACTTTGTTTGTTTTGCCTTTAAAGGGCACGGGTTTTGTTGCGTTTAGAATCTGCCTGTGATCTTACGCAATCCGACAGCTGATATCAATAACATGATACCTTTAAACAAAACCACAAAAGTCGCGCTGTCGTTTTTACTTGCGTTAATGGCGGCGAAGACAAGTGCGCAGGAGTGCGCGTATTCCAAAAATACCATCGATGGTTTTACAAAGGAAAGGATCCTGGTTACCGAACCACAGAGCATCCATCATGAAACACCAAACTCTTTATCCTTTATGCTGTCAAACGTCGACGGAAAACTTGGCTTGAAGGTTGAATACCAAACGGTAACAACTGACCGCCATCAGAAATTCTGTTATACAGATCAGTCGACGATCTCTTTCTTGATGATGAATGGCGATGTTGTTACGTTGCCGTTCGTCGGAAACGACCAATGTAACAAGTCAAGTCATGTATTAGAAGGTGATGCCACGTCGACCTATAGGAGGGCTATATACACCAACTGGATTGAAGGTGATTTTGCGATTTCACAGAATGCTGACACGTTAAACATGTTAACGGGTACCATTAAGCAGATCAGGATCCAATTTGACGAATCAACACTGGATGTTCAGGTGAACTCAACGATACGAAGTAACAGACCCTCGGGCGGAAAGTTACGCGGTCACAAGAAGTTAAATCCTCAGTTATATTTCAGACACTTTTTAAAGTGCGTAACGTTGCCGGGGAGTGAGTAGAAGTTTGCGTCTTGAACCCTCACTGTTATGGCAGGCGTCGCCGGCACCTCCTGACCTCACAATCTTTTTTTTATTGCGTCATGGTAGGATTGAAGAAGCTCGAAGGCCGCGCGACGGGGCGAAAGCCTGCCAGCGTGTATGAGCTCTTCAAGTTTGTTTTCGGCCTCGGCCACTTGCATAAACTTTTTTGGGTCGAGGGAAAGAAGATAATAAAAATGGTCCTTGAACCAGGCAAGGTCCTGATTGCGGCGATTGTCGTGAAAGTATCCTGAAGATGAAAGCTGTGTTTTGAATTGTTGGAGCATCGCGGCTATTTCCTTCAATCCCCGGTGTTCAATGGATGAGGAAATCAAGACTTTCGGTGTCCATCCCGATGGTTTTGCTCGCGCAAGGTGAAGAGCA
>Ga0307415_100001948_pt1 | contig 10161 bp, 11 predicted proteins | sample DK1Cmetagenome_FD_204524 | JGI IMG/M metagenome (GOLD analysis project Ga0307415, IMG submission 204524) | Maize rhizosphere microbial communities from greenhouse at UC Davis, California, United States - DK15-C-2 | ecosystem: Host-associated > Plants > Roots > Rhizosphere > Soil | place: USA...
TTTCAGGGAGCTTCTATCCGTCCACTTTCACCGCTGCTTCAGGCCATATATGGCCTGAGTCGGCGTTCCGTACCGGGCATCGTGAATGTCCTAGGTCTGTCTGCTTTGCGCCGATAAACTGGACAGCACCATGTCATCGATATCAGGTTAGGCGCCATACGTAGCAGCGGTTGCATTCGCTACGGCAATGCCGTATTATGCCACTTATGCGCACGGTCGCCGACAGGTCAGTCTTCGTTCGCTATGCCAACGAAGTCTGGTCCGAAGCCGAGCGGCAGGAGTTCATCACCTTCATCGCGTCGAATCCTGAGGCTGGCAGCGTCATCCGTGGCAGCGGTGGCTGCCGGAAGGTGCGGTGGTCACGCACTGGCACTGGCAAGCAAGGTGGCGCTCGCGTCATCTACTTCTTGGCGCCAGATGGCACGGTTTGGCTTCTTATCGTCTACACCAAGGCCAAGTTCGACAACCTGCCAACGTCCTTCAACGCAAAGCTGAAACAGGGAGTCCAAGATGCCCTCTGAAGTCAAGAAGTTCCAAGAAGACCTGCTCGAATCTATCAAGCAAATGCGCCGCGGCCAAGCGGCGCGGGTCAGCAAGGTAAAACTATCCGCCGTCGCAGAGGCGCGCGCGAGCGTAGGCCTGTCGCAGCAAGAGTTCGCAGTGCTCTTGGGTGTGTCGGCGCGAACGCTGCAAGACTGGGAGCAGGGTCGCCGTGAGCCTACGGGAGCGGCGCGCACGCTGTTAAAGGTAGCCGTCAAGCACCCCAAGGTCCTTCGCGAGCTTCAAACGTGACGCCTAACCTCTCCATCGAGCGGACATCCTCCAGCAGGCTGCGCCTGCCTACGGCTGCCGCTCATGTCCAACGTTAGGCGCCACAACCACAGGCAGCCACGACAAGTAATCGGAGATGCAATGGGCACTAATGAAATCAAAGTGGGCCAACTTGGCATCAACTACATCGTCGACGGCTCTGGCACCGACAGCCTGGGGATGTTCGAGCTAACCGTGCCGTCGGGCTCGAACGTTCCTCCGCCCCACAGCCACGCCAACAACGAAGAGTGCGTCTACGTACTGGCGGGCACTCTTCGATACTCGGTCGGGGCCGAAACACGCGACTTGACTGCGGGCCAAACCATGAGCACACCGAAAGGCGTGGTTCATGCGTTTTCGAACCCATTTGCCGAGACCGCTCGTGCCTTGATTGTTCTGTCTCCCGACATTGGAGCCCAATACTTCAGAGACGTCGCCGCGGTGGCGAGCGCCGGAGGACCTCCGGACAAGGTGGCGTTGCTATCTGTCATGGCTAGGTACGGGCTGGTCCCCGCTGCGCCGAAGTGACGCCTAACCACTCCATCGAGCGGACGTCCTCCAGCAGGCTTCGCCTGCTTACGGCCGCCGCTCATGTCGAACGTTAGGCAACAAGAGTGATGCAGTGGCCCCTTCAACAGCTCGTATCCGATCCTGGAGCGGCATCGCAGCATGAAGCAGCCCATGAGCTGAAGTTGATCGTTCCTACCGGAGAAGATGTCGCCGTTCGCCCAACCCAAGCAGGATTGCTAGTCCTCGGCACCTCCGAGCTCGCGCTCGAGCGATCCGTCGAGGCGCTACTGACAGTACGTCCCGGCCTGTCAGTTGGCAAGCCGCAGATCAACTACATCCCAGGAGAGGTTTGGCTTGAGCCAGTCTGCCTTGTCGTCGTCGACGTTCCGACAACGGCCGCACTTCTCGTTTCGGCTGACCTCCGGGCTCGGCGTGCTCAAGTTCGCTCAACGCGAACGGTCGGAACTCGTGCGCTGGTTGAGGCAGAGATCCCGATGGCCGAGCTCTTCGGCTACTTCACAAGCTTGCGATCCATCGCTCAAGCCCCTGCGTCGTATGAGGCGCGATTCATTGGCTACAAGCCAAGTGACCCATCGAACGGCGGCGCCGTTGTCGCCTAACCCTTCCATCGAGCGGACGTCCTCCAGCAAGCTTCGCTTGCTTGCGGCCGCCGCTCATGTCGAACGTTAGGCCCCAACATGACCCTCGCGCTGAGCCCTGGCGAAACCGAGCTAGTTGGCCAATGGGTCTTCCAAGGCACCTCCGTACTCGGAGATCCGACGTGCAAACGGATAGAGGCTCTCGTCGCCACACACTTGGTTGAGCTTCGTCGAACTGCAGACGGGTGGTCTACCTTGTATCGCGACCCCGGCGACGGCCGCCTTTGGGAACACACTTATCCACAAGGCCATATGCATGGCGGCGGCCCGCCAGCGTTGCAACTCTTGTCCGCAGTCGAGGCACAGAACAAGTACGGCGATGTGGCCTAACCATTCCATCGAGCGGACGTCTCCCAGCAAGCTTCGCTTGCTTGCGGCCGCCGCTCATGTCGAACGTAAGGCTTCCCGACCCGCGACGTCGTCTAGCGTTAATCGAGACTTCGATGGGACGCCCGCGTTCCTGAGTGCGATTGGCAAAGCCGCGTGCGGGAGGCCGGCGGAGCGACTCTGCGGCGCCGAGGAGCGGAGGGCTTCGAGCCAGCGCGCGCAGCGCGCCTCCACTTCTGACTTGCCGCATCTGTTTGAGCGCAGTGAACGAAGTGAACGTAGCGAGTTATGCGGCAGGCTCGAAGACCGAGCACCGCAGGGGAGTCGCCGCTTGCGGCGACCGCCGCAGTCGGAGCGGCAGGCGGCCTTCCGCACGCGGCTGTGCCCGCTCGGTCGTCGCTCGCCCTGACGACGTTAATGGCGGATCTTGTAGCCGATCCGCAGCAGGTGCAGGCACACGCCGCACACGACGACCAGCGCGCAACTCACGACCGCCATGCTCAGCCACGGCGAGACGTCGCTGGTGCCGAAGAAACCGTGCCGGAAGCCGTCGATCATGTAGAAAAACGGATTGAGGTGGCTCGCCTCGTACCAGACCGGCGGCAGCGACTTCACCGAGTAGAAGACGCCGGAGAGGAACGTCATCGGCATGATGATGAAGTTCTGGAACGCGGCGATCTGGTCGAACTTCTCCGCCCAGAGGCCGGCGACGAGGCCGAGCGCGCCCATCAGCGCCGCGCCGGCGACGGTGAAGAAGACGATCCAGAGCAGGTTGTCGACGTGCAGCGGCGCGAACCAGACCGTCACCAGCAGCACGCCGGCGCCGACCGCGGCGCCGCGGACGACCGAGGCGCCGACATAGGCGAGGAACCACGCCCAATGCGAGAGCGGCGTGACGAGCAGGAAGACGAGGTTGCCCGTGATCTTGCTCTGGATCAGCGACGAGCTCGAGTTGGCGAACGCGTTCTGCAGCACGCTCATCATCACCAGGCCTGGGATCAGGAAGCTCGTGTAGCCGACGGTGCCGAAGACCTTGACGCGGCCCTCGAGCACGTGGCCGAAGATCAGCAGGTAGAGCATCGCCGTCAGCACCGGCGCCGCCACCGTCTGGAAGCTCACCTTCCAGAAGCGCAGCACCTCCTTGTAGAGCAGCGTGCGGGTGCCGGCGAGGACGCCGGTCTCGACCGTCGGCGCGGCCGGAATCGCGACACCGCTCATCGATGCGCCCTCGGCCTGCGGCCGGTCCCGCCGAGCGGGACGGAGCGCCGCCTTCGGAGCGGCCGTGCGGGCGCGCTCATGCCGCCACCCGTGCCGGCGACTCGCCGCGCATGATCTCGATGAAGACATCTTCGAGGTCGGCACGGCCGATCTCGAGGTCCTCGGGAGCGCAGCCCGCGGCGTGCAGCACGGCGAGGATCGATTCCACCTCGCGGGCGTCGTGCGCGGTGATCTGGACGATCCGCCCGGTGACGCGCGCGTTGGCGACGAGCGCAGGCGGCAGCGGCTTGTCGAGCTTGAAGCGCAGCATCGTGCTCGCGGTGCCGGCGAGCAGCGCCGACGTGCGGTCGAGGGCGACGACGCGGCCCTGCTTCAGCATCGCGATCCGGCCGCACAGCGCCTCGGCTTCCTCGAGGTAGTGCGTCGTCAGCAGCACCGTGTGGCCTTCCTTGTTGAGCCGGGCGACGAACTGCCAGAGCGTCTGGCGCAGCTCGACGTCGACGCCCGCGGTCGGCTCGTCGAGGACGATCACCGGCGGTCGGTGGACGAGCGCCTGGGCGACGAGAACGCGCCGCTTCATGCCGCCCGAGAGCTGGCGCATGTTGGCCTGCGCCTTGTCGGCAAGGCCGAGATTGGCGAGCAGCTCGTCGATCCAGGCATCGTTGTCGTGGACGCCGAAGTAGCCGCTCTGGATCCGCAACGCCTCGCGGACGGTGAAGAACGGGTCGAAGACGAGCTCCTGCGGGACGACGCCGAGCTTGCGCCGCGCCGCGGCGTACTCGGCCTGGACGTCGTGGCCGAGCACCGAGACGCTGCCGGCGGTCGCGCGTGCGAGGCCGGCGAGGATGCTGATCAGCGTCGTCTTGCCGGCGCCGTTCGGGCCGAGCAGGCCGAAGAACTCGCCTTCCTCGATGTCGAAGCTGACGTCGTCGAGCGCGCGGACGTCACCGCGCGGCGAGGCATACGTCTTGGCGACGTTGACGAACGAGACGGCCGGCATGGACCGATGCATTCTAGGGATGCCGACCGATGGCCGCCGCGGGGTGCGGGTGCTAGATTGGCCCGCGATCGATGCAGCCATGGCCACCCAGACGAAGAAGCCGCGGCGAACGGCCGAACGAATCCTCGACACCACGCTCGAGCTGTTCAACCGGTTCGGCGCGCCGAACGTGTCGACGACATTGATCTCGGCCGAGCTCGGCATCAGCCCGGGCAACCTCTACTACCACTATCCGGCCAAGGAAGAGCTCATCACGAAGCTCTACGACCGCTACGACGCGGCGCTGACCGAGCTGCTGCGCGCCGCCGACGGCGTCCGCGACGTCGAGGACGCGTGGCTCTTCTTCCACATGATGTTCGAGCTGATCTGGTCGTATCGCTTCCTCTACCGCGATCTCAACGACCTGCTCTCGAACCATCGCAAGCTCGAGGTGCACTTCAAGTTCGTCGTCGAGCGCAAGGCGCGCGCGGTGCAGGCGGTCCTCGACGGCATCGCCGCCGGCAGCGGCCTCGAGATCGCCGCGCGCGACGCCGAGCCGGTGGCGACGTCGATGGTCGTCGTCCTCACCTACTGGCTGAGCTTCGAGTACGTTCGCGACCCGCGCAAGGCGCTCGAACCCGAGGCGGCCAACGCAGCGCTGCTGCGCGGCGCGTTCCACGTCCTGAGCCTCCTGCTGCCGTATCTCGACGCCGCCCAGCGCGAGCACCTGCATGCGCTCGCCGGCAGCTACACGACGACGGCCGGCGGAGGAGACTGAGATGGCCCGATGGACCGCGTTCCCCCACGACGCCGACGCCTACCGCTACGACCTCGCGACGCTGCGGAAGAAGTGGGCCCGTCTGCACGCCGGCGATGCCGAGCCCTTGCCGGCCGAGGAGAAGGTGCTCGCCGCGTGGCAGCTGTTCCATGCCGGCGAGTTCCAGCAGGCGACCGAAGCCGGCCTCGAAGCGGACGCGGCCGGGGCCAGCGGCGCCTTGACCGTCGCCAACAAGGCGCAGGCGATCTACGCGACCTACCTCGAAGGCAGCGAGACGGCCAAGCTCGCGCTGTTCCTCGAGGTCGCCGCGCGGGCCGAGCGTCGCGCCCGCGAGCAGCCCAAGGACGCGAACGCCTGGTACTGCCTGGCGTACGGGCTCGGCCGCTACAGCCAGGGCATCAGCATCGCCAAGGCGTTCGCGCAGGGATTCGGCGCGAAGGTGAAGAACGCGCTCGAGACGACGATCCGGCTCGCCCCGCGGCACGTCGACGCGCACATCGCGCTCGGCACCTTCCACGCCGAGATCATCGACAAGGTGGGGTCGCTCCTCGGCCGGACCCAGGGCGCGAGCAAGGACGCGGGAATCGCGCACTACAAGACGGCGCTGAAGCTGCATCCGGCATCGGCGATCGCGAAGATCGAGTACGCGAACGGCCTGGTCATGCTCGAAGGCGAGAAGCGGATGCAGGAGGCGACCCGGCTCTACGAGGACGCCGCCGCGTGCGAGCCGCTCGATGCCGCCGAGCGGCTCGACGTCGAGATGGCGAAGGCAGAGCTCGAGGATTAGCGCCGCTCGCCCGCAAACGAGGGGATGCGCGATCCGGCGCCGCGCACGACGATTGCCCGTGGACGCCATGCACCGTTCTTCCGCTGCGCGCCGAGCTCTCGTCGTCTTGCTCTGTGCCTCGTCGCTGCTGCTGGTCCACGATGCGCTCGCGGCCGGCGTGCACGCCGGCAAGGGCATCGCTTCGCCGTCCGCGCCGCAAGCGCGCCCGCGCGGCCCGAACAGCGTCGCTGCCGACGCCCTGCCGCCGGCGGTGGCGTCGATCCTGCGCAGCTCCGGGCTGCCGACGACGAGCTTCGCCTTCGACGTCCGCGCGGTCGATGGTGCGAACACGCGGCCGCTCGTCGCGTTCCACGCCGAGCAGCCGTTCCTGCTCGCCTCGACGACCAAGGTCGTCACCTCGCTCGCGGCGCTCGACCTGCTCGGCCCCGGGCACCGCTGGCGCACGACGGCGTACGCGACGGGCCCGGTCACGGCAGGCCGTCTCGGCGGCGACCTCGTCATCGTCGGCGGTGCGGTCGGCCTCACGAGCAACGAGCTGCGGCGCTGGTTCCGGCAGATGCGCGACGAAGGCCTGCGGACGATCGCCGGCAACATCGTCCTCGACGATGTCGCGCTGCTGCACGAGCTCGATCCGAAGCAGGCGCCGACGACGCAGGCCGAGCGGGCGCCCGGCGCGCCGATCGATCCCGCCACCTACAACCTCGGCAAGCTGCTCGTCTCGGTGAAGCCGGGCGCCGGCGACCGCGCCATCGTGACGGTGAAGCCGGCACCCGCCAACGTGCGCATCGTCAACGACGTCTTCATGGGCGGCGGCTGCGCCGCCTGGGCGCGCTGGAAGACCGCCGAAGAGATCGACTCCGGGCCGGCGCTGCAGCTCTGGGTGCGCGGTCGCTGGCGCGCCGACTGCACCGGCGAGGACATCGCCTACGTCGCGCCGCCCGCCGGCGCTCGCCTCGATCCGGAGCTCGGCGCCGCGTCGCGCATGCAGCCGATCGCCGCGCCGCGCCTGGTCGCCGAGCTCTGGGCCGAGGCCGGCGGTGCCCTGCACGGCCACGTCGTCGCGCGCGACGCGCCGGCGCAGCCGCGTGCCGTGCGCTGGTCGAGCGAGCTGCTGACCCCGGTCGGCGAGGTCCTGCGCGAGATGAACAAGACGAGCAACAACGAGGCGGCGCGCAGCGTGCTGCTCTCGCTCGCGCCCCCCGGCGATGGTGCCGGCGGCCTGCGCGTCGGCGCGCTGAAGGCGGCGCAGGAGCGCATGCGCGGCTGGCTGCGTGCGCAGGGGCTGCGCGACGGCGACATCACGGTCGTCCTCGGCTCCGGCCAGTCGCGCGCCGAGCGCGGCAAGCCACGCGCGCTCGTCGAGCTGCTGTGCAACGCCTGGCGGAGCGCCGAGTCGCAGACGCTGGTCGACTCGCTGCCGATCGCCGGCGTCGACGGCACGCTCGTGCACCGCATGACGCACGGCGCCGCGACCGGACAGGCGTATCTCAAGACCGGCACGCTCTCCGACACGCGCGCGCTCGCAGGCTACGTGCGCGCGAAGAGCGGGCGCGTGTACGCGGTGTCGATGGTCGTCACCGCGCCTGACGCGGCGAAGGGAACCCCGGCGCTCGACTCGCTCGTCGAGTGGGTCGCTCGCTCGGGCTGATCCGCGCCTCGCGAGCGTCGACGCAGCGTCCCCGCAGTCGGCCGATCGGCTAGTCCGGAAACCCGGGCGCGAACGGCTCGGGCGCGACGCGCGCCGCGTTCACCATGAAGGAGACGGCGTGGTAGAGGCCTGCGAGCATGACGAGCTCGACGAGCTGGGCCGGCGAATGGCGCGCCGCCGCTTCGCCCCAGAGCGCGTCGTCGACGTCGTTGCGGTCGTGCAGCTGGTCGGCGAGGCGCAGGACGAGCGCGTCCTCGGCGCTCCAGCAGTCGTCGGCGGCGCTGCCGCGCACGGTCGAGCGGAGCTGGCCCTCGTCGAGCCCCGCCTTGGCGGCGAAGGTCGCGACGTGCACGCCCCACTCGTAGGCGGCGCCGCAACGTGCGCAGGTGCGCAGGATCATCAGCTCGCGGTCGCGCAGCGAGATGCTGCCGCGGTCGAGCAGCCCGCCGGCCATCATCCGCTGCAGCACGCGCGGGTTCTGCGCCACGGTGCGAAAGAGAAGCAGCGGCGGCGCGCCGCGCATGATCGTGTCGAAGGCGGACTGCACGTCGGCGGGATACGGCGGCTCGATCGGCGGGATGCGGGGGGTGGTCATGGTCCTCTCCTCGGCTCGGGCGATGCCGGCATTGGGCGCCAAGTCGTGCCGGCGCGCCAGCACCGCTGCGGCAAGCCGAGCACGCGGACGATCGGGCTGCTGCAGCGGACGCGGCGGCAGGACACCAAAGGCACCCAGGCGCTGCAATGCGGCCATGGACATCCGCATCGACGACAGCTGCCTCGACCTGCGCAAGCACCAGATCCTGCGCTTCAGCAACCTGCGCATGTGCGCAGCCTTTGCCTAGCCGACGAACAAGGTCGCCGGGTGCTCGAAGTGCTCGCGCAGGCGGCGCACGAACGCCGCTGCGTCGGCGCCGTCGACGACGCGGTGGTCGAACGACGACGACAGGTTCATCAGCTGGCGCGCGACGATCGCGCCGTCGCGCACCGCGGGCCTGAGCGCGACGCGGTTGACGCCGACGATCGCGACCTCGGGATGGTTGATGACCGGCGTCGACGCGATGCCGCCGAGGCGGCCGAGGCTCGTGATCGTGATCGTCGATCCGCTGAGCTCGTCGCGCACCGCCTTGCCGCTGCGCGCCGACTCGGCGAGGCGGGCGATCTCCGCGGCGCTCGACCAGAGGTCGTGCGCTTGCGCGTCGCGCAGCACCGGGACGACGAGCCCGGCCGGCGTCTGCGTGGCGATGCCGACATGGACCGCGCGGTGGCGCGTCAGCACGCCGGCCTCGTCGTCGAAGCGCGCGTTGACCATCGGGAAGTCGCGCGCGGCGAGAACGACCGCGCGGACCAGGAACGGCAGCAGCGTCAGGTGCGCGCGGGCGTCGCCCCACTTGGCGTTGAGGTGGCCGCGCAGGCTCTCGATCTCGGTGACGTCGAGCTCCTCGACATAGGTGAAGTGCGGGATGCGGCGCTTCGACTCCTGCATCTTCTGCGCGATGCGGCGGCGCAGGCCTACGATCTTGATCGTCTCGGTCTCGTCGGCCGTCGGCGCCGCCGCGCGCGCCGGTTGCAGCGGCCGCGCTCCACTTCGCGAAGCGTGCGCCTCGAGATCGGCGCGCGTGATGCGGCCTGCGGTGCCGGTCGCGGGGACCTGCTGGAGATCGACGCCGAGCTCCCACGCGCGCGCGCGGACGGCCGGCGACGCGATCGTGCGTGCCGCGTTCGGAGCTGCGGCGCGTGGCGCGATGTCCGTTTTGCGCCCGGTCGTGGGCGACGCGGCGGCCGCGGACGGCGGCGTTGTCGCGGCGGGCGGCGCTGCAGGCGGCGCTGCGGCAGGCGCGGCCGAGGCCGCGGGCGCCGGCGCCGAGGTCGACACCGCGGCGCCGTCTTCGATCTCGATCCGGATCAGCTCCGAGCCGACGGCGAGCATCTGCCCGACCTCGCCGCCGAGCTGCAGCACTTTGCCGGCGACCGGCGAGGGGATCTCGACCGACGCCTTGTCGGTCATCACGTCGGCGAGACCCTGGTCCTCGGCGATCGCTTCGCCCGGCTGAACGTGCCAGGCGACCAGCTCGACCTCGGCGATGCCTTCGCCGAGGTCCGGGACGCGGATGACGTGGACCGACACGTCAAGGCTCCATCGCGCGCCGCAGCGCGGCGGCGACGCGCGCCGGTCCCGGGAAATAGGCCCACTCGAGCGCGTGGGGGTACGGCGTGTCCCAGCCGGCGACGCGCTCGACCGGCGCCTCGAGCTCGTAGAAGCAGTGCTCCTGGACGAGCGAGACGAGCTCGGCGCCGAAGCCGCTCGTCCGCGTCGCCTCGTGGACGACGACGCAGCGCCCGGTCTTCTGCACCGAGGCGACGACCGTCGCCAGGTCGAGCGGCCAGAGCGTGCGCAGGTCGATGATCTCGGCATCGATCCCGCTCTCGCGCGCCGCCGCTTCGCAG
>Ga0307415_100001949_pt1 | contig 10159 bp, 5 predicted proteins | sample DK1Cmetagenome_FD_204524 | JGI IMG/M metagenome (GOLD analysis project Ga0307415, IMG submission 204524) | Maize rhizosphere microbial communities from greenhouse at UC Davis, California, United States - DK15-C-2 | ecosystem: Host-associated > Plants > Roots > Rhizosphere > Soil | place: USA...
GCGCAGGGCGACGACCAGATTGTTTCGGGCTTGGGCGCCCCGGGCCGCGATACCGTCAGGCGTTGACATCATCGAGTTGCCTCCGGGCTCGCAGCGCCTGTCCCGGTCCTCAGCAGGGACGTGAATGACCGATGAAAGTCCAATGCGCGTTCGACCAGTAGAGCCGTCTCGAATAGCGCCGCCTCTTGACCAGGAATCCCCGCCAGCTGGAGCCCGACCGGCAATCCTTCTCCATCGAGCCCGCACGGAAGCGCCAGGACCGGCTGCCCGGTCGCATTGAATGGCATGGTCAGCCGGGTCCAGGCAGTACCGACCGATTCGTCGAGACCCATCCCTTCGATGACCAGACGATCGGCCTCGATCGCCCCCGTCGGCAGCGTCGGCACCAGCACTGCGTCGATCCCATGGTCTGAAAACAGGCGTGCCATGGAATCTCGCAGTACAGCCCGCGCGCGCGTCGCCTTCAGGTAGACCGTCGCGGGGACAGTCCGGCCGGCCGCGACCCGCAACCGGAGGTCGGCGCCATATTTGGAGAAGCGCTCTGGATCCGCGACGGCAACCCGCTCGTGCACCGCGGCCGTTTCCACCCGGTTGATGACGAACGCGCAGGCTCGTGCCGCCGCCGCGTCTGCCCATGGAGTGTCGACGATTGTCAGTTCCGCGTCGCGCATCGCTTCGATCGCCGCGTCGACGGCCGAGCGTACCCCCGGGTGCAGGGATTCGAAGAAGAACGACCGCGGAATGCCAATGCGGCGTGGCCTCTCAACCTGCTCGGGCGCTGGCCTCAGCGGAGATCTTGTGTCGTCACCGAGTAGCGCCTTCCACATGATCCAGGCGTCGTCGACGGTGCGCGCAATCGGTCCGACCGTGTCCAGCGACCATGACAGCGGAAAGACCCCCGCCGCATCGAGTTGTCCAAACGCCGGTTTGAAGCCGGTGACGCCGCACGCCGCGGCCGGAATGCGGATGCTGCCGCCGGTATCCGAACCCATGGCCCCCAGACAGGCGCCAGCCGCCACCGCCGCCGCAGAGCCGCCCGAACTGCCCCCGGGAATGCGATCCGGATTCCACGGGTTGCGAGCCGGCGGGCTGATCGTGCCCGCGGCGAACTCTTGCGTGGTCGTCTTGCCCAGAATCACTGCGCCGCCATCGATCAAGGCTTGAACCGCCGGGGCATTCGTCGTGGCGGCGGCGACGCCGTCTCGCGCGGCGGACCCACACCTGGTCGGCCAGCCGGCGACGTCGAAAATGTCCTTGATCCCGATTGGAATACCGTGCAGCGATCCGCGATCCGTCCCGGCCATCAGTTCGCGCTCAGCTCGAGCTGCGGCTTGCAGCGCCTGATCGGGGTCGACAATCACCCAGGCATGAAGCTCGGGCTCCGTGGCGTCGATGCGCTCGAGCGCCGCCCGCACGACGTCAACCGGTGACCATTGGCGTCGCCGAAACCCATCGCCGGCAGCGCGGATGTCAAGTTCCAGGATGGATGTGTCCGAGTTGCTCATCGTACAGATCCTTCCGGCCAGGAGGCGGAGAAGGGAACCGGGAGCGGCGCATCGTCCAGGTCCACGGTATCGAGGAGCACATCAGCCTCCGCGATCTCACGCACGTAGCGGCGTACCGCCGCTTCTTCAATCGTCGCATCGAGCTGCCGCACTCGGCTCAGCACGTCTCCCATATCGTCGCCCGAATTCGCCTCGGAATCGACGCTACTTGTCATAAGGAGGTCTCCAGTGACTGCTCGCCGCTCTGCACGAACGCGACGAGCAGATCCACCATGTGAATCAGGTCGGCCTCGTCGACCGTCTCGATCGGAGAGTGGGTGTACCGGGTCGGATACGTCAGCAGCGCCGTCTCGACGCCTCGTCGCAACAACTCCGCGCCATCGCTACCGTAGTTCTGGAAAATCGCCCGCTGGACAGGAATGGGAATCGGCTGCGACTTCGCGACGTCAATCAGTCGGTCGCTCAACCGCCGTGAATAGTGGCAGCGCGCGTCCTGGTAGACCACGACCGGGCCGGCTCCCAAACGGGATGGAAAGTCCCGTTTGTCCGGGCCGGGGATATCCCCGGTCAACCCCACATCCAGCGCGATCGCGTAATCGAACGACATCTCGTCGACCAGACTCGCCGCACCCAGCAGACCGTTCTCCTCCTGAACCGTCGAAGCCAGCCAGAGCTCGAACGGAAGCTCTCCACTGTCCGCCAGCTTCTCACCGGCGGTGGTAGCGATGGCCAGCGCGGCCCGGTCATCCATCGCCTTGCCGGTGATGTTGTTTCCGATGCGACGCGTCGGCGGATTCCAGATCACCCGGGCGCCGGGTCCGATGCCAAGCGTCTCAACCTCGGCACACGATCGGACGCCGATGTCGATGAACCAATCATTCCATTCGAACTGTTCCTTCTGACTATTTCGTCCGCCGACCACGTGACCGCTGGCGGTCGCGAAGACGCCCGGCACGGCGCCAGCCGACGAGAGCACCAGGGCTGGCTGATTGAGCGGCGTGAACCAGCGGGGTGGTCTGCCCAGTTGGTCGCTGTAGTACGGCCAGAGATGCAGAAACCCCTCATCGGTAACACTCTTCACCATGAGACAGATCTCGTCGGCGTGGGCAACCAGGAGGAGACGGGGTCCCATGTCGCCAATGCGAGCCAGGATGTTATTCACGCGAGTGCGGCGCACATCGTCTGCGAACTCGGCCCAGCGCCGCTCGATCCAGTCCTGGACCGCGTCCTCGTGTCCGGTTGGCCCGGGCAACTCGGTAAGCTCTTTGACCAACTCGAACACGAGCTCGACCTCCTGGGCGCGTTTCTCCGCCATCAATTGACTTCTGTGCGTTGAACGATAGAGTGTCGCCAGATTTCCGTCAGCCATGAATCGCATCCGCGCTTTGCGCCAAGAAGGGACCGCTCAATGCATCGCGGTGCAGGGACCATGCTTGCCTTGCTTGTGCTTTTCGCCATATCGGGGAGTCTCCCGATCAATGGTGTGGCAGCCCAGGGCGCGACTCCTGCGGCCACACCGGCGACAGGTGCCCAGGGTGACTTCAGTGAGACCGTCGATATCGGCGGTCGCGCGCTCTACCTCACCTGTCAGGGTGCGGGCACGCCCACCATCGTCATCGATCACGGCCAGGGGGGCTCGAGCAGAGACATGGCGTCGTTGCAGCGCGAGTTCAGGCGCGACAGTCGGGTCTGTCTCTATGACCGGGCCGGCCAAGGGCGCAGCAATCCTTTGAACACACCTTTGACAGCGCCGCGCACCGCGGCGGACGTCGTGGCGGATCTCCATGAGCTGCTTCAGGCCGCTGGAGTTCCCGGCCCTTATGTACTCATCGGACAGTCGGCCGGCGGTGTCTTTGTCGAGCTCTACGCCCGAACGTATCCTGAGGAGGTCGCTGGGGTAGTCTCCGCGAACGCGGTACCCCCGGCCGACCCCTGGCTGGACCAGTCGGCACCGTTCATGACCGAGCAAGAGCGGGCTGACGAATTGGCTTACTACGAGGGAGGCGATGGCGCTGAAGACTTCGACTGGAACACCTCTTTCGCTCAACTGGATGCGGCCGCAGCGCCCCAGGACACGCCCTTTCTGGTGCTGATCTCAACTGTCGCGGAGTGTGAGAGCGCGGACGACATCTGCGGGCGCACCCACGGCGTCTACGAGGCCGTCATGCAGGGACTGGCGGCGCAGTGGCCGCACGGAGAATTCATGACGGTGGACGGCGGCCACGAGATCTACCTGAGTCCGAAGGCGATTTTCGCCATGCGTAGCTTCATCGAGGCGTTCCGCTGATACTGCAACGTAATGCGGATAAGAAAGCTTATCCGCAAATGACATTTTCAGGTCCTTTGCCCTTCCACACAGGACGTGTCATTCCGACGCAGGACAAATCTCGTCGGCAGTCGACATCGCGCGACCGGCCTTGGATTACTCGCTGCACGCGACCTCTAATCACATCCTTGCCATGTAAGACCAAGTCCAACCTCTGAGCTCTCGACCGGCACAATCAACGGCGGTGCCGGCTCCGGTGCTCCAACATCTCCGACGCGAACGATCGGCGCTCTGACCCCGTTCAAATACGCACTCGCGGCCATCGCCCGTCGCCCGGCCGGCTCAACGGTCTCGATTTCCAGCGCGTCTTCGCCGCAGGCCACGATCAGTCTCCGTCGCGCGGAAACGACGTCTCCGGGCTCGTACTCGCCATTCTCGATGCCCACGACCTCGGCGCCGTGGATCTGGACCGGCGATCCCTGGATCGTCGTCCAGGCCCTTGGCCAGAGCCACATCGCCCGAACGTGCCGCTCGATATCGACCGCCGCCCGCGTCCAATCGATCCAGCCGTCCGCTTTGCTCAGCGTTCGCGTCAGACTCGCCCCCGAACTGGCTTGCGGCAACGCCACCAGCTCTCCCTCCACCCAGCGTGGAATGTCCCGCACCGCCATCTCGGCGCCCATCCGCGCCAGCCGGCCGCCGAGCGATTCGCTCGTGTCATCATCGCCAACCGGCATGCGTTCCTGAGAAACGACAGCTCCAGTGTCGATACCCGCATCCATCACCATCAGCGCCACGCCCGTCTCGCGATCCCCCGCCGCAATCGCGGCCACGATCGGACTCGCCCCACGGTACTTGGGCAGCAGCGAGGGATGGACGTTGATCGAGCCCAGGCGAGGAATGTCGAGCGTCCGCTGGCGAAAGATCAACCCGAACGCCGCCACCACGAAAAGATCCGGCTCAGCCGCCACCAACGGATCACGTGATGCCGCATCGCGCAGCGTCTCCGGTTTGTAGACAGGAAGTTCGAGAGCGTCCGCGGCCACTTCGACCGGCGACTTCCCCTTAGCGCCTTGGGTAACCACCAGCGCCACCTCAAACGCCGGGCTGGCCGCCAGCGATTGCAGCGTCGGCACGGCGAATTCCGGTGATCCGAAGAAGACGACTCGCAACGCACTGCCTCCCAGCGTTCGCGGCGGAGTTCGACCGGGAACTCGCGCCTGCCTAGAATCGCGCGCATGATGGCAACCCGGCGGAGATTCCGTCTACCAACACCCGACATCTGGACCGTCGCTCTGGCGATCGTCTTCCTGGCGGCCCTGGCCTTGCGCCTCTACGGCATCGATTGGGACGACGGCGCCGATCTGCACCCCGACGAGCTCTTCATCGCCAAGATCGTCCTGATTGACCGCATCCATTTCGCGTGGCCACCCGACCTCGGCTCGCTCCTCGATCCCGCCCGCAGCGGCTTGAATCCTCGCTCGGCCGATCCAACCACCGGTCAGTTCCGCGAGTTCGCCTACGGTGCGCTCCCGCTCTGGGTCACCGACGCTGCCGGTTGGGCGCTTTCCCGCCTCACCGGCGTCGATTGGAACGCCATGGACCGCGCCTACCTCGTAGGCAGGGCCATCTCCGCCGTCCTCAGCGCGCTCACCATACTCCCCATCGCCGCGCTCGGTACTTCCCTCGCCGGTCGCCAGGTCGGTCTGCTGGCCGCGCTCTTCGCCGCCCTCGCGCCGATGTCGATCCAGCTCGCCCACTTCTTTACTACCGATAGCTGGCTCACCTTCTTCGTCGCGCTCTGCTTGCTCGCCTGCGTAACCGCCGCTCGAAACGGACTGGCCACCAAATTTGCCGCGGCCGGCGCCGCCTTCGGCCTCGCCATGGCCACCAAGGGCAGCGTCTTCGCCCTGGCCTTTCCTATCGCCGTGGCCCTCGTGATCGACACCGCACGCCGCATCAATCATCGGAACGCGGTGTCGGCGTCGCGTTCGGCATTCGTCAACGCCGTCGCCGCGGGGATCTCCGCCGCTGTCGCGTTCTTCGCCTTCGAGCCCTACGCCTTGCTTCGCCCGGACGTCTACTTCCAATCGCTGCGGACCCAGGCCGACATTGTCTCCGGCGCCTTCGATGTTCCCTTCACTCGGGTCTATGCCGGCACCGTGCCCCTCGCCTACCAGCTCGAGCAGTTTCTGCGCTGGGGATATGGCCCCGCCGCTGGACTGCTCGCGATCGTCGGCATCGCGCTGCTCGTCAGACTCGCGATTCGCGCGAGATCGACGACGGCGACCGTCCTCGGTTCGTGGCTCGCCGTCTACGGCGGCGTGCTCCTCCTCGCCGACGTCAAGTTCCTCAGGTACCTGGAGCCGCTGGCGCCGGTCTTCGCCGTCGGCGCCGCGCTTGCCCTCTATCGACTCAGCGGTGTCGCGCGTCTGGCCTGGCCGCGCCTGCCGCGCGTCGTCGTGCCGCTCATCGCATTGACCCTCACGTTCGCCTGGACTAGCGCCTTCCTCTCCATCTACGCCCACGAGAACCCACGACTCGCCGCATCGCGCTGGATCTTCGCCACGGTCCCACCGGGCTCGAAGCTCACCGCCGAGTACTGGGACGACGTGCTCCCGCGCTCGCTCGGCTATGCGCTCTCTCCCCCCTCCTTCGGTTTCGGCACGATCACGCTCGATCTCTATCGCGATCTGCCTCCGGCCGAAGCGCGAGACGCCATCTTCGCCGGCATCAGGCGTGCCGACTACATCATCCAGTCGTCCCAGCGGGTCGAGTCGGCCACGCGTGCCGCTCCGTGGCGCTACCCGGTCCAGGGTCGGTACTTCTCACAGCTCGCCCAGGGCACTCTGGGATTCCAGGATATCGCCCAGTTTCAGCGCTCGCCCGCCATCGGCAACGTGGCATTCGACGACCGTGAAGCCGACGAGTCGTTCATCAACTATGACCACCCGCGCGTCACGATCTACGAGCGGACGGCTCCGCCATCGCGAGTCGATTTCAACGCGGTCATGTCCTGGGCCATGCAACAACCCTGGCACCCGGCCCGCGAGCCCGACCGGCCAACCCTCTTGCTCGATGGCCCCGTCGGCGAAAACCCCTCCGTCAATGACGCTCGCTGGAGCGCGGCACTCACCAGCGCGACCCCAGCCGCCATCGGCGTCTGGGTCGTTCTCCTGTTAGTGCTTCTCGTCGTCGGGTTGCCGATCGCGCGGTTGCTCTTCCCCATGTTCCCCGATCACGGCTGGGGCTTGGCCCGCATCCTCGCGCTCGCCGTCACCGCCTACCCCGTCTGGCTGGGCGCCAGCCTCCACCTCTTCCGCTTCCGTGCTGCCTGGGTCATCCTCGCCCTCCTCGCCGCCGGTGTCATCGGTTGGCTTTTCAGACGTCGCACGGGCGAACGAATCGGACAGCCGAGAAGAATCGCCAATCTTCTCCACTTACCGACTTACCGACTTACCGACTTAACGACTAATCGGCCTACCGACTCACCCACTCCTCGACTCCGTCGCCTTCACCCCGAAGCTGCATTCTGGCTCGTCTTTCTCATCTTCCTCACCTTCCGGCTGATCAATCCCGACAGCTGGCATCCGTTCTGGGGCGGCGAGAAATCGATGGAGTTCGCCCAGATCAACGCCATCGCCCGCAGTGCGTACTTTCCGCCCTACGACCCGTGGTACAGCGATGGCTACATCAACTACTACTACTATGGGTTCTATCTGATCGCCTTTCTCCTCAAGGCGACCGGCATTCCCACCGAGATCGGGTTCAATCTCGCCCTCCCCACCATGATGGGTCTGCTCGCCAGCGCAGGGTTCTCCGTCGCCGCGGCGCTCGCCCGCGGCCTGACCCGCTCGTCGCGCACGGCGGTGATCGGTGGATGGTCAGGCGTCCTGATCCTCTGCCTCCTGGGAAATCTTTCGGCGATTTACCGTTTTCTCGAGGGCATTCCCCCGCGATTCGATCCATTCCTCTTCTGGACGTGGGGCGGCAGCCGCGCCATCGACAACGTGATTACCGAATTCCCCTACTTCACCGGCTTGTACGCGGATCTCCACGCCCACGTCGTCGCCTTGCCATTGACCGTCGCCACCATTGCCACCTGCCTGGCACTAGCGACGACCCGCTTACCAGAGACGCCACGCTTCCAGGTCGTCGCTCGATTGAGCGCCCTGGCGCTGCTCCTCGGCACCCTGAGCGCGACCAACGCCTGGGACGTTCCTGTCTACGCGGTACTCGGTCTCGCATCCATTTTCATGGCGATGTCGAGCCTGAAGCCGCTCTCCCGCCGCCTGATCGCGCTCGCTGCCGGTGCGTTGTTCACCCTCGGCGGCGCCTGGCTCCTCTTCCTCCCCTTCCAGCTTCACTTCGTCCCGCTCTTCAGCCAGATCGCCCTCGTCCGCGACCCAACCGATCTCGTCCAGTTTCTCAGCCACCTGGGCGGCCTGATCGTCATCACCGCCCTGGGCCTCGTCATCCTCATGCTCTCCGCATCGCAAGTCGGCAGCGTCACGGCATCTTCGTTTCCCCCGCCACCCCACCACCCCACCACCCCGCCACCCACACCCGTTCCCCGAGCGCTTCCTGCCAGGTCACCGGAATCAGGAACCGCGCATCGAAACCCAGCGCCTGTTGGGACCCCGGCTGTAGGGGCGACGCCTGTGTTACCGCGCGTAAGGTTCGCCCTCCTGATGAGCGCATGGTTTGACCGGGTGGCGGGAGGCGGGACGGCGCCGCGAGACGTCCAAGGCCACGATGCGCTCCCGGCTGAGTTCGGGAGCCGCGTGCTGACGCAGGAGGGTGCCCCGCGCGTCACGGATGTGCCAGCGGGGCGCATCATCCACCACGGCCAGGCGGACCGTGACCTCCTGCCCGGCCCAGGCGCGCCCCACCCCGAGCGCCCGGTTGGCCATCGAGATGCGTCCCACCCGGTCCACGCGCCGCACCACCACGTGCTGCGCCAGGAAGCGCCACACCCGCCGCTCATCCCACTGTGCGGCCGCGGCGGCCGGGTCATAGGGGCGGCCGCCGCCGGCCAGGGCGGGATAGGCGGCCAGGCGGCTGGGTGCGTCGGGGTGGGGATAGCGTTCCCGCTGCAGCGTGGTGAAGTAGTCCAGCCGCGCTTGCAGTTCGGCTGCCGTCTGGCAGGTGCCCGGCTCGACCCAGCGCTGACAGACCCCGTGCGCCCGCTCCACGACCGCGTTGCCTTGCTTGTGCCGGGGGCGGTTCCAGACCAGGCCGATATCCCAGCCGAGCAGCCACAAGGCCAGATCGGGCGGCAGCGCCGAGAAGGAGCCCCACGGGAAGCCGTTGTCCAGGCGCAGTTCGGCTGGCAGCCCCCACCGCGCAAACCAGGCCGCCAGCGCCGCTTGCACCTGCGGCACCGCGACGTGCATCCACTGCGCACAGGGGGAAAACGACCGCGCCCAACATCGCCCCGCTGGCCTCGTCGCTGGCGGCTAACCAACTCACCTGGTGGCCATCGGCCAAGGCGATCTGCTCGGTGGCATCCAGTTGCCAGCGCGCGTGCGGCTGCCGGCTGCGCGGGGGATCGGGCGGCGGTGGGGGGCTGGGCGGTCGGCTCAGCCCGGCTTGGCGCAGCCAGCGCCGGACCGTCGCCTCGTGCGGCAGGCGCGGGGCGGGGAAGCACGCGGCCACTTCGGTGCGGATTAGCCCCGCGCCCCAGCCGGGATGCGCCCGGCGCAGCGTCAGGACGGCCTCGTAGAGGGCCGGGGCATGCCGTGGTCCCGGCCGCCCGCAGGCCGCATAGTGCGGTGGTAGCCCCGCCTCCCCGCCATCGCGGTAGCGCCGCCACACGGTGCGCACCGTCCACGGCGAGAGCCCCAACGCGCGGGCGATGGCGGGCAGGGAAGCACCGGTCAGGTGCCGTTCGACGATGGTCTGGCGCAGCGCGACCGCGAGGGCCCGGGGCATGGCACGGCCTCCTGACGAGGGCAAACCCCGCGCTCGCGCGGGAGGGGCAAACCTTACACCCGGTAACACCTGCGTCGCCCGCGTTCCCAGCAACGACGGTCGCGCGCGAAGCATTCATGTCCACCTACTCAGGCGTCCCCACCCTCGCATCGCTGGGCATCGCTACCCTCTCCATCGGGCGCGCACCGCTGACAGAGACCCTCGGCGCTCTCCTCGTGATCGCTGCCTTCACTGGCCCGCCCCTGTTCGCCGCCTGGACGCTGGCCACACGCCCTATGAACGGGGTCCGGGCGACAACGTTGCAATCCGACACGATCAACGCCACCCCGCCACCCCGCCACCCCGCCACCCCGCCACCCCCCTGGACCACTCGACTCGCCCCCCTCGTCATCCCCATCGCGGCTCTCATCGCCGTGGCGAGCGTGCTCACCGGCCGCGCCGTCTTCGGGTTGCT
>Ga0307415_100001950_pt1 | contig 10155 bp, 9 predicted proteins | sample DK1Cmetagenome_FD_204524 | JGI IMG/M metagenome (GOLD analysis project Ga0307415, IMG submission 204524) | Maize rhizosphere microbial communities from greenhouse at UC Davis, California, United States - DK15-C-2 | ecosystem: Host-associated > Plants > Roots > Rhizosphere > Soil | place: USA...
GACGCGCTCGACCCCGACGACGTCGAGATGCTCGGCGACCTGGTCACCGCCGCCGTCAACGAGGGCCCGCGCAAGGCCAAGGACCTGGCCGCCGAGCGACTGGGCGGTCTCACCCAGGGCATGGGGCTGCCACCCGGCCTGGGGTTCTAGCCGATGTACGAAGGGCCCGTGCAGGACCTGATCGACGAGCTCGGGCGCCTGCCCGGGATCGGTCCCAAGAGCGCCCAGCGGCTGGCCTTCCACATCCTCAAGGTCGAGCCGGCCGACGCCGAGCGCCTGGCCAGGGCCATCACCGAGGTCAAGGCCCGAGTGCACTTCTGCCGGGTCTGCTGGAACGTGGCCGAGGGCGACCTGTGCCGCATCTGCAAGGACCCGCGGCGCGACCCCAGCCTGGTCTGCGTGGTCGAGGAGCCCCGCGACCTGGTGGCGATCGAGCGCACCCAGGAGTTCCGCGGCCGCTACCACGTCCTCGGCGGGGCCATCAGCCCGATCGAGGGCGTCGGCCCCGACGACCTCCACATCCGCGAGCTGCTGAGCCGCCTCCAACCCGACGCGATCAGCGAGGTCATCCTGGCCACCAACCCCAACATCGAGGGCGAGGCCACCGCCATGTACCTGGCCCGCCTCCTCAGCCCCCTCGGGGTCAGGGTCACCCGCATCGCCAGCGGCCTCCCCGTCGGCGGCGACCTCGAGTACGCCGACGAGGTCACCCTCGGCCGAGCCTTCGCCGGCCGCCGCGAGATGCCGGTCTGATGACCGTGCGATATGGCCGAGCCGTGGTCGTCGACCAGCTCGGGTCGGCCGAGCTGGAACCGTCGCGATCCGTCATCTACGACCGGGAGATCGGCCTGCGGGTCCTGTACCAGGATCCGGACTCGGGGACGGAGCACTACCTCATCAGGTACCCGGCCGGCCTGCGGACCCGGCTCCACCGCCACACGGCCGCCCACACCATCGTGGTGCTCGACGGCCGGCTCGAGGTCAACGACCAGATCGTCGGCCCCGGGGCCTACTGTCACTTCCCGCCCGGGGAACCCATGCGTCACGCACCCGCCGGCGGCGGTCCCTGCCTCTTCGTGATCATCTTCGACGGCCCCGTCGACGTGGAGCCTCTCGACGATTGACCGTCGCCCCCGTGGCCTCCTGGAACCGGGACAGGGCGCGGTCGCGGGCGTGGCGATGGTCGACGATGGGGTGCGGTAGTCGGTGCCGAGGCGGATCCCGGCCGTCTCCAGGTCGGGAACGGCGGCCTGCCAGGGGGCGAAGATGGCCGGGGCCGGCAGCTTGGCCAGCTCGGGGACCCAGCGGCGGAGGTAATCGCCATCGGGATCGAACCGCTCCGCCTGGGCGGCCAGGAGGGCGGGATGGTCGGCCGTCCGGAGATCTCTGCGGAACCATACGACGGCACGGCTGGGCATGAGCGGCGAGCTCCCGGATCGGGCGGCGGGGTGGGTCGTCGGCTTCCACCTCTCCGTATCGCGGTCCGGTTGCGGTTGCGCATCGCCCCCAGGCGGGGTTGGTAGGCTGGACCCGCCCGCCCAGCAGCTGCCGCAAGGAACCTCATGCCCCTGGTCGTCCAGAAGTACGGTGGCACCTCGGTCGGCGACGCGTCGCGCATCCGGCGTGTCGCCGAGCGCGTGGTCGCCTCCCGGCTCGCCGGGAACGACGTCGTGGTGGTCGTGTCGGCCATGGGGGACACCACCGACGACCTGATCGCCCTGGCCAGGCGGGTGTCGCCCGACCCGCCGCCGCGGGAGATGGACATGCTGCTGACGGCCGGGGAGCGCATCTCGATGTCGCTGCTGGCCATGGCCATCGCCGACCTCGGGGTGACGGCCAAGTCGTTCACCGGGTCCCAGGCCGGGATCATCACCGACACCCTGCACGGCAAGGCCCGCATCCTCGACGTGCGGGCCAGCCGCATCAGCGACGCCGTGGCCGAGGGGAACGTGGTCATCGTGGCCGGGTTCCAGGGGGTCTCCTCGACCTCCAAGGAGATCACCACCCTGGGCCGGGGCGGGTCGGACACGACCGCGGTCGCCCTGGCCGCGGCCCTGGGGGCCGGGGTGTGCGAGATCTACACCGACGTGGACGGGGTCTACACCGCCGACCCCCGGGTGGTGCCCGAGGCCCGCAAGCTGCACATGGTCTCCTACGAGGAGATGCTCGAGCTGTCGGCCTGCGGCGCCAGGGTGCTGATGCTGCGCTGCGTCGAGTACGCCCGGCGCACCGGCATGGTCCTGCACGTGCGCTCCAGCTTCACCGACGCGCCCGGGACCTGGGTACGCGAGGAGGACACACGGATGGAGAAGGCGATCGTCTCGGGGGTGCCGCACGACACCTCGGAGGCCAAGGTGACCCTGGTCCGGGTGCCGGACAAGCCGGGGATCGCGGCCCGGGTGATGCGCGGCATCGCCGAGCACGGCGTGAACGTGGACATGATCGTCCAGAACGTGTCCCACGGCGGCACCACCGACATCTCCTTCACCGTGCCCAAGGCCGACCTGGCCGGGGCCATGAACGTCCTCCGGGGCCTCCAGGAGGAGGTCGGGGCGGCCGAGGTCGTGGCCGACTCCGACATCGCCAAGGTGTCGCTGGTCGGCGCGGGCATGAAGTCGAGCCCGGGGGTGGCCGCGGCCATGTTCGACGCCCTGGCCGACGCCGGGGTCAACATCGAGATGATCTCGACCTCGACCATCCGCATCTCCTGCGTGATCCGGGCCGCCGACGTCGGCGTGGCCGTGCGGGCCATCCACGACCGGTTCCACCTGTCGGAGGAGGCCGAGTTCCGCCACGAGCACCCCGAGGGCACGGCCGAGCTGCCGGTGGTCCGATGAGCGACCAGCAGCGCCCCACGGCGGTGATCGTCGGGGCCACCGGGGCGGTCGGGGAGGATCTGCGGCGGCTGGTCGGCGAGCGGGAGCTGCCGGTTGGCGAGGTCCGGCTGGTCGCCTCGGCCCGGTCGGCCGGGCGGCGGCTGGAGGTCCGCGGCGAGCAGGTCGAGGTCCGGGCCCTCACCCCCGAGGTGTTCGACGGCGCCGACCTGGCGTTCTTCTCGGCCGGCGGGGGGATCTCGAGGGAATGGGCGCCGGTGGCGGCCGAGCGCGGGGCGGTGGTGGTCGACAACTCCAGCGCCTGGCGCATGCACCCCCAGGTGCCGCTGGTCGACGCCGACGTCAACCCCGAGGTGGCCGCCGACCGCCCGCTGGGGATCGTGGCCAACCCCAACTGCACCACCCTGGCCATGACTCCGGTGCTGGCCGTGCTCCGGGACCGCTTCGGGCTGGAGTCGATCACCCCGACCTCCTTCCAGGCGGCCGGCGGGTCGGGCCAGAAGGGCATGGACGAGCTGGTCGAGCAGGCGGCCAAGCTGGGCGGGGACCGCGACCTGCTGCGACACGGCGGCCGCCCCGAGGCCCTGCCGGCCGGCCAGGTGTTCCCGCACCCGATCGCCTTCAACGTGGTGCCCCAGTGCATGGGCTTCACCGAGTCCGGCTACACGGTCGAGGAGCTGAAGCTGCGCGACGAGCCGCGCAAGATCCTCGGCCTCCCCGGGCTGGCCTCGCACCCGACCTGCGTCCGGGTGCCGGTGCTGGTCGGCCACTCGCTGTCGGTGCGGGCCGTCTGCGCCGAGCCGGTCGACCTGGAGGCGTTCCGGTCCGGCTGCGCGGCCGCCCCAGGGGTCACGGTGGTCGACGACGCGCCCGCCGGCCGCTACCCGACCCCGCTGGAGTGCGCCGGCACCGACGGGGTGTTCGTCGGCCGCATCCGAGCCGACCTCGAGGACCCCCGCGCCGTGCTGTTCTGGTCGGTGGCCGACAACCTGCGCAAGGGGGCCGCCCTCAACGCCGTCCAGATCGCCGAGTTCCTCATCCGGGAATCCCTGGACCGTCGCGACAGTTGACGACTTAAACAATCGTCGTCCGTCCCGCCCTCCAGGAGGTCCGCATGACCGAGGCGTCCACCGGCACCGGCTCTGAGGCCCGCGCCGCCCTTCCCGCCGGCCCCGTCTGGCAGGCCGGCCTGCTCGCCGCCCTCGCCGCCACCGTCGTCAACGGCGTCGTCTGGTTCCTGCTCCAGCAGGTCTTCGACGTCGGCCTCGAGATCCCGAGCCAGCCGGGCGGCACCGAGCTGACCTCGCTGCCGCGGAGCGCGGTGCTGTTCATCACCGCCTTCCCCAGCCTGGTCGGCGCCGTCGTCCTGTGGCAGCTGACCCGGCGGGGCCCGTCCGGCATCCGCCTCTGGGCCATCCTGGCCGTGGTCTTCGGGGCCCTGTCGGCCCTGCCCGCCTTCGGCCTCGACACCTCGATCGGCCACCGGCTCGGCCTGGTCCTGTTCCACCTGCTGGCCACCGTGACCGTGCTCGCGGTGGTCCGCCAGCGGCTGGCCCGCTGGACCGCCTCCTAGTAGATCTCGGCCGTCCAGGGGCGGGGGCTGGCGAACGCCGCCCGGAGCAGCTCGACCGCCGGCGGATCGAACCCACCCAGGAGGCCGGCCCGGAGCAGGTCGTCGGGGCCGGCGAAGCCGCTGAACAGGGAGGCCAGGCCGCGGATGCTGGCGGTGGCGGCCAGGGCCGGCCCCGGGGCCGGCTCGACCCGGGCCTGACCACCGGACAGCTCCAGGCGCCAGGCGCCGCTGTTCCAGGGACAGGTCGGGTCCTCGACCCGGAAGGCGACCTGGCCGGCGACCCCGGCCGGCCAGGGGCGGGCCTGGAGGGCGGCGGGCAGGTCGACCAGGCGCAGCATCCAGTGCCAGCGGTCGGTCAGGCGGGCGAAGCGGTCATTCAAGGTGTAGATGGCCGCCGGGTCGGGGTCGGGCCCGCTCCACACGACCGCTCCGTTCATGGACCCGTAGCCGCCGAACAGGGCGAACAGGGCGGCGTCGGCCCCGGGCAGGCATCCCCAGTCGGCGATCTCGACCCGGGTCTGGAACGGCGCCGGGTGGTCGCGGAACTCGAGCGTGGCCACGGCCCAGCCGGCCGGCCCGTCGGGGCCGTCGAGCACGAAGGCGGCGTTGGTCTTGTCCTTGACGCGCCGGGCCAGCTGGCGCCAGAACCGCTCGCCGCGGTCGAGGGCCCCGTGCCGCGAGGGGGCGACCCGGGCGTAGACGGCGGCCAGCTCGGCCGGGTCGTCGAGGGGCACCGGCCGAGCCCGGTAGGGAGCGGTGCTCCGGGGCAGGTGCTCGGCGCTGGCCTCGTAGATCGTCCAGGCGCCGGCGATCTCGAACCCGGCCCCGCGGTAGAACGGATAGGTGCTGGGGGTGAGGGTGACCAGGGGCACGCCGTCGCCGTGCAGCTCCTCCAGCAGGCCGGCCAGCAGCCGGGCCCCGTGGCCGGCCCCGCGGTGCTGGGGCGGGGTCGCCAGGTGGGGCACCTGGGCCGAGGGCAGGGCCCGGCTCAGCCACCACTGGGGCTGTCGGTACAGCCGCAGCATGCTGACGATCTCGCCGCCCGCCTCGACCACCCGGAACTCGCCGGGCTCGGTCCGCTCCAGGTACTCCTCCACCTTGGCCCCGACCAGCAGCCCGACCACCATCAGCCGGGCCACGGTCTCGTGCTCGGAGGGGTCGATCTTGCGGTAACCCTCAGTAATAGTCGGCGCTCCAGGGCTTGGGGCCGGCGTGGAGGGCCTGGAGAAACTCGATCTCGGACGGGCCGAGGCCGTCCACCACGCCAAGGGTGGCCAGGTCGCGGGGGTCGTGGTAGCCGGCGAACAGCGCGGCAAGCCCGGCCGCGGTGGTGCGCAGGGGGGCGTCGTCGCCGACCCGGACGGCCTTGCCCTCGCCCCCGTCGACCTCGATCGTCCAGGTGCCGTCGACCCACGGGCAGATGTCGTCGCCGACCGCGATGGTGATGCGGCCCCGCAGCCCCGACGGGTAGCCCCTGGCCGCGAACGCCCCCGGGACGTCGACCACCCGGGCCATCCAGCGGTCCTGACGGAGCTGGCGGATGTCCTGCTCGGCCACGAGCAGGGCCAGCGGCTCGGGGTCGGGCCCCTTCCAGTGGACGGTCGCGGCCAGCGAGGAGAAGCCGGCGGCCAGGGTGAGCAGCGAGCGCCAGCCGGCCTCGCTGGCCGCCCCCCAGTCGACCACCTGGACGCTGGTCCGGACCTCGCTGGCGGCCAGGTCGCTGCTGACGTTGAGGACCGCCCAGCCGCCGGGCCCGTCGGGGCCGTCGACCACGAAGGCCTGGGGCGGCCCGCTGCCCCGGTCGGCGAGCAGGAAGTGGCGCCACCAGTCGGCGTCCCGCTCCACCTGGCCGTTGCGGTCCCGGGCGACCCGGGCGAAGGGCCCGGCCAGGGGGGCCGGGTCGTCGGCCGGGACCGAGCGGGCCCGCCAGCCCTCGGGCCAGCCGACCGGCAGGTGCCGAGCCGCGGCCTCGTACACGGTGACGGTACCGGCGTACTCGTAGCCGGCCCGGCGGTACAGCTGCACCGCCGCCGGGAACAGGGTCGAGATCGCCGCCCCACGCTCGTGGACCTCGGCCAGATAGGCCCGGAGCAGCTCGGTCGCCACCCCGCGGCCGCGGTGCTCGGCCGGCACCGAGAGGCCGGACAGCTGGCTGGCCGGGACCGGCCGCCCGCCCCAGCGCACCGGCTGGCCGCGGCCCAGCAGCAGCCCCAGCCTGGCCCCGTCCTCCTCCAGCACCCGCAGCTCCTCGACCCGGGTGCGGGCCACCGAGCGGTCGATGCTGACGCCGGCGGTGGAGTCGCCGAACGCCTGGGCGTCCTGGACCATCAGCGCCCGGTGCTCCTCGGGCCGCGCCGTCCGGTACCTCCGTGTCACCAGCAGACCTCCTCCAGCTCCGCCCACGACCCTATCAATCCCGGAGGACATGGCCAGCGGAATCCGTTACGGCCGGCGAACGGCCAGGAAACCTGCTGGCAACACGCCTGCTGTACCTACTTTCCGTGCCAGTTTCGAACCTGACGCAGAAAGGGGTACCGCCTTGGACTCCGGCGATACCGCGTTCGTTCTGATCTCCGCGGCCCTGGTGATGTTCATGATCCCCGGCCTGGCGCTGTTCTACGGCGGCATGGTCAGGGCCAAGAACGTCCTGGCCACGGTGATGCAGAGCTTCTTCACGATGGGCCTGGTCTCCGTGCTGTGGGTGCTGGCGGCCTACTCGCTGGCCTTCGCCCCCGGCAACAAGTTCATCGGAGGCCTGGACTTCCTCGGCTTCGCCAACGTCGGCCAGGAGCCCAACCCCGATCTGTCCGCCACCGTCCCCCACATCGCCTACGCCGTCTTCCAGCTGTTCTTCGCCGCCATCACGCCGGCCCTGATCACCGGCGCCTTCGCCGAGCGGATGAAGTTCACCGCCTTCGCCCTGTTCACCACCCTGTGGCTGTTCCTCGTCTACGCCCCCCTGGCCCACTGGGTGTGGGCGCCCGGCGGCTGGCTGCGTGACCTCGGCGCGCTCGACTTCGCCGGCGGCACGGTCGTGCACATGAACTCGGGCTTCGCCGCCCTGGCCGCGGCCATCGTGATCGGGAAGCGCCGCGGGTTCCTCAAGGAGGCGATGGTCCCCCACAACCTGACCCTGACCATCCTCGGGGCCGGCATCCTGTGGTTCGGCTGGTTCGGCTTCAACGCCGGCAGCGCCCTGGCCGCCAACGGCCTGGCCGCCCAGGCGTTCCTCGCCACCAACACCGCCACCGGCGCGGCCGTGCTCGGCTGGTGCCTCACCGACTACCTGCGCCGCCGCAAGACCACCACCCTGGGCGCGGCCTCGGGCGCGGTCGCCGGCCTGGTCGCCATCACCCCGGCGGCCGGCTACGTCGGCCCCATGGGGTCGATCGCCATCGGCCTGGCCGCCGGGATCGTCTGCGCCTGGGCGGTCGGCCTGAAGTACCGGGCCGGCTACGACGACGCCCTCGACGTCGTCGGCGTCCACGCCGTCGGCGGCATGCTCGGCGCCCTGCTCATCGGCATCTTCGCCGACACCGCCTTCAACGAGGCCGGCGCCGACGGGCTGCTGGCCGGGGGCGGGCTGGCCCTGCTCGGCAGGCAGGCCGTCGCCGTGGCCGCCACCCTGGTCTTCTCGTTCGTCCTCAGCTTCGGCATCCTCAAGGTCGTCGACCTGGTCGTCGGGCTGCGGGTCACCGAGGACGAGGAGCTGGCCGGGCTGGACGTCAGCCAGCACGAGGAGGTCGGCTACGCCTTCTCCGAGGGTGTCGGGTCGGCCGCCCACGTCGGCGCCGGTGCCGCCGCTGCCGCGCCCGAGCGCGCTCCCTCCACCGTCCGCGTGCCCCAAGGAGATCTGGGCTGATGAAGCTGGTCGTGGCCGTGATCAAACCGTTCAAGCTGGAAGAGGTGAAGGCGGCGCTGGAAGGCGTCGGCGTCCAGGGCCTGACCGTGACCGACGCCCGCGGCTTCGGCCGCCAGCGGGGCCACACCGAGGTCTACCGCGGCGCCGAGTACCAGGTCGAGCTGCTGCCCAAGACCCGCATCGAGGTCCTGGCCGACGACGACGCGGTCTCCGACGTGGTCAAGGCGATCGTCGACGGTGCCCGCACCGGCTCGATCGGGGACGGCAAGGTATGGGTGGTGGCGGTCGAGCAGACCCTGCGCATCCGCACCGGCGAGATGGGAGGCGATGCGCTCTGACCATGAGCTCCGATCTGGCCGGGGTTCGTACGGCCGCGGAGCTGACGCTCAGCGAGGGCGGCCGCCCGGCACGGCGCCGGGCGGCCGCCCTCGACCACGCCCTGGCCGAGCTGGTCGACAGCGTGCCCCTGCCCCGCAGCAGCCTGGCCGTGGTGGCCGTCGGCGGCTACGGCCGGGGCGACGTCTCGCCCCACTCCGACGTCGACCTGCTGGTGCTGGTCGACGACCGGCGCCGGCCGAGCGCCGAGGACCTGCGCGGCCTGCTCTACCCGCTGTGGGACGCCGGCTTCCAGGTCGGCCATGCCGTCTGCTCGCCCAAGGAGGCGATCGAGCGGGCCAAGGGCGACCTGGAGGCGGCCACCTCCCTGCTCGAGGCCCGGCTGGTGGCCGGGCCGGTGGGGCTGATGGACGAGCTGACCGGCCGGCGGCGCCGCTGGCTGGAGCGCGACGGCCGCCGCCTGGCCCGGCGGCTGCTCGAGGTCACCGCCGAGCGGCACCTGCGGGTCGAGCGGGCCGGCTGGGTGCTCGCTCCCGACATCAAGCAGGATGTCGGCGGCCTCCGCGACCTGCACGCGGTCGGCTGGCTGGCCGCGGTCGCCGGCTGGCCCCGCCCGGCCGGGCGGCCCGAGCTCGTCAGGGCCGGCGAGCTGCTGCTGGCCGTGCGCGAGGCCCTGCACGGCCAGACCCGCCGCAGGACCGACCGCATCCGGGCCGACCTCCAGCCGGCCGTGGCCAAGGCCCTCGGCCTGGACGGCGCGGACGCGGTCGACCGCCTGATGGCCGCCGTCCACACCGCCGCCCGCACCGTCGAGTACCTGGCCGCGGTCGAGACCCGCACCCTGGCCGAGCGCCTCCTGGGCGGCCCCCGCCGCTCCGGCCTGGTCCGCAGGCTGGAACCGGGCGGCATCCGCCTGGAGGACGGCCTCCTGGTCGCCGACCCGGCCGAGGCCGAAGCCCCCGGGGCCGGGGTGGTGCTGGCCGTGCAGCTGCTGGCCGCTCGGGCCCGGACCGGGCGGCAGATCGCGCGGCCGACCCTGACCTGGCTGGAGAAGACCTTCGACCGGGCCCCGGTCGAGACCTGGTCGGAGCCGTTGCGGGCGGCGTTCATGACCGTGCTGCGGGGGCCCGAGGCGGTGGGGGCGTGCGAGCTGCTCGACCACGTGGGCGGGTGGGCGGTGCTGCTGCCGGAGTGGCGGCCGGTGCGCGGGCGGGTGCAGCACGACCCCTGGCACCGCTACACCGTGGACGGGCACGCGTTCGCGGCCGCGGCCGAGGTGTCCCGGCTGCTGGAGCAGGACGAGCGGGCGGCCAGGACGGCCGAGGCCGCCGGCGACCTCGACGCCCTGTACCTGGCGGCGATCTTCCACGACATCGGCAAGGGCTCGGGCGAGGACCACAGCGTGGCCGGGGAGCTGCTGGCCCGCCGGGCCCTGGCCCGGATGGGCCTCGACGCCGACGAGCTGGAGGAGGTGGCGGTCCTGGTCCGCCACCACCTCCTCCTGGTCGAGACGGCGACCCGGCGCGACCTGGACGACCCCACCGTGGTCG
>Ga0307415_100001951_pt1 | contig 10153 bp, 9 predicted proteins | sample DK1Cmetagenome_FD_204524 | JGI IMG/M metagenome (GOLD analysis project Ga0307415, IMG submission 204524) | Maize rhizosphere microbial communities from greenhouse at UC Davis, California, United States - DK15-C-2 | ecosystem: Host-associated > Plants > Roots > Rhizosphere > Soil | place: USA...
GTCATGGACCCCCAGGCGCGCCAGTTCCTCACCAAGAACCGCGACGCGTTCCTCTTCAAGGCCGGTGACGCATCCGACGTCGACACGTCCAAGAAGGGGACGATCTCGTACTAGGCACGAGGGACGGGGTCGGAGGCACGAGGTCGCCGTCAGGGGCACGGGTGGGTATTCCTGTGCCCCGTTCGCTTTCAGCGCTTCTCGGCGCGTGAGCACTCCCCGCGCCCGCTCACAGGATATTGCCATGCCCTTCGTACGCCCCCGCGCGATGCTCGCGGTGCTCACCGTCACCGCCGCTGTAGCCTGCGGCCCCTTGCGCCCCGGGCAGGGACCTGGCGCCGCCGACCGCGTCCCTCGTGCCTCGCAGTGGGCCGACTCGGTGCTCGCCACGCTCTCGCTCCGCGACAAGGCGGCGCAGATGGTGTGGCCGTGGGTGCTCGGCGACTTCACGCCCGGCCGGAGCGCCGCGTGGCAACGGATCGAGGAGCTCGCCAGCCGGCAGCACGTGGGCGGGGTGATCATCTCGATCGGCTCGCCCACCGAGATCGCCGCGAAGCTCAACGCGCTCCAGCGCGCCGCGCCGCTCCCGCTGCTCGTGGGCGCGGACCTCGAGACGGGGGCCGCCTACCGGGCGCGCGGCGGCTACGCGACGCCCAACGGCATCGACCTCGGCGGCGCCACGATGTTCCCGCCGCAGATGGCCGTCGGGGCCACCGGCGACACGGCGCTCGCCTACGCCATGGGGCGCGCCACCGCCGTCGAGGGGCGCGCGATGGGGATCCACGTGGCCTTCGCGCCCGTGCTCGACGTCAACAACAACCCCGACAACCCGGTCATCAACGTCCGCTCCTTCGGCGAGGACCCGCGCGCGGTGGCGCGGCTGGGCGCGGCCTTCGTCCGCGGCGCGCAGGCGCACGGGATGATGGCGACCGCCAAGCACTTCCCGGGGCACGGCGACACGCGCACCAACTCGCACCTCGAGCTCGCCCGCGTGGACGCGTCGCGGGCCCGCATCGACTCGGTGGAGCTCCTGCCCTTCCGCGCCGCCATCGGCGCCGGCGTCGGCGCCGTCATGAGCTTCCACGGCGACGTGCGGGCGCTCGACCCGAGCGGCGTGCCGGCGACGCTCTCGCGCGGCGTGATGACGGGCCTCCTGCGCGACTCGCTCGGCTTCGACGGGCTCGTCATCTCCGACGCCCTCGACATGCGCGGCGTGCTCGCCCAGGTGGGCGCGGTGGAGGCGACGAAGCGCGTCGTCGAGGCGGGCGTGGACGTCCTCCTCATGCCCGCCGACGTCGAGGGGACGATCGACGCGATCGTCGCCGGCGTGCGCGAGGGGCGCTACACGGAGGCGCGGCTCGACGCGTCCGTGCGCCGGCTGCTCGAGGCGAAGGCGCGGCTCGGGCTGCACCAGCGCCGCGCGGTGGACGTGGAGGGCGTGCGCCTCGCCCTGGGCGACTCGCTCGCCGTGAACGCCGCCCGCGAGACGGCCGAGCGCTCGATCACGCTCGTGAAGGACTCGCTCGGGCTCGTGCCCCTCGGCCGCCTGCCCGCCGCGGCGCGCGTCCTCTCGGTCACCTACGCGCGCCGCGCGGACCTCTCCGCCGGCGTGACGTTCAACGCCGAGCTGCGGCGCACCTTCCCCGGGCTCCGCGCGGAGTGGGTGGACGTGGAGCAGGGCGGCGTGGACTACCAGCGGCTGCTGCTCGCCGCCGACTCGGCCGACGCGGTGGTGGTGGGCTACTACGACTCGGTGAGCCCCTCCGAGGCGACGACCTCGAGCGCGCCGCGCCCCTTCGCCGACTTCGTGCGCCAGCTCGTGGAGCGCGGCGCCCGCCCGGTGGTGGTGTCGTTCGGGACGCCGTACTTCCTGCGGCAGGTGCCGTCCACGCCGGCGTACGTGGTGGCGTGGGGCACCTGGCCGGTGTCGCAGACGGCGGCGGCGCGCGCCCTCGTGGGCGCCGCGCCGATCAGCGGCCGGCTGCCGATCACCATCCCGCCTCACGCGCCGCTCGGCGCCGGCGTCAGGCGCGAGGCGCGGTCCGTGGCGCGGTAGTCCGTGCGGCAGCCGGCGCGGGGGCGCCCTTGACATTGGTCGCCATCGGGCACTATCTCGGCAGATGCCCAGAGCTTCCGCGCCCTACACGGTGGACGTCGTCGCCATCGCCCCGCTCGGCCGCACGCTCGCGGTCTTCCTGCAGCGCGGTGCCCGCGACCGCCGCACCCTGCCGTGGGGCGTCCCGCGCGCTCGCGACCACCTGGCCGCCGCCGCCGAGCGCGTGGCCCGCGACGCGCTCGGCACCGCGCCCGCGGCCATCGACCAGGTGGGCGCCTTCGGCGACGGGATGCGGCACCCCTCGGGGGCCGCGCTCTCCATCGCCTTCGCGGCGCTCGTGACGGCCGAGCGGGCCGCGGGGGCCGACGGCGACTGGGTGCCGGCCGGCAAGCTGGCGGCGCTGCCCGAACGGCAGCAGGCGATGGCGAACGCCGCCCTGAGCGCGGTGCGCGCGCGCGCCGACCTCGCGCCGGTGGCCTTCCAGCTCCTCCCGGCGGCGTTCACGCTGAGCGCGCTGCAGGAGACCTACGAGCTCCTCCTCGAGCGGCGCCTCCACAAGGCGAGCTTCCGCCGCGCGCTGCATGCGGCGCGGCTGGTGCAGCCGATGGACGAGTGGCGGAGCGAGGGGCGCGGCCGGCCGGCGCAGCTCTTCCGCTACGCGCCCCGCAAGCGGCGCGACGGGCAGCGCGGGCTCAGGTTCTAGGCGGGTGGTGCGCGGGTCGGCGGCGGCGGGTGACGACGAGGGCGCCGCGCGCTCAGCTCGCCGGCCGGTTCGCCGCCTGCCAGAGGAGGATGCGCTGCGCGACCGCGACGTTGTCGGAGGCGATCGGGTAGAGCGACTCGAGCAGCGCTTCGGTGCTCTCGCCGCGCGCTTCGGCCACGACGGGCGGGGTGTGCCCGGAGCGTCGGGCGGGGTCGGTGCGGCGCTCGACGCAGAGCGAGGCGCGGTACGTCGAGTCCGTGCCCTCGGCGCCTGGGACGGCGCTGGGAAGCTCCGTGGCCTCGATGACCACGAACCCTCCGCCTGGTAGAGCACGGGTGTAGAGCAACGCGGGAGTACGCATCGGCCTCGACACGCGAGATGTGGCGGGCAGCGTACGGCGGCGTACGCTCACTCGAGCCGTGACTTCCGGCGGGCGGACTGGGCCGCAGCGCCCCGGTCCTCCCTCACCTACTTGACGACCCACCGATGGCTGGGTCACGCCGGGGCTCCGGCGAACATAATGCCGCGCGCGAGCCCTGCTATTAATTGCGACTAATCCGGCGGCGTCAAGAGTTTGGGTCGTAGCTGCGTCGAATCCGTGACGCGGCGCCGCGGCTGCCGCTCAGGGGCGACGTACGGCGGCGCGGGTCGCGGCGCGAAGGGCGGCTCCGCTGTTCCCCTCCACCTGGATCTGCTCCCAGAGGCCGCGCAGCCGCGTCAGCCGCCGCGGCACGGTGGCGATGGTGAAGGCGCGCGGGTCCACGCGCCCGCCCCGGGCGACCTGCGCCCACGGGATGGGCGTGGACACGGTGGCCCCGGAGTGGGCGCGCGCCGAGCAGACCGTCGCCAGCGTCTTCCCGCGCGCGTTCTGCATGTGGTCCACGTAGACGGTGCCGGGCGCGCGGGCACCGATCGCCCGCTCCACGGTCGCGACGTCCGGCCGGGCGGCGACGACGCGCGTGGCCACCTCCTCGGCGAGCGTGGCGGCCACGTCGTAGTCGCTGCGCCGGGCGAGCGGGATGAGAATGTGGAGGCCCGTCGCGCCGGACGTCTTGGCCACCGCGCGCAGCCGCATCCGCTCGAGCTCCGCTGCCACCAGCGAGGCCACCTCCATCACGCGGCCGAACGGGACGTCGGATCCCGGGTCCAGGTCGAGCACGGCGTAGTCGGGCACGTCGAGCGAGCCCACGCGCGAGTGCCAGGCGTTCACCGCCACGGTGCCGAGCTGTACGGTGTACAGCAGCGTTGGCAGCTCGCCGCCCACGAGGCGCAGCTCCATTCCCTCCTCGGTCGGCACCTGCTCGGTGCGCACCACCTCGGGGGCGCTCTCGCCGGGGTCGTGCTGGAAGAACGACGCCCCGGCGATCCCGTTGGGGTAGCGCTTCAGCGCCAGCGGACGTCCGTCGATCGCCGGGAGCAGGAGCGGCGCGACGCGCGTGTAGTAGCGCATCAGGTCGCCCTTGGTGTAGCCGTCGCCCGGGAAGAACTCCTTCCCCAGGCTCGTGACGGCGAGCGTCTCTCCTTCGGCGAAGACGAGGATCCCGTCGCCCCCGTCCTGCTCGATGCGCGAGAGCTGGCGGAGCAGGGAGGGGGGCTCGCCGCCGCTGCGGCGGGACCGCGGCTTCTCCGGCCCGGCCTTCGGCCGGTCCGCCGCCTTCGCGCGCGTCGCGCGCTTCGCCGAGCCGCCGTTGCGGCGCGACCCGGCGGTGCAGTCGTGCAGCGCCGCTGCGACCGAGGGCGTCGAGCGCGTCGATCGAGTGGCGAGAGCTCGGCGGGAAGCCGCGAGAGTCATCGTGCGGTCGGCTGGGAAAGCGGTGGTGGGCGCTGGAGCACGCCAGGCGCGCAAGAGAAATGCCCCACGCCGCCCCCCCGCCGCGCCGCCCGGCGCCGGGGCGGAAAAGGCGCGGGCCCCGGCGTCGTGCCGGGGCCCGCGCAGTCGTGCGAAGCGGGAGCCGCTCAGGCCTTCGTGACGTCGGCCGCCTGCGGACCCTTCTGCCCCTGAACGATCTCGAACTCGACCCGATCGCCCTCGGCGAGCGACTTGAAGCCGCTGCCCGAGATCGCGCTGAAGTGAACGAACACGTCGGGGCCTCCCTCGCGCGAGATGAACCCGAAGCCCTTCGCGTCGTTGAACCACTTCACTGTGCCGGTGATGCGTGCCATGAAACTCGTCCTCGTCCCCTAACGGGGCATACTGTGGTGCCGATCCGTTCATCGGGCCGCCGCGCCGCCCACCCTCCGAAACGTGATCTGGGGTCGTACACCGTGCCAGCTCCAACGGGCGTACGGGGAAGTGAGGCTCACAAGGGCAAGTTTTGTGCACGCCCGACCCCGGCGCCACCGCGAGGGGCTCGCGACAGGCAACCTGAGCGGCCGGATCGGGTAGGAGGGACTGCTCAGCGCGGGCGGTGGCGAACGGCCAGGTGGCGGCTCGCGCACCAGCGGTCCCTCAGGTCAGGCGGCGCCGGCGATGTAGCGGGCGACGCGGCCGCAGCTGGTGCATTTCAGCGTGACGTGCGAACGCGGCGGGGGCGGGGCCATGCTCGGGTCGCGCTCGATCTGGCCGGAGCAGGAGGGGCAGCTCAGCGGCGAACCGTTGCGATCGTTGGCGATCAGGTGCAGGGCCTGCGCCGGGTTGTACGCGTTCGGACGGGGCTTACGCATGGGTCCTCCAAGGGTGTGCAACCCGGCGGCGAACGGCGGCTCACCGGGACGGGCACGGGAAAAATAACCTTCTAACTGCCTAAACCATAGTGGGGGAGCAGGTTGCGCTTTAGGATCCCGATTTTCGCCCTCACCCTGCTCGCTGCAGCCGCATGCGGTCCCGTCGCGCGCATTCCACGGGTGGCCGCGCATGCCCACATGCTGCCGTCTACCGACAGCGGCGCGATGCTGGCGCGTACGCTGGCGCCCGTCTTGTACCTCCAGCGGGATGAAACGTTCCCGCTCGAACGCGTCGTCGCCGTGCTTCACCCCACGAAGCCGGTTATCGCCTACCACCTCCTCTGGCAGGACGACGCGCACGGCGCCTGGCTCCCCCGCACCATCCCGACCGACGAGGAAGTGATCTGGGTGGGCTACGACTCCACCCACGTCCCCGTGGACGTCTGGACCTACTGGCATGGCCGCGTCCTCCACGCCTCCTGGCCGAAGCAGCAGGTGACGATCGACGTGCAGTGGGGGAAGCACGGCTCGATCCCGCGCGGGGCGCACCCGTCGCTGCCCTGGGCGAGCAGTCTCCGTCTCTTCCACCTGTTCACCTACGCGCTGCCGGACTACTGGCTCGGCAACTTCACGCGGAAGGGTCCCTGGTGCCTGTGCCGCGGCTACCAGCGCTACACCCAGTTCACCCGGGAGCTGCCGCTGGCGCCCGAGATCGACGCGGTGGTGCGCTCGGAGCGTCCCGAGCCGGTGCTCCGCGCCGTGTTCGGCACGCCCTACTCCAACAAGCGGCTCTGGCCGTGGGATTCCGAGCGCTGACGCGGGGGTGACGCCGGCGCGGCGCGCGGAATCCACGCGCATCGTGTAGTGGAGCCGCGGGGCACGCCGGCCGCGCCGCGCGGGCCTCGCCGTAGCCGCCGGGGGGTGTACGCGCGTGCGCCGCGTGCGCCGCGTGGAGGAGGGCGGTGGAGGTGGGGAAGCGGCGAGGCGGCCGGTCACCCTCCTCTTACGCACCAGCCTGGTGAGAGCGCTGGGACGTAGAGTCTCGCCCGAAGGCGGTTGCCGTTCCTCGCACCGAGCACGCCGTCGCCACTGACACCGGCACCGGCACTCACACCGGCACTGCTTCGAGTGCTCGGGCCGTGCGCCGACGAGGGCGCACGGAGGCAGAGGGGCCGGCTCCTCCCGCCCCGGCCGCCGCACGGCACACCCGCCCGAACCAGTGTCGGTGACGGTGCCGGTGTCAGTGCCGGTCAGCCGCCACGACGTGGTCAGGGGGAGTGTCAGGGGTGCCCCTTCCCTCTTCCCCCCTCGTCCCTCTCACCTCGTGCCCCGTGCCTCAGCCTCGTCCTCGCCTCTTCACTCCCAGTCGTGCGGCCGGCGCCAGACGCGGCGGCCCACGCGCCACACCTTCTTCGACAGCTCGCCTCCCTCGGGAAAGGCGTCGGCGTCCTCGAGCGACTCGAGCATGTCATTGGCCTTCGCCGAGGCCTCGTCGGCCCAGTGGACGATCTCGGCCTCGGCCGTCATGGGCGTGACCGGGCTCCCGAACTCGAGCGCGCCGTGGTGGGAGAGGATCATGTGCTGCAGGTCGAGGAGCTGTCCCTCGGTGCACACCGGCCGGCCGAGCGCGGCGATGCGCCGCTCGAGCATGAGCGCGCCGAGCACGACGTGGCCCACGAGAAGCCCGCACGGCGTGAAGGTGAAGCCGCCCGGCCCCGTGGTGTACGACTCCACCTTTCCGATGTCGTGCAGCAGCGCGCCGGCGGTGACCAGGTCGGTGTTCGCCTTCATCGTCTTGGCCGTCTGCCGCGCGATGTTGGTGACCTCGAAGACGTGCAGCAGGAGCCCGCCGATCTTCGCGTGGTGGCCGCCCGTGGAGCCCGGCGTCCGCTCGAAGCGGACGCGGAAGTCGTCGTCGCCGAAGAACAGGTCGAGCACGCGACGGAGCGTGGCGCTCTCGATCGTGCCGCGCGTCTTGTCGATCCAGTCCCAGAGCCGGGTGAGGTCGCCGGCGACGCGCGGGAGGAAGTCCTCGAGCTCCACCTGCCCTTGCGGGAGCGCGCGCACGGGGGCGGTGAGCTGGAGCTGCCGCTTCGCGGTGCCGTTCTTCCCGTAGAGCGACACCTGGCCGATGGCCTGCACGACGCACCCGCTGCGCGCCCCCTCGGCCCACTCCATCTGGTTATGCCAGACCGGCGCCGTGTCGATCTTCCCGGACGCGTTGCCGAGCGTGAGGACGACGAACGGGTCTCCGGCGCTGGTCGTCTTCTCCGCGCGGTCGTAGACCAGCAGGTCGTGCTGCACGCGGTCGCCCACGGCGAGCTGAGGGATGTTCAGCGGCGGCATACGCCAGGCAAGCTGAGGCGCCACGTGAAAGAAGGCAAGAGTGGCGTGGCCGCGCGGGCGCCTGACGCCCCACCGCCGCAAGTGAATCCGGCTCAGTCGAGGGCGAGCAGCACGTCCGAGCGGATCCGCCGCCGCACCGCCCACCACACGGCGTGCAGGGCGCTCGAGCGGGCGAACTCGATGCTCGCCTCGCCCTGCACGCCGGGGCGCCAGGCACCGCCCGTGGCGAGCCGGACGCGCGCCTCCACGCCGCCCGCGCGTCCGCCGGCGGGGGCGATGCTCGCCACCGTGGCGCGCACCGGGTGGGCGACGTCGGCGTGCGAGACGAGGTTCACGGGCTGGCCGGGGCGGGCGAGCGCGGCGCCGGCCCCGTCGAGCGCGATGCGCAGCTCGACCGAGTCCACGTCGCTGAGCGTGAGGATCGTGTCGCCGCCCTCGAGGCGGCGGCCGAGCAGCTCCTCGGGGCGCGGGGTCGTCACCTCGCCGCGGGCCCGGGCGCGCACCGTGAGCGCATCCAGCCGGCCGCGCAGCGCGGCGAGCTGCGCGCCGGCGGCCGCCTGCTCGGCGCCCAGCCGCTCCGCCGCCGCCGCCGTCCCGCGCGCCAGCGCCTGCGCCCGGCGCGCGCCGAGCGAGTCCGCGGCGCGCTCCCACGCCACCCGCTCACGCTCGGCGTCGAGGTCCAGCAGGCGCACGAGCGGGGCGCCGGCCTCCACGCGCGTGCCCTCGCGCACGGTCACCTGCGCCACGACCCCGCTGTCCGGCGCCGTGAGAACGTGCGTGAGCACCGGCGCCGCCGTGAACGTGCCGCCGGTGGTGAGCGGCGCCGGGAGCACCGCCGCCAGGAGGAGCGCGGCGAGCGCGGCGATCCCCGCGCGGCGGAGGGCGGGACGGGTGGGGCGGCCGGCGCGGCGCGCGCGCAGGGCGAGCGCGCTCGCCCGCAACCACTCGCGCAGCGGGCGGCGCAGGAGCGCGAACACGCCGGCGAGGACGATCGCCCCGCCCACCGCCCCGAGCGCCTGCCGCGCCCAGCCGAAGGCGAGCGACGCGAGGACGAGGAGGATGACGGTGATGTAGAGCGTGGAGAGCGAGCCGTAGGTGAGGAAGATGCGGCGCTCGCGCTCGGTGGCCGGCGGCTCGGGGAGGTCGAGGCGTAGCAGGTGGCGCATGAGCCACCACTTGATGTGCGCGAAGGCGCGGTGGCGGAGGTTCGGCACCTCCAGGTAGTCGATCAGGGCGAAGTATCCGTCGAGCGGGAGCAGCGGGTTGGCGTTCGAGAGCACGTTCGCGATGCCCCCCACGAGCATGGTGATCACCGCCAGGTCCGAGAGCAGGCTCCCCGGAACCACCGCCCACCACACGAAGGCGGCGAGGGCCGCGAACACGAACTGGATCCACCCGCCGGCCGCCGTCACCCAGAGGCGCGCGCGCAGGTCGGGAAAGCTCCAGGCGTCGTTCACGTTGCAGTAGAACGCCGGCTGGAAGTACAGGAACATGAAGCCCATCTCGTGCACCTCGCCGCCGAATCGCTTGCACGCGTACGCGTGCCCGAACTCGTGGATCACGGTGACGACGAGGTCGAGGAAGAAGAAGAGAGCGATCGCGCGGATGGTGATCGACGCCGGCGAGTAGAGCTCGACGAGCGCGCGACTGTAGTCGTCCCAGGTGAGCGCGAGGATCGCGAAGTACGCGGCGAACAGCGCCACGGACGCGATCACGAACCCGCGCGTGAAGCACCAGCGCAGCGCCGGCATCGTCCGGTCCAGCAGCCGGTCGGGGTCGCCCATCGACCAGCGCATGCGCAGCAGCTCGCCGCGGAAGAGCGACGTGCGCCGCCGGCGCGTGCGCTCGGCGCGCACGCGCTCGATCTGCAGCGTCGTCCGCTCGGCCAGCGTGCGCTCGACGATCCCCAGGCTCGCCAGCTTCTTCGCGAAGCCGGCGACCGCCGCGGCGGACACGCGCAGGCCGTCGGCGGCGAGTGCCCCCGCGATCTCCGCCGGCGTCCGCGTGCCGTCGAGGCGCTGCACGACGGCCGCCTCCGCCGGCCGGAAGCGGAAGTACTTCCTGGTCGCCGGGTCCTTCACGACGTAGCTCCGCTCGCCGCGGTAGACCTGCTCGATCAGGGTGACGCCTGCGCAGAGGCGGGGGCGCGGCTCGCTCACCGGCGTGCGCTCCCCGGGCTCACGGGCGTGCGCTCACGGCAGCGCGCTCACGGCAGCGCGCTCACGGGCGCCTGGTCCCGCTCCGGGCGCACGACGCGCTCGCCCGGCACGAGCCCGCTCACCACCTCCACGCGCCCGTCGCCGGCGTCCGCGCCGAGCGTCACGGGCCGCACCGTGGTGCGCCCGCCCTCGAGCACGAGGACATAGCCGTCGTCGGCCACTCCCTCG
>Ga0307415_100001953_pt1 | contig 10147 bp, 10 predicted proteins | sample DK1Cmetagenome_FD_204524 | JGI IMG/M metagenome (GOLD analysis project Ga0307415, IMG submission 204524) | Maize rhizosphere microbial communities from greenhouse at UC Davis, California, United States - DK15-C-2 | ecosystem: Host-associated > Plants > Roots > Rhizosphere > Soil | place: USA...
GACCTCCATGCCCAGGCTGTCCGGCGTCGTATCCCGTTTCCGCCGCTTGCGCCGCCCTTCCGAGGCATCGGTCGCCTGAAGCAACTGCTGACAGACCGCCGCCGGCCGTAGCGCCGCATCGTGAGCGGGTCCGGTGTCCATTACCAGATTTTCGACTCCCTCGCTCTCCATGACAGCGATCATAGCCGGTCAGAGCAGGCAGACGGGGCAACTCGTCATCTCACGAACCGGGGGTGTTCCGCGTTCTATCCCTGTATCAGGGAGGACGATACTCATGATCGCCTACACCGCGTGGGACAGTTTGCAGGCCATCGCCCAGCAGTATGATGCCGACCTCGTGCTCGCCCCCGGGGAACGCCTCAGGCTGACGAGGCGCCGGGACCAATCCGCCCCTCGTGCCACCATGCAGCGGCTCGGTAAGCAACTGCGCGCCGGACTCGCAATGCTGCAGGTCCCATCGGGAAAGCGCACCTAGGGATCCCCGCCAAGGTCGCGTACTAACGGCAGACAGCCCAGTGTGCGGCGCAATCGGCGCACAGCGGGGAGCATGGCTCGTCAGGCGATTGCCAATCCGATCGGAGGACCCCGGTGGGCGATCCTACCGTCGCGACATGGGTCGAGCGCTACGTGCGCGCCTGGGAGACGAACGACCCCGCTGCGATCGGCGATCTCTTCGCCGAGCATGCGCTCTACTACCCGACACCGGACGCAGAGCCGTGGCGCGATCGGGGCGGAATCATTGCCGGCTGGATCGAGCGCCAGGACGAGCCGGGAACCTGGGTCTTCCGCTACCAGGTCCTCGCCGTGGCTGCGGACCTCGCGTTCGTGCGCGGCTGGACCCACTACAACGAGCCACTGTCCGATTTCAGCAACCTGTGGGTCATCCGGTTCGACGCGGCCGGGCACTGCGTCGAGTTTACGGAATGGTGGATGGAGCACGGCCAGCAGGCCACGGCGACAACTTGAGGGGGAATGAATGAACGTGACGGAACGTGAGGCACTGATCGATCAGTACGAGGACGGCTTCCAGGCCGTATCGGCGGCACTGGAGGAGATTACCGAGGCGGAGCTGGAGGCGCGCGAGGCGCCAGGCGAGTGGAGCCCGCGCGAGATCGTCCACCACCTGGCCGACAGTGAGATGACCTCGGCTATCCGGCTGCGACTGCTGATCGCCGAAGACGCGCCAACCCTCCTCGGGTACGACCAGGAGGTGTTTGTCCGCCGTCTCTACCCGGACCGGCCGATCGAGCCGTCGCTGTTCGCCTTCCAGGCCGCGCGGACGGCGACGACCCCCATCCTGCGCCGTCTCAGCGAGGAGGAATGGCGGCGGGCCGGCACGCATAGCGAGAGCGGCTCCTACACGGTCGAGGATTGGCTGCGCATCTACAGTGGTCACGCCCACGACCACGCCGCTCAGATCCGCCGCGCGCGAACCGTGGTGATAGGGTGAATACTCGCTGCGCTCGTGGTGGTTACTCGCTGCGCTCGTGGTGTCAGGGTGTTAGGGAAGTCGTTCCTCCTGACACCCTGCCACCCTGCGACCCCGCCACCCATCACCTATCACCCATCACCCTATCACCCATCACCCTCGTCAGCGAGCTGGTCTTCTCGTGTCCGCGCCGCGACGTAGGCGCCGATGGTCAGCAGGATTAGCGGGCCGAGCGTGATGCAGAACACGATCCCGAGCAGACCCGCGTCTTCCTGGCGCGCCCGGGCCACGATCACCACGGCGAAGACACCCGTGACCACGAGCAACCCCAGTGCCCAGAGCGCCGCGCTCGAAGTCACGCAGCCGCGCGCGTTGGTATTGATATCAGGGGGGCGGAGCCGGTTCCTGGCTGCCGGTTCGGGGAGCGCGGCCACGGCTTCCGCCGCCTGCACATAGCCGAGTCGCCCATAGGGCAATCGAATGCGCAGCCAGTCGGCCGATGCCGCCGGATCGTCGACCACATCGAGCTCGCCGCCAGCGGGAAGAATCTCGATCAGCCGCGCCGCCGGATCGGGGCGCTCGAAGACGCGCAGCCCTTCGGTCGCGTGGAACGCATCGACGAGCGTCGTGCCGCAGGCGGCGCAGTAGTAGCTGGACGCAGGGTTGAGCGCGCCGCAGAGGCCGCAGTAGATAACCGTCGATCCCGCGGCGCTTGTGCCCGCGTCCCACGCATCGCGCGATCCGGATTCGGAGTTTTGCGCCAAGCCGCCTGTCCCCTGTTTCCGCCGTCAGACCGCGATCGAAGCCGCGGTGAGGTCACATGAATGCCCGGCATAGGAATACCATGCGCGTGCTTTGCCTTGACGCTCGGGCGTCCGGTCGCGGATGCTCCCGCCGCTCTCGGCGAGGTGAGATGGTAGGGCGGCGCGGGAGGAGCGGCGGGTGAGCGAACGCGAAATGGATGAGCGGCAACGCGGGGAGGAGACCACCGTCTGCACCGTCTGTGGCACGGTGAATCGCGCCAGTGACCGCTTTTGCGCCGAATGCGGCGCACTCCTGCCTCCACAAGCGTCCCCGGAAGGCGGAGAAACGCCCGCCGCGCCTCTGACTCTACAGCCCGGGATGTCCGCGTCTGATGCATCCCGCGCTCCCAGGACAACGGAGAAGGAGAACGCGGCCTGGATCTTCGGCGCGCGGCCGGCGGCGGTGGTTGGCGGCGGGTTGCTCCTGTTGCTGCTGGCCGTGGCGCTTCTGGCTATCGGCCAGCGTGACGACACCGGCACGATCGTCATGCTCTCGTTCTGTGCCGCACCCGTTGGGTTGTTGGTACTCCTCATCGGAATCGCCCGCTACATCGCCAGCGCGACACGGCGTGGGTGAGACGAGGGTGACCGGGTCACAGGGTGTCAGGGTGTCAGGACGAACGACTCTCCTCGACACCCTGACACCACGAGGGGAGCGGCTAATTACCCATCACCCTAACGACGTCCGAAGGTCGTCTCCGCGCGGCTAGGCCGGTTTCACGGTCTTCGGAAGGGTTCCGGGCTCTTGGGCAGCGTCGCCCACTGCGCGCCATCGTGACCCATCACCAGGAAGGCTCCTGTTTCGGCCGCCAGCGCCACGAGTTTGTCGCGGGACCGCCGTGCCGCCTCGGGGTCGGGGAACGTGTTGGGGAACCGTTTCATGGTGATCTGCTCGGCGACGCTGATGGCATCGATGGCCAGCAGCACCGGACCGTCGCTTGTCTCGACGTAGACCGACTGATGTCCGATGACATGCCCTGGCGAGGCGATCAGGCGTAGCCCTGGCTCCAACTCGATGTCGCCATCGATTGGGGTGTAGGCGATGCCAGGGAGATCCCACAAGGCCGGGTCGAACCGGGGATCGTCGCGGGCCGCGTCAAGATGGTCGCGTTGCACGAGCGAGGTGATCCCTTCGGCGGCGAAAGCATCGTGGCGGCCGCAATGGTCGAAATCGAAATGGGTCGAAATCAGCAGATCGACGTCGCCGGGGGCGATGCCGAGCTCGGCCAGGCGCTGCACCACGTCATCCTCGGGTCTGGTGTCGTTGAGGAGATCCCACCACGGCGCGGCGGTCGGCTGCCCGAGGACCGCGGCCGGGTTACCGGTATCGACCAGGATGACGCGTCCTGTCGCCGTGCGGATCAGGTAGCCGGGAACCTGACTGAAGTGCGTCTCACCGGTCTCGGCGTCACGTGACCCCAGCTGTCCGAGATGCAGCAGATAGAGCTCGTGGGCAGCCATCAGCGGTATTCGCCCTTCACAAACTCGATCTCGTCGTCAGGACGTGAACTGTACGACCTGCGGCGCTCGCAAGTCGGGAGCCCGACATTGCGCGGAACAGTGCAACGAGTCAACGCACGCGGGGATGCCGGCGCATTCCGGCGCACCCCTGGAAGCTACGGTATGGCGCCCCGACCGCGCCGGGTGATGGGTTCGAAGTTGGCGAACTTGGCGAACTTGGCAAACTTGGCAAACATTTCAGGAGCCGGGACGAGCACATTCTTCAACTGAACGATCAGTTGCTCGGGGCCAAGCACGTTGCGTGCACCCGAGACATTACGCGACTCGCTGGGCGGCGATCCGCTCGGCCAATTCCGGGCCGAGGGCACGCCGGGCGAGCTTGAGATCGTAGTGGGCCTGGAGATTCATCCAGAACTCGGGTGTGGTGCCGAAGAAGAGGCCGAGCCGGAGCGCGGTGTCGGCACTGATGCGGCGCCGATTGTGGACGATCTCCGCAATGCGGTTGGGTGAGATCCCGAGTGCTCGCGCGAGCTGCGCCTGGGTCAGCTCATACCCGGCCAGGAACTCCTCGGCCAGGATTTCGCCTGGCGCAACCGGGGAAAATTCGTCCTGCTGTTCCGTTTCCATATCCCTCTCCACGTCAATGGTAGTCAATGATTTGAACACGGTAAGCGTGGCCCTCAACCCACTGGAAGATCACACGCCATTGATCGTTGATGCGAATTGAGTAATACCCCTCAAGATCTCCGTGTAGCTTCTCGAGTCGGTTTGCTGGCGGCACCAGTAGATCATCGAGACGCGCTGCAGCATCAAGCATGGCAAGTTTTCGCTTGGCTGACCGCGCTACTCCTTGGAACTCACGAACGAAGAGCTCGTCGAACAAGTTCTGAGTACGTCGGTCACCGAACGACTTGATCATGGTCTACTATACCGCATCCCGGTATGCAGAGTGGGAACTCTGAAGTCAGATGACACTGGCAGGTTTTAGTCAACGAGGATAGAGCCCTGACGCCACGGTGTTGCCGCTACAGAAACAGATTGCCATAAAAATCACGACTTCTCGGTTCCTGTTCTCAATAAGCGCAGGCCGTTGAGGACGACGATGACCGTGCTGCCCTCGTGGCCGACGACGCCCAGGGGCAGGGGGATGCCGCGGGTCAGGGTGGCGACGACGAGGGTTCCAATCACGGCGAGGGAGAAGACCAGGTTCTGACGGATGGTGCGCCGCGTGCGCCGGCTGAGGTCGATCGCGTAGGGGAGTTTCGTGAGGTCGTCCGCCATCAGCACGACGTCGGCGGTCTCCAGCGCGACATCGGTGCCGGCGCCGCCCATCGCCACGCCGATGCTTGCCGTTGCCAGCGCCGGGGCGTCGTTCACCCCGTCGCCGATCATCGTCACCGGCCCATCGGCCTCTAATCGCACGTCCTCGATGATGCGCAGCTTCTCTTCCGGCAGCAGGTCGGCATAGACCTCGTCGATGCTCAACTCGGCGCCGATGGCATCGGCTACGCGCCGGTTGTCTCCCGTCAGCATCACGATGCGCGCGATCCCCTGGGCTTTGAGCGCGGCGATGATGGTCCTGGCACTTGGTCGCACCGTGTCGGCTACCGCGATCAACCCGCGCACCGCCTGGCGGTCCCCGACGAAGACGGCGGTCTTCCCTTCGTCGCGTAGCCGGTCCGCCCCGGCCGCCGCCTCAGCTGGCACGGTCACGCCGAACTCTGCAAAGAGCATGTCATTGCCGACGAGCACCACATCGCCGCCGACCTCCGCGGTTATGCCCATGCCGGGGAATGCTCGGAACGCGACGGCCTCTCCCAGCGACAGCTCCCGCTCCGCCGCCCCGTGCACGATGGCCATCGCCATGTGGTGCTCGGAAAGTCGCTCCGCGCTCGCCGCCAGCCGCAGTACCCGCTCCTCGCTCCAACCATTGCCAAACGCGACGGCGTCGGTCAGTGCCGGCCGGCCGTAGGTCAGGGTGCCGGTCTTGTCGAAGGCGACCACCCGCGTCTCGCCGATGTCCTCCAGGGAGGCGCTTCCTTTGAAGAGGATGCCGTTGCGGGCCGCGTTAGCCAGACCGGAGAGGGTCGAGGCGGGGGTGGAGATCACCAGCGCGCAGGGCGAGGCCACGACCAGCAGGGTGATCGCGCGGTAGATCGAGGACTCCCAGGCCTGCCCGAGGACGAGCGGAGGAATCACCCCCACCAGCGTCGAGAACGCGATCACTCCCACCGCGTACCACCCCTCGAAACGATCGGTGAAACGCTGCGTGGCACTCTTCTCCGCCTGCGCCTGCTCCACGAACTGGACGATCCTGGCCAGCGTGCTCTCCTGGTGCAGACGGTCGACCCGCACCTGGATGGCGCCATGGCTGTTGATGGTGCCCGCGAAGCAGGTATCGCCGACCCGCTTGTCGACCGGGATCGACTCGCCGGTAATCGCCGACTGATCGATGGCTGTCTCGCCAGCCAGCACGCGACCGTCAACCGCGACCCGCTCACCCGGTCGCACCAGCACGACCTCGCCCAGCCGCAGCTCCTCGATGGGAACCACCCGCTCCTGGCCGTCGCGGAGAACGGTCGCCACTTCGGGCGAGAGCTCCATCAGCGCCCGCACCGCCCGCTGGGTCCGCCCCAGGGCCTGGTGCTCGAGGGCGTTGGAAGTGGAGAAGAGACCGAGCAGGATCGCGCCCTCTTCCCAATGACCGACGATGGCGGCGCCAATAGCCGCGGTGATCATCAGGAAGTCAACGCTGACCGTGTGCTCCAGGAAGAGGTCGCGCAGCGCGGTGATGGTGGCGAAGGTGCCGCCGGCGATGTAGGCCAGAACGAAGAACGCGATCGGGATCGGCCGCGGCGCACTTGTGAGATGCTCGCCGGCCAGCGCCAGCACCAGGAAGAGCCAGCAGCAGACTGCGGCTCCGGCCAAGCTCCAGCGATCCCAGAGGCTTTCCGCCTCGGCGGCGCGGCGGGGTCGTGAGGCGGGCGCGGATCCATCCAGGACGAGATCCGGTTCCTGGATCCGAGTCGTGGTCAACGCCGCGGCGTCGCCAGTCGCTCCGTTGCTACGGGGGATGTCGGTGCCGGGACTCGATCCGTCCGGCGCCGGACGCGGGTCAGCGACGATTCCCATCCCGCTTCTCGCCGTGGCTCGCTCGCTTCTCACCAGTGATCCATTTCCTGAGGAGGTACTCGGTGCGGGGCGGGCCGGGCCGGTTCGTCTGACACTTGGAACGCTTCTCGGTTCAGACCACCGTGCGACACTGGGCCGGGCGAGGTAAATCCGAGCCCATGAGTCGGATATTATGTATTGTTCCAAGTCTACCAGAGCGCCGGTGCCGGGGACTTCGGCGACAGCGCGGGCACGGCGTCGAGCACGACCGGCAGGTCATTGCTGGTAAAGAGGGTTACTACATGGACTACCACCCCCCATGGCAGCAGGTCGGCGGGAACGCCGCCGAGGTCTTCGAGCGGCAGCTCGTACCGGTGATGTTGGCGCCCTGGGCAGCGAAGCTGATCGATCTGGCGGAGGTCCAGCCGGGCATGCACGTGCTGGATGTGGCGTGCGGTACCGGTGTGGTGACCCGCCTCGCCGCCGAGCGGGTGGGGAGCACCGGGCGGGTGGTCGGGTTGGATATCAATGCCGCCATGCTCTCTGTCGCCCGCGGGCTCCCGACCGTTGGCGGCGCCACCGTCGAGTGGTTGGAAGCGAGCGCGCTGGAGATCCCACTCCCCGACGCGTCTTTCGACGTGGTGCTTTGCCAGCATGGTCTCCAGCAATTTCCGGATCACTCAACAGCGCTATGTGAGATGCATCGTGTGCTGGCGCCCGAGGGCTGGTTGGCGCTTTGCGTCTGGAGTCGGATCGAGAGGAGCCCCGGGATGGCCGCTCTGGCGGAGGCGTTGGGGCGGCACGTGGGCGCCGAGGCGGCCGCGAACCGCCGTGCACCGTTCGCCCTCAGCGATCCGGTCCAGCTCCGCACCCTGCTGGAGGACGCCGGGTTCCGTGACGTCGATGTCCGCACCATGGTCGAAACCGCCCACTTTCCATCACCGGAGGCACTGGTTGCCTATCAACTCGGCGCCACCCCCCTCTCGACCCTCGGCGCACTGACAGAAGAGGCCCAGCAGGCAGTTGCCCGGGATGTCCGCGCCGCGCTGCAGCCCTACCTGCACGGTGACCAACTGGCCGTCCCGATGGAGGCCCATCTGGCGGTCGCCCGAGCGTAGACGCTCGTCAGGCCGCGCCCGACGCTGGCTCCACCCCGTTACATTCATTCAGAGAATGGCTCAGGCCGGAAAGAAGCTGGGCGCGTCCTTGCGCATCTGCCAACCTCAGAACCTCATTTCCACGCGCTAATTGCTGACTAGTCAATCACGCTCGTCGCGACTCTTGGGTTGTCCACCAGTTATCCACACCCCGTGCCTGCCGGTCGCCGTGCTGTCACCGTCTGGCACAACCCTGGTCTCGGCGGAACGACGCGTGTGTTTCAGACACAGGTCGTGTCGCAGGGTCACAGCAAGAAGGGGAGATGTGGATAAGTGGACAGCGAATGTGGATAACCACGGTGGATTGAGGGTTATGCTGCGGACAACTCCGGTTCTGCCGGGGATGACCCGTGGATGAGGGGATGGTTCAGGGAGGGCTGTGCGTGGATTGGCACACCCCTGGTCCGGCGGGCATCGAATCTGCTGGGGAGATGTGGACGGGTTATCCACAATCCGTCCGCCCTGAAAACCGCGCCATCACGCACGGATTCGAGGTTATCCCCGTCCTCCCCATCACTACGACAGAGACGGGTTCTCCTTCAATACAAAAGAACGAAACGTGTGGAAGACGTCAGTGGAGAGACCGGAGTCGCGGTCCCGTGAAAAGACCACCCGCCGACCGGCAGTGAAGCCGATCGACGGGTGGTCTGCACCGGGGAGGAGTTGCCGTCTCTATGGCCTCGCTCGCCAAGAGCCGGAGGGGGGACTAGCGGCGGCCGGGGGCGCCGGCCATGACGGTATGTTGGGTCTGCAGCTTGCCAAGCTCCCTGGCCAGGGTTTCAACTCGCACGGCCATCTCCTTCTCCTGGTCCAGGTTGTCCTGCAGGAGTTGGGCCGCGTCGTTCTCGCCGAGATCCTTGGCCATCTGCACGAGACTCGTGTACATCGCCATCTCGTAATGCTCGGTCTTGGACGCGGCACTGAGGTTGGCCATCTCGAGGATCTCCGGCGACGGCTGCTCCTTATGCAACGCCTTATGTTCCTCATTGAGCCCCTGCACGGCGTAGCACGTCGTTGCCTCCGGCGTCTCACCTAACTGCCGGAAGACCTCCTGGATGTTCTTGATCTGCTGCTTTGTCTCCTCCTCGTGGATTTGGAGCGCTTCCTGGACTTCATGATTGATGACTTCGTTCTGTAGCTCTGGAAGCATCTTCAGGATCTGCTGCTCGGCGCTCATGGCATCCGACAGCTCGTGCACGAACAGCTCGCGCGGTGTCGTCAATGGCATAGTGAAAATACTCCCTCTTGGTATCTCGATATCTAGGAACGAATTCCGACCGTGCCGTACGAACGCACGACCCGTGCCATCGGGCAGGAAGACGCCACACGTGACGTGGCTCGGGAACCCCGCTCTTCTGGCATGAGATGTGCTCACCTGGGGCGCGTGGTACTGTGTAATCACACCAATGAACAATGACGGAGGCTATCGCATGACTAGCGCGGCGACGGGACTGCGCGTCCGCCCTGGATCGCGGTTCCCGCTCGGCGCCACGTGGGACGGCATCGGGACAAACTTCTCGCTGTTCAGCCAGCACGCGACCCAGGTCGAGCTGTGCTTGTTCGACGACGCCGGGCAAAACGAGCGGTGCGTGCCGCTGCGCGAGGTGACCTCCCACGTCTGGCATGGTTATCTCCCTGGCATCGGTCCCGGCCAGCGCTACGGCTATCGAGTCGATGGCCCGTGGGAGCCGGAGGCCGGACATCGCTTCAACCGGGCCAAGCTCCTCGTCGACCCGTATGCGCGGGCGTTAACAGGCGCTGTCGACTGGAAGGCTCCCGTCTTCGGCTATCCGCTGGGCAGTGGGGATGATCTGGTGCGGGACAACCAGGACGACGCCTGGGGCGTTCCCAAGGGAATCGTCATCGACGGCGCCTTTCCCTGGGGTGATGACCGCAGCCCCAACATCCCGCTCCACAATTCGGTGATCTACGAGCTGCACGTCAAGGGGTTCACGGCCCGTCATCCGGATCTACCTCCGGAGCTGCGCGGCACCTACGCCGGACTCGCCGCACCGCCGGTGATCGCCTACCTCAAGGACCTCGGCATCACCGCGGTCGAGCTGCTCCCGGTGCACGCCTTCCTCGACGACCGTCACCTGCTGGAGAAAGGGCTCCGCAACTACTGGGGATACAACTCCATCAACTTCTTTGCCCCGGAGGCGCGCTACGCCAGCTCGCGGCATGCC
>Ga0307415_100001955_pt1 | contig 10142 bp, 8 predicted proteins | sample DK1Cmetagenome_FD_204524 | JGI IMG/M metagenome (GOLD analysis project Ga0307415, IMG submission 204524) | Maize rhizosphere microbial communities from greenhouse at UC Davis, California, United States - DK15-C-2 | ecosystem: Host-associated > Plants > Roots > Rhizosphere > Soil | place: USA...
GCGGTCGAGCAGCTCGCCGGGCATGGCGTTCTCGGCGTGGCCGAAGCCGGGCTCGATCCAGAGCTCCTTCGGCTCGCCGGCGGCGGCGTACAGCTTCTCCGCGTGCTCGACCGGGATGTAGTGGTCGGCGTCGCCGTGCACCACGAGCAGCGGCGCCGGTGCGATCCGGTCCGCCACCTCGTGGGGCGGCGCGGGCACCGGATCCCAGCCGGTGGGGGCGATCCGGGTCCGCAGCGCGACCCGTCCGACCAGCCGGCCCAGGCGCCGCTCGACGACCCAGTGCACCCGGCGCATCGGAACCGTGCCGCGGTAGTACCACCGGCTCGGTCCGCTCACCGCCACCACCGCGGCCACGCCACGGTGCAGCGCCGCGTGCCGCACCACGACCGTGGCGCCCATCGAGAAGCCGACCGTGGCGATGCGGGCGTAGCCGAGTTCGCGGGCCCACGCGACGGCCGCCTCGATGTCCAGTACCTCGAGATCTCCCACCGTGCTGTGGCCGCCCGAGCGCCCGTGGCCCCGGAGGTCGAGGCTCACCGCGCCGCCCAGATCGGCCAGCCGGGTCGCGATCCGGCGCACCGCGGGCCGACGCCACGACCCGGTGAACCCGTGCGCGACCACGACCGCCAAGCCGCCGGGCCCGGGGTCGTGCCAGGCGTCGATGGCGACGCCGTCGGCGGTGTGCAGGGTGGGCATCAGGCGTCCACCCGGACATCGGTGAAGTGCTCGACGACGGGCGGGGCCGCGAAGTGCTCCCCGATGAGCGCCCGCCACCGGCCGAAGCGGTCCGTGGCCCGGAAGTTCTCCAGGTGCGCCTCCACCGAGTCCCATTCCACCAGGAGCACGAATCGGGACGGGGACTCCACACCGCGGGTCATCCGGACCGAGCGGCATCCGGGTGTGGTCTCGACGAGGTGCCGGGCCTGGACGTACGCCGAAGCGAACGCGTCCTCGCGCCCCGGCCGGACGTCGATGAGCGCGACCTCAAGAACCATGAACGCAGCCTGCCAGGCGCCCGCCGGTCAGCTCAAGATCCCTATGATCATGAGGTAAACGTCACCGGGGGCCGCCGATCATGACCTTAGGTTCATGATCAACTAGTGAGAGGCGAGGTCGGGTCGCTGTTGATCGCGGCGTCGTGGACAATGGATCGCGTACGGGAGGGGAGTATTCCCTCGCGGCGGCGTCGTCAGCACGGCTCCGACGGCCGGTCCGACTGGCCCGAGGCGCCCGGCGCCGTTGGTCATCGGGCCGGGGATCCGGTGGCGGGAGAGACCTCCGCTGAACACCGCAGTGCCGCGCGTCCGCTCGGCACTGGTTCGTGTGCCGCGGAAGGATGTGACGGATGGACGTCGCCGGATGGGTCTGGGCCGCCACGCTGGTCGGGCTGACTGGACTGCTCATCGCCGATCTCGTCATCATCGGCCGGCGGCCGCACGAGCCGTCCCTTCGCGAGTCCGCGCTCTGGGTGACGTTCTACGTCGGATTGGCCGTCCTCTTCGGACTGGGTGTGTGGTTCTTCGCCGGAGGAGAGCAGGCCGGCAACTACGCCGCCGGTTGGCTCACCGAGTACAGCCTGTCGGTCGACAACCTGTTCATCTTCGTGGTCATCATGAGCCGGTTCGCCGTGCCCCGGCAGTACCAGCAGAAGATCCTTCTCATCGGCATCGTCCTGGCCCTGATCATGCGGGGCGCATTCATCGCGGCGGGGGCCGCGCTGATCCGGGAGTTCGTCTGGGTCTTCTACATCTTCGGCGCCTTCCTGCTGTACACGGCCGCGCGGCTGATGACCCAGGGTGAGTTGGACGCGGGCGACTACAAGGAGAACGTGCTCATCAAGTGGAGCCGCAAGATCCTCCCGATCAGCCGGGGCTACGACCAGGCGCGCCTGGTCACCCGCAGCGACGCGGGCCGGTTCATCTTCACCCCCCTCGCCATCGTTATGATCGCGATCGGCACCACGGACCTGATCTTCGCGCTGGACTCGATCCCGGCCATCTTCGGCCTGACCACGGAGCCGTACCTGGTCTTCACCGTCAACGTGTTCGCCCTCATGGGCCTGCGCCAGCTCTACTTCCTGCTCGGCGGGCTGCTCAACCGCCTGGCGTACCTGTCGATCGGGTTGGCCATCGTGCTCGGCTTCATCGGCGTGAAGCTGATCCTGGAAGCCCTGCACTCCAACAACGTGCCCTTCATCAACGAGGGCGCCGTGGTGCCGTGGGCGCCCGAGATCTCCATCGAGTGGTCCCTCGCGGTGATCGCGGGCACGCTCCTCGTGACCACCGTGGCCAGCCTGATCCGGACCCGCCGCCGGCGCGGCAGCCAGGCATCGGCGCCCGCGCCCAGGCCGACGCCCCATCCCACCCCGGCCGGGTCCCCGCCGGAGGATTGACGGAAAGCGTCAGAACGTTACGCGCCGCGCCCCGACCAGCGCCGCCGTGCGCTCGGGCCCGACGTCACCCAGGACGACCCGGCCCTCCTCGCTGCTGGCGTGCAGCATCTGCCGGCGGTCCCCGTCGGGCGGCGCGGCCACGAAGCCGATGTGGTGGGCCTCGTGCCCCGGCTTGGCGAACACGTACAGGTCGCCCGGGCGCTCCTCGCCCAGCGGGATCTCCGCGGTCGCGGCGGCCTGGTCGTTCGCGTCCCGGGGGAGCACCACGCCGAAGCGGCGCCACACCAGATGCACGAGGCCCGAGCAGTCCACGCCGTACGCCGACGATCCGCCCCAGATGTACGGCACGTCGCGCAGCCGATCGGCCCACTCGAGCACCTCGGCGTGATCCGTCGGAGGCGAGACCGGGATCCCGGCCACGTCGTCCTCGATCGCCCACGCCGGCTCGAACCGACCCGGCACGGCGACCGGCACCCATCCGTCGTGCGCAGCCCCGAGCGCCATCAGCCGGGTGCCGAACGTGACGCCCGGCACGGCGAGCGCCGCGTCGGGGTCGTCGCGCAGCGCGGTCGCGGTGGCGATCACGACGTGCCAGACCCCGGTCAGGTCCTCCGCCTCGCCCCGGTTGCGGTGCCGGGACGCGACCCGGATCCCCGCCGCGTGGATGCTCTCCAGGTTGGACAGTTGATCCACCGGTAGCCACCCCGGATAGCCCCGCGGGTCCAGCGAGCTGGGCTGGCTCAGCGCGACGACGCGGGCCCAGTCGTCGCGTACGTCGAGCACGCCGACCTTCTCGCCCAGCAGGAGCTGGGTGAGCGTACGGCCGGCGAGATCCTCGCGGTCGTCGTCCGACATCGCCTCGACCCAGTCGCGCGGGCGTGACGGCACGCCGAGGGCCGGCTCGTCGACGGGGCGTACGCGTTCCGGCGCGGTCCACAGTGTCGCGACGGCAACGCACACCACCGCCTCGCCACCGGGCGAGATGACCGGTTCGCTCGCAGCGAGCAGGGAACCCAGGCTCACACTCGTCCTCCCCAAGACACCGGAGTGACAGGATCGTACGCTACCGTTCCGCGGGTGGCCGGGTCTCTGGGACTCATCAACGCGGCGAACGCGCGCGATCTCGGCGGGTATCCGACGGCGGACGGCCGGCGGGTCCGGCGGGGCCTGCTGTACCGCGCCAGCGCCCTGCACCGGCTGACCGAGGCCGACGTCGAGGCCGTGCGCGGGCTGCGCCTGGCCTGCCTGATCGACCTGCGACACCCGGCCGAGGTGGAGCTGATCGGGGCCAACCGCCTTCCCACGCCGCCGCCCGGGCGGGTGCTGGCGCTGCCGCTGCTTGACCCGGAGCACGACATCTTCGGCCGGATCGCCAGCGCGCTGGCCCGCGGGTCCGGCGCTCCGGCGCTGCCGCCCGGCGGCACGGCCGGCGCGATGGTGGACCTGTACCGCTGGTTCGTCACGGCCGGCCTGCCGCGCGAGGTCTGCGCCGCGGCGCTGCGCCTGATCGCCTCGCCCGACGGGCTGCCGCTGATGTTCCACTGCACCGCGGGCAAGGACCGCACCGGATGGCTCGCCGCGCTCGTGCTCTCCGTACTCGGCGTCGACCGCGAGCTGATCGTCGACGACTACCTGCGCACCAACGAGCTCAACGCCGAGGCCACCGCGTTCCTCCTGTCGCGGTACGCCGACAAGGTCGCCGACCCGGGGCCGATCGCCCCGCTGTTCGAGGCCCGCCGCGAGTACCTGGAGGCGGCGTTCGCCGAGGTGGACCGGTTGGGCGGGATGGACGCGTTCGTGCGCGACGGCCTCGGGCTGTCGGAGGCGGAGCTGGCCGACCTGCGGACCAACCTGCTCGACTAGGCCGCCCGCGCGTCCCAGGCCGCTCCGGCGATCCGCGCGACGAGCTGACAGGCTGCGTCATCGTGTCCGCTCGCCGCCCAGGGCGTCGTGGCGCACACCGCGAGCACGAAGGGGGGCGCGTCGTCGGGGAACACGACGCCGGCGGCGTGACGTACCCCGTCGATCCAGCCGTTCTTATGCGCCACCCGGGTGCCGGCGGGCAGGCCGGCCACGAGGTCCTCGGTCCGCTCCTGAGCCAGCAGGATGTCCAGCATCTCCCGGCAGGCGTCCGGCGGGGCGAGCGCCGGGTCCGCGACGGCCAGAGCCCCGAGGAGCGCGGCGAGGTCGGCCGCCGTGACGAGGTTCGTGACGCCGGCCGCCTGGGCCGCCGCGTCCTCGATGCCCCGGCCGACGACGCTGTGGCGGGCGCCGACGGCACGCCACACCGCGTCGGCCGCGCCCGGCCCCACCTCGGCCAGGATGAGGTCGGTGGCCAGGTTCGACGAGCGCACGATCATCCGTTCGGCCAGCCAGCGCAGCGGCACCCGATCGCCGAGCCGGTCCCACACGGCGTCGTCGTTGTCGTACTCCCGCCGGCAGGCGAACCTCTGTTCCCGGCCCGCGGCGCTCGCGAAGTCGTTGCGTACCTCGACCTCGTGGGCGGTCGACCGCGCGCGGAACAACGCCGCCAGCACCGCCACCTTCATGGTGCTGGCCGCGTAGTGCGTCGCGTCGGCGTCCCGCTCGTACGCCGCCGGCCCGCCCGGTGGCCCGTACCAGATCGACACCCGACCCGGGACGGCCGCGAGCTCGGGCTCCAGCGCCCGCAGTTGCGGCGTCATCCCCGCCCCCTTCTCTTGCTCTGCACACCTGTACGCATCACCCGGGCCCGCCGGGGAAGATCGCGGCCTTCCGGGATCTTGGCTAGCAGACTCGGCCAAGATCCCGGAGGATCGCGATCACGCCCGCGGAGCACCGCCGCGCCCGCCCGCCGCGCCCGCCGGCCGTGCCCGCCCGCCGGCCGTGCCCGCCGGCCGTGCCCGCCGGTCCGCCCGCGGAGCACCGCCGCGCCCGCCGGCCGTGTCCGCGAGTGCGCCCCGCAAAGCGGACATATGCCCCACTCAGGTCTGGTGCTTGCGACGGGCGGCCGCGCGGCCCCGTACGGTCTGGTCCAGGATCACCTTGCGCAGCCGGATGGCCACCGGCGTCACCTCGGCGCACTCGTCCTCCCGGCAGAACTCCAGCGACTGCTCCAGCGAGAGCCGGCGCGGCGGGATGAGCCGTTCCAGCTCCTCGCCGGTGGACTGGCGGATGTTCGTGAGCTTCTTCTCCTTGGTGATGTTCACGTCCATGTCGTCGGACCGCGAGTTCTCGCCCACGATCATCCCCTCGTACACCTCGGTGCCCGGGTCGACGAAGAGGGATCCGCGCTCCTGCAGGTTGAACATGGCGAACGACGTGGCCACGCCGGCCCGGTCGGCCACCAGCGAACCGGTCGGCCGGGTGCGCAGCTGGCCGACCCACGGCTCGTACGAGTCGAAGACGTGGTGCAGGATGCCGGTGCCCCGGGTCTCGGTGAGGAACTCCGTGCGGAAGCCGATCAGGCCGCGCGCCGGCACCAGCCACTCCATCCGGATCCAACCGGTGCCGTGGTTGACGAGCTGCTCCATCCGGCCCTTGCGGGTGGCCAGCAGCTGCGTAACCGCGCCGAGGTACTCCTCCGGCGCGTCGATGGTCAGCCGCTCGATCGGCTCGAGGAGGTGCCCGTCGACCGTCCGTGTGACCACCTGCGGCTTGCCGACGGTCAGCTCGTACCCCTCGCGCCGCATCTGCTCGACCAGGATCGCGAGGGCCAGCTCACCCCGGCCCTGGACCTCCCAGGTGTCCGGCCGTTCGGTCGGCAGCACGCGCAGGGAGACGTTGCCGACCAGCTCCCGGTCGAGCCGGTCCTTGACCAGCCGGGCGGTCACCTTGCCACCCTTCACCCGGCCGGCCAGCGGAGAGGTGTTGGTGCCGATCGTCATGGAGATGGCCGGCTCGTCGACGGTGATGCGCGGCAGCGGGTGAGGGTCCTCGGCGTCCGCCAGCGTGTCGCCGATCATGATGTCCGGGATGCCGGCGACGGCGATGATGTCGCCCGGGCCGGCCGACGCGGCCGAGCGGCGCTCCAGTCCCTCGGTCATGAGCAGCTCGGAGATGCGCACCCGCTCGATCGAGCCGTCGGCCCGGCACCAGGCCGCGTTCTGTCCCTTGTGGATCTGTCCTTCGTGGACGCGGCAGAGCGCGAGCCGGCCGAGGAACGGCGACGCGTCCAGGTTGGTGACGTGGGCCTGCAGCGGAGCGTCGTCCACGTAGGACGGAGCCGGGATCGTCTCCAGCAGCACGCGGAACAGCGGCTCCAGGTTGAGCCAGTCGGGCGGGATCCGGCCGCCGGGCGGCTGTGTCAGCGAGGCCAGGCCCAGGCGGGCGCAGGCGTACACGATCGGGAAGTCGATCTGGTCGGCGTCCGCGTCGAGGTCGAGGAACAGCTCGTACGTCTCGTCCACGACCTCCTTGATGCGGGCGTCGTCCCGGTCCACCTTGTTCACCACGAGGATGATCGGCAGGCGGGCGGCCAGCGCCTTGCGCAGCACGAACCGGGTCTGCGGCAGCGGGCCCTCGCTCGCGTCGACGAGCAGCAGCACGCCGTCGACCATCGTCAGGCCGCGCTCCACCTCGCCCCCGAAGTCCGCGTGCCCGGGCGTGTCGATGATGTTGATCGTCACCGGCTCGGCCCCGCCGCCGGGCACGTAGCGCACGGCCGTGTTCTTGGCCAGGATCGTGATGCCCTTCTCCCGTTCCAGGTCCATCGAGTCGAGCACCCGTTCGGTCATCTCGCCCCGGGTGGCGATCGCCCCGGCCTGGCGCAGCATGGCGTCGACCAGCGTGGTCTTGCCGTGGTCGACGTGGGCGATGATGGCGACGTTGCGCAGGTCGGTGCGTAGGGACATGCCTCCATTGTCCGTGGCGGGTACCCTCCGATGGGTCGGAGGGCCACCGGGGAGGACTTTTCATGCACAGGCACACGGCCGATCGGCTCCGGCTGGCGACGGTCGTCGTGGGTGCGGTCGCGCTCGTGGCCGCCCTGATCACGGTCGGTTGGATGATGGTCCGGCCGTCCGAACGCGGGTCGGGCACGGTCGCCGCGACGGGCGAGGAGACGCCGACGCCGACCGCCGAGCCGACCACGTCGGCCGCGCCGACGACCAAGGCGGCGCCGACCCGTACCCGCCGGCCGTCGCCGACCCGCCAGCGCGTGCGGCCCACGCCGACCCGCAAGCCGCCCAAGTCGCAACTGCCCCCGCCCCCGCCGAAGCCGAAGCCGGACTGCACCCCCCGCTACACCGGACCCAAGGCGCCGTTCGCCGACGTACGCGACGCGCTGGTCCAGGCGGCCGGCCGGGAGTACTGGCAGGGCGTGCAGCTGCCGCCCGAGCTGAACGGCGAGCTGCCGACGATCACCGTGCCGGTCACGCTCATCAAGGCGGTGGCGTGGCAGGAGAGCGGCTGGCAGTCCACGATCGTCGCCTGCGACGGCGGGATAGGCACGATGCAGGTCATGCCCGGCACGGCCCAGTTCGTCAACCAACGGTTCGGTACCGACTACAACGTGAACACGCTGGCCGGCAACACCTCGCTCGGCGCGGCGTACCTCGAATGGCTCACCATGTACTTCGGCCTGTACTACTTCGGCGCGTTCGAGCTGGACGCCACGGCCGAGGTGGGGCGCGACGGCGCGCGGATGCGGCTGCGCGACGTGGTCATCTCGGCGTACAACGTGGGGCCGGCCGCGCTGGAGGACGACGACGGCGCGCTGTCCATCCCGAATCGCAGCTACGTCAACAACGTCGTAGCATTGATCACTGAATGCCCCTGCTCGACGTACTGACGCCGTCCGTCGCCGCCCGCCGCGGGTTTGCCGTGCGCACGCGCGACGGTGAGATCCTGCGCACCGACCACTACGCCAGCCGCGCGCCGGACGCGCCGACCGTCCTCGTGCGTACCCCGTACGGCCGGGGCGGCCTGACCGCCGCCGCGGCCCGGCTCTTCGCCCGGCACGGCTTCCACGTCGTGGTCTCCAGCTGCCGCGGCACCGGCGGCTCGACCGGCGGGTTCGACCCGATGCGCCACGAACGCGACGATGGACTGGACACTGTGGACTGGCTCCGTCGCCAGCCGTGGTTCACCGGCCGGCTCGGCACGTTCGGGGTCAGCTATGTCGGGTACACCCAGTGGGCCATCGCCGATGTGCCGGAGATCGCCGCGATGGCGACCGCCGTCACCTCGTCCCAGTTCCGGGAGCCGACGTACTCGGGGGAGTCGTTCGCCCTCTACACGACGCTGGCCTGGGCGTCGCTGATCCAGGCGCAGGCCGGCCCGTGGCTGCCGAACGCGGTCGAGCTGCTCCGCGGCCAGCCCCGCCTCCGCGCGGCGCTGTCCCACCTGCCGCTGGGCGAGGCCGACCGGCTGGCCACCGGAGCCGAGGTGGCCTTCTTCCAGCGCTGGCTCGCGCTGGCCGGAAGCCCGGGCGCGGCGGCGGACGAGTACTGGGGGCCGATGGACCACCAGCACCGCCTGGACGGCACCGGAGCGGCCGTACTGATGGTCGGCGGCTGGCACGACATCTTCCTGCCGTGGCAGCTGCGCGACTACGCCCGGCTGCGGGCGGCCGGCGCGCGGCCCCACCTCACGGTCGGCCCGTGGACGCACGGCAGTCTCGGCCTGGCCGCCACGACCATGCGCGAGAGCCTGACCTGGCTGCGCCACCACCTCCGGGGCGAGGGGCGGGGCGTACGGTCGCGACCGGTCCGGCTGCACGTGGGCGGCGCGGGCTGGCGCGAGTACGACGACTGGCCGCCGCCCGTCGAAACGGCGCGACCGTGGTACCTGGGCCCCGACGGCGGCCTCGCCCCGGTGCCGCCGTCAGCGCCCACAGTGGACACTTTCCGGTACGACCCGTCCGACCCCACGCCGTCCGTCGGCGGTCCGCTGCTCGTGGCCAACGTGGCCGGCGTACGGGACAACCGCGCCCTGGAGGCCCGGCCGGACGTGCTGGTGTACACCTCGGACGCGCTGGACCGGGACGTGGAGGTCGTCGGACCCGTCGCCGCCACCGTGTACGTGGGCGCCACCCGGCCGCACTTCGACCTGTTCGTACGGCTCTGCGACGTCGAACCGTCCGGCCGCTCGCTGAACGTGTGCGACGGTCTGGCCAAGGTGACACCCGGGCGGTTCCCCGAGGACGGCGACGGCGCGGTGGCCGTGTCCGTGGACCTCTGGCCGACGGCCCACCGGTTCGGGGCCGGCCATCGGCTGCGCGTACAGGTCAGCGGCGGCGCGTTCCCCCGCTACCCCCGCGGCACCGGCACCCCCGACCCCCTCTCGTCCGCCACCGACCTCCAGCCGGTGGAGCTGGAGATCCACCACGCGGGCTCCCACCTCCTCCTGCCGATCGCGTAGCCGTCGCCGTTTCGCGTCGATCATGAACTAGGGGTCATGATCGACGCTGTTTTCCGTCCCCAGCTTCATGATCACGGGGATCTTGGCTACAGGTAGAAGCCGGCGGGCGCGGGCGCGTCGGCGGAGACGGCGGTGGCGTCGTCGCGCAGCGCGTACAGGCGGGCCAACGTCGCGCCGGAGGCGTCGATGCCGTCGCCGCGGCCGAGCCACGCGGTCGCCTCGGCGTACGAGAGCCGGCCCATCGCGACCTGGGCCAGGCAGCGGCCCGGACGCGTGACGGCCGGGTGCAGACGGGCCACGTCCTCGTTCGTCGTGATCGCGACGAGGATCCGGCGGCCCTGGCCCAGCAGCCCGTCGGTGAGGTTGAGCAGCCGCGACAGCGCCTGACCGGTGGCGCGTTTCGCGTCGG
>Ga0307415_100001956_pt1 | contig 10134 bp, 6 predicted proteins | sample DK1Cmetagenome_FD_204524 | JGI IMG/M metagenome (GOLD analysis project Ga0307415, IMG submission 204524) | Maize rhizosphere microbial communities from greenhouse at UC Davis, California, United States - DK15-C-2 | ecosystem: Host-associated > Plants > Roots > Rhizosphere > Soil | place: USA...
TCCCAGCACCCGGCTTATCAACGGCCTCCAACGACCAAGGACATCCGGCGTCAGCGGGCAACCGCCCCGATTTTCATCCGGGAACGGGCGCCGCAGGGCGGCACCGAGGCTTATCAGAGATGGACGGCCGAGCGCCGTGCTATCCCGCCTTTGCGCTGGTCGTGCGACTCCGTAAGTCCTACAAGGATGGGGTGAACCGGCGGGCCTCCTGACGCGCCGCTGCTTCCTGCCGAGCCGACACACACAAGGATGATTGCCGCCGGGTTGGAGTCGGCTCCCAGCGGCTCAGCGAGCCGGCCAACGGTTCCGCAGGCTTACTCGGGCTGGCAGGAGCTTTGTTCCTATTTGGCGTCTACCGGCTGAACGTTCTGGCGGTTACAGTTCCAGCCATCTCGCGTGTACGCCCGATCCGTCCAGGATGGAGGCCGTGGCCATGGCGATGTGGCGACGTAGCAGGGCAGTCCGTGTAACGGCCGTCATCCTGGGGGTGCTGCTGTCGATCGGCGCGTTGGGTGCGCCGGCGAGCTCGGCGACCCGTGCCGGTCAGGTCAGCGCCGCTCGCCCGTGGCTGGACGCGAGGCGCCCTCCCGAACAGCGGGCCAGGCTGCTGCTGGCGCAGATGACGCTGGCCGAGAAGGTCGACCTGATGACGGGCAACCAGGGTGAGGCCCCGTACGCGTTCTACAACGCGCCGATCCCACGTCTGGGCATCCCGGCGCTGAAGATGGCCGACGCCGGCGGGGGTGTCGCGCCGCGCGGGTGGACGCTTCCGGGCACCGGTGGCAAGGCCACCGCGATGCCGTCGGAGATGGCCCTGGGCGCCACCTGGTCGCCGGAGGTCGTGCGCAGGTTCGCCGCGGTGGTCGCCGCCGAGGTGCGCGAGACGGGCCAGAACGTGCTGCTCGCCCCGGACACTGACATCGCCCGGCTGCCGTGGTTCGGCCGCATCAGCGAGAGCCAGGGTGAGGATCCGATCCTCAACGGGGACCTCAACAGCGTCTACGCCGCCACGGTGCAGGCACACAACGTCATCGCGACCTTGAAGCACTACACCGCCAACAACCAGGAGACCAACCGCGGTGCCGGCCAGAACGCGATCATGGACGAACGGACCCTGCGGGAGGTCTACGCGCTCGCCTTTGAGGCCGTGATCGCCCGCGCCGGCCTGGGCGCGGTGATGTGCTCGTTCAACAAGATCAACGGCGAGTACTCCTGCCAGAACGCCATGACGCTGCGCACCGTGCTGAAGGGCCAGCTGCACTTCACCGGGTTCGTGATGAGCGACTTTGGCGCGTTGCATGACACCCTCAAGGGCCTGACCGCCGGCGATGACCTGGAGACGGGCACGACCACGGTGTACGACGGGGCGCTGTTGGCAGCGGTGCAGTCCGGGCAGGCGAGCCTGGCCCTGGTCGACGACGCGTGCCTGCGGATCCTCACCACGATGTTCCGGATCGGCCTGTTCGACACCGACTACACCCCGACCGCGATCCCGGTCGCCGCCCACCACGCGGTGGCCCGGGCGGTCCAGGCCAAGGCGATCACGCTGCTCAAGAACGCCCATCACGCGCTGCCGCTGCAGGGCCGGACGCGCAAGTCCATCGCCGTCATCGGCGCCGACGCCAACATCCTGGCCGCCGAGAGCGGGTCCGCCTGGGTCGACCCGACCGTGTCGACGCCGACCCTGCAGGGCATTCGTGCCCATGCCGGCGCCGGCGCCAAGGTCAGCTTCACCCCCGGCAACGACCCGGTCAACGCCGCCTCGATGATCGAGACGGCCGACATGACGGCGATCCCGTCCTCGGTGCTGACGCCGACCAGCGGGACGGGACCGGGCCTGACCGCCCGGTACTGGCATGCGCCCAGCTTCGCCGGCCCACCCGCCGTGACCCGGGTGGAGCGGCAGGTCAACTACGACGTCGGCTTCGCCAGCACCTTCCCGAACTGGGCGGGCGCCGGCACCCAGGTCCCGCTGCCACCGGTGAACTTCTTCCTCGAGCAGCAGGCGGTGACCTACGACGGCTTCTTGACCGCCCCGGCAACCGGTGACTACGTGCTGTCGCTGACCGGCTGGGGCGACGCCACCCTCCGCCTAGACGGCACCACGATCATCGACATGACCGGCCAGGACAGCCGCCGGGTGGTCAACTCCCCGGCGCTGCACCTGGTCGCCGGAACCCGGCACGCCCTCCATATCGAGTACCGGGCCACCCGGCCGCTGACCGGCCTGCAGCCTGGCACGCTGCTGCTGCAGTGGCGGCCGCCATCGGGGGCACGGTCCCCGGGGATCCGCCAGGCCGTGGCGGCGGCCCGCAACGCCGAGGTCGCCATCGTCTACGTGCGCGACTTCGAGACTGAAGAACGCGACCGAGTTGCCCTGAAGCTGCCCCAGAGCGCCAACCAGCTGATCAGGGCGGTCAGCGCCGCCAACCCCAACACCGTGGTGGTGCTGGCCACCGGCGGCCCGGTCACCATGCCCTGGCTCGGCTCGGTCCCTGCCGTAGTGCAGACCTACTTCGGCGGCCAGGCGCAGGGCAGCGCACTCGCCCACGTGCTCTGGGGTGACGTCACCCCGCGGGGCAAGCTCACCGTCACCTACCCGAGGAGCGAGCAGGCAGTGCCGCCGGGGCTCACCAACCCCTGGGCCGGCATCGCCGACCCGGACATCGTCTACCGCGAGGGCATCAACGTCGGCTACAAGGGCTACGACAAGGCCGGCGTCGATCCGCTGTTCCCGTTCGGCTACGGCCTGTCGTACACCTCGTTCCGGTACGGGAAGCTCGCGGTCCACACACCGGGCGCCCACGCCGGCCGGCTCAACAAGGTGCACGTCAGCTTCCACATCAGCAACATCGGCCGCCGGACAGGCACCGAGACCGCCCAGGTCTACCTGGGGCTACCGGCCAGCACCGGGGAGCCACCCAAGCGGCTGGTCGGCTACGCCCAGGTCACCCTCCGGCCGGGCAGGTCGGCCAACGTCCGGGTCAATATCGACCCGGCTGCGCCGACCCATCCGCTGAGCTACTTCGACCAAGCCAGCCACCATTGGAGCATCGCCCCCGGCGTCTACCGGGTGTACGTCGGAACATCCGAACGCGACACTCCGCTCACGGCAACCGTCACGGTCCGGTAGCCCTGACCACCTTCCGAGCAGGGTCCGGGCTGTGACTGCTACCCGTCCGTCGGGCCGTCGCGCGCACGCTCTACCTGCGTTGGCGCCCACACCCGACATTGTGGCTACACCATCGGCCGTACCAACCAGATGGGACTCTCAGGTCGGAGCGCGTAGTGGTCGGGTTCGGCGGAGCCACCGCGTAGGGACGCTTACGCCCCGGACCGTGGAAGTTCGGCGGCGGTCTAGGTAGTCGGGCGGCATCCTCCTTGGTCGGTATGACAGCAGCGAGGGTCTGGTGGAGCGCGGCCCGCAGAGCAGGCAGGTGGCGGTGGCCGTTATGCGCGACACCAGGCCTTCCCAGTTGGCTCGGCGGGCCGCCGGCAGCAAGTTCGCACGATGCCGAGGCCCTGAGGCGCACCTGTTTCTCCTACGCAAGGGCGTTTCATACCTTGGACGGTAGCCCTTGCGCGTGCTTCAGTGTCCTCAGACCGCTTCGTCTCGCATCTGAGCGAGGGCCATGCCGGCAAGGCGCCCGCAAGGAAGGAGCGTGGGACATGCGAGGACTCCTCAGTTCCCAGACTGTACGCGCCCGCCGAGCTACTGCTTGGCTGGTCACCAGCGTGCTCTTGGTGGCCTTGGCGGGCATCAGCGCCGGGCCCGTCTCGGCCGCTACCGGCGCCCAGGCACCTGGGGCGCCCGGGCAGGCGGCGACCTGGTCACCAGGCGACAAGGACGGCTTTGGCACGGCCCGGACCACCGCCAGCAAGGTCTGGTACACCCTGAACGACGGCGCGCTGAGTGAGGTGTTCTTCCCGCGGATCGACACCCCGGCGACCCGGGACACCCAGCTGGCGGTGTCCGACGGCGCGAGCTTCGCCGATCGCGAGGACATGAGCACCACGCACACGACGGCCCTGTTGGATGGGCGCAGCCTGGTCTACCGGCAGGTGAACACGGCCCGCTCAGGTAAGTACCGGATCACCAAGACCTATGTCACCGACCCGGCCCGCTCAGCCGTGCTGGTCGACGTCCGCTTCCAGTCGCTCACCGGGCGCCCGTACTCGGTGTATGTGCTGCACGACGTCGGCCTTGGACTGAACGCCAACGACGACCTGGGCTGGAGCGCGAGTGGCGGGCTGGTCGCGTCCGACGGGGTGCTGAGCGGCGCGGTGCTGGCCTCCTCGGGCTTCACCAGGACGTCCAGCGGCTATCTGTCCCGCAGCGACGGGTGGAGCGACCTGCAGGACAACTTCCGCATGGACTGGTCGTACACGGCGAGGCAGCGCGGCAACGTCGTCCAGATGGGCCGAACCCGCCTCACCGGCCTCCCTGGGGCGCAGCACCTGACCCTGGCGCTCGGCTTTGCGACCAGGCCCGGTGCTGCGACCGCGACCGCCGCGGCGGCGCTCACCCGCGGCTTCACCTCCGCCCGGGCGGCCTACTCGACCGGCTGGCACCGCTACCTGTCGTCGTTGCGGCCGGTCCCCCACAGCGCCGCCGGCTGGCGCACCACCTACCGGGTCTCGGCGATGGTGCTGGCCGCCAGCGAGGACAAGACCTTCCGCGGCGGCTTCGTGGCCGCCCCCGGGCGGCCCTGGGCATGGGCCAACTCGCTGCAGTTCCTGCCCGTCTACATCGCGGTCTGGTCACGCGACCTGTACCAGATCGCCACCGCCCTGCTGGCCGCCGGTGACACCGCCGCCGCCAACCGGGCGCTCGACTACCTGTGGGCAGTGCAGCAGCGGCCCGACGGCTCCTTCCCGCAGAACTCCCGGCTGGACGGCGAGCCGGTGTTCGGCGGCCTGCAGTTGGACGAGGTGTCGTTCCCGATCGTGCTCGCCTGGCAGCTCCACAGGACCGGCCGGGCCGACTGGGACCACGTGCGCCGGTCGGCCGACTTCATCGTGGCTAACGGCCCCAGCACCCCCCAGGAGCGCTGGGAGAACATCGGTGGCTACTCGCCGGCCACCATCGCCGCCGAGATCGCCGGGCTGGTATGCGCCGCCGACATCGCCAAGCGCAACGGGGACGCGGCCAGCGCCACGCGCTACCTGGCCACCGCCGACGCCTGGCAGCGCAGTATCGAGCGCTGGACGGTGACCACCAACGGTCCCCTCTCCCCCAGGCCCTACTACCTGCGCATCACCGCCAACGGCGACGCCAACTCAGGCGCGCAGATCCAGATCTCCGACGGCGGCCCGCTGGTCGACCAACGGCGGGTCGTCGACCCGAGCTTCCTAGAGGTCGTCCGCCTCGGGGTCAAGTCGGCCCTGGACCCCAAGGTGCTGTCGTCGCTCCCGGTGGTCGACCGTGAGCTGCGCTATCAGACCGCCAACGGTCCGTTCTGGCACCGAGCCAGCTTCGACGGCTATGGCGAGAAGCGCGACGGCAGCCAGTGGGAGCCGGTCCCGCCCGGCTCGCGGCTGACCGTCGGCCGCGGCTGGCCGCTGCTGACCGGCGAACGCGGCGAATACCGGCTAGCCGCAGGGAAGGCTGCGCAGCTGTACCTGGACACCATGGCCCGCGCGGGCAACGACACCACGTTCCTGATCGCCGAGCAGGTCTGGGACCACCAGCCACCCGCCGACGACGACCCACGGTTCCGGCCAGGGGAGAACACCTTCTCGGCCACCCCGCTGGCCTGGTCACACGCCCAGTTCATCCGCCTGGCCAGATCCATCGACGCGGGACGGCCCGTCGAGACCCCCAGAGTCGTTGCCTGCCGCTACCACACGACGCTGTGCCCATGATCCGCGGTTGAGAGCGCTGAGCAGCGCGACGCGACGTGGCACGCGTCGCGCTGCTGGTGTGCCCGGCCACGGCTTCAACCGCCCCGGCTTCCGGGGTGACGCTCCACGGCGTCACCCTGTGACCTTCCGGTCGCACAGCAGTCCAGAGCACAGCCCAGCGGCGACGGCGGCGCCCACTGGCGCGGCGTGCTCAGCACCCTGGGGGCGCTGTGCTGCCGGTGCGCCTGGCCGACGGGCCTGGCAGCTACCCCGGCCCTCTCTCGGTGATCGACCCTCAGCGGGGGGTCCTGTTCAGCCCCACCCCAGCCGCCGAGGCCACCGGGGCCGTGCTGATCAGCTAGGGCGGCAGCCGGCTGGTGCGGCTGCTCGGCCTGCCAGGGACGACCCTGTTCCTGCCACGGTCGGTCAGCTTTGCCAGCGTCACCCACGGCTGGGTGGTGGGAGCCAACCTGGCCGGCCGGTGCTGGTGGCCACCAGCGACGGCGGCCGCAGCTGGCGCTCCCAGCTGCCTTCTTGACCAGGTCTGTCCTACTGGGCCAGGAGCGCCACGAGCCGGCGGGCGCCCCTGGCCGTGGCGCCCCTCAGCCCGTCGGGCGCGATCCTAGGAGAGACTAGCGAAACTCATTGTCGCTGGTCAGGGCGCTGATCTGCTGGTCACGGCAGCGGCTCACCCCGACCCCGCTCGCGTTTTACCCCACACTTGTTGACGGCTTTGGTCCGGTGTGGCAGGGTCGCCCGTGCCCGAAGAGCCTCTTGAGAGGTCCGCTGCGAATGGACGGGCTTGTAGTCGTTGCTGCCTGCGTGCTGCTCAGCATCGCGGCCATTGTCCTGTACGTCTCCGACGTGTCCATCTCCCGCGCCGAGCGGACGCCCGGCGGTTCGACCGAACCTACGAGGCCAACCGCGAGGCCCGCCGCCGCCGCTGAGGCGGCGCATGGTGCCGGCCCGGGGGAGGTCCGCTGCGAAACGAGCCCCGACCCCGGGCCGGCGTTTCATGCTGCCACGGGCGCGGATCGGGTACCAGCGGGGTCACCCCCGGAAGCAGTCGAGATACTGTTGCTCAGTCAACCCGGCGCGCTGGATTTGCTTCTGCAAGAGCGCTCGTTTCACATCCTTGCCCTTGTGGTTCGGTATGGAGAGGGTCGCTGTAACGCCCGGCTTCTCAAGGATGATGTGAGGGTTCCTGCCGGAGGTCTCCCGTACCCTTGTCCAGCCGCAGCGCTCGAAAGCGCGCGCGTGCCGCTCCCCGCTTGCCAACGGCAAGTCCTTCTGTCCCACGTTGGGCTACGGGACTGAGATGGCGTGGATGTGCTTCGTCCGCGCAGGGTCGTGATCGCGCCGCATGTCCTTCAGGAGTTGGGCCTGCACCTTGACAGCGAGTATCCCGCCGATGGCATCGGCCAGGTTCTCAAGGGCTTCCTCTTCTGTCTCGCCCTGCGACATGCAGCCTGGGAGATCAACGCATTCAGCGATCCAGCCGCCATCAAGCTCATCGCGCTCAGTCGAGATCGTGAGGTGCCAGGTAGCCGCGTCCGCATCTTCGTCTCGCCACGTCTCAAACTTTCTGAGCACTCTGCGCGCGGCTCTGAAGACTGCCTGCATAAAGGAGGATTGTGGCCGGCTTGCTTGGGAGGCGTCGTCGGTCACCTGGAGACCTCCTGACGGTGGGCGGCTTCGCCTGATGAGGCATCATCAGCCGATTTGCCTAGCCCCTACACCCTGCATTCAGCGTAATGCACGGTGGTACTTCCGGCAAGAGCGGACTAATCAGACAAGCGTACCGAGAATGGCGAGCGCCTAGAATTTTCCACCTCGCCACCATACCGCTCAATTTCAACACCCACGATACCCCCACGGACTTGACGGCAAGCGGGGTGTCGGTGATAGGTTTTCCACATGGACCGCTACGATGCCCTCACCGACGCCCTCACCGACGCCGAGGCCGCCGCCGCCGAAGTGGGACGGCAGCACGATGAGCTGCTCGCTCGGGCTGCGTCCGCGCTGGATGAACTGACCGATCTCCGCTTGGAGATTGACGGGTTGAAGAAGGCCATCGCGCGCCACGAGCGGCAGCGGACCCACGCACGCAAGGTCGTTGACCACGCCGCTGGTGCTGAGCCGAGGCCGCCGATCACCGCTGAACAGTACACACCCACGACACCACCGACTAGCGAGACGGTTGCACCGTCAGAGGGTCAGCAGCCCTTGGCTACCAACGGACAGGCCGGCGGGGACTGGCAAAGTCTGGCTCGAACCGAGGCGGTCGAGAAGATGCTGGCCGAGGTCGGAGAGCCGATTTCTCCCATGAACCTGAGCCGGAAGCTCCAAGAGGTCGGTCGGTCTGACGACTCGCTTGCGGTGGGCAAGGCACTCAACCACTTGTACCGCAAGAAGCGGGCGACCACGGTCGGGCGGGCGAAGTGGGTACTCACGCACGAAATCTTTGACCGGCAAGGTCTCCCGCCGACCAGTGGCGGGACGCAAGCAGAAGAGCTAGAGAAGGAGGTGAGCGGCGATCAGGAGGTGAACGGGGCCGCGCCTACCCTCACCGGGGGTGAGCGTTGGTCCTGACAACGGGGAGGAGCCTGGAAGACACGTCACCGCACGTCTTCCAGGCTCCCACTAACCGGGCCGGGGCGAAGGTTGCCAGGAGTCCCTTAGCAGTCTCCCCAGCGGGTTCGATTCCCGTCCGGTCCACCCGAAGTATATCAGCAGCTCGCTGAGAGTCTAGCGTGCCCAAACACCCGTTCGCATGGGCCGATGACAGTAATCCCTGGCATAAGGGTAGGGGAGGTAATTTTCGTCAAAGTTTCCGACCACTAATCTGCCCGGGATTGTCACACCCCTGACGTAGAATTTCCTTGTCGTAATGAGTGACCCCCGCGAGGTTGCACCCTCCGGGGGTCTGGACCAGGAGATTGTGGCTCCGTGGTCAGGGAGACGGTACCACCGCGTTCAGACGCGGTACAGCTTGCGGGACTGCTCGACAGCCCCGAGATCGGTCAACTCGTGATCGAACTGGCGGCGACCCGCTGGACGGGCCGCCCCGGCTACCCGATCCGCACGATGGTCGGCATGGCGCTGGCGAAGTCGATCTACACCCTGCCGACCTGGACTCGCACCGTCGCCCTGGTCTCCGAGCACGCCGCCCTCCGTACCGCCCTCGGCTGCCCTAACGAGTCCGACGTGCCGAGTGTTCATGCCTGCTACCGCTTCACCGCCAAGCTGCGGGCGTTCAAGCCGCTGCTGGACGCCTGCCTTGACCGCGTGACCGCCGCCCTGCACGAGCAGATGCCCGACCTGGGCACCACGGTCGCCATCGACGCCAGCGACATGCCTGCCTACGCCAACGGCCAGCGGTACCTGTACAAGGGCGGGCCGGAGCGCAAAACCTACAGCGACTCCGACGCCACTTGGGGCCACCGCTCGGCGGTCAGCACTCGGGCGGCTGGCAGCTTCTACGGCTACAAGCTGCATCAGGTTGTCTGCGCGATCACCGGCCTGCCGTTGGCGTGGCGGGTGGAGACGGCCAAGGACTCAGAGTCCACCTTCGCCATGCCGCTGCTGGACGCGGTGCGCGAGCGCGGGCTCCGGGCTGAGATCGCCGTCATGGACATGGGCTACGACCACGAAGCGATCTACGCCGAGTGCGAGCAGCGCGGCTGCCACCCGATCATCCCCCTGCGCGAGACGCCAGCGGTGAAGGCCGGTAAGCACAAGCCTCCGGTCTGCGAGCACGGCGAGTGGACCTTCGCCGGCTCCGACGCCAAGCGCCGGGCGGCCAAGTGGCGCTGCCCAACCGGCGAGTGTTCCCCGGCCAGCCGGTGGATCGGGGCCAGCCGGCTGCACACCCTGATCCCCCGGGGGACGGCCCGCTGGAAGAAGCTCTACCGGCAGCGCGGGTCGGTTGAGCGTGAGTTCGGCCGGCTCAAGAACGAGTGGGCGCTGCTGCCGCTACGGGTGCGGCGCATCGAGCGGGTCGCCCTGCACGCCGACTTGACGATCCTGGCCCGGCTGGCGGCGCTGGCCAAGGCCCGAGCCTAGGCGGCTCCTACCCCGGGAACGACCACCCTCGGGGTTGCAGCCTGCGTTGAGCCGCAGCAGCCGGCCGCCCTCTTGGCCGGGAAGGACCATGCCGACCACTGCGGCGCTGCCATCTTAGGCCCATATCCACATCTACGTACCAATCGTCCCAAACTAGCGGAGGAACTGGCCATAACCCGTTGCTCAGCGACCAGTTTCGCTGGCCGTATCGCCGAACCCTCCTAG
>Ga0307415_100001962_pt1 | contig 10127 bp, 9 predicted proteins | sample DK1Cmetagenome_FD_204524 | JGI IMG/M metagenome (GOLD analysis project Ga0307415, IMG submission 204524) | Maize rhizosphere microbial communities from greenhouse at UC Davis, California, United States - DK15-C-2 | ecosystem: Host-associated > Plants > Roots > Rhizosphere > Soil | place: USA...
CGCCGGAATCCTTCGCTGCGCTCAAGTGACATTGCGCGCGCTGCGCGCAAGGTCACTTGCCGCCCGAGCGACCGCGCTAGCGGTGGAAGCTCGACTGCGTGACGGTCTTCAGGTCGCCCGGCAGCGCCGCGAGATACTGCGCGATCGCCTTGATCTCGGGATGCGTGAACGGCCGCGCCATCCCCATCATGATCGCGTTGTTGCGGCCGACGTACTGGTTGTGGTCGACCTGGTAGGCCTTCAGCGCCGCGTACAGGTAGTCGGCGTGCTGGCCGGCGAGCTTCGGGTACGACGGATCGATCGGCTTCGAGTAGTTCGGGCCATGACACGAGGCGCAGTTCGCCTGCGTCAGCAGCTTGGCGACGTTGGCCGGCGGCGCGGCGACCGTCGTCGGGTCGGGCGACTTCGTGCTCGCCGCCGACGCGTCGCCGCCGCTCGTGCCGAGCTGCTCGTAGTAGACGGCGAGATCGGCCATGTCCTGGTCGGTCAGGCTGCCGGCGATCGCGCGCATCGACGGATGCTTGCGCTCGCCCTTGCGGTAGGCGGCGAGCGCGGTGGCGATGTACTTGCCGCTCTGGCCGGCGATCTTCGGCACCTTGTAGACCTCGGGAAAGCTCGCCTGGTAGCCCTGGATGCTGTGGCAGCCGTTGCACATCGCCGCCTTCTTCTGGCCGGCGACGGCGTCGCCGGGCTTCGCGTCCTGCGCGCTCGCAGCGGCGGCAACGCAACCGAGCGAAAGGGCGACGACGACGTTCGCGAAGGACGGCAACGACGGCTTCTTCTTCATGGTGCGGGAGTGGTTGGAGCGAGCGCGCAAAACGGCGAATTATAGGGGCGCCGCTATACTGAATCGCCCTCTGCAGACCGTCGTCCATGAAGTTCAAAGGCTCCGAAACCTACGTCGCCACGCCCGACCTGATGCTCGCCGTCAACGCGGCGGCGACGCTCAAGCGGCCGCTGCTGGTCAAGGGCGAGCCGGGCACCGGCAAGACGATGCTCGCCGAGGAAGTCGCGCAGGCGCTCGGCATGCCGCTCCTGCAATGGCACATCAAGTCGACGACCAAGGCGCAGCAGGGCCTCTACGAGTACGACGCCGTCAGCCGATTGCGCGACAGCCAGCTCGCCGGAGTGGAAGGAGACGACGGCAGCAGACGCGTCCGCAACATCCACAACTACATCGTCCGCGGCGTCCTCTGGCAGGCGTTCACCGCCGACGAGCCGGTCGTGCTCCTGATCGACGAGATCGACAAGGCCGACATCGAGTTCCCGAACGACCTGCTGCGCGAGATCGACCGCATGGAGTTCTTCGTCTACGAGACGCGCGAGCTGGTCCAGGCGAAGCACCGGCCGCTCGTCTTCATCACGTCGAACAACGAGAAGGAGCTGCCCGACGCGTTCCTGCGCCGCTGCTTCTTCCACTACATCAAGTTCCCCGACGCCGAGACGATGAAGCAGATCGTCGGCGTCCACTTCCCGAACCTGAAGAAGGAGCTGCTCGGCGCGGCGCTGAAGAACTTCTACGAGGTCCGCAACCTGCCGGGGCTGAAGAAGAAGCCGAGCACGTCCGAGCTGCTCGACTGGCTGAAGCTGCTCGTCGCCGAGGACATCCCGCTCGAGGCGCTGCAGAGCAAGGACGACAAGGTCGCGGTGCCGCCGCTGGTCGGCGCGCTGCTGAAGAACGAGCAGGACGTGTCGCTGTTCGAGAAGCTCGTCTTCATGCAGCGCCACAACCGCTAGAGGCATGGATCGCCTCTAGGCCGTGTTGCCTGTCGATGCCATCACCTTGAGCGACGAGCGCGTGCGGCTCGAGCCGCTCGGCTTGCAGCACGAAGCGGGCCTCAAGCGCGCCGCCGCCGACGGCGAGCTCTGGAAGATCCGCGTCACCAGCGTCCCCGATCCCGACGACACGCGCGGCTACATCGAGCGCGCGCTGCAGAGCCACGCCGAGGGTCACCGCCTCGCCTTCGCCGTCCTCGACGCCGCGAGCTCGGAGGTGATCGGCTCGTCGAGCTACCACGACATCGTGCCCGCGGTCGAGCGGCTCGAGATCGGCTACACGTGGTACGCGAAGAGCCGCCAGCGCACGCATGTCAATGCCAGCGCGAAGCTGCTCCTCATGACGCACGCGTTCGAGACGCTCGGAGCGAGGCTGGTCGGCTGGCGGACGGACAACTTCAACTTCGCCAGCCAGCGCGCGATCGAGCGGCTCGGCGCGCGCAAGGACGGCGTCCTGCGGCATCACGCGGTGCGCCGCGACGGCACGATCCGCGACACCGTCATGTACAGCATGACGGTCGGCGAATGGCCCGAAGCCAAGGCCGAGCTGCTGGCGCGGCTGCGCCCCGAGCCCGCATGACGCGCGCGCTGCTCGCCGCGGCGCTCGCGGCGATCGCCCTGCCGATGCACGCGGTCGAGCTGCGCATGCTGTCGGCGGGTGCGGTCGAGCCGGGCATGCGGCCCGCGCTCGCCGCCTTCGAGCGCGCGAGCGGCCACACCGTCGCGCTCTCGCTCGCCGCCGCGCCGGCCTTGCGCGCGGCGCTGCGCGCGCCGCCGGCCGCCGACGTCATCGTCGCCCCGCAGGGCGTGCTCGACGAATTCGCGGCGACGGGCGCCGCGATGGCCGGGCCGCGCGCGCCGATCGGCAAGGTCGGCGTCGGCGTCGCCGTCCGCAGCGGCGTCGAAGCGCCGGACATCACGAGCGCCGAGACCCTCACGGCGGCGCTGACGAGCGCCGAGATCGTCGTCTTCAATCGCGCCTCGACCGGCGTCTACGTCGAGCAGATGCTGCAGCGGCTCGGCGTCGCCGACGCGGTCCACGCGAAGTCGGAGCGCTTCCCCGACGGAGCGTCGGTGATGCGCCGCCTCCTCGCCGGAACCTCGCAGCGCGAGTTCGGCTTCGGCGCAACGACCGAGATCGCCCTCTTCCGCGACCGCGGCCTGCGGTTCGTCGGCCCGTTGCCGGCGGCGCTGCAGAACTACACCAGCTACGTCGCGGTGCCATGGCCCGGCCCGCAGCCTGGCGACGCCGCGCGCGCCAGCGCGGTCGCAGCGCTGATGCGCCACCTACAGGGATCCGAATCACGCTCCTCGTTCGCGAACGCGGGCATCGAGCCGACGCAGTAGCGAGCCAGGGAGCGACATGAAGAAAGCCTCGACAGCAAGCGGACCCACGACCGCATCGCCCGACGCCGGCCCGAGCGACCGCGCCGGCTACCTGCGCCAGCCGACGCTGGCCGGCGATCGGATCGCCTTCGTCGCCGACGACGACCTCTGGACGGTCGCGGCGTCGGGCGGCGTCGCCCGTCGCCTCACCGCCGGGCTGGCCGAGCCGTCGACGCCGTCGCTCTCGCCCGACGGTCGCTGGCTCGCGTTCGTCGGCCGCGACGAGCAGCACCCCGAGGTCTGCGTCATGCCGGCCGATGGCGGGCAGGCGCGTCGACTGACCTGGCTCGGCACCGACGTGCAGGTGCGCGGCTGGACACCCGACGGCGAGATCGTCTACGTGACGACACAGGGCCAGCCGTTCTTCCGCAACCACCACGCGTTCGCGGTGGCGCCGAGCGGCGGGCCTTCGCGCGCGCTCGGCCTCGGCCAGGTCAACCACATCGGATGGGGCGACGGCGGCCGCGTCGCGATCGGCCGCAACACCGACGACCCGGCGCGCTGGAAGCGCTACCGCGGCGGCCGCGCCGGCGCGCTCTGGGTCGACGCCGAGGGCGACGGCGAGTACCGGCGTCTCGAGCTCGCCGGCAACGTCACGGCGCCGATGTGGATCGGTGCGCGCCTCTACTTCATCGGCGACGGCGAGGGCGTCGGCAACGTCTACTCGTGCCGCGCCGACGGCGGCGACGTGCGCCGCCACACCGACCACGACGAGTACTACGCGCGCCAGGCGCAGAGCGACGGCAAGCGCATCGTCTACGGCTGCGGCGCGCGCCTCTGGTTGTTCGATCCGGCGACCGACACGACCGCGGAGCTCGCGGTCGACACGCCGGCGCACCGCACGCAGGCGGCGCGCCGCTTCGTCGCGCCGGCCGACCACCTCGAGTCGTTCCAGCTCCACCCGCGCGGCCACTCGCTCGCGATCACGGCGCGCGGCCAGCTGTTCGCGATGCCGCTCTGGGAAGGCGCAGCGGCGCGCCGGATCGACGATTCGGCGACGAACGCTGCCGCCACCGCCGGCGTCGAGGGGGCGGCGGCGCGCCTGCGGCGCGGCCAATGGCTCGCCGACGGCACGACGATGGTCGCTGCCAGCGACGCCTCGGGCGAGGAGCGGCTGGTCGTCCTCGCCGCCGACGGCGCGCGCACGCTGCCGTGGGACACCGGCCACGTCACCGCGCTCGTCGCCGCGCCCGTCGGCAACGCGGTCGCGTTCGCCAACCACCGCAACGAAGTCTGGATCGGCGACGTCGAGAGCGCTGCGCTGACCGCCGTCGACGCCAGCGCGCACGGCCGCAGCGACGACCTCGCCTGGTCGGCCGACGGCGCCTGGCTCGCCTACACCTTCGCCGCCGACACCCGCCACGTCGCGCTCAAGCTGTTCTCGTGCGCGAACGGCACCAGCACGTGGCTCACCGAGCCGGAGTTTCGCGACTCGGCACCGGCGTTCGATCCCGAGGGCCGCTATCTCTACTTCGTCTCGGTGCGCACCTTCGATCCGGTCTACGACAACGTGCGCTTCGACCTCAGCTTCCCGCGCGGCGCGCGGCCGTACCTGATCGCGCTGCGGGCCGGCGGCCGGCCGCCGTTCGACCCGGAGCCGCGCGGCCTCGGCGGCGACCCGAAGAGTCCGGGCGCGGCGTCGGGCGCCGACGCCGCGAGCGGCGCTGCGGCCAAGGAGCGCAAGGTGGCGCCGGTGCGGATCGATCTCGACGGCATCGTCCAGCGCGTCGCCGCGTTTCCGGTTGCCGAGGGTCGCTACGGCAGGATCGCCGGGCTCGCCGGCGGGAAGGTCGTCTGGAACACGCAGAACATCGTCGGCGCGCACGGCCGCGGCGGCCACAAGGATCCCGCCGGCAAGCTCGAACGCTTCGACTTCGCCAGCGGCCGCAGCGAGACGGTCGCCGAGAAGAGCGACGACTTCTCGCTCTCGAGCGACGCGCAGACGCTCGTCTACCGCGAGGGCAAGCAGCTGCGCGCCATCGCCGCCGACGTCAAGGCCGACAAGTCCGACCCCGCCGACGGCGAAGGGCCGCCGTCGCGGCGCAACGGCCGCATCGACCTCGACCGCATTCGCGTCTCGGTCGAGCCGCAGCGCGAGTGGCGGCAGATGCTGCGCGAAGTCTGGCGGCTGCAGCGCGACCAGTTCTGGTCGGCCGACCTCTCCGGGATCGACTGGAATGCCGTCTGGCAGCTCTACCGACCCCTCGTCGAGCGCGTCGCGACGCGCGGCGACTTCTCCGACCTCGTCTGGGAGATGCAGGGCGAGCTCGGCACCTCGCACGCGTACGAGATGGGCGGCGACCATCGCAAGCCGCAGGCGGGAGCGCTCGGCCATCTCGCCTGCGAGTCGCGCTGGGATGGCAAGCGCGGCGGCTGGGAGATCACGTCGATCGCGCGCGGCGATCCCTGGGACGCGAGCGCCGATTCTCCGCTCAACGCGATCGGCGTCGAGGCCAGGGTCGGCGAGCGCATCGTCGCCGTCGACGGCCAGCCGTTGACGCCGACGCTGCCGCCCGAGGCGCTGCTCGTCCATCGTGCCGGCCAGAAGGTGCAGCTCGCGCTGGTCGGCAACGCACGCGACGGCGGCGAGCGGCGCCGCGAGGTCGTCGTCGCCGCGCTCGCGGACGACGTCCCCGTCTACTACCGGCAGTGGGTCGAGAAGAACCGCGCCTGGGTGCACGAGCGCTCGGGCGGTCGCGTCGGCTACTTCCACGTCCCCGACATGCAGGCCGCCGGCTTCGCCGAATTCCACCGCTACTTCGGCAACGAGTGCGAGCGCGACGCGCTGATCGTCGACGTCCGCTACAACCGCGGCGGCCACGTCTCGCAGCTGCTGCTCGAGAAGGTCGCGCGGCGCCGGATCGCCTACACCCATTCGCGCTGGATGAATGTCACGACGTATCCGGAGGAAGCGGTCGCCGGGCCGGTCGTCACGCTGACCAACGAGCACGCCGGCTCCGACGGCGACATCTTCTCGCACTGCGTCAAGCTGATGAGGATCGGCCCGCTGGTCGGCACGCGCACCTGGGGCGGCGTCATCGGCATCTGGCCGCGGCACCGGCTCGTCGACGGCAGCGAGACGACGCAACCCGAGTTCGCGTTCTGGTTCGTCGACGTCGGTTTCGGCGTCGAGAACCACGGCACCGACCCCGACATCGAGGTCGACAACGCGCCGCAGGACGCCGTCGCCGGGCGCGACCGCCAGCTCGAGCTCGCGCTCGAGACCGCGCTCGCCGAAGCCGATCGCGGCAAGCCGCAGCGCGCCCCCGAGGCGAAGCGGCCGCTGCTGGCACGCGCGCCGCTGCCGCCGCGGCGCTGAGCCCGCGCCTGCGCAGCGGCGACGGGCGCCGTAGACTGGCCGCCCGTTCCAGCATCGGGAGCAGCCATGCCCGCGTCAAGCCCGTTACGCACACTCTCCACTGCGGCCTCGGTCGCGATCGCGATCGCGTCGCTCGCCGCCGCAACGCCGGCGCTCGCGCAGGCGAGCAAGCCGGCAGGCGCGCAGGCCGTCAAGCCTGCGGTCGCGGCGTCGCTCAGCGCGTCGTCGCCGGACGCCGAATGCCCGGCACTGCGCAAGGAATATCTCGACAGCCAGGCCTGCTTCCAGCGCTACCGCGTCGCCAACGGCACGGTGCGGCCCGAAGCCTACAAGCGCTGCCGCGAGGTCGTCGACCCATCGCCGCGCTGCGGCCCGAATTTCCCGACGCGCTGACGCGCGCCCTCCTTCGACCCGGCCCTCACCCCGGCCCTCTCCCCGGCCCTCTCCCGCGAGCGGGAGAGGGAGGAATTCAGGTCGGCTGCTTGACGACGCGCAGGTAAGGCTTGACGGTCTTCCAGCCCTGCGGGTACTTCTTCTTGGCGTCCTCGTCCGAGACCGAGCCGGCGATGATCACGTCCTCGCCAGGTTTCCAGTTCGCCGGCGTCGCCACCTGGTGCTTGGCGGTGAGCTGCATCGAGTCGAGAACGCGCAGGACCTCGTCGAAGTTGCGGCCGGTCGTCATCGGATAGGTCAGCATCAGCTTGATCTTCTTGTCGGGGCCGATCATGAAGACCGAGCGCACCGTCGCGTTGTTGGCAGGAGTGCGGCCGTCGGAGGCAACCTCGTCGGCCGGCAGCATGTTGTAGAGCTTGGCGACCTTGAGGTCGTGGTCGGCGATCAGCGGGTACTTGACCGCCGCGCCCTGCGTCTCCTCGATGTCCTTGCTCCAGGCGGCATGGCGGTCGATCGGATCGGCCGACAGGCCGATCAGCTTGGCGTTCCTCTTGGCGAACTCGGGCTCGATCTTGGCCATGTAGCCGAGCTCGGTCGTGCACACCGGCGTGAAGTCCTTCGGGTGCGAGAAGAGGATCGCCCACTGGTCGCCGATCCAGTCGTGGAATCGGATCTTTCCTTGCGTGGTCTCGGCTTCGAAATCGGGTGCGGTGTCGTTGATGCGCAGGGACATGTCGGTCTCCTTGGTGTTGGGTCGCGCAGAGCGGGCGCGGCCGACGAGTATGGCGCGCCGAACGGCGCCGTGCACGCCCGGCGCGGGCTAGCATGGCGCGGGAGTTGCGTAGCGCCGCTTGCCTCCCCGCCCCGAAGGAACGACCATGGATCTTCGCCTCCGCCGCCGTGACTGCCTCCGTGCCGGCGTCGCCGGCGCCACCGCTCTCGCCTGGCCGGCCTGGGCCGCCTGGCCCGAGAAGCCGATCCGGATCGTCGTCACCTTCGCCGCCGGCGGCGCCAGCGACATCGTCGCCCGCGTGATCGGCGAGCAGCTCGGCAAGAAGCTCGGCCAGGCGGTGGTCGTCGACAACCGGCCGGGCGCCGGCGGCAGCGTCGGCGGCGCCAACGTCGCCCAGTCGGCGCCCGACGGCTACACGCTGATGCTCTCGAACTCGACCCCGATCTCGATCGGCCCGTTCGCGCTCGAGAAGCAGCCCTACGACCCGGTCGCCGACTTCACCCACATCGCCCTGATCGGGTCGGCGCCGTGCGTCGTCATGGCCAATCCCGCGGCCGGCATCAACACCATCGTCGATCTCGAGAACGCGGCGAAGAAGGGCCCGTTGCAGTACGGCTCGGGCGGGCCGGCGTCGATCGGCCACATCTACGGCGAGCTGATGAACCGCGCCCTCGGCATCAAGATGACGCACGTGCCGTACCGCGGCGGTGCGCCGATGACGACCGACCTGATCTCGGGCGTGATCCCGGTCGGCATCGACGTCATCACCGCGTTCGTGCCGTTCTTCAAGACCGGCCAGATCAAACCGCTCGCGGTGACGTCGGCGCAGCGTTCGCCACTCGCGCCCGACGTGCCGACGGTCGGCGAGTCGGGCCACGGCCGCCTCGTCCTCGACAACTTCTTCGGCGTCACGGGCCCGGCGAAGATGCCCCCCGACCTGGTCGCCCGCCTCAACGCGGCGACCAACGAGGTGCTCGCCCAGCCCGACATCAAGAAGCGCCTGCTCGAGCTCGGCGTGACGGCGACGCCGGCGACGCCGGCGGAGTTCACGGCCTTCGTTCGCAACCAGGTCCACGCCTTGCAGCCGGTCGTCAAGACGGTTCGCGTCACCCTCTGATCTTCAACGCCGAGGTGCGCCATGACCCTTCGCTCCCCGTCGATCCGCCGCGGCTTGCTGCTAGCGACCTTCGCCGCCCTGTGCTCGACCGCGCTGCCGGTGCTGGCGCAGGACACGCCGATCAAGTTCCAGCTCGACTGGCGCTTCGAAGGCCCGGGCGCGCTCTTCCTCGTTCCGCTCGCCAAGGGCTACTTCAAGGCCGAGAAGCTCGACGTCGTCGTCGACGCCGGCAACGGCTCGGGCGGCACCGTCACCCGCGTCGCCTCGGGCGCATACGACATGGGCTTCGCCGACATGGCCGCGTTGATGGAGTTCCAGGCCAACAACCCGGCGGCGCCGAACAAGCCGGTCGCCGTGATGATGGTCTACAACAACACGCCCGCGGCGGTGCTGGCGCTGAAGAAGTCGGGCATCAGGACGCCGCAGGACCTCACCGGCAAGAAGCTCGGCGCGCCGGTCTTCGACGCCGGCCGCAAGGCGTGGCCGATCTTCGCGAAGGCGAACGGCGTCGGCAGCGTCGCCTGGACGGCGATGGACCCGACGCTGCGCGAGACCATGCTCGTGCGCGGCGACATCGACGCGATCACCGGCTTCTCGTTCACGTCGCTGCTCAACATCGAGGCGCGCGGCGTCAAGGCCGACGAGGTCGTCGTCCTGCCGTATCCGAACCATGGAGTCAAGCTGTACGGCAACGCGATCATCGTCTCGCAGCAGTTCCTGCAGAAGAACCCGGAGGCGGTGAAGGCGTTCCTGCGCGCATTCACGAAGGGCACGAAGGACGTCATCGCCGACCCGCAGGCTGCGATCGCGACGCTCAAGGCGCGCGACGGCCTCGTCAACGAGGAGCTCGAGCTGCGCCGACTGAAGCTCGCGCTCGATGCCACCGTGCTCACCCCCGACGCCCGCGCCGAGGGCTTCGGCGAGGTGCGCGGCCCGCGGCTCAGCCTGATGGCGAGCCAGGTCTCCGACGCGTTCGCGACCAAGGAGCGCATCGACACCGCCGCCGTCTGGAAGGATGGCTTCCTGCCGTCGGCCGCAGAACGCGACATCTTCAAAATCGTCCGGAAGTGACGATGACGGCGCGCCGTCAGCCGTTTGTCGATTTCCGGGGCGTCTGGCTCGCATACAACGACGAGCTGCTCGCCGCCGGCCAGTTCGCGGTCGAGGACATCACGCTGCAGGTCGGCGAAGGCGAGTTCATCGCCATCGTCGGCCCGTCGGGCTGCGGCAAGTCGACCTTCATGAAGCTCGCGACCGGGCTCCGCAGGCCGTCGAGGGGAACCGTCGTCATCGACGGCCGCGAGGTCGCGGGCCCGCTCAAGGTCACCGGCATGGCGTTCCAGTCGTCGTCGCTGCTGCCCTGGCGGACGACGCTCGACAACGTCCTGCTGCCGCTCGAAATC
>Ga0307415_100001965_pt1 | contig 10110 bp, 9 predicted proteins | sample DK1Cmetagenome_FD_204524 | JGI IMG/M metagenome (GOLD analysis project Ga0307415, IMG submission 204524) | Maize rhizosphere microbial communities from greenhouse at UC Davis, California, United States - DK15-C-2 | ecosystem: Host-associated > Plants > Roots > Rhizosphere > Soil | place: USA...
GGAAGGGGCCCGCGGGGGGCGGCGCCCAGAACGGGTCGCCGGGGCGTCGTCCCTCCAGCACGTCGAGCAGCGCGGCGGCGTCCCGTACGGTCCGGGCGAGCGAGCCGGACGTGCCCAGGCCGACCGGATCGCCGTACATGGGGTGGCCGCTGATCCGGCCGCGGGTCGGCTTCAGCCCGACCAGGCCGCAGCACGACGCCGGGATCCGGATCGACCCGCCGCCGTCGGAGCCCTGGGCCACCGGCACCAGCCCGGCCGCCACCGCGGCGGCCGCGCCGCCCGACGAGCCGCCGGCCATGCGAGTCGGGTTCCACGGCGTCACCGCGGGGGGCGCCACGTCGGGCTCGGTGTAGCAGGGCGAGCCGAACTCGGGGGTGCTGGTCTTGCCGAGGCTGACCATGCCGGCGTCCTGGATCGCCAGCGTGACGGCGTCGGACACGTCGGGAACGTGGTCGGCGTACGCCGCCGAGCCGAACGTCGTCCTGACCCCGGCGGTGAGGTTGAGGTCCTTGATCGCGGTGGGTACGCCGAACAGCGGCGACGCTCCGGCCGCTCCGACCGCCCCCGGCGTCGACAGCTCCGCGGCCCGGGCCCGGGCCGCCGCGGGCGTCAACGTGACGAACGCGCCGACCGAGTCGAGCCGGTCGGCGCGTTCGAGGTAGTGCTCGGCGAGCTCGAGCGGCGACACCTCGCGGCGTCGGACGAGCTCGCCCTGCTCCAGGGCGGTCAGGTCGTGCAGGTCGGCCATGCCCCGGACCGTAGCGGGTCAGCCAGGCCAGGTCGGGCAGGCCGGGTCAGCCTGGCCGGGTCAGCCTGGCCGGGTCAGGCTGGCCCGATCACGCAAACCGGGTCACGCGGCGGCGGCCTCGGCGTCGAACGCCACGAGGGCCTGGACCGCGTCGGCCAGGCGGCCGAGGACCTCGGGGTCGGTCAGCACGTCGACCTCGAGCGCGGACTGGGAGACGGTCGCGCTCTCGACGACGTGCGCCCCGGCGATCCCGGCCGAGCGCGCGGCGTCGGCGTGCGCCCACTTGCCGCCGTACGGCGTGGGGGTGGCGCCGACGACGCCGAACGGCTTGCCCTTGATCGCGCCGGTGCCGTAGGGGCGCGACAGCCAGTCGATGGCGTTGTTGAGGACGGCCGGCATGGTGCCGTTGTACTCCGGCGTGACCGCGAGGACGCGGTCCGCCCCGGCGACCTGGGCGCGCAGCGCGGCGGCGGCCGCGGGGACGCTCTCGCCGTCGAGGTCCTCGTTGTAGAAGGGCAGCTGGGCCAGGCCCTCGGCGATCTCGAAGGTGACGCCCTCGGGCGCCTGCGCCTGGAGGGTCTCGGCGATCTTGCGGTTGAGCGAGTCGGCGCGGAGGCTGCCGACGAGAACGACTACGCGGGTGTCCGTCATGGGGGGGCTCCTGTGTGGTGGAGGACGAAAGGGACGATCACCGGGATAAACGGACTACGGTCCGATTCCTATTCCGCGCCGGCCGAAGAATGTTCGAGAACCCGCCCGCTCCCCCGCCTAGAGTGAGCGAGGTCATGTCCGACTTCCACCTCCTCCCCCTCGTCGACACGCCCACGCCCGAGCGCCGCGACGCGGCCCGCAACCGGCTGGCGCTGCTCGAGGCGGCCCAGCGCCTGGTCGACGAGTACGGCGTCGCGGGCGTCACGATGGAGGCCGTCGCGCACGCGGCCGGGGTCGGGAAGGGCACGGTGTTCCGCCGCTTCGAGTCCCGCGAGGGGCTCATGGGCGCGCTGCTCAACCACTCCGAGACCGAGTGGCAGGCCTCGGTCATGTCCGGGCCGCCGCCGCTGGGCCCGGGGGCCGCGCCGCTCGACCGGCTGCTGGCCTTCGGCCGGTCCCGGCTCGAGACCACGCTCCGGCACGCCGACCTGATCCGGCACGCCGGGCGGGCCGGCACCCGCTCGTACGCCGCGTACTCCTTCGCCGCCATGCACGTGCGCTACCTGCTCGGCGAGCTCCACGTCCGCGGCGACCTGCCGCTGCTCGCGACCGCGCTGATGGCGCCGCTGGAGGCGCCGATCCTCGACCAGCAGGTGCGGATCGAGGGGCTCGACGTGGACCGGGTGTACGCCGGCTGGGTCGACCTCGCGCGCCGCATCGTCGGCGAGCCCACGCCCTAGGAGCGTCGCCGGCCGGCCTCAGCCGGCGTGCACGTGGTGCCGGCGCAGGCCGAACGTCACGCCGTCGACGAGCGCGCCCCACGACGCCTCGATCACGTTGTGCCCGACCCCGACCGTGACCCACGACTTCTCGCCGTCGGTCGTCTCGATCAGCACCCGCGTGGTCGCGTCGGTGCCGTGCCCCTGGTCGAAGATGCGGACCTTGTAGTCGATCAGCTCGAACTTGGCGACCTCCGGGTAGGCCTGCCCGATCGCCTCGCGCAGCGCGTGGTCGAGGGCGTTGACCGGCCCGTTGCCCTCGCCGGTGACGACGTAGCGCACGCCGCCGGCGCGCAGCTTCACCGTCGCCTCCGAGGTCGCCTCGTCGCCGGGCGCGGCGTGGGGCAGCGTCTCGGTGATCACCCGCCAGGACTCGACCTCGAAGTACGCCGGCCGGGCGCCCTCGACCTCCTCGACCAGCAGCAGCTCGAAGGAGGCGTCCGCGGCCTCGAACGTGTACCCGCGCGACTCCATCGCCTTGACCCGGTCGGTGACCCGGGTGACGAGGTCCTTGTCCTCCCGGCTGTCGGTCAGGTCGAAGCCGAGCTCCCGGCTCTTCAGCTGGATCGACGCGCGGCCGGCCATGTCCGAGACCAGCAGCCGCATGTCGTTGCCGACGCCGACCGGGTCCATGTGCTGGTAGAGGTTCGGGTCGACCTTGATCGCGCTCGCGTGCAGGCCCGCCTTGTGCGTGAACGCCGAGGTCCCGACGTACGGCTGCCGGGACGCCGGCGGGAAGTTCGTCACCTCCGCGACCGCGTGCGCGATCCGGGTGGCGTCGCGCAGCAGCCCGTCGGGCAGCACCTGGCGGTCGAGCTTGAGCTGGAGGTTCGCCACCACGGCGACGAGGTCGGCGTTCCCGGTGCGCTCGCCGTACCCGTTGATCGTGCCCTGCACGTGGGTCGCGCCGGCCTCGACCGCGGCCAGCGTGTTCGCCACCGCGCAGCCGGTGTCGTTGTGGCAGTGGATCCCGACCCGGACGCCGGTGGTCTCGAGGACGTCGTGGACGACGTCCGCGACCCAGCCCGGCAGCATCCCGCCGTTGGTGTCGCAGAGCGCGACGACGTCGGCGCCGGCGTCGTACGCCGTGCGCAGGACCTCGAGCGCGTAGTCGCGGTTGGCGCGGTAGCCGTCGAAGAAGTGCTCGGCATCGAGGAAGACCTGCTGGCCCTCGGCGCGCAGGTGGGAGACGGTGTCGCGGATCATCGCGAGGTTCTCCTCGAGCGTGGTCCGCAGGGCCAGCTCGACGTGCCGGTCGTGCGACTTCGCGACCAGCGTGACGACGCTCGCACCGCTGTCGCGCAGCGCGGCGGTGCCCGGGTCGTCGGCGGCGCGGACGCCGGCGCGACGGGTGGACCCGAAGGCGGCGAGCTTCGCGTGCCTCAGGTCGAGCTCCTGCGCGGCCCGGCGGAAGAACTCGGTGTCCTTGGGGTTGGCGCCCGGCCAGCCGCCCTCGATGTAGCCCACGCCCAGGCCGTCGAGCTCCCGGGCGATCGACAGCTTGTCGGCGACGGAGAGGTTGAGCCCCTCCTGCTGCGCCCCGTCGCGCAGCGTCGTGTCATAGACGTGGAAGGTGCCGTGGAGATCCATCGGTGCGTCTTTCGGTCGGGTGGGGCGGTGGGGGCGGGCCGGTTCGGGCACAAAAAAACCTCCCGTGGGACGAGAGGTCGGCGCGTCGGGCGGGAGGCTCGACGCGCTAGCAAATGATGATCTGCTGCTGCACGCCGTCCATGCTGCCACGGCCTGACGCCTCGGCCGGGCCCGGTCTCGCGATCCGGGCGCTCGAGTGGCCGGGGAACAGCAGCGGCCCTCAGAGCCCGGTGGGCCCGTCCGGGAGGGAGAGCCCCCGCCACGGCGCCCGGTCGCCCGGCGTCCAGTCCACGCCGTGCACGTCGGCGTGGTAGCCCAGCACGAGGGCAATGACGACCACCGGCAGCAGCGCCACCAGCCAGGAGCGCCCGCGGGCTGAGGCCGGGCGGACAACCCGGGCCAGCGGCGAGCGCACGCGGTGGCCACCCGGGCCCAGCCACAGCGAGGCCGCGAAGACCAGCCCGCACGCGAACAGCGTCGTCGTGACCCCCGCCGCGACCGCGTAGCAGACCAGCGCCGCCGCGATGGCCAGCCCCACGCCCCAGACGGCGAGCAGGATCGTCCCCGGGACCGACCGGACGAGGTGCCAGGGGGCGGCGAGCAGGAACGCGATGCCGTCGTACCACCGCCGGCCGCGCAGCCGCCTGCGGTCCCCCGCGGCGCTCGCGGCGAGCGAGCCGCTGCGCAGCAGCCAGGCGAGGACGACCAGGGCCGCCACCGCGAGCCAGGGGTACGCCGCCACGCCGGCGCCCGCGGTCACCGCGCCGCCGGCGAGCAGCAGCGCGCGCCGGCTCCGCTCGGCCAGGCCGGCGCGGGGTGCGACTTCGTGTTCCGGGCCGAGCCCGTCGGGGTCCTCCCACAGGTGGCGGGTGACGGGCACGTCGTAGTCGTGAGCGAGCCCGGCGTAGTCGTCGTGCTCGTCGTCCGGGAACGGGATCACGTCGGTGTCCTGCTCACGGGCCTGTTCGCCAGCGGCCGCGGCGGCGATCGCGAGCGGCACGGTGTACGGGTCGTCCGGTACCGGCGGGCGGGGCGCGACCGCCCGGACCCGCGTCGTCTGCGGGCGGAGCCAGGCGAGCAGCCGCTCCAGCGTCGGCCGGCGCGCGGGGTCGGGGTCCAGCGCGGCCGCGACGACGCCGCGCAGCTCGGCCGGCAGCCCGGACAGGTCGTGCTGTCCGCGGCGGACCCGGTCCATGATCGCCATCGACGGCCCGCGGCCGAACGGCGCCCGGCCGGTGCCGGCGTAGGCCACCGTCGCCGCCCACGAGTGCACGTCGGACGCGGCGGTGGCGTCGTCGCCGTACAGGATCTCGGGCGCGAGGTACCCCGGCGTGCCGAGCAACCAGCCGGTGTGGGTGAGCTTGGGGTCGTCCGCGACCCGGGCCAGGCCGAAGTCGATGAGGATCGGCGTGCGCCCCTCCATCAGCACGTTCGAGGGCTTGATGTCGCGGTGCAGCACGCCGACGCCGTGGACGGACGCGACCCCCTCCGCGAGGCAGCCGGCGAACCAGGTCAGGTCCGCGCCGGTGATCGGGCCCTCCTCGACGACGTGGTCGTGCAGCGAGAGCCCGGGGACGTAGCGGGTGGCGACGTACGGGATGTCCGCCCAGGGGTCGGCATCGACGATCTCCGCCACCCAGCGGCTGCGGATCCGGCTCAGCGAGCCGACCTCGCGGGCCAGCCGGGCGCGGGCCTCGTCGTCGCCGACGATGTGCGGGCGCAACACCTTGAGCGCCACCCGGTCGCCCCCCGGCTTGCGCGCCAGGTGGACGACGCCCATGCCGCCCTCGCCGATCCGCGAGAGCAGGGTGTACTCGCCCACGGTCATCCCCGCCGGGGACTGCGGGCGCGGCTGGGTCGTCACGGGCCGAGATTACCCGCGCCGAGCCCGTCGGCCCGCGAGCCCGGGCCCAGCCCTCGACATCGATCCATCCGGATATCAGCATGATTCGAAACGAAGGAGCCGCCCATGGACGCCTCGCCTGTCGACCACCTCGGCGCCGTCCGCCGTGAGCTGACCACCGTGGAGCGCGACGGCGTCGACCTGCGCCGGCTGATCGCGGCACGCACGTATCCCCCGCCGATCGGCGAGGTGTGGGACGCGCTGACCAACCCCGAGCGGATCCCGCGCTGGTTCCTCCCGGTCACCGGCGACCTCCGCCCCGGTGGCCGCTACCAGCTCGAGGGCAACGCCGGCGGGACGATCCTGGCCTGCGACCCGCCGCGCGAGCTCGAGGTCACCTGGGAGTACGGCGGCGACGTCAGCTGGCTGACCGTGCGGCTCACCTACAGCGACACCGAGGCCGGCACCCGGCTGGTGCTCGAGCACGACGCCCCGGTCGATCCCGGCACGTGGGAGCAGTTCGGCCCCGGCGCCGTCGGCCTCGGCTGGGAGCTGGCCCTGCGCGCGCTGTCCGAGCACGTCACGACCGGGGAGGCGGTCGACCCCGCGGCGGCGGCCGCCTGGGCCGCGAGCCCCGCGGGTGTCGCGTTCCTGACCGGCTGCAGCGACGCGTGGGCCCAGGCCGGGATCCGCGCCGGGGAGGATGCCGAGCAGGCGATCGCCGCGGCCGCGCGCTGCCTCGCCGCCTACACCCGGCCCGAGGGCTGAGGGGCACGGGTGCACACCGCTTCGTCTGCGCGTGCGGCGGTCAGCGTGCGGCGGCGCGCAGCGTCGCCACGATCTCGTCGAAGCCGCGTCGCTGGGCGTGCTCGAGCGCCGTGACCCCGTCCCCGTCCGGGATCGTCGGGTCGGCGCCGGCCTCCAGGAGGATCTCGACGATGCGCTGCCACGGCTCGGTTCCTTGGCCGAGGATCACGGCCTCCAGGAGCGCGGTCCAGCCGAGGTCGTTGACGTGGTTCACGTCGATGCCGGTGCGGACGACCCGTTCCACGTAGGCGACGTGGCCGCGTTCGCTGGCCGGGATCACCGACACGCCGCCGTACCTGTTGCGGATGGTCAGGTCCGGCTGGGCGGGCAGCAGCGCCTCCAGCATCGCGACGCGCCCGGTGACGCCGGTGACCAGCCAGGGCGTGTCGTGGCGGTCGTCAAGGGCGTCCGGGTCCGCGCCCAGCGCGACCAGGAGGCGGGCCACGGCGACCCGGTCGTGGGTGGCGGCCACGAGCAGCGGCGTACGGCCGGCCTCGTCGCGCGCCTCAAGGACGGCGCCCGAGCGGACGGCCACGGCCGCGAGGTCGGCGTCACCCTCGGTGGCGGCGCGCAGCAGCGTCGCGTCCGGTTCGCGGACCGGGCCCTGGAGGCCGCGGCGCAGCGCGGCCGCCACGGCCGTCTGGCCGCGCGCCTCGGCGTGCTCGAGGGGTGGCACGCCGTCGCGCCGCGAGGGGATGCGCAGGTCTGCCCCGCCGGCCACGAGCGCCCGGACCGTGTCGACGTACCGCTCCGAGCCGTCCCCCAGCACGATCGCCTCGTGCAGCGCGACCCAGCCGAGGTTGTTCACGTGGTCCACCTCGATCGGGGTGCGCAGCAGCCGGCCGACGACCAGGACGTGCCCGCGCTCGGCGGCCCGGATCAGCCCGGTGCCCTCGAAGCTGTCGAGCGAGCCGACGTCCGCGCCGGAGCGCAGCAGGAGGTCGAGCAGCTCGAGATGCCCCTCGCTGGTCGCGATCAGGTAGGCGCTCTGCTCGGTGGCGTCCTGGGCGTTCGGGTCGGCACCGCGGGCGAGCAGGCGACGCGCCTCGTCGACGTCGTCGTCCCAGGCGGCCGACCGCAGCCGCGCGTCCAGCGCCGCCTGTCGGGCCGGATCGGGCCGGGGCGCCGTGGTCCCGGTGCCGGTCCCGGAGGGCGTGGGATCCGACCGGCCACGGTCCGGCTCCGGGGTGGCGCGGGACGAGGCGGCGTCGGGTCCGGGCTCGGCGCCACCCTCCCGGTCCGGCGTGCTGCAGCCGGCCAGCACCAGTGCCGCGGCGCCGACCAGGGCGGTCAGGCGGCCCGCCCGGCGGGTCACACGATCCGGTGCATCCACCCGAACGTGTCCTCGGCGCGGCCGTACTGGATGTCGACCAGCGCGTTGCGCAGCTGCAGCGTGACCGGGCCGGCGTCGGTGGAGCCGGGGGCTTCGCCGCCGTCCCACTTGAGCGTGCCGACCGGGGTCACGACCGCGGCGGTGCCGCAGGCGAACACCTCGGTGATCCGGCCGTTGGCGACCCCGTCGCGCCACTCGTCGATCGAGAACTTCCGCTCCTCGACCTGGTGGCCGAGCTTGCCGGCGAGCTCGATGATGCTGTCGCGAGTGATCCCCTCGAGGATCGTGCCGCCGAGGGCGGGGGTGACGATGCGCCCGTCGTCGAAGACGAAGTACATGTTCATGCCGCCGAGCTCCTCGACGTACTTCCCCTCCTGCGCGTCGAGGAAGACGACCTGGTCGCAGCCGTGGCTGCTGGCCTCCTGCTGCGCGACCAGCGAGCTCGCGTAGTTGCCGCCGGTCTTCGCGGCGCCCATCCCGCCGCGTCCGGCGCGGGTGTACTCCGTGGTGAGCCAGAGCGTGACCGGCTTGACGCCGCCCTTGAAGTAGGCGCCGGCGGGGCTGGCGATCACCATGAACGTCACGTGCTGGGCGGGCCGCACCCCGAGGAACTTCTCGGTAGCGATCATGAAGGGCCGGATGTAGAGGCTCTTCTCGCCCTCCGCGTCCGGGACCCACCGCTGGTCGACCTCGACCAGGGCGTCGACGGCGGCCACGAAGTCCTCGACCGGGAGCTCGGGCAGCGCGAGCCGCTTGCTGGAGCGCACCATCCGGGCGGCGTTCTCCTCGGGACGGAAGTCCCAGACCGAGCCGTCCGCGTGGCGGTAGGCCTTCATGCCCTCGAACGTCTCCTGCGCGTAGTGCAGGACGGCGGTCGCGGGGTCCAGCGTGAGCGGGCCGTACGGCGTGACCCGGGCGCCGTGCCAGCCGTCGGACGGCGTCCACTCGACCGTGAACATGTGGTCGGTGAAGTGCAGGCCGAACCCCGGGTTGGCGAGGATCTCGGCGAGGCGCGTGTCGTCGACGGGCTGGCTCGAGTGGGTGGTGCTGATCTGCATGGAAGGCACGGTAGTCGACCCCTTCTGTCAGGCGCTGACCCGAGCGGCGACGTCGTCCCCGATCTCGGAGGTGCGCCGCGTGGTGCCCGGGACACGGGCCGCCAGCTCGGCGACGACCGCCGCCTCGACGGCGGCGGCGGCGTCGGTGTGCCCGAGGTGGTCGAGCAGCAGCGACGCGGACAGGATCGCCGCGGTCGGGTCGGCCTTCTGCTGGCCCGCGATGTCGGGCGCGGAGCCGTGCACGGGTTCGAACATCGAGGGCGCGGTGCGATCCGGGTTGATGTTGCCGGACGCGGCCAGCCCGATGCCGCCGGTGATGGCGGCGGCCAGGTCGGTGATGATGTCGCCGAAGAGGTTGTCGGTGACGATCACGTCGAAGCGCGACGGGTCGGTCGTCATGAAGATCGTGGCCGCGTCGATGTGCAGGTAGTCGACGGAGACGTCCGGGAACTCCCGGCCCACCTCGGCCACCAGCCGCGACCACACGGCCCCCGCGTGCACCAGCACGTTGGTCTTGTGGACCAGGGTGAGCTTGCGGCGCGGCCGGCGCTGCGCACGCGCGAACGCGTCGCGGACCACGCGCTCCACGCCGTACGCCGTGTTGAGCGAGACCTCGGTGGCGACCTCGTGGGGGGTGCCCACGCGGATCGAGCCGCCGTTGCCGGTGTACGGGCCCTCGGTGCCCTCGCGCACGACCACGAAGTCCACGTCGCCGGGCTCTCCCGCGATGTCCGGGCGCAGCGGGGAGGCGGCGCCCGGGAAGATGCGGGACGGGCGCAGGTTGACGTAGTGGTCGAGCTCGAAGCGGAGCCGCAGCAGCAGCCCGCGCTCGAGCACGCCCGGCGGCAGGTTCGGGTCGCCGGGCTTGCCGCCGACCGCACCGAGCAGGATCGCGTCGTGCCCGCGGATCTCCGCGAGGACCGAGTCCGGCAGCACCTCGCCGGTCGCGAGGTAACGCTCCGCGCCGAGGTCGTAGCGGGTCGGTTCGAACTTCACGCCGGCGGGGGCGGCCGCCTCGAGGACCTTGAGGGCCTCGGCGGTGACCTCCTGGCCGATGCCGTCGCCGGGGATGACGGCGAGCTTGAGGGTGCCGGTGTGGGGGTCGTGGCTCATGGGACGGAACGTTAGTTGTCGTCGGGGCGCTGGCCGCCGTTGTCTCGCAGGTCAAGCGACTGCTGCACTGCTTCGTGGCTGCGGGGGTTGTCGGCCTGGTGGCTGGCGGGGCCCCACTCGGGGTACATGTCGTACATCGGAGTTCTCCTCTGGAACGTGGCTGGATGAGTCGGTGATCGGGACCGGTC
>Ga0307415_100001967_pt1 | contig 10104 bp, 10 predicted proteins | sample DK1Cmetagenome_FD_204524 | JGI IMG/M metagenome (GOLD analysis project Ga0307415, IMG submission 204524) | Maize rhizosphere microbial communities from greenhouse at UC Davis, California, United States - DK15-C-2 | ecosystem: Host-associated > Plants > Roots > Rhizosphere > Soil | place: USA...
AGCAGCTTCACGGGACGACCGCCATACCGGTGGGCGAGCTCATGCACGATCTCGATCAGGTGGGCGGCCAGCTCGGCGGCCGCCTGGTCGCCGCGCTCCTCGGTGAGCTTGGTATAGCCCGTGAGGTCGAGAAAGGCGATGGCCGGAGGTCGGACCGGGCGGCGTTGGGCCAGCCCGGCCCGCTCCAAGCTCACCTCGGCCCGCAGCACAGTCACGTCCAAGACGTAGTGCTCGAAGTGGCGCCTGTACAGTAGGATCACCGTGCGCTCCAGGCTCGCGATCATGTTCGCGGCGAGCTGGTCGAGGTCGTCGGTCCAGGAATGCTCCGGGTGTCCCTGGGCGGCCAGCTGGTCCTCCACGTGGGCATGGAAGAGGCGCACCTGGGACTCGGCCAGCCCTCGCAGGCGGTCACCAAGCTGCCTGGATGCCCCTAACAGGGCGGTCTCGTCGCGCCCGAAGCCCGCAAGCGCCCCTGCGGCGAGGCGGAGGAGTTCATCGTCGTCGGCCCGCAGCGCCTGGCCCGGCTGCGGCCTGGGCAGCTCCCAGGCGTCGAAGAGGCGTCCGGCGAAGCCCGCTGGCAACCCGGCCGTGGCCGCCGTCTGCTCCAGGGTGGTGGTCAGCCGTGCGGTCGGCTCGGGGAACATCACGCTGGCCCAGTCCAGGCTGTAAGCGCCCTTGGCGATCAGGTCGCTGAGCTGCTCGGGCGCGAAGCCGGCATCGGCCAGCGCGTCGACAACGCGGATGCGCTGGATGTCGGAGCGCCGGTAGCGGCCCTGCGGCGTCGGGGTGATGATGCCCAGGTCGACCAAGTGTCGAAGCTGCTGGGCCGTCGCCCCCGAACGATCAACGAGATCCTCACCGGACAATTCGTCCATGGCTTGCATGATAGGCCCGCCGGTGTGCCCCGCCGCCGGCTCCATCTGGCGGCCGCCGACCCCTCGGCGTGCCTGGGTCGGGCCATGGACGCCGCGGCGTGCTGGCTACCCATCCTTGTCGTTGATCGACTGCGCGAAGAATGTCTGGGGGCCCTGGGCACGGCGGGCCTCAACCAGAGACGAGCCGGTTCATTTGTCGGATTCTCGCCCGGAAACTCATCAGCATTGGTCGCCAGCCGGTGCTACTTGCTGCCAGTCGCTGCTACTTGATCCAGATGCTACGATCGGCATTGACCTGCATAAATGGCTGTTCCTGCTGGTCACCGGCCGAGGAGAATAGCCCTAGATTTTTCCTTACCATGGATGCGCTCTACCGACTGAGCTAGGGGGCAAATTTAGGTTTCTGCAGTTATACACCGATATTGTGCCTGCAATACTGATGAAGAGACCTGTACATCGAGCACCATCAGCATACAGCGCCGACGATGATAGCGGATCGCTGCTGCATCGACCCAGCCAACGCCTCCTCATGAGGTCACCCCCGCGCCGTCCCACCGCCTAGACTGAAGGAACCTCACAGGCCGGCTTCGCGTCCCGATCTTGCCGCCGCGTAGGCACTCCGGCTAGGGAACCCGATGGCACCAGGCCGCGTGTGTGAGTGCTGGACTGGCGCCTCACATCAGCCCTCACAGGGCTCCTCAACGCCGGCGCAAGGCCCTCACACCGAAATCACTCCTGCCGGGCGAGCCATGCCGGCGCCTAGAGCCGTCACCGATGCACCGGTAACGCCCTCCAACAACCTGGCCTGGCCCCCCTCAGCCTGCGCCTCGGCGATGCGATCTACGGCATCCTGCGGCCGGTGGGGTTCTCCGACCAGGCCGAGGTCGGCACCGTCTATGCCTGCTGACCTACATCCTGGGATTCGTCGCCCCGGAGATCTCCCGGGCCGGCACCACCCCGCAGACCAGCGACGAGTTCGTGCGCCGCATGTGGGCCTTCTTCGCCGCCCTGTCCCCCGGCGAGTTCCCCCACCACATCCAGCTCGTCCCGCTGTTGGCCCGCAGCTCCACCGACGACCAGTTCCAGTTCGGTATCCGTACCTTCCTGGCCGGCCTCAACGCCCAACAACAATCCGAACCCGAGCACTCGGCCTGACCCAGTCCTCCCGGCCGCCACCCGACAACCGACGATGATCAGTCACGCTGATGCACCATACCTGCACGAGCACCGGACTCGGCGCAGCTGTGCGACGGCTTGCACCGAGCAGCCGACGACCTCAAGGCCAGCAGCCGTGACCCCTATTTGGGAGGAGCAGCCGATGGACGCATCCGGAGAGCCAGCTCGCGGCATCTTTCACCGCAGCTCGAACGCAGCGGTTGCGTCCACCAGTGCTGTGGGGCGTCGTCTTCGGCGCCATTCAGGCCGCGTCGCCGCTTGGCTTCTGGTGGCTGGATCCGGCCACGGTCTATGCGCTGTCGCTGACCCTGATCGCGGCGGTCTACATCGGCTTCGCCGTGGCCGACGGCCGGCCGGCGGTCATTGCCGTGGAAAGTGGCATCGCCGGGGTCTTTGTGGTGGTTGCCGCGGCGGGCGTCACGGGACCGGCGTGGCTGCTGGTGGTCGGCCTCACTGGTCATGGGTTCAAGGACCTTTGGCAGGAGCGCCGCCACTATGTGGCCAATACTCGCTGGTGGCCGCCGTTCTGCCTGGTCGTCGACTGGCTCGTCGCTGCCATCCTGGTCGTCCTGATCGCCGCCGGGGTCGACTTCCACCATTAGCGCCGCAGCAAGCGTTTGCCTGTTCAGACTGCTTGCATGGCGGCGATCAACCGGGACCACCTGGAAGGCGCCGAAGCGTTGCCTCCCGGCCCGTGCTGCCGACTGCTCTGCCGACCGGCGTTCTGACGCCGATCTTGTCGGTGACATTCAGCTTTCAGCTGGTTCGGAGACGCCTGCCCATCATCTGCTCCGGGCCGTTCGGTCAGGTCTGGCCAGGTCAGGTTCGGCGGGATTTCCGGTCAGCGCGGTGTGGTTCGGTGCCGTCCATGCTTGTCGTCGTTCGGGTCATTGCTCAGGTGCGCTCGGTGGGTCGGTGCCGTCTGGATCGACATCGGCGTGGTCGGGGGACCAGCCGGCCGTTGGCTGGACGCGCGAAGGATCGTCAGGATGGGATGGGTGGGGGGGCGGCACGCTCTGCTCCGCGGTGCGCCACCGCCGGGCCTGGTCCCGCCACAGTGCCGCGGTGAGGACGACGCTGACCAGGACCCCGGCCGCGGCGGCGACGGCCACCGGGACCCGGCCGCCGCCCAGCCCACCCACGGCCAAGGCCACAAAGACCCCGCCGATCATGCTGGTCGTGACCGCGACCATGGTCGCGGCGTGGGACAGCAGGTGCCGGCTGGAGGCCACCGGGCCCATGTTGGCCGTCGCGCCATGGATGTCATCGTGGCCGCCGAGCAGGAACCAGGCCGGCGCGGCCGGGTCCAGGTCCAGGTAGTAGCGGCGGATGCGGTTGATGGCCCGCGAGTACAGCAGGTCCTCGCCTGCGTTCTGGGCTAGGCGCAGATAGGTCAGCAGCCCCAGGAAGAACAGCGTCGGCAGCACCGCCAGCGCGAACAGGAAGAACGGCTGGCTGTCGTCGGCGACCTGGCCGATGAACGCCAACGCGACCACGGCGCTGGAGACGGTGCTCAAGAACAGCGTTGAGCGGCCGTTGCTCTCCATGATGGTGGCCGACCGAGCCGTCTGCAGGGTGAAGTGCTCGGTGGTGAGGGCCTGCAGCAGCCGCTGGTCGCCGTTGACGGCGAACGGTCGCTCGCCTGCCTCCGGCACGGCCGACTGCCCCCCGGCCTGGACGTTCGCCATGGCTCCTCCCTCATGAGCGCGGCCTACTCCACCGGTCCTCGGTGGTGCCTAACCGTACCCCTGGGGTACAAGGCCAAGTCCTGGCTTCGAGGCACCAGACTTGGGTCGCCAATCTGTTCCGGTGGCCGGCTGCGAGGACAATCTGGGACGGCCATGGTCACCAAGAGGCCGGCCCGTATGGGCCGGCCGCTCATGGAAAACGTAGGGAGAGACGGGCGCAGTGGATCGGGCTCAGCTGTCGGCTGCTGACCTGGCTCGGCTGGCCGAGGTCGAGCCGGCCTTCATCCAGCGCGCTGTCCAGGCGGGAGCACTCCAGCGGGAGACGGCTGGCGGGTTCGGGGTCCAGGATGCGGCCCGGCTGCAGTTCCTCAAGGCCTGGGACACGGCCGGACTGACGGTGGAGACGATCGGCGACCTCATCGCCCAGGGGGAGCTGCCGTTCTCGTTCATGGACGTCCCCGTCATGGCCGCCCAGCCGCGGTTGCCCAGCACCTACCAGGACTTGTGCACCCGCCAGGGCATCGAGCTGTCGATGGTGCAGCAGCTGCATGACGCCCTCGGCTTCACCCCACCAGCCGCCTCCGACCACGTCCGCGAAGACGACCTGGTCGTCATCGAGCTGCTCCAGCAGCTGCTGGCGGTCGGCGCCGAGGAGGCGGCGGCCCTGCGACTGCTGCGCACCTATGCCGATGCCCTGCGACGGCTCACCCAAGCCGAGGCCGACCTGTATGAGTTCCAGGTCGAGGAGCCCTTGCGCCAGGCCGGGGCGACCGAGCAGGACCTGCTAAACACCAGCGGCATGACCGGGGCCCAGCTGCCCCCGCTGTTCCAACAGACCCTGCTGGCGGTCTACCGGCAGCACCGCCAGCACGTCTGGCTCGACCACTCCATCGGCCACCTAGAGCGCATCCTCGAAGCCAAAGGCCTGCACCAGCGCCTGGCCGCCCCGCCCTGTGTCTGTTTCGTGGACCTGACCGGCTTTACCAGGTTGACCGAGAAACAGGGCGATGCGGCCGCGGCCGAGCTCGCCGGGCGGCTGGCGGCGCTGGTGGAGGGCATCTGCCGTCGCTATGCCGGCCGGCCGGTCCGCTGGCTGGGCGACGGCGGCATGTTCGTGTTCCGCGAGGCCGACGCTGCGGTGGCCGCGGCCACCGAGATGGTGGCCCAGGCCCAGGACAGTGGCCTGCCCCCCACCCACATCGGGATTCACTGTGGGCCGGTGGTGTTCCAGGACGGCGACATCTACGGATCCACGGTCAACATTGCCGCCCGCCTGTCCGCCCGGGCCGCCCCGGGGGAGGTGCTGGTCAGCAAGCCCGTCGCCGACCGCATCGCCCAGCCAGGGCGTCTGGAGCCGGTCGGGGTGGTCGAACTCAAGGGCGTCGCCCAACCCCTCCAGGTGTGGCGGTGCCTAGCTGACCCAGCGCTCGGCGGATGACTGTGTGCGTCGCGTGCTCATTGTCTTGGCAGCGGATGCCAGTGGGCCGCTGCTGTGGTTCCTGGTCACCAGCGTATTCATGCCGCGCCCGTGTTACCTGCCACGGTCCGGACGCCACCGCACACTGCCGCTGGTCCAGGGGGTAGGCTGCTTGCAGCGTCAGCTCCCTTCGGCGGTGCGCAATGCCAGGCCGCCGCCGCATCCCATAACGATCCGCTGGTAGCGATCGTTGGCGGAAGCGACCTGGACGAGATCCACGGCTCCCTTCTCCCGTCCCCGATGCGCCAGGCAGCCACGAGCCCGCTCGGACCGGTTGACGTGTGCCGGCGTCGTCAGTCGGTGAGCGCGCGCACGACCGCGCCCAGCAGGGGGCGACGGTCCACCCTCCCAGTGTTCACGGTCCCGGTGATGACCGCGTTCAGCTCAGGCGACCAGAACGCGAAGGCGCCCCAGACCCCGTGGTGGCCGATCACCTGCGCCGCCGGGAACCGGTAGCGACCCAGTCCAAGACCGTAGTCGTCATAAAAGCCCTCCGGACCGGGATGCCATCGAGTCATCTCCCTCCAGGCGTCGGCGCTCACCAGCCGGCCCCGGGCCAGCGCGCGCAGGAACCCGGCCAGGTCGGCGGCGGTGCTGACCAGCCCACCACCGGCCCAGTCGACCGTCGGATCCATGCCGGTGATGTCGTGGCCCTCGAAGTCGTGGGGGGCGATGTGGCGGCGGCGGGGTGGCTCGTCGCTGCTCTCCAGCCACGTGGCCGTCATGCCGGCCGGGTCCAGCACCAGCGCCCGGTAGGCCTCCTGCAGCGGCCCGCCCGTCAGCGCCTCGATGACGAGTCCGGCGAGCAGAAAGCCGGTGTCGGTGTAGGCGCGGGCCGTGCCTGGGGGCGAGGACGGGGGCTCGCCGGCCACCGCCAGGTCGACCAGATCAGCGGGGGTGAACCGGCGCCGCCCACCGCCGTGTTGCACCGCCTCCAGGATCGGCGGCTGGGAGAAGAAGTTCGGGAGTCCGCTGGTGTGGTCCAGCAGCTGCCGCAGGGTGATGGCGGCACCGTAGGCGCGCCCCGTGCGGTCACGGAACCGGTCGACCACGTCGCCGGGGAGGCACCGACCGGTCGGATCCTCCAGCCGGCAGCGGCCCTGATCGGCCAGCGCCAGCAGGGCGGTGGCGGTCATCATCTTGGTGACGCTGGCGATCCGGAAGGCCACCTCGGCGTCCAACCCGCCATGGTCGTCGTGGTGGGTGCTTGCAGCCCTGGTCCAGCCCTCGGGTCGGCGGGGCGTCTCGACCCGCAGCAGGCAGCGGTGGACCCCTGGCAGCAGCCGGCCGGCGGCGGTCTCGGCAACCACCTGATCCAGCGCAGCCGTCCAGCCCATCCCGTCAGCAGCCGAGTTGCTCATCGGGTCCTTCGACGGGTTGGTCCTCGCGACGGCGGGGAGAGGTCATGCCCAAGGTGGGCAGCATAACTCCTCACGGGGAGATGGCGGCCTCTGGGCCGCGTCATCGGGCAAAGGCCGTGCCCGGCGTCCGGATCGCACGATACAACCCACGCCAAGTGCCGGTCAGGCGACCTGCTGCGGGATGACCGCTGCCATCGCCATCGCGGTCAGTGTGGTCGGGAGACGCCAGGGTCTTGGGTGAGCTCGTAGAGGTTGCCGTCTGGGGCGCGGAAGTGCACCCAGGCGTTGCCGCTGTCGTCGACCGCTGGCTCAAGGAGGATCTCAACGCCGGCGGCCCGCAGTTCGTCAGCCGCAGCGTGGACGTCGTCGACCAGGAACCCGGCGACCGGGCCGGTGGTGAAGTGGCGGTTGATCGGACTGTCAGGTCCAAAGACCTCCACCTTGCTGCCGTCCGGCAGCTTCAGCATCCAGAACCCCGGACGCTCCAGCTCCAGGCGAAGGCCCAGGACATCACGGAAGAAGGCCACCGTCGGCTCGGCGTTCTCGGTTCGGGTGCCGACCCAGGCCAGCTTGCTGATCCGCATGGGTTGGCTCCGGTGGTGTTGGTGACGGTGGTGTTGGTGACGTTGGCACCAAGTGGTCAGCTCAGCTTGGCCAGGAGCTCGGGCCGGTCGGCCAGCTGCCGCTGCACCATGGGGCCGAGCATCGGCTCGTAGATGTCCCGGTCCACCTGGTCCCAGTCGATGCCCCCAAACGGTGGGTGGGGGTCGTACTCGATCGCCACCTGCACCATCCGGGCGGTCGGCTCGTCGGTGAGGCGGGCGACCAGCGCCAAGGCCATGTCGATGCCGGCCGACACCCCGGCCGAGGTGATGAACTTGCCGTCCTCCACCCACCGCTTGGGCAGGTAGGTGGCGCCCAGGCGCTCCAGCAGCCGGTGATAGGCCCAGTGGGTGGTGGCCCGGCGGCCCTTCAGCAGCCCGGCCGCGGCCAGGACCAGCGCCCCGGTGCACACCGACCCGACCACCGGCGCCGTGTCGGCGGCCCGGCGCAGATAGTCGCGGATGACCTGGTTGCCCATGGCCTTGATGGTGGGCGCGCCGCCGCCGGGGACGAGCACCACCGTCGGGTCGGGCACCTGATCGAAGGTCTGGTCGGCGATCACCTTGAGCGGGCCGTCGGTCGCCATGGGCTCGAGCCGCTCGGCCACCACCACCGGCCGGTATTGGTCGTTGAACTGGCGCAGGCTGGCGAAGACCTGCAGCGGCCCGACCAGATCCAGCAGCGTGAGCCCTGGGTAGAGCACGAACGCGACCGTCTTCTGCTCCTGGGTTGCCATCATCTCCCCCTTCCGGTCCGGGGTCGGATGTAGCGCGGCGTCGGTGATGGGTGGGAGCTCTGGTCAGGTCGACCGCTGTCGGATGACACCGGCCATGGCCGACAGGGCGGCTTAGGCCACGCCTCGTGTGAGGACTTCGGTTGCGCGCTGTTTGGTCTCTGGTTCGGCCTTCTCCACCGATCCCGAGTCATAGGGTGGCTGGGGGTCGTACTCAATGACCAGCTGCAGCGCCCGGGCCTCGTCCTCGCCCGCCTCGCGGGCCGCCAGGGTCAAGGCCATGTCGATCCCGGCTGAGACGCCGCCAGCGGTGATGACCTTGCCCTCGATGACCACGCGCTCGGCGACCGGCTCCGCGTCGAAGTTGCGCAGCTGCTCGCGAACGGCCCAGTGGCTGGTCGCGCGCTTGCCTTGCAGGATGCCGGCCGCGCCGAGCAGCATCGATCCCGTGCACACCGAGGTTGTCCACTTCGAGGTCTGGTGGGCGCGGCGTACCCACTCGACCGCCGCCGGGTCCTCCAAGAACGGCACCTTGCCCGAGCCGGGGATGACGATGATGTCCGGCGTTGGGACGTCCTCGAGCGAGGCGTCGGCGATCAGAACCAGGCCGACGTCGGTCTTCTTGGGCCCGGGTGTCGAGGCGACAAACTTGATCTTCGCGTCGGGCAGTCGAGCGAGCACCTCGTAGGGGCCGACCGCATCCAGGGCGGTCATGCCGTCGTAGAGGAACAGCGCGATCTCAGCCAAGGCAGACCTCCTTTAGGAGTCGGCGACGCAGCGGTCCAACGGTGTCCAGCAACATGATGTCGGCATACAGCGCGAACACGATCGCCTTCGGTTCCTGGGTTGCCCTCATTTCCCTTGCATCCGGGGACCGGGGCTGCTGGTGGTGGCGACAGTGTTGGGCGAGGAGCCCTGCTAGCTCGATGGCTCCTGGGTGGCGGGGACCGAGGCCGACGCGGCGGCTCGGTGGTGGGCCTGGATGCGGTCGGCGAGGAAGGCGGCGTCCTCGTGCACGAAGCCCAACAGGGCCGAGCCGCGGGTGTGCTGCCACGACAGCCCCAGCAAGTACAGGCCCGGCACCTGGGTGACGCCGCGACGGTGAATAACCTGGCCCTCCCGTACCACCCCCGGGATGTGGATCCAGCCGTAGTCGGGGCGGTAGCCGGTCGCCCACACCACCACCCCGACGTCCTCCAGCAGGCGGTGGTCGGCGAAGCGGACCGTGCGGCCCTCGGCGTCGACCAGCCGGGGCCGGAACCGCACCCCCGCCCGCTCCAGCCGGCGGCGGTTGGTCCCGATGACAAAGTCCCGGCGGCTCATCCGCTGGCCGAGCCGGGAGGTGACCGTGACCCGCAGCAGGCCCAATCGGGTCAGCCACCAGAACAGGTCCCGGCCGGCCCGCCGCTGGGGCAGCATCGGGTACCTGGTGGCGATCGACAGGTCAACGGTGCGGGTGGCGGCCAGCTCCTCGGCGATCTGGAACCCCGAATTGCCCCCGCCGACCACCAGCACCGGCCCGTCGGGCAGGGCCTGGGGGTTGCGGTAGTCGGCGCTGTGCAGCTGGGTCACCGACGGGTCCAGGCCTCGAGCCTGGGGTGGGACGAAGGGGACCTGGAACGGGCCGGTGGCCGCCACCACCTGCCGGGCCCGGTAGGTCTGGTCGGCGGTGTGGACCTCGAAGCCCTCGTCGGTCTTGCTCAGCTGGGTGACCCGGGCATGCAGCTGGACCGGCAGGTCAAAGGCGGTGGCGTAGGCCTGCAGGTAGTCGGCCACCGGGTCCTTGGTCGGGTAGGTGTCGGCCGGGGCCGGGAACGCCATGCCCGGCAGGGCGTCGTACTGGGCCGGGGTGAACAGCTTGAGTGAGTCCCACCGCGAGCGCCACACGTGGCCGAGCTCGGGGCCGGCCTCCAAGACCACGAACCGCAGGCCCTGGCGCTGAAGGTGCCAGGCCATGGCCAGCCCGGCCTGGCTGCCCCCGACCACCACCACGTCCAGCACCTGATCGCTGGCCGGGTCCTTTTGCGCCTCGCCGTCGGGGGCGGTCATCGGGTCGCCTCCCGCTCGCGGGCGACGTTGAAGCTGAACATCATGCCGGACTGCATGTGCTCGGCGATGTGGCAGTGGCCATCCACAACCCCGGGTTGGACACGTCGAACAGGATGTCGACGACCTGGCCGGTGCGGACCAG
>Ga0307415_100001968_pt1 | contig 10104 bp, 8 predicted proteins | sample DK1Cmetagenome_FD_204524 | JGI IMG/M metagenome (GOLD analysis project Ga0307415, IMG submission 204524) | Maize rhizosphere microbial communities from greenhouse at UC Davis, California, United States - DK15-C-2 | ecosystem: Host-associated > Plants > Roots > Rhizosphere > Soil | place: USA...
GCCGAGCAGGTGAAGCGCCGTGGGCGGGACGGCAGAATCTATGACAACTGCCAGCCCCGCCAACGAATCGCGCCGCGGGTCGCGCATCACCCATCCCCGCCCACGGGGGCAGACAGCCTTCAGAACCGCTCCGAAGTCCCGTAATCAGGGACTCGGAGCGTACCGGCCCTGTGAACCCGCGTTGACTGGGGGTGCTGTCGTGTCTTGCATTTGGATGGTACGAGGGGAGGGCAATGAGACGAAGGAAAGGTGAGCGGCTGCGGGTCAGGTTGGTCAGGAAGTGCCGATGGAGGTGGGAGAGGGATGCTGAGGTAGCATTAGAGGTATATGTGCAGGTAGATGGCGGTGAAGGAACGTAGGCGTGTCACGGAGTCGGCAGTGGTCAGCGCAATGTCAGTAGGGTTCTGGGCGCGTCGGAAGAGCACTTAACTGAAGGTCGTTAGAGCACTTAACTTCGGCCCCTACGGTCGCGTGCGACCTGCGAAAACAACTGTCCGCACAGCGGTTCCCTGTACTTTGCTGATAAGTGACTCATGGCCTGCGGCCACCCTGACGGATGAAGATGGGCAGCGCGGGACGGCCCCTGGGCCGTTGACTGCTCCGCGGAGAGGGCGAGGTCCGCGTCGACCTTGGTAAGTACCAGGTAGTTTGCCACCGCGGCCGGGGATCTTCACCTGAGGATGAGGGCGGAGGTTCAAGTCCTCCCAGGCCCACCACCAGCGACAACCAGCGGGAACCCTCGTCACGGTCACAGCCGGAGTCAGGAAGGCGGCCGTGAACCAGGTGACACCTCATAACTGGGTTAACCACCTGAGGTGTCATGGCCCGCCCATACTGGTCTCGCTGGTCACCGACCTTCACCGCACCGCGGCGATGACGTCATGGCCTTGACCGATGAGGACGCCGCTCCGTCGTTGCTCGTGAAGCCAGCCTTGGTGCTGGTCTGTGTCGGCGGCCTCCCGAGCGGTGGCGTGCGGCGTAGGGTTGGTCCATGACGCTGGAGCCGCTCTCGGGTGACCTACGTGCCTTTGCTGAGGACCCGGGCGCCTTCGTCGCGATCGGCCCGGACGAGGAGCGGATCCTCACCAACCGGTACAGCGTGACCTTCACGCCTGGTGAGCACTTCTGGTCGGTCTCGGTCCAGCGGCTCCGGTTCGGCGTCGACGATGTCGCGGGTGGAGTGGCCGAGATCCGCGGTCTGGTGGCCGATCGTGGGCGCAACGCCGCCGCCTGGACGGTCGGTCCCTCGGCCACCCCGGATGGCCTCCTGGAGCTGCTGCTGGCCATGGGAATGAGGTCCGAATCCGATGCGGGATCGCTGATGCTGGTCCTGTCCGAGCCACCGCAGGTCCAGGCGTCCCCATTCGAGGTGCGACTGGTGACCTCCTATGCGGACCACCTGGCCGCGATCGAGGTCGCCAACCAGGGCTTCGCCTTCCCTGGTGAGGATGCGCTGGATGAGCGGCGACGTGCCCGTGCCAGCTTCCAGTCCGAGCGGGCCGGAGGGCACAGCGTCCGGCTGCTGGCGGTTGACGGCGACCGGCCGGTGGCGGCGGGACGGGCGTGGTTCTCGCCGGTGGGCCTGTATCTGGGTGGCGGAGCGACGATCCGGTCGGAGCGTCGGCGGGGTGCCATGGGTGCCCTGGTCGCCAGGGCCTGGGAGGTGGCCGTCGACCGTGGGACGCCGACGCTGGTCACCTTGGGTGGGGCGATGGCCGGCGCGGGCCTGCAGCGCATCGGCTTTCGTGCGGTCGGCCGGGTGTGGCACCTGGTCGATCGGATCGACGGGTGAGCTGCTGCCCTGGACCAGCTCCAGCGGTCGGCGTCACGAGCGGCACAAGGGCCTGATCTCCCGGCAGGGCGCAAGGTCAACGCTGCACCCAGCGCACGCCGAGGGCTTGCCCAGCCCTTGACATCGGCGTGGTAAGGCCGAGGGAGAATCCCGACAAGGGGTTGTCGTCGACACCGTGGATGCTCGCTTGGTCAGAAGCACCAACGAGCATGGGAGGCGACCAGATGGGCGCTCCAGTGGTCTGGTTGGAGGTCGCGGGCCGCGATCTCGACGCGCTCCGCCAGTTCTACGGCAGCCTGTTCGGCTGGCGGATCGAGCTGGACCCGGCCGCGCCGATGTCCTATGGCCTGGTCCAGACCGGCGCCGAGGGCGGCATCCCCGGCCGGCAAGGACGCCCACGCGGTGGCGGCGGTCGCCCGCGACCTCGGCGTCGGCTGGGCGACCATCATGCGGGCGGTGGGTGACCACGGCACCCCGCTGGTAGACAACCCGACGCGCCTGGACGGTGTGGCCGCGCTGGGGCTGGACGAGACCAGCTTCCTCAAGGCCACCCGCAAAGCACCGACCCGGTATGTGACCGGCCTGGTGGATCTGGAGGGTGGCCGGCTGCTGGAGGTGGTGGCCGACCGCACCAGAGCCGCCGTCGACGGCTGGCTTGGCGCCCGGACCCGGGATTGGCTGGCCCAGGTCGGCACGGTCGCGCTAGACCCCTGGCGCGGGTACGCCAGTGCCCTGGTCGCCCCGCTCGGTCACGCCAGGGTGGTGGTGGACCACTTCCACGCCATCCGGCTCGCTAACACGGTGGTCGACCAGGCACGTCGGCGGACCCAGCAGGCGACCCTGGGGCATCGGGGCCGCAAACACGACCCGCTGTATCGCATCCGCAAGCTGCTGCTCACCGCGGCCGAGCAGCTCACCCAGCGGGGACGAGTGCGGCTACGGGCCGGGTTGGCGGCCGGAGATCCTAGTGGTGAGGTGGCCGCGGCCTGGCGGGGCAAGGAGCTGCTGCAAGCGGTCTACGCCACGGCTGGCACGGCGGCAGCCCGCACCGCCCTGGATCGCTTCTACCGCTGGGCAGACGGCGTCCAGGTCCCCGAGCTGTCCCGCCTGGCGCGCACCGTGCGGGCCTGGGAGGCCGAGATCCTGGCCTTCCACGCCACCGGCGGCTGCTCCAACGGGCCGACCGAGGCCATCAACCTGCTGGTCAAGAAGGTCAAGCGGGTCGGGCATGGCTTCCGTAACTTCGCCAACTACCGGCTGCGGCTGCTGTTGCACTGCGGCGTCAGTGGCAGACTCACCGGACCGCACGACTGCGAAGCCGCTCCCCACGCTTGGTGCCGTAGAGCCCCATAACTGTTGACGATTCAAGTGTTGATGATTCCTCAAGGCCCGGCCACATACCTCCGGGGTCGTCCGAGCTGACAGGCGACCCCGGAGGTGACTCAGCGGTCGAACCGGTCAGACCACCGGCGGGCCGTGGTTACGGTGGTTGAGCCGCGTCCAGGTCAAGCCTGCGGCCTTGGCGACGATCAGGCCAAGCGAGGCGAGAACGATGAGGGTCGCTGGTCCGTTGTCGTACTTGTGGGACGACTGGTTCGTCGCCGGCCGCTCGGTGAGCACCGAGGCGATGTGGGAGGTTGAGCAGGCGATGGGCTGGCTGGCTGCGCTCGTCCTCCCGCGTTGGCACCCGAGCCGAGGCGGCGGTTGACAGACAGCCAATGAGCAGGGTGGCGAGGGCGACGGCGGCCACGGTCTTCCATGCTGGGCTCCGCATTGCGGGCCTCCTACGTACGGTGCTGCGGGCTCGCAGCGACTGCCCTCAGGCTCGTGCGAGCGGCGGCCCGCCACATCGGGAGGGGTCTCTATGTCTGGCGTGGGCCGGGTCTCTATTTCTCGGCTGAGGGTGCCCTGTCCAGCCCGATGCGGTGGGCTGTGGTGGCCGCCTCGACCCGGCCGGCCACGCCGAGCTTGGCCAGGATGTGGGAGACGTGCAGCCCAGCTGTCTTGACGCTGATGAACAGCGTGTCGGCGATCTGCCGGTTGGTCAGCCCGGCGGCGACCAGCCGTAGCACCTGCTGCTCTCGCCGGGTCAGGCCGAGCGCGGCGGCGGCCGACGGCTCCGGCGGCGGTGTGCTCGGTGCTGGGGTGGCGAGGCTGAGGCGGCTGCGCTGCGCGAGCTGTTCGATCTCAGCCTGGAGGGGTCGGGCGCCGAGCGTGAGCGCATGACCGTGGGCCTGGCGCAGCGCCTGGGTGGCTGCCGTCCGGTTCGGCTTGCCGGCCAGCAGGGCCTCGGCGTGGCGCAGGCCCGCGTAGGCGGCGGGCCAGGGCTGCTTGAGATCGCGCCACCGCGCCACCACCTCGGCCACAGCGCGGGGTCTGGCTGTCCGGTGACCCGGCTGTGCTCAGCCTGACAAAGTGCGATGTCGGCGGCCTCGCTGGCCCACAGGCGGGCGCCGGGCCGGTCGGTGAAGTCGTCCGTGGCCTGCCGCAGGTGGTGCAGCAGGTGCTCCCCGGCCCGCTGGACGTCCTCGACCACCGCGTGGTCGCGTCGGGCCCGGGCCCGTTCGGCCAGCTCGGCTTGGGCCCGAAGACCTAGGGCGTACACGGCTGTGACCCCGCGTCCGACGATGGTGGTCACCCCTGCGACCGTCTGCTCGACCACGGCCCGTGCGTCATCCAGGCGCCCCTGGGCCAGGGCGAGTTCGGCGAGGGCCTCCGCGAACGGCTCACTGAACTGCGGTTCGGGGCGGGGTGGCAGCTTCCGGGCCTTCTTGATGTCAGCGGCCGCCTCGGCGAAGTTCCCGCGGGCGACCTGGATCCGGGCCAGCAGCAGACGGGGCGCGGTGGTGCTCACGCTGGTGCGATGCTCCCGCTCAAGCACGGTCCGACATCGCTGGGTCGCCTCCTCCCAGCGGCCGAGGCGAAACAGCAGCCTGGCAGCGCCACCGTCGATGAAGCCCCCGAACACACCGGCCAGCCCGAGCCGCCCGGTCGCTTGCGAGCAGCCCTGCAGCTCGGCAAGGGCCTCCTCGGGCCGGCCAGCGGCGTCGAAGTTATCGGCCAGGTGCAGCCAGGCCAGCACGAAGCTCTCGATGTCGCCGACCTCCTCGGCGATTTGGCGGGCGGCGCGAAGCTGTGGGTTGGCGGCCTCGGGGTGGCCGAGCACGGTGAGGGCGGCCCCGAGCGCCCAGAGGGCCTGGCCCTCCTCGCGGCGCGCGCCAGCGCTGCGGGCGATGCGGAGGGCCTCTTCGGCCCCGGTCAGCGACTCGTCCATGCGCGAGGCGTAGCCGAGCGTCAGCGCCCGCCCGACCACGACACGTGCCCGCTCGGCCGAGGCGGGCTCGGCCGGCAGCAGCCGTACCGCCTCGTCGAACGCCGCTAGGGCCTGCTGATCGCCGGCCAGCCAGCGCGCATGGCCGAGCCGCTCATGGAGCAGGGCCGCCCGCACCGGGGTGGCGATCGGGTCGAGCAGGTGCAGCGCCTGCTCGGCCAGGGCCACCGCCCGGGGCTGGTCGTCGGCCCGGAACGCCGCCTCGACCGCTTGCTCCAGCAGCCACACCCGGTCGACGCCCAGGCGGGCCTCGGCGTCGGGCACCCGATCCCACAGCCCCAGGGCCCGCTCGAAGTCGTGCTGGGCCTCCGCGAAGGCATAGGCCTGGTTGGCGGCCCGGCCGGCGTTGATCAGGGCGGGCAGCGCCCGCTCGACGTCGTCGGCGGCAGACCAGTGCGCGGCGAGCTCGGCGGCTGCCACCGCCGGACTGCCGCTGGCGAGTCGCGGGTCGGCGGTGAGGGCTGCGGCCAGGGCGGCATGGGTTCGCCGTCGCTCGGCCGGCAGCAGGTCGTCGTACAAGACCTCCCCCACGAGCGCGTGGCGGAACCCGTAGGCGCCGCGGGCCGGGTCAGGGAGCAGGAGGTGCTGTGACGTGGCCGCACCTAACCCCTCGGCCAGCTGCTCTCCCTCCAGGTCGGCCGCGGCCGCCAGCAGCCGGTCGTCGATGCCCCGGCCGGCGACCGCCACGACATCAAGCAGCCGCCGGGCCGACCCAGACAGCGCCTCGACCCGGGTGAGCACGACCTCCTGCACGGTGGGCGGCAGGGCCCGGTCCCCTCGACGTGCCGCCGCGAGCAGCTCCTCGGCGAAGAAGGCGTTACCGGCAGACCGCACAAAGATCGCATCGGCCAACCCTTCGGGCAGACGTTCGCCCAGCACGGTAGTGAGCAGGCTGTCGAGCTCGGCGCGGTCGAACCGGTCCAGCTGGAGGTGCTCGACGCCCGCCCGGCGGTCGAGCTCGGCCAGCAGCGGACGCAGCGGATGGTGGCGGTGCAGGTCGTCGCTGCGGTAGGTCGCCACCAGCACCACCGCCGCCGTCCCGAGCCGATGCGCCAGCACCGCGAGCAGGTCACGGGTCGAGCGGTCGGCCCAGTGCAGGTCCTCCAGCACCAGGATCACGGGGTGCCGCCGGCTCAACCGGTCAAGCACCGTCAGCACGGCCTCAAACAGCCGCGCCTGGGCGTACTGCTCGCTGCCGGCCGCCGTGGAGGCCTCCTCGGCCGCACCGGGCAGCTGCAGCAGGCGCCCCAGCGCGTCCGTCGAGGGCCCCAGGAGCTCATCGAGCGTCGCGTCCTGCTGCCCGGCGACCAGTGCGGTCAACGCCTCGACCAGCGGGGCATACGGCAGCACTCCCTCGCCAAGCGGAATGCAGCCACCGACGAGCACCGTGGCGCCGCTCGCACGAGCCCGGTCACCAAACTCGGTGATCAGCCGCGTCTTGCCAACCCCGGCCTCACCACCGACCAGGACGACCGTTGCCCGACCCGCCCTCGCCCGCTCCATGGCCGCCCATAGCGCTGTCAGCTCCCTGGTGCGACCAACGAACGCGGCGTCGAAGAGCAGGTGCCCCATGCCCGATCATAGATTGCTAGAGAGCCCACGGAAACGCGGCAATGCCGTCGAATGTCGCTCAGCAGAAGCGTGGGAGAACTTGGATCCTGGCTTGCCGCGGTCGACCGGATTTGCACCAACGTGGTCCCCCCACTGTGATGACCTTCCAGTGGAGCGGGCGCTGTCGTGGTTGAGTTGCTTGAGGCGGCTGCAGGTGCGCTGGGATCGGGATGCGGGGCGGTGGTTCGCCTTTGTGTTGGTGGCCTGTGCGGTGGTGTGCTTCAACCGGCTCTAACCGGTTAGAAGGAGTGACACGACGTCCTAGCTGTCCGCGCGGCTTCGGCTGCGGGCGGATCCGGCCCGGAGAGGCGCGGAGGGGACCCATCTTCAATGGCCAATCGGTTGGGGCGGCTCGGCGGCGCTGTGGACGCCGACCCGACGAAAGCCGAGACGCTCGTAGACTCGGGCGACCGCGTCGTCGCCCGCGGACAGAAAGACCGTCTCGGCACCACGCCGGCCCGCGTCCTCGACCAGGAAGGCGGTGACCGCCGCGCCCAAGCCGCGACGGCGCCAGGGTGGCAGCGTGGCCACGCCAACCACCTCGGTGACCGGTCCCACAGGCTGGTGGCTGCCGACCGCCACCGGCTGGCCGTCGAGCAGCGCGAGCGCCATGACGGTGAGACCAGAAGCCAGCCGCGCCCGCTCGAACCCAAGCGCCTCGGGGTCCCGCTGAGCGGCGGCCCGGGTCAGCGCCTCGGCGCCCACTGGGCCGGTTGCCGTGCCCGGATGGGCGAAGCCGACGTGGGCCACCGCCGTGATAGCGGCCAGGTCGTCGTCAGGTTCGACCAGGCGCAGCTCCACGCCCTGCGAGTGGGGCACCGGGCGCAGCGCGCCTGGCTCCAGGGCGAGCAGGGGATGGTCGGTCACGGCCAGCCCTGCCGCTCTGGCGGCCGGGGACAGGCTCGGGGCCACCTCGGCGATCCACTCGAAGGTCTCCGAAATGCCCAGCTCCCGTTGGCGAGCACGGACCTGGTCGACGTCGCTGGGTGTCACCGTGGCGGTGCCGCGGGTTGGACGGGCGTAGAACGGCCAGCCCGGCCCGTCGTTGACGAACAACGTCAGCGGGCCATGAGCCTCGGCCCGGGCGGCCGTACGCGGGACCGCGTCGCAGTAAGCGTCGATGCGGTCGAGCAGCGGGTCGACGGTCATGGCGCCTGCCAGTGTGACAGGACCAGCAACTGGGTTTGCAGCTGGCGGCTGGACGCTCGAAAAGGGTCCGTCCGTGATCGGCCCTCGTTGATCAGCTCATCCACAAGCTGCCCGAGGCGACCGACTGCCTTCGGAGGGCCGCGGCATCACCGAGGTCTGCCTCGCGGCGAATGAAGACGTACTGAGGACCGCGCCGAGCGTGACGAGCATCTCGACAAGGGCTGGTCATACCACGGGATCCTGCCAGAACCACCCCAAGGGAGCGAAACGCCGCCTTAATAATAGTTTCCGCTGAAATGATCCTTTACTCGACTTTCGCACTTGGCGGTCTTTGGTGGCGAAGCAGGATGGGTGTACTGGACTGGCGTGGGGTGGCTCCACTGCTCCAGCCCGGCGTTGGATGAGGTGCCGGCCCGGCTGCTATGCGCGAACCAGGAAAGCGGAAGTTGTCCCGCCCGACCGAACGTTCCACCGTCTCCAGGATGCGCAGCTCCACATCACTGGCCGTGGTCGACACCAACGCCAAGCGGGACTCACTGCGGTGAGTCGTGCGGCTCGCCGACCGGTAGTGGCGGTCAGCGCCGATCTGCTGAGTGGCCTTGGCGTCGATCAAACGCTTGAAGCACCAGCGCCAATGCCTCGCGGACAAGATCCAGGCCACCGTCGGCGCGCACCGCCGCAAGCAGGTTGGTCATGGCAGACTCGTCAAGGGCTATCGTGGCGGGTGGCGTCCAGGACCCGGTGAAAAAGTAGGACGGGCGTAGGCTTCTAGCCCAGCTAGCAACTCAAGCTGAGGAGCCCACGCTCGTGCCCCAAGACTATCCCCGGCCGAGCGCATACGCACCCAGATCGACCAGTTGTTCGCCTCCGAGCAGGATCTCGGCCAGGTCCTGGAGGAGGTCGCCCGCCTCAGCGTGCGGCTGGTCATCCAGGCCGCCCTGGAGGCCGAGGTTACCGAGTTCCTGGGCCGCGACCGCGACCGTGCCGGGTATCGCAACGGCCACGGCGATTTGACCGTCAAGACCACTGCCGGGCCGGTGGTGCTGGCGCGACCCAAGCTGCGCGGCACCACCCAGCCGTTCGCCTCGCGGCTGCTCGCAAGGGCGTGTCGCGCACCGACGCGCTGGAGGCGCTGGCGCTGTCGTGTGTTGGATTTGGATGGTACGAGGGGAGGGCAATGAGACGAAGGAAAGGTGAGCGGCTGCGGGTCAGGTTGGTGAGGAGGTGCTGATGGAGGCCCGGTAGAGGATGCTGAGGTAGCATGGTAGAGGTGTATGCGCAGGTAGATACCGGTGGAGAGGCTTGGCGTACTGCTGGAGGGCGACAGTGACCAGCTCAATGTCAGCCCGGTTCCGGGTGCGTTGGAAGAGCACTTAACTGGAGGCTGTTAGAGCACTTAACTTTGGCCCCTACGGTCGAGCACGACCTGGGAAAACGGGCTGCCGCACAGCGGTTCCCTGCATTTTGCTGATAAGGATGAGGCCGGAGGTTCAAGTCCTCCCAGGCCCACTACCAGCGGAAACGCTACCAGCAATGGCGTTCGGGCTCGGTTGGGCACCGTACACCCGATGACACCTCATAACTGCATAACTTCATGAGGTGTCATGGGGGGCCAACTCGCGGTCGGACCGTGATGCCTGGCTTGGGGTGGGGTGCGTGTGGGGCAGGCGGCTAATACTCCAACCGGAGTCGTGATCTTCATGGGCCGTTGGCTTGCCGGCGATAGCGGCAGGTGCGGGCCTGCTGTCGGCGCCGCACAGCGACCCGTCGCCGCTATGGGTTGGTTCCCGATGCAGGGAGCATGGCGGGGAGGTCGAAGCCGGGGAAGGCGGCTGGGGTGAGGAAGGCAGTGATCTCCTGGATCTGCGGGCCGCGCAGGGTGAGCACGTCGATGGCGCGCGGCATAAAGGTCTGTGTCTTGTCGTCCCAGGCATAGAGGCCGAAGGCGAGTTGCCCGTTCGCGCGAGTAGGGATGAGGCGCCAGCGCGTCGCCCCGGCCAGCGGCCCGCCGCGAAGGAACGTGGCGACCTGGTCGCGGCCGCGGTACCAGGTTGGCAGGGGCGGCATGGCCAGCTTGGCGTCTTGGGCGAGCATGGCGACGACCGCGTCGACGTCGTTGCGCTCCCAGGCGGTGACATAGCGCTGCACGAGCTGTCGCAGGGCGTCGTCGCTCAGTGAGCGCAGCGTCGCCTGCTGGCTTTGTTCCGGCAGTCGTTGGTCG
>Ga0307415_100001969_pt1 | contig 10102 bp, 8 predicted proteins | sample DK1Cmetagenome_FD_204524 | JGI IMG/M metagenome (GOLD analysis project Ga0307415, IMG submission 204524) | Maize rhizosphere microbial communities from greenhouse at UC Davis, California, United States - DK15-C-2 | ecosystem: Host-associated > Plants > Roots > Rhizosphere > Soil | place: USA...
CGGCGGGCCGCTGAGCGCTGTCGGCAATGACCGATCCGATACGAAACAAGGCCGCGCCGGTTGGGCCCAGCAACCCGCCGACCACCAGGCGCGACACCGGCGTCCAGGCGGCGAGGACGCTGGCTGTAAGGTTGACGTGGATGGCAAAGCGCCAGGCGCCCGGGAGCGTCGTCGGCTTTAGCGTCGGCCGGATCCCTTCGAGGAGGCCGCGGCGCCGGAGCTGCTGCCAGGCAAGGAACCAAAGCAGCAGGTCGCCGCCGAGATCGGTGACGTACCAGATCGCGACATAGACCGGGAATGGAGCGTCCCAGACGAACGCGAAAGTCACCAGGATGGCGCGGGCGATCGGAGAGGCCGTGCCTTGCCAGCTGATCAGGTCGAACCGGTCGAGCGAGCGCAGGACGCCGGTCGGCGTTGCCGCGCTCATCGTCGGTAGCAACGTGCAGTAGAGCATCGCCAGCCAGAGGTTCTGATTGGTGATCCCGAACCAGCCGGCGACGAAGGGAAGCACGATCACGGCGAGAATCATTCCGCCGATCCCGCTGACCACATCGAGCGCGAACGCGAAGCCGGTGGAAGTCTTGAACTCTTCCGTATGACCTTCGCTTAGCGATTGACCGCCGTAGCGGACGATCAGCTGCCATGATTCAAACTTGCTGAGACCGCTCGCTGCCTTGGCGTAGCTGTGGATCAGGATCAGAGTGCCGAACAGCAGCACGCCGAGCCCGCGCGCGGCCATGGCGAGCGTCGCAATGCCCGCTACGGCGGCAACCGCCTTGGACATGCCAAGGTAGCTGCTGTTCTTCAGCACGGACCGGAAATGCTGGTCCTTGAACCACTTCCTCATCGAACGGCTTTAGGAGATGCGGGCCGTCATTGCGAGAAGCGGCTAGGCGGGTTCCGGCACCCTTTGCTGGATTACCTTGTCGGCCAGCGGGCCATTAAGTTCGGCGAGATGATCGAACTCGGCTTCGTAGGTCGCGAGGCCCTGGCTCTGGGAGCGCAACTCAGCCTCAAGACCGCTGAGCTCGGCTTCCGGAAGCATGGCTTCGACCCGGTCCCAGCCGGTCCAGCCGTCACGCGGCGCAAGGCCGAGCATCTGCCCGCGCCGACCGGCAATCGCGGACGTGATCCGGCTTGTCGCGCTCGATGGGGAGACGACCGTGATCTTGTGCATCGGCTCCAGCAAATGCGGGTTTGCGGCGGTCAGCGCCTCGTGCATTGCCAGCCGCCCGGCCAGCCGGAACGCCAGTTCCGAGCTGTCGACGCTATGGTAGCTGCCGTCGACCAAGGTTACGGCGCAGTCCACGACCTGGAAGCCGAGCGGGCCCTTGTGCATCGCCTCGCGCACGCCCTCCTCGACCGCGGGGATCCACTGCTTCGGCACGGAACCGCCGTGGATCTTCTCCTCGAAGACGAAGCCCTCGCCGCGTGACAGCGGCCGGATCTCGATGATCACGTCGCCGAACTGGCCATGCCCGCCGGACTGCTTTTTGTGACGGCCATGCTGGCGGACGGGTTTGCGAATGGATTCGCGATATCCGACGGCAGGGGGGTGCGACTTCACCTCGACGCCGTAGCGGCGCTTCAGGCGCGCCAGCACGGTGTTGAGATGCTCGTCATTGACTCCGCGCAGACGGATTTCGTGATTGGCCTCGTCATGCTCGACGATCAGGCCCGCATCCTCGTCGGTGAGGCGTTGGAGCGCCCCTGACAGCTTGACGTCATCCTTGCGGTCGGCCGGCTCAATCGCGAAGGCACAGTTGCGGGCGGGATATTCGACCTCGACCGCCGGCGGTAGCTTGCCGGTCCCGAGCCACTGGCCCGCTTTTACCGCGTCCACCTTTGCGATCGCGATGAGGTCGCCACTTGCCGCGTCCGAAAGCTTCTGTGTCTTCTCGCCTTGCACCTTGAACATGGAGCCGGCGCGGACATGGCTGCCATCGTCGGTCTTGAGATCGGATCCTTCGGCGATCTTTCCGCCCAAAACGCGGCCCAAGGCGAGCCGCCCGACCGAGCCGTGCAAAGCCTTGAACGTGTACATTGCGGCGTCGGTCACCCCCAGCCGGTCGGCGGTTGCCTGCGGGCCGGGAACTTCATGGCGAAGAGCCTTCAGCAGCCGGCGGACGCCCCATGAGCTGCTGGCCGAGCCGAACAGGACCGACACGCCAAGGCTTTCGCCCGTCTCCCGCGCAAGGTCCTGGAACACCTTCTCGGGCGGTGGCGCCTGATCCATCAGCAACTGCTCGAGTAGTTCGTCGTCATGATCCGCGAGCTGTTCGAGCATATGGGTGCGCGCCTCGATCTCGCGGTCCTGAAGCTCGGATGGAATCTCAATCCGCTCGGATTCCTGGCCGGCGCGATATTTGAAGGCGCGCTCGAGCGCCAGGTCGACGAAGCCACTGACCTTCTCGCCATCCCAGATCGGAATCTGCCGCGCGATCAGGGGCGACACACTCATTGGCTGCAGCGCAGAGAGCAGGTCGCGCACCCGGCCATGGGCCTGATCGATCCGGTTGACGAAGATAAGATGCGGGATGCCGAGCTCGTCGAGCGCTCTCAGCGCGGGCGCGGCGAGGGGCGCACGGGCGGGGTCGGGGTCGACCACCACGATCGCCACGTCCGCGATCGCCAGCGCGCGCGCGCCGTCGGCGGCGAAGCCGACCGATCCGGGCACGTCGAGAATGGCGAACTCATCGCCGAGATATTTGAAATTGTAGAGGTTGAGCTCGGTAGATCCGCCGCGCTGGCGGGCTTCCGGGCTGGAGTCGCCGATGCTGGAGCCGCCCGCCGTCGACCCTAATCGGTCGGTGGTTCCGGCTGCGAACAGCATCGCTTCCGCGAGACTGGTCTTTCCTGCGCCGGCGGGTCCCACCAGCGCAATTACTCGGGTGCCTTTGGATGGTTGTCCGGCCATGCGACTCTCCCTTCGTGCCGTTACGGGCGCGCGAGTCGCTCTCTAGGATGGCGCTCGGGCGCCCTATGAAGCGTCCACCGTCCGCCTGTTTTCGGCAGTTGGCAAGAGGGCCGCGATATGGTCCGTACGGTTCGGCGCGGAACAGCCTCGCCACAGCCATAGTTGTCGAAGGACCGATGAACGATCCCAAGGGCCATCGCGCCACCTCTCCCTGGAAAATGCCGAAGGCGGCGTGGAAGGATATCCTGAAGCGCACCTACACCCGCATCTGGGACGACAATATCGGCATCGTCGCGGCGGGGGTGGCCTTCTATGGCTTCTTTGCCTTGCTTTCGCTGCTCGGCCTGATCGTCCTGATCTACGGCGTCTTCACCGACCGCAGCGCGGTCATCGAGCACGTCCATGTGCTGACAGCCGTCCTGCCGAGTGACGTCGCGATGATCATCGGCGATCAGCTTTTGACCTCGGTGCAGGCGTCCGAAGGCGTCAAGGGGCTCGGCATTCTCATCGCCTTCCTGATCGCGGTCTACGGCGGCACCAACGGCGCTGCCGCAATCCTGACCGCGCTCAACATCGCTTATGAGGAGAAAGAGAAGCGCAGCCTGGTGCGCTATTATTTGGTTGCGATCACGATGACCCTGTCGGCAGTCGTGCTGGCGCTCTGCGCGATTTCCGCGACGGCGGCGGTCGCATTCCTGCAGGACATCCTGCCCAAGGCGACGACCGGAGCGCTGATCGCCGGCAAGATCGTCGGCTACGTCGCGCTGGTGCTGGTCGCGGCAGCGGTGGCCGCAACGCTCTACCGCTTCGGCCCGGCGCGGGAGAAAGCGCAGTGGTCCTGGATCACGCCGGGCTCGCTGTTCGCGGCGCTGACCTGGATGGTGCTGACGAGCGTGTTCGGGACGTACGTCGCCCAGGCGAATTTCGACAAATCCTACGGCTCGCTTGGCGCGGTCGTGGCGCTGATGACCTGGCTATATCTATCCGCCTACGCCTTTTTGTTCGGTGCCGAGCTCAACAGCGAGATCGAGCACCAGACCGCGCACGACAGTACGACGGGCGAGGCGGAGCCGCTGGGTGAGAGGGGTGCTTGGGCCGCCGACAATGTCGCTTACGGTGCGGACGTCCAGGACCGACCCGAGGAAGCGCGAGAAGGGGCGCGTTTGACGGCCGCGTCGCCGACCGTCGCCGACGCGGCGGAGAGAAAAGCCTAAGCCGCGGGCAGCAATCGACGCTCGCCGGCGGAGCGGAGCAGCGCGGCCTGCAGCTTCTCGAACGCCCGAACCTCGATTTGGCGGATGCGCTCGCGGCTGACGCCATAGACCTGGCTCAACTCCTCCAGCGTCTTCGGATCGTCGGCCAGCCGCCGCTCCATCAGGATGTGCCGCTCGCGCTCGTTCAATGAATCCAGCGCATTGACCAGCAGGTCGTGCCGAACACGGCTTTCCTCGTCCTCGGCGATGATCTCGTCTTGCAGCGGGCCGTGATCGACCAGGAAGTCCTGCCATTGAGCCTCGCCGCCTTCGTCGCCCTTCAGCGGAGCGTTGAGAGATGTATCGCCGCCCATGCCCATCCGGCGGTTCATCGACACGACCTCTTCCTCGGTCACGCCGAGGTCTGTCGCGATCTTGGCGACCGCTTCGGGCTTTAAATCGCCTTCCTCGAACGCGTCGATCTGGTTCTTCATCCGCCTGAGGTTGAAGAAGAGCTTCTTCTGCGCCGCGGTGGTGCCCATCTTCACCAGGCTCCACGACCGCAGGATGAATTCCTGAATCGAGGCGCGAATCCACCACATGGCATAGGTCGCAAGGCGGAAACCGCGTTCCGGCTCGAACTTCTTCACGCCCTGCATCAGGCCGATATTGCCTTCGGAAATCAGCTCGCTGACCGGCAGGCCGTAGCCGCGATAGCCCATCGCGATCTTGGCCACGAGGCGCAGGTGCGAATTGACCAACTTGGCGGCCGCATCCGTATCGCCATGCTCCCGCCAGCGCTTGGCGAGCATATATTCTTCCTCAGGGCTGAGGATCGGAAATTTCTTGATCTCCGCGAGATAGCGGTTGAGCCCGGCCTCCCCACCGGACGAGGGGATTGAGACGATCCCTTTTTTCGTGGCCATCTTAGTTCGTCTTTCTCCCAAATGGCGGGCAGCCGACACAACGGGCGGCTGCCCTACCGTGTTAATCCTTATACACCAAGTGCGTTGAACAGTTCCTGCATGTCGGCCGGCATGGCGCTTGAAAACGACAGGCGGTGCTTGGTCACCGGATGGGTGAAGCTAAGCTCCGTCGCGTGAAGCGCCTGCCGCTGAAACTGCAGGTCTTTCAGAATCTTGCCGTGCGTCTTTCCCGAACGGCCGTAAACAGGATCGCCGAGCAAAGGATGGCCGATCGAGGCCATGTGCACGCGGACCTGGTGAGTCCGGCCGGTCTCGAGCCGGCATTCGACCAGCGCCGAATCCTTCAATGGCGAAACAAGGGTCCAATGCGTGACGGCCCGCTTGCCGCGGCCCTCCTCGGCGATGGCGATCTTCTTACGATTGGCCGACGATCGCGCAAGTGCCGCATCGACGATGCCTTGTTTCATCTTCGGCACGCCGTTTACGATCGCCAAATAGCGGCGGTCGATCGAATGCGCGGCGAACTGCTTCGCCAGCCCCTCGTGAGCAACGTCGGTCTTGGCGACCACCAGCAGCCCCGACGTGTCCTTGTCGATGCGATGGACGATCCCGGGCCGGGCGACGCCGCCAATCCCCGACAGCGATCCCCCGCAGTGGTGCAGCAAAGCGTTGACCAAGGTCCCGTCGCGATTGCCCGCCGCGGGATGGACGACCAAGCCCGCCGGCTTGTCGACGACCAGCAAATGCTCGTCCTCGAAAATCACGCGAAGCGGAATGTCCTGCGCTTCATTGTGAGCGGGCTTCGGCTCGGGAACCGCGACCTGCAGGCTCTCGTCGCCGCGCACCTTTGTCGCGGGGTCGCGAACAGGGGCGCCGCCGCTTTCCACCGCACCGCTGCGGATCAGCGCCTTCAGTCGTTCCCGGGAGAGGGTCGGCACCGCGACCGCCAAGGCGCGATCCAGCCGCCAGCCCTGATGGGCAGGCTCCAGGCGCACGTAGATGATCTGGTGGCCCCCCACATCATCGATATGGGTTGCGGGCGGGCCGTTTCAATCCTTCGAGACGCCACTTCGGCTTCGCTCAGCGAGGAGGACTGAGCCTGTCGAAGGCCCGTCTCGGAGGACAAAACTTGCGCCGTGTTAAACTCTGACGCACTAGGCGGGCATGAACGCGGTCGATCTTGCCAGCTTGCTTTGCTCCCGCCTTTGCCACGACCTCATGTCGCCAGTCGGAGCGCTGAACAACGGCATCGAACTGCTCGCGGACGAGCATGATCCGGAGATGCGCGAGAAGTGCCTGGAGCTGCTCGCCGACAGTGCGCGGGCCTCGGCCAACAAGCTCAAATTCTTTCGCCTCGCGTTCGGCGCAGCGGGTGGTTTCGGGGACGCCATCGACGCCAATGAGGCGAAGGGCGCGCTCGAAGGCGTGTTCGGCCCGGAGCGGCGGATCGAGCTCGGCTGGATGGTCGAAGGCGACAAGCTTCCAAAGGGTGCTGCCAAGCTTCTGCTCAACCTCGCATTGCTCGCCGGAGACGCCCTCGTACGCGGCGGCCGGCTCGATGTTGGTGCGGAAAACCGCGATGGCGAGATCGAACTGGTGATCCGCGGCGAAGGGCCGCGCATCCTGCTCGACCCCGCGCTTCGCGAAACCCTCGTGACCGGCGGATCCGGCGGCACCGTCGAGCCTCGCGCCGCCGGCGCCTGGCTGGCGCACACGCTGGCGAAGGAAGCCGGCGGAACGATCCGCCTGTCCGACCCGGACAGCGAAGTGCTCCTGATCGGAGCGACCGTTCCCATTCACAGCTAACGCGGCATTAACTCCTCCCCGGCATAAGCGAGGCCGAACGGGGGAAGCCAAGCGCCGATGGACGATCTGATCGCTGATTTCGTAGCCGAGTGCCACGAGATGCTCGAAGCGCTTGGTGGCGAGATTGTCGCGTGGGAGGCGCAGCCGGACGACCGCGCCCGGCTCGACAGCATTTTCCGCTTCGTCCACACCGTCAAAGGCAATTGCGGCTTCTTCGAATTCCCTCGGCTCGAGGCCTTGAGCCACGCCGCCGAGGATGCGCTTGCCGACGTTCGCGCCGGCCGCCGCCACCCCGACGGTACATTGGTTAGCGCCGTGCTCGCCGTCATCGACCGCATCGGCGAAATGATCGCGGCGATCGAAGCGGGTGAGGAGATGCCTGGCGGGGACGACAGCGCGCTAATCTCGGCGCTGGAACCTGGAGCGGAAAGTGCCTCCACGCCGGTGGCTACCGCCGCGGTCGAGGGCCAGGGCAAGACAGCCGCAGCCCCGCGCACAATCCGTCTTTCCGTCGAACTGCTCGACCGGGTGATGAGCACCGTCTCCGACATGGTGCTTGCCCGCAACGAGCTTGCCCGCCGCCTGCGCGAAAATCCGACCGAGGTTCAGGTCGGCGGCGCGTTCGAGCGGCTTTCGGCGATCATTGCCGAGATGCGCGACGCAATCACCCGCACCCGGATGCAGCGGATCGAGAATCTGTTCGTCGCCCTGCCGCGCATGGTCCGTGACCTGTCCGCCGAGCTCGGCAAGCAGGTGCTCGTCGATATCGAGGGCGGCGACGTCGAGCTTGATCGCGAGATGATCGAAATGATCCGCGATCCGCTGACCCACATCATCCGCAACGCGGTTGATCACGGGATCGAAACGCCCGCCGAGCGGCTGAAGGCCGGCAAGCGCGAGATCGGCATCCTCTCCGTCTCCGCGCGCCAGTCGGGCAATCAAATCCTGATCGGCATCCAGGACGACGGACGCGGCATCGACGGCAAGAAGCTTGTCGAAAAGGCCATCGCCAATGGCGTGATCGACAAGGCGGCCGCCGCTGAATTGTCACTCCGCGAGCAATTGGCGTTGGTCTTCGAAGCGGGCCTGTCCACCGCCAAGAAGGTTACCTCCATTTCCGGACGGGGCGTCGGGATGGATGTCGTCCGCTCCAACGTCGAACGGATCGGCGGCGTCGTCGAGGTCGACAGCAAGCCCGGCGAAGGCACGCGCATGACCCTGCGCGTTCCGCTGACGCTGACCATCATCCCCGCACTCACCGTGTCCATCGCGGGGCAGCATTTCGCGATCCCGCGCTCGGCCATCGAAGAGATCGTCCGCGTGAACGGGGAGTCGACCACGCTCGAACATATCGGCGGGGCAGGGGTCGCCACTATTCGCGGCCGCCGCGTTCCGGAAATCTCGCTCGCCGACCTGCTCTGCCTCGACAGCAAGGTCGAAGAGAATGATCGCACGCTGATCGTGCTCCGGCCTGCGGGCGGCGACGTTTACGCGCTCTCGGTCGATCGCATCCACGACCATGAGGAGCTGGTCGTCAAGCCGGCCGCCCCAGCCGTCATGGCGACCGGGATTTATGCCGGCACGACGCTGGCGGACGACGGCAGCCCGATCCTGCTGTTCGACCCCGCCGGGCTGGCCGAGGTCGGCGGCGTGAAGCTGGAGGCGCAGGAGCGCGCGTCGCGCATCGCCGACGCCGCTGTCGAAGTCGTCTCCAAGGACACGCCGGTCCTGCTGTTCCGAGGCCTCGACGGCGGCCGCCGCGCCCTTCGCCTGGCGATCATCGACCGCATCGAAGAAGTGCCGGTCAGCGCGATCACCCAGGCTGCCGGACAGCTTCGCGTGCAGCTTGGCGACGCGATCCTGCCGCTGGCCGGAGCAACGCACGAGCAATTGGGCGACGGCAAGGCGCGCCTGTTCCGCCTCAACGACGGCTCGCGCGAAATCGCCTACGCCTGCCGCGAGGTGATCGACTTTGCAGTGGTCGACAACGAGATCATCCCGGCCCATGGCGAGGGCGAGATCAGCGGCGTCTCGCTGATCAACGAAGAACCCGCCGAGCTGGTCGATCCGCACTGGCTGTTCGCGCACATGGTCGGCACCCGGACGAACGCCACTGACAAGCTTGTTTGCCGCCTGCCGGAAAACGACCCGTGGATGCAGAATATGCTGCGCCCGATCGTCGAAGCCGCCGGCTATCGCGTCGTCGGGGAAAGCGATGAGATCGACGCCGACCTCGTTATCGCCGCGCAGGGCGCTCGCCTGACCGAGGCTCAGGCGCGGCAGACCATCTGGCTTCGCGCCGACCCCGAAGCCGCGGGCAAGAAGGACGAGAGCATCTATCGCTACGATCGCGCCGGCCTGCTGATGGCGCTCAAGTCGGCGGGAGGCGCGAAATGAACGAGCTGCTGCTGGTCGTGACCATCGCCGGAGAGCGCGTCGCGCTTCCTTCCGCCGCCGTGGAATCCGTGGTCGAACTCGATACGCTCACCCCGGTGCCGCGCGCCGCTTCTCACGTTGCCGGCCTGTCGGCACTGCGCAGCCGCGTGCTGACCGTCATCGATTGCATGCGCTCGCTGGAGCTGGGCGAAACCGATTGCTCCGACGGCATCCGCGAAGCCGCGGTCGTCGAGCTTGAAGGCCATCATTACGCTCTCATCGTCGACATGGTTGAGGACGTGGTCGAGGCTCAAGGCGAGCTTCAGCCGGTGCGCGCCACGATGGGCGAGGGATGGGAGCGCGTCTCCCAGGGCATGATCGAAACCGATAATGGTCCGCTGCTGCTGGTCGATGTCGCGGCCTTGATTGCCGGGGCGGAGCGTCAGGCGGCTTAAGGTCTTCGTTACCCTTCCGGGTTATCAGACACTTGGAACGAAGCGGGATTTGTGCGCATGAAGAGTTGCTTGATCGTCGATGATTCCAAGGTGATCCGCAAAGTCGCGCGGCATATCCTCGAGACTCTCGAGTTTGAGGTCGAAGAGGCCGGCGACGGCCAGGAGGCGTTGACCCGCTGCGAAAGCCGGATGCCGGACGTCGTCCTGCTCGACTGGAATATGCCGGTGATGAGCGGCATGGAATTCCTGAAGCTGCTGCGCCAGCGCGGCCATAGCGACCAGCCCAAGGTCGTCTTCTGCACCACCGAAAACGACATGGCGCACATCCGCGCCGCTCTGGAGGCCGGTGCCGACGAATATGTGATGAAGCCTTTCGATCGAGAGACACTTCACATCAAGCTGCAGCTCGTCGGCGTCGCGTAAAGCATA
>Ga0307415_100001971_pt1 | contig 10097 bp, 5 predicted proteins | sample DK1Cmetagenome_FD_204524 | JGI IMG/M metagenome (GOLD analysis project Ga0307415, IMG submission 204524) | Maize rhizosphere microbial communities from greenhouse at UC Davis, California, United States - DK15-C-2 | ecosystem: Host-associated > Plants > Roots > Rhizosphere > Soil | place: USA...
TGGCAGCCGGCACGACGCTTGAAGGATTTGGCTACCGATTCCTGATCGTAGCGTTTTTGTATGCGGCTCTGATTGTAATTTTATTCCGAAATAGCTCAGGTGCTGGATCGAATGTGGCAGGAAGAATTCGTGATGACAGCCCGGTTCTAGACTGGTTTCCGCAGCGCCCAACGTCGACACTTCCCTCGGAGAGCTTTGACGCCGGCCAGGAGAGGTATCGATATCCACTACTTCTGAAGCGGTATCAAAGCGTGCTGATCGACTTTCTTCTTTTTTGTTTTGTTATGATCACCGCCATGGCCATTCTGGATGGATCACCAATGATGCAGACAGCAATGTTAGCAATGGGTGTTTTCTTCGCACTCGTATATGAACCGATTCTCACTACATACGCAGCAACACTCGGCCAATACATCATCGGCATCCGTGTCCGCGACGCCACAGATCCGCGAAAGCGCATCAACATTCTTCAGGCTTACATCCGCGTTGTCGTCAAGGTAATGCTGGGCTGGATGTCCTTCGTCACCATTCACTTTAATCGCAAGCACCGAGCGATCCATGATCTGGCCGGGTCAAGTGTGATGATCAGAGTAAAAACGATCGCCTCCGCTACCTCTCCTGAGCGCCCGCGGCCATTCGCCGTCAAAGAAGAATCCGGTCGATTAAGATAAAATCTGAAATGACACAATGCGATTGTGCGAAGACTTTCAGTGTATCTGAGAGTATTTCGCGATCGTTGATAATTTAATCCTCGCATCCTTGGACACATATGCGGCGATAAAGTATGTCTTACTTTGATCCTTCATTTTAATTTTGCCGGATAAGAAGACGAACAGACTCTTTCCAAATACGATTCTATCTATCTCCTCGATCATGATTGTCGTGGTGAAGAAAAAATCCCTATTAATGATCACCTTCGTGTCGTTTACGATAAGATAGGATGTTGAAATAAATCTTACGGTAAGGAGCGCGAAAACCACGAACATGATCCATCCGATAAGTCGTATTGGAGTGGGTAAGAAGTTTTCAGACAGCAGGTCGTACAGCAGGAACCCTTCTATTAAGAAGATATGCCGATACCCACGTATATCACGCCTATATTTTATCATAGGAATCTTATACTTTCTAACCTGTATTTAACTTGCATTTCAACCTGCCTTTAAAACCTGCATTTCCACCTGCCTTTAGACCTGCCTTTCAGACCTGCATTCCAACCTGCTACTCCACCTTCCTCTGCGCGAAGAGCCATTCAAACACTCCCGGCGTACGGGTGATCTGATCCTTTATAATATGACCAGCCCCCTCGAATTCGCTGTAACGTGGATCTGCGCCGGCTTTTCTCATCGCTTCAATCATGTTGCGCGAGCCGGACACTGGAACACTCCTGTCTTTCTCTCCGTGAAAGGCCCAGACTTCCACCTGTGCAACGCGGCCGGCGAGGGCAGGATCGCCTTCACCGCAGATCGGTATTGCCGCGGCAAACATTTCCGGACGCGTCGAGATAAAATGCCAGGTCCCATATCCGCCCAGTGATTCGCCGATGATATACCTCCGCGTGACGTCAATAGGAAACTCCTTTTCAAATTCGGCGATTGCTTCGAATGTCAGGGAATCAACCGCAGGAAGAGAAGGGATACCGCCCCAGGCTTGATGAGGAGGACATTGTGGTACAAAGATGAAAGCGGGAAATTTTTTCCTGTTGTTATCCCCCATCAGCATTAGCGCTCCCCAGGAACCTTCGATCTGCTCGAAGTTGCCAGTTCCAGTACCTGCTCCGCCGTGAAGGCACACCACGAGCGGATAGCGTTGTGTCGAATCGTAATCCAGGGGTCTGATGAATCTGAATTGTATGGACTTGCCTTGATCATTGACGTAAGTGCGGGGCTCAAACGGTTCTGCGTATTGCTTTGAAAGTTCGCGCGGCCTGTTAAGCCATCGCGCCATCCCGTCCTTTTCCACCGTCAGTTTCGGTGCCACGATGAAAGCACCGACGACAGCCGCAGCACCCAGTGCGATAACCGAAGCACTCCACGACGGGTGCGGGACTGATGTATCCGCGCTGCGGCGTGTCCCTCGCTCTGTTACAAAATTGACAATGAAGAAAAGTGGCCACACACCTTCAAGCCATACCGTCCACTGCTGAAGTTTCTGACTCGAGGCATTCACGCTAGGTTCCGAAGATGTCATCGGTATCACCAGGGTTGCAAGCATGATGCCGTAATAGATGATCATAAAAATTCCAGCTGCCTTCAGCCATGGTCGCCGGCCTGCATCCGAAAAGACAAGCGTTGCTGCATATATCAGTACAGCAATGAATGTGACGAACACGGTGATGATAAACATATGGGCCGTCTGCGCGCGCGACACCCATGCCATGATACTGATGTAGACGAAAACATAATACAAAACCATGGCCAACGTTGCTCCCAGCGCCGCCCGAAAAACCGCACGATACTGTTTGATTCTGTAATACTTCAACAGAACAACCGCCAACAACATATACGCTCCTCCTGAGATGAGAAACCATCTGGGAAAAGATTCAAGCGAGTACGTCGAAGGACCGATCTGAGAAAAGATCAGGTTCTGGAATGTTGCGAGCGTGCTATAAAGCACCGCGATAAAAATAGCAGAAGCGTAAAATCTGGCAGTCATAGCTTACAAACTTAGAGGCGTGGACTTGGTGGCATGTATTATATGAATGTAGTGTTTTTTAAACTAAGTCCCTGTCCTGACCCATTAATGCCGCAGGCATTAACGCGAAGGATCCCGCCGATCGAAGCCTTACTCCTTCCTTTGGGCTTCATAAAGTTTACAAACTTAGAGCGCATCGATTTGGACTACATGAAGTGAAGGCATATGGTGGCAACGCAGTTGACGAGCATATGTTCGGAATCATTGCGTTGACAAAAGAGCAGGCCGACATACTTCACGGTCCAGACGTCTTGTTTTCTCCCAGCTACGAATCGTTCAGGAACAGTCTTACAACGGAGCGCATTGAGGCGGCCATCGCCGTCTACCAGGAGATGGGACAATGCATTCAATCCGTGTCATCTGCGTCATCCGTTTAATCCGTGATTCAGACCAATTGATCGGACTCGCCGAACGGTACGACGCTTATTAGGAAGGTAATAAGATTGTACGCGCTTGTCTTGATCTGATGCATTCAATCCGTGTCATCTGCGTCATCCGTTTAATCCGTGATTCAGACCAATTCCTCGCACCTTCATTCAGGAAGCTCTCAAGATTTGAGGTGCCGTACAACCGGTCTTTACGGCGAAAACATAATGCGCGCGCGGGCGTTCAACGCAGTGTTATCAGGGGCTTCGCGGCATCCAAGAATACCTTTAAGATTATAATTTAAAATTGTATTTTAGTGCTGTACCATACCTGAAAGTTCCATACCTGAAAGTTCCATGCATACAATTGCGAGGCCTGCCATTCTTTTGAGCCTTTCGTTCATTCATTTTCATTCAGTGTATCCGCCCAGGAGCTTGACGCAAATTACCAGGCGATCATCAAGGGTAGACCCCTCGTTCAGGCAGTCCTTGCTGCTGACGGGGATTATCTCGTGGGTGGATCGATCGACTTCCTTGGAGATGAGCTCTCCGGTGCGATAGTGAAGATCACGCCTGGCGGTACATTATCAAACGGCTTCAACAAGATCGTTACAGATGGCGATATCAACCACATCGTTGCGCTGCCTGATGGGAAGTTTATGGCCTCCGGAAAATTCACTATGGTAAATGGTACGCCGTCAGGCAACCTTGTGAGATTTCTTGCGGACGGCACGGTCGAGCAGACCTTTAACACACATGCACAGGAGGAGATCAGAACCTTTGCTGTGCAATCTACGGGCAAGATCATTATCAGTGGGATATTCACTAATTACATGGGGACCGGATATAATGAGCTTCTGCGACTTAATTCCGATGGTAGTGTGGACGACACGTTCACGAAAAGCTCCGCGGGATGGGCCACGGAAATTCACATCAATAGCAACGACGAGATCCTGCTGGGGAAGGTGTATAGTATTCGCAAGCTTACCGCGAATGGGGCGATTGACGTGAGCTTCGGAGTCAACGGTGAGGTGAGTGGGCCAGGGGTCGCTGAGTTTGTAGCAGATGGTAAGATATTGGCCGCCGGCAGAAATAATGCCACGAACATTGCAACGCTTTATCGCTTGAACGCTGACGGTTCGGTTGACACTGCCTTCCCGCCAATTGATGTCCAGCAACAAATATTAACTATCAGCTCTTTGTCGAATGGAACGATCGCGATAGGGGGAATTTTTTCGCAGTACAATGGCGCCCCCGCAAATGTTCTGCTTTTCAATTCCGATGGTACCTTTAACCGGACGATAGCCGTGACTGATGTAAATTCAACGCACACAGTGTTTGGCGACCAGTCACAAGGTATAGTGATGTCAGGCGAGTTCCATCAGGTGAACGGTGAGACGCGCTACTACCTCGCGCGGTTAAATGCAGACTATTCTTTGGATACGAATTTCAAGCCAGAGATTATGCGTTCGTACGCTCCTCCAGGCATCGGCGTGCAGTCAGATGGAAAACTGATTGTTGGCGGCACGTTCGACCTGATCGGCTCAGGCGACGTGCGGAGTAAGGTGTTAAGATTTAACGCCGATGGAAGTCTGGACGAGTCGTTTGTTGCCGACATCAACGCAAAGAGTAGTCTGACCTGCCTGGAAGTACAGGCCGATGACAAGATCCTTGTCGGAGGACTTTCACTGATTGAGTGGGAACAGACGGGTTTCCTGAGGTTGTTGCCGGATGGCCAACTGGATGGGTCGTTTGATATAGGAGAGGGACCGCAAATAAATGGTACGCGGACACGTGCTGACCTCATCCGTTATCATCGATCAAAGATTTATCTCGCAGGCGGTTTTACGCATTTCAATTCACAACCTTATGCTAAGTTCGTAATTCTGGACAAGGATGGGAAAATTGTTGGTCCTGAAAACAAGAGCTTGCCGGCGAATTCTGTGATAACAGACATCGAGATTCAACCGGATGGCAAGATCGTGCTTGCAGGATCTTTCCCCTTCGAAGGTTCGCAGCCACGCCTTATAAGGTTGCAGGAAGATGGGGCAATTGATGCTTCATTTCCGGCGATATCGCTAACGAATGGATTGATAAAGGATGTCGCCATTGACTCGCATGGCCGGATCGTTGTGATTGGTGCGTTTGCGGAATTTAACGGCACGCCGGCGAACCATATGGTGCGATTGAACAATGACGGCACTGTTGATGAGACATTTAACATTGGAGACGGCATTCCGCAAAGCGTTGAGAACAGCATGCTTTGCATACGGATTCTCCCCACCGACATCATTGCCATCAGTGGATCATTCGATCTGTATGACAATGAAGCATCACCGGGAATTGTTTTTCTTAATCCAGACGGATCGAGGATTGACTTTCCTACAGACTTTAATACAATTTCGAGTATTTCCACGATGGCCTTCCGAAACAATGTCCTGTACGGAACAGGGAGGATTGTTTATGGGAATGGCGAAAGAGTAAGTTCCGCTGTGAAGATCCTGTTTGACCTTCCTGTGGCGGTTGCACCAGTTGCAAATGATGGTGTCCACTTTTCCTCGATGGTGTATCCGAATCCTTTTACTGATCGGCTCTATGTGAACTTGCCGGATGGCACTCGAAATGCCGATGTGAAAGTGTACTCACAAGACGGCCGACTGTTGATGGAGCGAAACGGGGCCCTGGAAAATCAGGTCGTTCTTGACGTCGATCATTTGCCGGCAGGTTTATTTTTTGTGAGCGTGAAATCGAGGACCGGAGTGCACAATTTGAAAGTAGTGCGAAGATGAGCAACACGCCGGGCGGTTTCTCTGCTGACTATCGCTGTATCTCCCGCTACAGATATGTCACCAATTTCCCCGAATACAATCACTCACGGAATAACATAATCGGCAGAAGCAACGCCCGGAGCCCAATTGGAAGTGGCGGTTGCAACGAGGTCACCGTTGACAAAAATATTCGTCGTTACATCCGGAGCCCCCGCTTCACCCGCTTCTGAACTCGCCGTTGTAGCGTCCAGGTGCAAAGTGTATGGCGTATGTTTCACGGAAAAGGAATAGGTCCATCCGCTGCTCGGCAAAGGCAGTCCACACAGGCAGATCTTTTCTTGCTTTTCGTCTATATACTCGCCGTGCCAATTACCAGCGGAAGTGAGCACCTCATACGTGACTTCGAATGTTTCAGGTTCATCACGTTCGTCACAGGAATGGAAGGAGAACGAAATCAACAATAAAATAGCGAGTAGTTTTTTCATGGTCTTTGCCTTTGAAGTATAACGGCACAGAGGTGGAAAGATACATGCTAATCTAAATTTTTAATTCCATGTCGAGCTAAAGTGTTAAGATCGTTAGCCTTTTGGCCACCGTGATTTCTTTAATCAAGGGTGTATTAGTTCCAGCCGCAGCTTGTCAGCTCGGTGCGATGGATGTTATTCGCTCAAACGGCGACAAGTCGATCTTGTTGGATATTACTTGTGACGAAAAGGCATTTAGCCGCCGGCACCATTCCAATTTGATGCCGGCGAGTCGTGCCTTCATTCCTTCAATACATGATAGGTGTTTACATCGTTGGCCATTTGGACTTTGATGATGTAATGGCCTTCTGGCCAGCCTGCTCCGAGTTGGATGGGACCTGTATCTGCGGCGATAGCATCATGTCGCTCGACAGGCATGCCGCCAATTGTGAAGACGGCAACGCTGACTTTCTCATCTCTTTTGCCTCCAATATTCAGCATGAAGCTTTGTGCAAAAGGATTTGGATATGCTGTCAGCATCTCTTGTTGATTGACCTCATTCGCATGTGTTGCCATGAAAGTCGTCGCCTCTTCACAGGGAGTTCCCGGGATGGAATTTACGTTGTGGTACACATAAAGCTCCTGGCCTGTTTCCAGCTTGTAACCGCCGAAGATGAGATCATCTCCATTACCCTCAAGGGCATAGGGAGTTCCTGCGCCCACATCCACGAGGCTTGTGCCGCACGGCGTGCCATCAGTGCGCCATAGCTCCGGAGATTCAAGCGTGTTGAAGTACAGGTAATCGCCTACGATTGCATAATCAACGTACCACTCATATTCGACTTCTCTCCAATGCAGAGAAGTGGTTCCTGCTGATGTCCCGTCAGTCACATACAATTGGAGTTCATCACCACTCGTGATTAAAAAGAGCTTATTATTAAACTCTACATATTTTGCGAGGGAAGGCATGTTGGCGACTTTCGTATACACATTATCTGAGGCATGGTATATAGCCTCGCCGTTGCTGAAGTAGAGCTCGTCGTTATAGTCAATGAGCACCTTTGCATTCCAATAAATATCCTGAAACCCGCCAGGGAAGCCTTCCGCTCCGAACATTCTGTATGTGCCAGCGCCCGTGCCGTCACTTCGCCAGATTTGAAAGCCTTTTCCATCGTGTTGATCCGCAAGAAAATAAAGAATGCCTCCGCTCGACAGAGCATGAACGCCGGTCACATTTCCGGATAGAGTAGTGGTGAACAAAGTAGTGACGTGCGTCAATCCGTGGGTTGTCATTTTCCATAAGATAAGTCGGTCATCTGATGTCACAGTAAAAACAAAAAGCTGGCCTCCCACATTGGTGATCCATGTGATGTTATGGGTCTTAGCTACCATAACAGTTCCTTGTGGTGTCCCGTTTGTTTTCCACAATTCACCAAGATCATTGAAGTAATAAAGAGTGCCATTGACATTTGTAAGTCCGCGGGGCCTGGCAGGCTCCTCCCAACCTTCCCCAAAAGCGATGACAGTGGTGGTTTCCGGAGTGCCACGGGTTTTTGACAACTGCCATCGGTGTGGATCCTGCTGCATGTCTTCTGAATAGTGACGCGTCTCTTCCGAATAGTAAAGGTCATCGCCTACTGCCTCCCACTCGAAAAAATATCCATCCTCCTCACGGATCTGGAAGGTTCCTTCCGGAGTTCCGTCCGTACTTGTCAGGCCGCCATAGTAGCTGAGAAAGGAATAATGTAACACGTATGTTTTGCTTCCTACCGTAATCATGTCGTCTAACCGGCTCGACATTGTTGCACTGAAAGCGTCATATATCGCAACCGTTCCTTCTGGTGTACCGGTTGATCTGATAAGTTGGTAACCGCCATAGGACTCATAATCATACACTAAACGACCGGGGAAGTAAACGGAGCCGTTCAGGAGTATCATCTCGTGGTCGAAGGTAAAATTATCAACGGTCCATGCAATTTGCAGGTCTGCGATGCGGGTCATCATTTTTCCTTTGTAGGGCATTTTATACAGACTATATGTCTCACTGGAATACGGAGATGCATTGAAGAAAAGCACGTAACCGTTGCGGTAAGTAAATTCCGGCTGCAGTTTAGTCATGCCGCCGGCAAAGGCTTGAGTGATGATAACGGTTCCTTCTTCCGTTCCATCACTGCGGTAGATATAATCATTCGCGCCTTTTGACGCGATGAAATAGAGCATGCCGTTGATGCTGGTAAAGTGTCCCATTGGTGCATGAAAAGCATCCGTCGTATTGCTCCCTGCTGGGCCAGGGTTCATATCTTTCACAAGAGACGTGCCCATAGCTGTTCCGTTACTTGCCCACAATTCGTCCCCGTGAATACCATCATGAGCAGTGAACATCAATTTTCCATTTGCATGAATGAGGTTTTCCATGCGGGATGATTTGGATCCAGGCAGTATATCCTTCAGCAGTCGCGTTCCTGATGTTGTGCCGTCTGATATCCACAATTCTCTTCCGGCCTGAGGGTGAAGGGCTACAAAAAATAAGTTGCCGTTGGATACGGTAAGCCATGCGGGATTAGAACCTTGCGAACCCGCGATGATATCCTTTACCAGTTTAGTGTTACCGGAAGTGCCATCACTTCTCCATAATTCGTGCCCGGCCGGACTTGTGGCTACGAAGAACAACGTGCCATTGAAGTTTACGAGATGCCGTGGGTTTGCATTGCGGCGTGAAATATCTTTTACCATGACGGTCCCTCCTGCAGTTCCATCGCTTCTCCACAGTTCAGTCCCTTTGTCCTCTGTGGTAGCCGCAAAGTAGAGTGTTCCATTCACATCGGTCAGGTGAGTGGGAGAGGATCCATCTTCGCCAGGCATGATGTCCTTTACCTTTACCGTGCTTGCAGGCGTTCCGTTGGATTTCCATAATTCAGTTCCTGTTTCGCCATCATTCGCATCAAAGTAAAGTGTTTGCCCCGACATCGTGAGATTGGAAATGGATTCGAAAGCTTTCATCCGCACAGTCCACTTTGTCGTACCATTGCTTTTCCATAATTCTCCGTTACTGACGAAGTACATGTATCTTCCTGCGTTGGTAAGCCAGGAGTATTCGTTAATGCCTTGTTCTTCGGTCGCCTCAAGATCTTTCAACAACTGAAGCTGGGCCGACGTTACCAGTGGTGATACACAGAGCATGAAGGCGAGGATACAATGGGCAAACGTTTTCGCATGCGACGATGCGAATTTTTTTGAGAGAGTAGATTTTTTTTTCACCGTTAGACAAAAAGCAAGATGAGCAACGCATAACGTATGTGTTGTCAACCGGCTGCTATTAGCGGAGGAACAACACCGGATCCTTGCCACATCTTGGCGGCAAGTGCATGAAAAATATCACTGTGTGGAAAAAGGCTGGTTTTGTGGGTAGTTCTCCCCAGCTCCAACATCACCGATTCTCACCCCAGCTGCGGTACCTTAACGATGAACCGCATATTTTGGCGATGGAATTACATCCTTGACTGTTAAACCGTAAATTGTTATGCCGCCATTTTGCCGCCGCTAGGTAAAGTCTACTGACTTCAAGCGTATTGCATGGAGGACGCGCTACCAGCAATAATCCAACTATATGCTTTCAGCGATTGCGCTAAAGAAGATATCTGATTGAAGAAGATAGGTGAGATGGCCCACCTACTTGAAGCACTTCGTCGAGCGAGTGCAAGAGACCGCACTATAGAATTCAACCTTTCATTCTACCTGACTTTTCAAGCTTGCCTTTTACCATGCCTTCAACGTCCATTCAAACTTGCCTTTCAACCTGCATTTAGACC
>Ga0307415_100001973_pt1 | contig 10093 bp, 8 predicted proteins | sample DK1Cmetagenome_FD_204524 | JGI IMG/M metagenome (GOLD analysis project Ga0307415, IMG submission 204524) | Maize rhizosphere microbial communities from greenhouse at UC Davis, California, United States - DK15-C-2 | ecosystem: Host-associated > Plants > Roots > Rhizosphere > Soil | place: USA...
TGAGCGACCGCGCTGAGACCGAAGATCTCGAACGACGCGTCGCGCGCGAGCAGCCCGGCCGCCAGCGCGAGGACGAGCAGCCCGAGCGCGTAGTGCAGCAGCGCCTGGCTGCCGACGAGCCCGCCGATCGCCGTCGACGTGATCATGACGACCGCGAGCGCGATCGCGACGCGCTGCCCCCAGACGCCGGCGCCGGTGAGGTTGCGCAGCGGCGCGCCCAGGAAGCCGACGAGCACGAGCGCGGCGAGCCAGCCCGACACGTGCGCTGCGAGGTCGTCGGGCTGGACCCGCCAGCGATGGCCGGTGTGCGCGTGGACCCAGAGCGAGATCCCGGTCATCACGATCAGCGCCCATGGCGCCCACAGCACGTCGCTGCGCGCGGCAAGGCACAGCGGCAGCGCCAGCACCGCCCACACGGCGAACAGCTGCCACGGATCGGCGCCGGTCTGGTACGTCTGCCCGAAATACGCGAACAGCGCGCCGATCGCGAGCAGCGCGAGCAGGCCGAGCGGCGCGCGCGCCGCCGGCTTCCAGAGCGCGCCGGCGCACATCGCGACGACGAAGCCCTGCAGCAGCGCGAAGCGGCCGAGGCGGCCGAGCGTCTGCCAGTTGGCGGCAATCCAGAACACGATGCCGAGGCCGCCGAGCGCCGCGCCGAGGACGGCGACACCGCGCGGCAGCCAGGCCGCGATCGACCCCGGCTCGGCGTGCAGCCCGGCGAGGTCCTCGAGGCGGCGCGTCGCTTCGCGATCGAGGCGATGCGCAGCGGCGATCTCCGACAAGCCGGTTCGAAGGTCCATGGATGTCCGAGCGCTCGTGGTGAAGGTGCGCGCATTCTCTGCTGCGCGCGGGGGCCGAAGCAGCGGCGTCGAGGAGCGTATCCCCGAATGGCAGCACGCTTTTGGCGGTCGCAACATCGTGCGATCCGCGGCGCGTGCGCCGCCTTCCGGGGAAGCCCGATGGATCTCACCGCCCTCACCGTCGGCGAAGCCGCGGCCGCGCTGCGCCGCGGCGACCTGCGTGCCGTCGACTACGCCGAGGCGCTGCTCGCGCAAGCCGCGCGAGGGGCCTCGCTCAACGCCTTCATCCACCACGATGCGATCGCCGTGCGTGCCGGCGCGGCTGGCGCTGATGCCAAGCGGGCGCGCGGCGAAGCGCTCGGCGCGCTGCACGGCGTGCCGCTCGCGCTGAAGGACAACCTCGACACTACCGACATGCCGACCACCGGCGGCACGCCCGCCCTGCGCGAGCACCGGCCGAAGCGCAACGCACCGATCGTGCAGAAGCTGCTCGACGCCGGCGCGCTCGTCTTCGGCAAGACCAACCTGCACGAGCTCGCGTACGGCATCACCAACCACAACGCCGCCTTCGGCGCCGCGCGCAATCCCTACGACCCGAGCCGCATTCCCGGCGGCTCGAGCGGCGGCGTCGGTGTCGCGGTCGGCGCGCGCATGGTGCCCGGCGGCATCGGCTCGGACACCGGAGGCTCGGTGCGCGTGCCCGCGGCGCTGTGCGGCATCGTCGGCTTCCGGCCGACCACCGGGCGCTGGTCGCAGCAGGGCATCGTGCCGATCTCGCACACCCGCGACACTGCCGGCCCGATGGCGCGCAGCGTCGCCGATTGCGCGCTGCTCGACGCCGTCGTCACCGGCAGCGCGCCGGGGCCGGCGGCGGGCCTGAAGGGCTTGCGACTCGGCGTGCCGCGCGGCCACTTCTGGGAAGGCCTCGACGCCGAGACCGCGCGCCTTCTCGAAGCGGTGCTCGTCCGGCTGAAGGACGCGGGCGCGGTGCTGGTCGAAGGCGACATCGCCGACGTCGGCCGGCTCGACAACGAAGCGGGTTTTCCGATCGCGCTCTACGAGACCGTCGTCGATCTCGACGCCTACCTCGGCAGCCACGGCTCCGCGCTCCGCTACCGCGAGCTGGTGGCGCAGTGCGCGAGCCCCGACGTCGCCGGGCTGCTGCAGAGCCTGCACGGCGAGGGCGCGGTGCCGGAAGCCGGCTATCGGCACGCGCTCGAGGTGCTGCGCCCGCAGCTGCAGTCGGCGTTTCGCGATCACTTCGCGCGCCACGACGTCGCCGCCATCGTCTTTCCGGCGACGCCGCTTCCGGCCGCACCGATCGGCGACGACGAGACGGTGGTGCTGAACGGCGAGCGCGTGCCGACCTTCCCCACCTTCATCCGCAACAGCAGCCCGGGCAGCGTCGCCGGCATCCCCGGCATCAGCGTGCCGGCGGCGATGACCGCGGCCGGCCTGCCGCTCGGTCTCGAGCTCGACGGGCCCGCCGGCAGCGACGCGCGCCTGCTCGCGATCGCCGCGGCGGTCGAAGCGGCGCTGCCGAAGCTGCCACCGCCACAACTCTGACGAGTCGCCCGAAGGGCACTCGTGCCGCTTTCCTCGCCCGCTCCGGTCGCGCTCCGCGCGCCGGTCATCCACGACAAGACCCGGAGGACATCCCGATGAACCGATCCCTCAACCCCTCGCGTCGCCGCTTCGTCGTCGCCGCCGGCAGCGCCGCGCTCGGCGCCGGCGTCTTCCGTCCGGCGTTTGCGCAGGCGAACGACTTCAAGATCGGCTTCTTCATCGCGCTGAGCGGGCCCGCGGCGCTGTTCGGGCCGACGCAGCGCGCCTGCGCCGATCTCGCTGCCGAGCGCATCAACAAGGCCGGCGGCATCCTCGGCCGACCGGTGCGACTGATCTTCACCGATGCCGGCGGACCGCCGGCCGAGACCGCCAAGTCGGCGGTGCGGCTGATGCTCGAGGACAAGGTCGACCTCTTCATCGGCTCGCACGACAGCGCCACCCGCGAAGCCAACATCGCGACGATCAAGGGACGCACGCCCTACATCTACTCGCCGGTGTACGAAGGCGGCGAATGCTCGCCGAACGTCTTCTGCCTCGGCGAGACGCCGCCGCAGCAGGCGCAGCCGGCGATCGAGTTCCTTGCCAAGGAGAAGAAGGCCAGGACCTTCCACCTCATCGGCGACGACTACGTCTGGCCGCGCAAGGTCAACGAGCAGGTGAAGAAGTTCGTCGCCGCGTCGGGCGGCAAGGTGGTGGGCGAGGAGTACGTGCCGTTCGGCGCGCCCAACAAGTTCGAGGAGGCGGTCACGCGCATCAAGGGCGCCAAGCCCGATGCGGTGGTCGCCACGCTGGTCGGCGCCGACAACGTGAACTTCAACCGCACCTTCGCCGGCTTCGGCCTCGACAAGTCGATCGCGCGCATCTCGCTGCTGCTCGAGGAGAACACGCTGATGGGCATCGGCGCCGAGAACAGCGGCAATCTCTACTCGTGCATGGGCTACTTCGCGAACAGCCCGTCGGAAGGCGCGAAGGCGTTCAAGGCCGCCTACATGGCCAAGTACGGCGAGAAGGCGCCGCAGCTGGCGACCATCGGGGCCGACTGCTACTCGGCCCTCAACCTCGCCAAGGCGATGTTCGACAAGGCCGGCAGCGCCGACGCGAAGAAGCTCGCCGCCGCCTCCGAGGGCCTGCCGTTCGACAGCGCCTCCGGACGCGTCACGATGCACGGCCGCCAGGTCGACAAGGACATGTACCTCGCGACCTGCAAGGGCACGCAGTTCGAGGTCCTGAAGACGATCAAGGGCGTGAAGAGCGGCACCGCGTGCCGCGCCTAGCAAACAGCCTGCCAAGGGCGCCGTGAAGGCGCGGCGATGGATCCGGCACTCGCCTCGTTCGTCGCGCCGGCGCTGAACGCGCTGTTCGGGATCGCGTCGCTCGCGATCCTCGCCCTCGGGCTGGCCGTCGTGCTCGGCCTGCTCGGCGTGCTCAACCTCGCCCACGGCGAGCTGGTGATGGTCGGCGCGTACTGCGCGTACGTCGTGCAGGCGCACGGACTGCCGTACCTCGCCGCGGTGCCGTTCGCCCTCGTGCTCTGCGCGATCCTCGGCTGGGCGGTCGAGCGCTGGCTCGTCCGGCCGCTGTACCAGCGGCCGTTCGACACGCTGGTCGTCACGTGGGGGCTGAGCCTGCTGCTGAGGAAGAGCGCCGAGGCGATCTTCGGCCTCGGCTACAAGAGCCTGAACGAGCCGATCGGCGGCACGGTCGAGGTGCTGGGCGCGAGCTATCCGCGCTATCGCCTGCTCCTGATCGTCGTCAGCGTCGTCGTGCTGGGCGCGCTCCTCGTCTGGTATCGGCAGAGCCGCACCGGCACGCGCATCCAGGCGATGGTCGGCAACCCCGACCTCGCCCGCGCCCTCGGCATCCCGGTGCGGCACTACGCATCCGCGACCTTCGTCGTCGGCACCTGCCTCGCCGGCCTCGCCGGCGTCCTGATCGCGCCGCTGGTCCCGGTGCAGCCGTTCATGGGGCTCGACTACATCCTGATGTCGTTCTTCGTCCTCGTCGTCGGTGGCCTCGGCTCGGTCGCCGGTCTCGTCACCGGCTCGGGACTGATCGGCGGCGTCAACAGCGTCGTCTCGGCGCTGAGCGACAGCACGGGCGGCTACCTCAGCGTGCTCGCGATGGCGATCCTCTTCCTCTGGCTGCGGCCGCGCGGCATCCATGCGCGCTGAGGGCGCGGCGACGACGGCGCGGATCGCCGCGGCCGTGGTCGCGCTCGCCGCCGTGCCGTTCGTCGTCGGCGACTTCTGGGCGTACCAGCTCGGCCTCTTCTACCTCTACGCGATCGCCGCGCTGGGACTCGGCGTGTGCTGGGGGCGCGCCGGCTTCCTGCCGCTCGGCCAGGGGCTCTTCTTCGGCCTCGCGGCGTACCTCTCGGGGCTCGCGCTGATCGCGTTCGAGCAGAGCCCGGGGTGGCTGCTGCTGATGTTGCCGCTCGCCGTCTGCGCATCGGGCCTGCTCGCGTTCGCGATCGGCGTGCTCGTCTTTCGCCGGCGCGGCGAGAGCGGCCCCTACTTCTCGATGATCACGCTGGCGCTCGCGTTGCTCGCCTACCAGCTCGCGAACAACTGGGAGTCGGTGACCGGCGGCTTCAACGGCCTGAAGGGCATTCCCGGCCTGCCCGGGCTCGACAGCTACACCGCCGCCTATGCGGTCGCCGCGACCGCGCTCGTCGCCGCCGCGCTGCTCGTCGCCTGGCTCACCGTTGCACCGCTCGGCGTGCTCTGGGCGGCGCTGGCGCAGAACGAACGGCGCGTCGTCATGTTCGGCTTCGACAGCAATCGGCTGAAGGCGGTTGCGTTCGGCGCGAGCGGGCTGCTGGCCGGCATCGGCGGCGCGATCTACGCACCGCAGCAAGGGCTGGTGACGCCGCAGCTCGTCGGCTTCGCGCTGTCGGCCGACCTCGTCATCTGGGCCGCGGTCGGCGGCCGCGCTCGGCTGCTCGGCCCCGCGCTCGGCGCCATCGCCATCGGCGTGCTGGCGAGCGAGCTGCGCGACCGCTTTCCCTACTGGGAGATCGCGCTCGCGATCGTCTTCATCGTCGTCGTGCTCTTCGCTCCCGAAGGACTGGCCGGCGCGTTCGCCCCGCTCGCGCGGCGCTGGCGCGGATCGCCGGCGAGCGCGCCGATCGCCGCACCGGCGCGCGCCGAGCAGGACGCTGCCGCGCGCCTCGAGATCGACGGCGTCGAGGTTCGCGTCGGCGAGGTCACGATCCTCGACCGCCTCGCGCTCTCTCTCGACGCGCCGGCGATCTACTGCGTGATCGGGCCGAACGGCGCCGGCAAGACCTCGACCTTCGACGTCCTCACCGGCGAGCTGCCGGTGCAGGCGGGATCGGTGCGCTTCGACGGCCGTGCGCTCGAGCGGCTGCCGTCGCACCGCGTCGTCCGCCTCGGCATCGGCCGCAAGTTCCAGATTCCATCGGTGTTCCCGCAGCTGACGATCGCCGACAACCTCGCGATCGCGCTGTGGAGCGCGCGCGCGCGGCCACTCGAGCTGCTGCGGCCGCGCCTCAGGCGCTGGTCGAGCCCGCTGCTCGACGCCTTGCGGGCGCGCTACCCGTTCCTCGCCGACGCTTCGCGCACCGCGGCGGCGCTCTCGCACGGCGAGCGGCAGATCCTCGAGCTGTCGATGGCGCTGCTCGGCGAGCCGCGCCTGCTGCTGCTCGACGAGCCCTGCGCCGGCCTGTCGCCCGAGGAGACGGCGGCGGTGATCGACGTCATCCGCTGGGCGCGCACGCAGCGCCGCGCGACCATCGTCGTCATCGAGCACGACATGGCGCTCGTGCGCACGCTCGCCGACCACGTCTTCGTCCTCCACAACGGCAGCCTCCTCGCCGAGGGCAGCGTCGCCGCGATCCAGGCCGACCCCGCGGTCCAGGCGATCTACGTCGGCGCCGCGAAATGAGCGCCGCTCCGCGCCTCGCCTTCGACCGCGTCGCCGGCGGCTACGGCGACGTCGACGTCGTGCGCGGCGTCTCGGGCGTCGTCGCGGCGGGCGAGGCGCTCTGCGTCATCGGTCGCAACGGCGTCGGCAAGAGCACGCTGCTGAAACTCCTGTTCGGCGAGCTGGCGTGCCGTGCCGGCAGCGTGCGCTTCGAAGGCCGCGAGGTGCAGACGCTGGAGGCGACGGCGCGGCGCGCGCTCGGCATCAGCTACTGCCCGCAGGAGCGGCCGGTGTTCGACGACCTCAGCGTGCGCGACAACCTCACGCTCATGCGCCCCGACCGGCGCGTCGAAGCGTTCGAGCCGCTGTTCCGGCGTTTCCCGGTGCTCGGCCGCCGCCTCTCGCAGCACGCGGGGACGCTCTCGGGCGGCGAGAAGAAGATGCTGTCGTTCGCGCGCGGCATTGCCGAAGCGCAGCCGCTGCTGCTCATCGACGAGCCGAGCGAGGGCGTGCAGTGGGAGAACATCGTGCACATGGCCGCGCTCGTCGACGAGGCCAAGGCCGCCGGGCGCGCGCTCGTCGTCGTCGAGCAGAACCTGGCGTTCGCCGAGCGCATCGCCGATCGCTATCTCGTCGTCGACCAGGGTCGCGTCGTGCTGGAGGGCCGCGCCGGCGAGATCGGCCGCGAGCGGCTGCTCGCGCATCTCCACGTCTAGCCGGTCGAGCGGCCCGCGGCGAGCGCCGTGTCGGCGTCGCTCAGCCCTGGCGCGGGGGCGACTTCTTCGTCTTGCGAACCCCGCCGGAGGACCGGCTGCTCTTCTTCTTGCGTTGGGCGGGATCGGCCTTCTGGCGTTGCTGCGACTTGGCCGCGTCTTGCGGCCGATCTGCCACGGACAACGCGGGCGAGTCGCTGCGCCTCGGTTCGGCCGCGGCCGGCAAAGGGACCGAGGTCGTCTGCGACGTCCTCGCGACGGCGCCGGGTTGCTCGCCTTCGTCGAAGGCGCTGCCGATGCCAGGGCACGTCTCCAGCCGGGGCGTGACGCCGGCAATCGTGTTGCCGAGAAACCAGAAGTAGTACGGCTTGGCGGTGATCCTGATCGTCTCCCGGCCGGTCAGCTCGCCCGTGCGCGTCTCGTACGCCACCGGCACGACCCAGCCGCGGATCGAATTGAAGTGGCCGTCCAGGGCGCAGCTGCCGGGCTCGGGTCGAGCGACGTTGATCTGTGCGTTCTTCTGCGGGCTGCGGACCTTGAATGCGAAGTAGTTGTGGATCGTCTTCTCGTAGTCCTGCGGCGGGGGCGTCCGGACGACGGCGGGAGACGGCGGCTCAGCGGTGCCGGCACATGCGGCCAGGACGGCGCACAGCGCCGGCGACAGCCATCGCAGCCTGTGGAAGATGTTCATTCTTGTCAGCGCGCGGCGAAGCTGCGGAAGTTACCCGATTGAACCAAGGCGTTCGTGGCTCCGCACCCCTCGATCACGGGAAGCCACGAGTGCCACGATTCTCGGGCGAGCGGGGACGCCACGCGTGTGCATGGACATGTCGGCCGGCCGCGCGATTCGGTCCCGCGACCCCGCGCGACGGCGAGATCCGCGCCGTCGCCGAGAATCGCCGCATGACGACACCGAGTTCTCTCGCCTCCCCTGCCGCGCTCGGCTTCAGCGCCGAGCGCCTCGCCCGCATCGACCGCTTCCTGGCCGAGCGCTACGTCGACCCCGGGCTGCTGCCGTGCGCGCTGCTGCTGGTCGCGCGGCGCGGCGAGCTCGTCCACAAGAGCGTCCTCGGCCACGCATCGCTCGAGCGGCGCCAGCGGCTCTCCGAGGACACCATCTTTCGCATCTACTCGATGACCAAGCCGGTCACGAGCGTCGCCTTCATGATGCTCGTCGAGGAGGGCCGGATCGCGCTCGACGACCCTGTCGCGCGCTGGATCCCGTCGTGGCGCGACCTGTCGGTCTACCGCTCGGGGCTGCCCGGCGCCTTCCTGACGCGGCCGCTCGAGGCGCCGATGCGCGTCATCGACCTGCTGCGCCACACCTCCGGGCTGACCTACGGCTTCCAGCTGCGGACGAATGTCGACGCCGCGTACCGCAGCGCCAAGATCGATGCCTTCCAGGCGGAAAGCCTGCAGGCGTTCGTCGACGCGCTCGGCCGCCTGCCGCTCGAGTTCTCGCCCGGCACGGCGTGGAACTACTCGGTCTCGACCGACGTCGTCGGCCATCTCGTCGGCGTCGTCTCGGGATTGCCGTTCGACGAGTTCGTCAGAAGCCGCATCCTGCAGCCGCTCGGCATGCACGACACCGACTTCCACGTTCCCGCCGCGAAGGTCAGCCGCTTCGCCGACTGCTACGTCAAGTCGGCGTCGGGCGCGCTGGCGCCGGCGCCGCCGCAGGACTACCTGACACTGCCGCGCGTGCCTTCGGGCGGCGGCGGCCTCGTCTCGACCGCCGGCGACTACCTGCGCTTCTGCGAGATGCTGCGCCGCGGCGGCGAGCTCGAGGGCGTCCGCCTGCTCGGCCCGAAGACGCTCGGGCTGATGCGCTCCAACCACCTGCCCGGCGGCCGCGACCTCGCCGACATCTCGGTCTCGATGTTCTCGGAGGCGATGTACCAGGGCGTCGGCTTCGGCCTCGGCTTCGCGATGACGACCGATCCGGTCAAGTGCGGCGTCGTCTCCTCGCCGGGCGAGTTCTGGTGGGGCGGGATGGCGTCGACGGCGTTCTGGGTCGACCCGGTCGAGGACGTCTCGGTCGTCTTCCTGACGCAGCTCATTCCGTCGAGCACGTATCCGATCCGCCGCGAGCTGCGGACGATGGTCAACGCGGCGATCGTCGAGCCGGCGAACGGGCTGCCGAGCTAGCTCTCATTCCTCGGCGCGACGGGTCCTCGATTGCAGCGAAGCCCACGCCGTGCGCAGGCGGCGCGCCCGGTCCTCGAGCAGATACGACGCCAGGAGCGCGAGCAACGCCGAGACCGCGCCCGTCAGCAGCGCCTCGGCATGGAAGAAGCCGTAGTGGTTCGGATGCGCATAGGCGTCGCCGAGGGCGGTGATGCCGCCGACGACCAGCGCGTTGCCATAGCGGTTCCGGTAGAGCCTCGCCACCGGCGTGAAGCTCAGCAGCAAGGCGATCACGCCGGTGACGAGGCCGGTCTGCAGCGCGATCGACCAGTGCACTGGGCTCCACAGGTTGCCGAGGCTGCCGGGCATGCACATCATGCAGGCGCTGGTCGGCTGCCAGAAGCGCTCGACGAAGAGCTTGACGCGGAGTCTCCAGCCGAGCGTGGGCATCGTTGGCATGCGCGGGCCACCGGGGAAAGGTCGCCATGCTACGTCGTCCGCTGCGCCGATGCCCCAGGCGGCATCCATCGTGCCGACGGGCTCTCGTTGGCCGTTTCGCCCGCAGACAATAGCGCTTCCGGCAAGTCAGGAGCTGTTCGATGAAATGCGTTCTCGCGGGATCCCGCTACTTCGGCGCCACGGTGCTCGACGCGCTTCGCCGCGAGGAAGGCGTCGAGTTCGTCTGCGTGATCGTGCCCGCGGCCGACGACCGGCTCGCCTTGGCCGCGCAGGCGGCGGGACTGCCGGTGCACGCATTGGCGAATCCGAAAGTCGTTCCCGGCGAGGCGATCCCCGAGGGCACCGACCTGATCGTGGCCGCCCACACGCATGCACGCGTCAGCCCCGAGGCGCTGGCGAGGTCGCGGCTCGGCGGGATCGGCTATCACCCGTCGCTGCTGCCGCGCCATCGCGGCATCGCCGCGGTCGAGTGGACCGTCCTCGAAGGCGATCCGATCGCCGGCGGCTCGGTCTACCACCTCGCCGACGGCGGGGTTGCCGGCG
>Ga0307415_100001974_pt1 | contig 10092 bp, 9 predicted proteins | sample DK1Cmetagenome_FD_204524 | JGI IMG/M metagenome (GOLD analysis project Ga0307415, IMG submission 204524) | Maize rhizosphere microbial communities from greenhouse at UC Davis, California, United States - DK15-C-2 | ecosystem: Host-associated > Plants > Roots > Rhizosphere > Soil | place: USA...
GATGCAGCTCGGATATTTCCAGGTGATCGCGCTGCCCGTCTCGACCTGCGTCCAGCTGACCTTCGAGCGGTCGCCCGAGCACAGCGCCCGCTTGGTGACGAAATTGAAGATCCCGCCGCGACCTTCCTTGTCGCCCGGATACCAGTTCTGGACGGTCGAGTATTTCACCTCCGCGTCCTCGTGGGCGAAGATCTCGACCACCGCCGCGTGCAGCTGGTTCTCGTCGCGCATCGGGGCCGTGCACCCCTCGAGGTAGGACACATACGACCCCTTGTCGGCGACGATCAGGGTGCGCTCGAACTGTCCGGTGTTCTCGGCATTGATTCGGAAATAGGTCGACAGCTCCATCGGGCAACGCACGCCCTCGGGCACGTAGACGAAGGTGCCGTCGGAGAAGACCGCGCTGTTGAGGCAGGCGAAATAATTGTCGCGCTGCGGGACGACCGACCCGAGATACTTCTTCACCAGCTCGGGATGCTCGCGAATTGCTTCGGAGATGGAGAGAAAGATGACCCCCGCGGCAGCGAGCTCCTTGCGGAAGGTGGTGGCGACGGAAACGCTGTCGAACACCGCGTCGACCGCGACCTTGGCCGCGCCCTCGACGCCGGCAAGCACCTTCTGCTCCTCGATCGGGATCCCGAGCTTTTCGTAAGTGCGGCGGATTTCCGGATCGAGCTCGTCGAGCGACGCGAGCTTGGGCCGCTCCTTCGGCGCCGCATAATAATACGCGTCCTGGTAATCGATGTCGGGGATGTCGAGCTTGGCCCAGCTGACCTCCTCCATCTCGAGCCACGCGCGATAGGCCTTCAAGCGCCAGTCGAGCATCCACTCGGGTTCGCCCTTCTTGCCCGAGATGAAGCGGACCGTGTTCTCGTTGAGGCCCTTGGGCGCGAATTCCTGCTCGACGTCGGAGACGAAGCCCCATTCGTAATCCTGCGCGATCTTGTCGCGCAGCTCGCGGTTCTTGACGGCCTCGTTCATCGGGACTGTGCTCCTGCGGAGGCAGGAGCCCAGGCTTTTTCTTGTCCGGGCTGGACCCCGGCCTTCGCCGGGGAGCTGCTGAGATGTTGAAGGCTGACCGCGCCGAGTGCCCCGCGCACCGCGTTCCCGACGATCCCCATGTGCGGCTTGACCCGGCAATGTGCGTCCAGCGCGCAGTCCGACGGACCATCGTGACCAGAGCAGACGGTCATCGCGATCGGGCCTTCGACCGCTTCGACGATGTCGGCGAGGCTGATCGCCTCGGCCGGCCGCGCCAGCGCGAAGCCGCCGGATGCGCCCCGCGCGCTCGACAGGAGGCCGCACGCGGCGAGCTGGCCCATCAATTTCTGGGCCGTCGGAAGCGGCACGCCGGTGTCGTTCGCGAGCTCGGTCGCGCTGAGGCGCTCGCCCGCGGGACGGCGGGCGGCGGCGGTCATCAATACGACCGCATAATCGGCGAGATGGCTCAGGCGCATGTCTAATTCGGAGCTTTCCCGTCCGATTTAGTGCGTTGCGCTCCGAAACTCAACTGCGGGCACATAGAATCTCCTCACGCGGAGACGCGGAGACGCGGAGGCAGAGAGAGGTCGAGAATGCCATCACCCTCTCCGCGCTCTCCGCGTCTCCGCGTGAACCCAAATAGACGTGGATTGCTTCGCTGCGCTCTCAATGACAGACGAACCGGGTGCGCCTCTATCCGCTCATCCGGCCACTGGCGTTCGCATTCGATGCCGAGACTGCGCATCGCCTGACGATCAGGGCATTGAAGCTCATGCCGCCGCGCCGGCCGCCGGACTTCCCGGCCTCGCTCGGAATACGCGTCGCGGGGATCGATTTCCCAACGCCGGTCGGGCTCGCCGCGGGGTTCGACAAGGATGCCGAGGTACCCCGCCAGATGCTCAGCCAAGGCTTCGGCTTCGTCGAGGTAGGGACGCTGACGCCGCGGCCGCAGGACGGGAATCCGAAGCCGCGGCTGTTCCGGCTCAGCGAAGACGGCGCGGTGATCAACCGGCTGGGCTTCAACAACGCCGGCCAGGCGGCGGCCCACAGACGCCTGCACGAAGCCATGCGCCGGCCCGGCATCGTCGGCGTCAACATCGGCGCCAACAAGGACAGCGCCGACCGGATCGCCGACTATGTGGCCGGCGTTCGGGCAATGGCGCCGGTGGCCAAATATCTGACCATCAACATCAGCTCGCCCAACACGCCGGGCCTTCGCCAGCTGCAGGACGAAGGCGCGCTCAAGGCGCTGCTGGAGGCCGTCAAGGAGGCCCGGCCGGAGAACGGCCCGCCGATCTTTCTCAAGGTCGCGCCCGATCTCGGCGATGGCGAGCCGGACCAGATCGTCCGAGTCGCGATCGAACATGGCGTCGATGCAATCATCGTCGCCAACACCACGGTTTCGCGGCCCTTGCTCAAGTCGCGGTTCGCGAGCGAGCCAGGCGGACTGTCGGGCCGGCCCCTCAAGGGGCTGGCGCTCAACGCGCTGCGTGACTTCCGCTCGGCCTTGGGCGGGCAAATCCCGCTCATCGGCGTGGGCGGAATCGCCACTGCCGACGACGCGTGGGAGCGCATCCGCGCCGGCGCGAGCCTGATCCAGCTCTACAGCGCGATGGTTTATGAGGGCCCCGGCATCGCGCGCCACATCGCGAGCGGCCTGGCGGCGCGGCTGAAGCGCGAGGGCATCGGCAATATCTCGGAGCTGGTCGGAACCGCCTAGCGCGGAATCGTCAGCACGACGCCTTCGCGCCGCGGGTCGGCGCCGCCGTCGATGCTGCCGTTGCGGATCAGTACCGCGGTGACTCCCGAATCCTCGCCTTGGCCAGGCCGCAAATCGATTCCGCGCTGGCGGAGGCCTTCCAAGATGGCGGGCGAGAATTTGTCGACCTCGCCCTGGAAGTTGGGTCCCCGCGCTACGAGGTTTGGCTCGGCCAGCGCCTGTCGCATCGGCTCATTCCAGTCGATCGAGGCGACGATGTTCTTAGCGACATAAGCGATGATCGCATTGCCACCCGCCGAGCCGAACGCGCCGGCGAACTTGCCGTCAGTGGTCAGCAGGATTGCGGGGGTCATCGACGAGCGCGGACGCTTGCCGGCTGCGACTGCATTGGCGACCGGGCGGCCCTGGTCGTCGGTCGGGCTGAAGGAGAAATCGGTCAGCTGGTTGTTGAGGAAGAAGCCGTCGACCATCCGCCCGGTGCCGAAGAGGCTTTCGACCGTCGTCGTCATGCAGGCGACATTGCCCTCGGCGTCGCGGACGATAAGGTGCGAGGTGCCGGTCGGCTCGAGCGTGGCGTCGATCCCGGTGAGCAGCGCCAGCTGCGGATTGCCGGCGGGTGGCGGCGGGCCAGCGACTGGGCCGATCAGGGCGGCGCGCTGGCGGGCATAGGCACGGTCGATCAGGCCCGCCACGGGAACGTTCACAAAGGCCGGGTCTCCGACATAGCGGTCGCGGTCGGCGTACATCAGCCGGCTCGCCTCGGCGAACAAATACCAGGCCTGGGGGTCATTGGGCCCCCGGGCCGCGATGTCGGTATTTTCGAGGATCTGCATCAGCTCGATCAGCCCTACCCCGCTAGCGGGGGGCGGGGGCGCGCAGAGCATATAGACCCGATAGCGGCCGCACACCGGCTCGCGCTTGATCGGCTTGTAATTGGCGAGGTCGGCCATGGTCATCGAACCGGCCAGCGGCTCGGCATGGGTGCGTGCGACGATCTTCGCGGCGGTCGAGCCGCTGTAGAGCGCGGCCGGACCCTGCGCGGCGAGCCGCCGCAGGAATTCGGCATAAGGCTTGTTCACCAGCCGGTCCCCGGCATGGAGCAGGCCGCCGCCCGGCTTGCTGAAATAAGCGATCACGTCGGGCGCGTGGTTCTCCGCGTAATCGGCGTGAATCATCCGCTCGAGCCTGGGGCTGACGATGAAGCCCTGGTCGGCCGCGCGCTCGGCGTCGCCGAACAGGCTGCCCCACGGCAGCTTGCCATGCTCATCATGCGCGAGGCCGAGCATCTTCACAGCGCCGGGGACACCGGTCGCTCGGCCACTGACGACCGCGGTGTCGAACGGCAGCGGCTTGCCCGACGCGTCAAGGAACATGGTCGAAGCCGCCTGTGCCGGCGCGACCTCGCGGCCGTCGTACACGGTGATCTTGTCCGTCTTCGCGTCGAAATAGGTCATAAAGGCGCCGCCGCCGACGCCGGAGCTTTGCGGCTCGACCAGCGACAGCATGGCCTGGATGGCGATCGCCGCGTCGACCGCGCTCCCGCCGCGCTTGAGGACGTTGAGACCGGCCTGCGCAGCCAGCGGATTGGCGGCGATCGAGAAGGGTTCGCCGGCAGCGGCTTGCGCGGGAGGCTGAGTGACCGGAGCTTGAGCGGAAACGCAGGCGGCAAGGCCGGCGCAAGCGAAGGCAGTCAGGAATTTCCGGGATAGCAGCATCCGGCCCGACTAGCAGGACGAGTGGCGCTCGCAATCGTTTCCGCTAGAAAGCGCCGCCTGCGAGAGAGAGGATGGAATGGCTCGGCAGCTCGAACGGTTCGAAAATCTGGTCTCGCTGTTCCTCGCTCGCGCGGCGGACAAAGGCGACCGGCCGTTCCTGTGGGCCAAGCGCGAAGGGCAGTGGCGCCCGACCAGCTGGGCCGAGGCGGCGCGCCAGGTCGCGGCGCTCGCAACATCGCTGAAGCGGCTCGGGCTGGAGCCTGGCGATCGGGTTGCTTTGGTCAGCGAGAACCGCCCCGAATGGCTGATCGCCGACCTTGCGATCATGGCCGCGGGCTGCGTGACCGTCCCGACTTACACCACCAACACGACGCGCGACCATGCGCACATCCTCGGCAACTCGGGTGCTCGGGCGGCGATCGTTTCGAGCCAGAAACTGGCGAAGAGCCTCGTCCCAGCGGTGATGACCTCGAGCGAATGCCGGCACATCGTCGGAATCGAGGAGATCCGTGCCGGGCAGGTCCCCGACTGGGTCAGCGTGCACGCCTGGGCCGAGCTCACGAGCAGCGATGCCGACCTCGCCGCGCTCAGCGATCGGATGAAGGGCGTCAACCGCCGCGAGCTCGCCTGCATCATCTACACCAGCGGCACCGGCGGCGCGCCGCGCGGAGTGCAGCTTCACCACGGCTCGATCCTCCAGAATCTCGAAGGCTGCACCGACATCATCTCGACCGACTTCGGCTGGGACGACGAGATATTCCTGTCGTTCCTGCCGGCGAGTCACGCCTACGAGCATACCGGCGGGCAGATGTTCCCGATCGCGCTCGGGGCGGAGATTTACTACGCCGAGAGCCTCGAAAAGCTCGCCGCCAACATCGAGGAAGTGCAGCCGACGATCATGGTCGTGGTCCCGCGGCTGTTCGAGCTGCTGCGCGCCCGGATCATCAAGGGGATCGAGACCAGCGGCGCCCTCTCGAAATATCTGCTCCATCGCGCGCTGAAGATCGGCGCGGACAAATATGACGGCCGGGTGAAGCCGTGGGACCTGCCGATGGACGGTGTCTTGTCACTAACGCTCCGGCGCAAGATCCGGGCCAAGCTGGGCAAAAGGGTCAAGGCCTGGGTTTCGGGTGGGGCGCCGCTCAACCCCGAAGTCGGCGTGTTCTTCCAGTCGCTCGGAATCACTTTCCTCCAGGGGTATGGTCAGACCGAAGCAGGGCCGCTGATCAGCTGCAACCGGCCGAGGGCCGGAATCCGCCTCGAGACGGTCGGGCCGCCGTCGATGAATACCGAAGTGCGGATCGCCGAGGATGGCGAGATCATGGTCCGCGGCGAGAACGTCATGCTGGGCTACTGGAACAATCCGGAAGAGACCGCGCGAGTCTTGAAGGACGGCTGGCTGGCGACCGGCGATGTCGGTCATTTCGACGACAAGGGCCGGATCGTCATCACCGACCGCAAGAAGGACATCCTCGTCAATGACAAGGGCGACAATGTCTCGCCGCAGCGGATCGAGGGCATCCTCACTCTGCAACCGGAGATCGCGCAAGCGATGGTCTATGGCGACCGCCGGCCGCATTTCGTCGCGCTGCTGGTGCCAGACCCGGAGATCGCGGGTGCGCCCGATCTGCAGGCGCGTCTTCAGAAGGCAGTCGACCGGGTCAATGCAGACCTGTCGGTGATCGAGAAGGTGCGGCGCTTCATTCGCGCCGACGAGGGATTCACGATCGAGAACGAGCAGCTGACGCCGTCGATGAAGATCCGGCGCCACGTCATTTCAACGGTCTACGGCGAGCGGCTCGACGCGCTCTACAAGCGCTAGGTGCGCGGCCTCACATAGGGCACGAAGTCGCCCCATACGCAGCTTCCGACCGGGAAACGGTTGAGCGTATCGACCACCTGCGCAATGTCGCCGCGGCACAGATCGGCGCTGCCGAACTGGTGGGTCACCAGCGCCGTGCTGCCGCGCCCGAGCCCGCTGCAACCGCCCTGCATGTGGGTGACATAGACCCGGTTGCTGCCGTCGCGGAACAGGATCGTTTGCTCATCGATCGTGCGCATGTCGCCCGAGCGGTAGTGGGGCAGGCAGCTGACCGGTTGCTGCGGCACCTTGCCGAGCAGGAGCTGTTGATACTCGCGTTGCTTTGCCGCCGTTCGCGTCGGTCCGGGTTCATAACCCGCGGTGCAGGATGCCAGGACCGAGCCGGCGATGAGGACAGAGATCACGCGCATTTTTGACCTCCTTGGGGCTTTTCTTTCCACGCGCCCCCGAAACGACCTACAGCGCCCTACTTCATGAACCGAAGCTGTCTTTGGCCTTCCTGAGGCGGGTGAATTCGCCCTCGTCAGTGGCTCGAACGAAGACATTGGTTTCACGTTCCTGCGCAACCGTGGTGGGCACGGTGATTTTCCCCTGTTCACGAAGTCGCTGAACTTCAGCCAGCCGCTCGGCGATCGCGGCATTGCGAGGGTCGGCGTGCGCCGCGAACCTGGCGTTCGAAAGCGTATATTCGTGCGCGCAATAAAGCCGGGTGTCGCCGGGCAGCCCGACCAGCCGCTGGAGCGAGCGGTACATCTGTTCCGGCGTCCCCTCGAACAGTCGTCCGCAGCCCATTGCGAACAAGGTGTCGCCGACGAACGCGATGCGCTCTTCATCGAAGATCAGCGCGATGTGGCCAAGCGTATGGCCAGGCACTTCGATGACTTGGCCGACCCGATCTCCGAGGTGGATTGAATCGCCTTCTTTTAGCGCGACGTCGCGACCAGGAATATTCTCGCCGGCGGGACCCGAGATCAGGGCACTGGTCGCCTCCTTGATCGCCAGGTTCCCGCCGGTGTGATCCGGATGCCAGTGGGTATTCCAGACCTGGGTTAAGGGCCACCCGCGCTTGTCGGCTTCTGCGAGGACGGGCGCGGCATCGCCCGGATCGACCACTGCAGTTTCGCCGCTCGCCTCGTCATGGACGAGCCACAGGTAATTGTCGCTGAATGCGGGGACGGCGACGATTTCCATCGCGCGCACCTACGCCCGGCCAGCGAGGATCGCCAGCGCATCGGCGGCCAGCTTGCGCGTCAACTCCGCGGCCGGGAGCGCCGCGCCAAGCGGAGCCGCCTGTCCAGCGAGCATCGGCATGAAATCGAAATCGCCGCGCTGCAACGCGGTGCGGAACAATGGACCGCTGGCGCCGCCGCCCATCGGATAAGGAGGCGCCTCGGTGCGAATGGGTCCAATCTCGTCGATCAGCCGGCCGCGAACGGCCCTCGCCAGACCCCCGCTATAGATGTTGGTCATTAGCGTCGGGCGACTGGCGAGGACCGCGCGGGCTCCATCGGGTAGCAGGCTTTCTGGACAGCTTAGGTAGGCGGTTCCCATTTGGACCGCGCTCGCTCCGAGCATGAATGCGGCCGCGATCCCGCGGCCATCGGCAATGCCGCCGGCGGCAATGACCGGGACGGACACCGCGTCGACGATCTGAGGCAGGAGCGCGAACAGGCCGATTGCTTCGGCCCGGTCGCCGCCAAGAAAGCGGCCGGTGTGGCCGCCCGCCTCAAAACCCTGGGCAATGATGGCGTCGACCCCTCGCCCAGCGAGCCACCGCGCTTCCTGAACAGTCGTCGCTGTGGCGAGTCCCAGGGCTCCGGTTGCTCTTACTCGCTCAAGGAGCGGTTGTTCGGGCAGGCCAAAATGAAAGCTGACGACCTCCGGCTTCTCCTGCTCGACCACCGCACAGGCGGCTTCGTCGAACGGAAGGCGCAAAGGAGGTGGCGGCGGAGTCTCAAGCCCGAACTCTTCGTAATAAGGCTGCAGCAGCGCACGCCATGCCGTGTCATCCGCCTGCTCGGGCATCCGGTGGCAGAAGAAGTTGAGGTTGAGTGGACCAGCCACGCGCGAGCGAACCTCGGCGACCTGCTCCCGCATCTGGTCGGACGTAAGCATCGCGCAGGGTAGGGAGCCAAGCGCTCCGCCTTCGATAGACGCGATGCAGAGGTCGGCTCCCCCGGCATTGGCCATGGGAGCTTGGACGATCGGATGCTCGCATCCGATCATTTCAACGAAACGGCGGTTCGGCCAGTCTACCATTCGCCGCTATTCGGCATCGACGCCCAAGGCTCCGCCGGCGCCAGCGCCTCGCCCTTTTGGAGCAGCTCGACCGAGATGTTGTCGGGTGTCCGGACGAAGGCCATTCGCCCGTCGCGGGGCGGGCGGTTGATGGTCACGCCATTGTCCTTCAAGCGGAGGCAGGTGTCGTAAATGTCGTCGACCTGATAGGCGAATGGCCGAAATTGCGGCCGCCGCCGTAGCCGGATTCGTCCCAATTGTAGGTCAGCTCGACCTCGCCGCCGTCGTCACCCGGCACGCCGAGGAAGATCAAAGTGAACCGCCCGGCTTCATTCTCCATCCGCCGCCGCTCCTCGAGGCCGAGCAGTTGAAAGAATGCAACAGTCGTGTGCGGATCGGACACGCGGATCATTGAATGCAGAAATTTCATTTGGGCCTTGCTCAATTCATCGCTATAATTGCACGGTTCGTCGCAGCACTGACCGGCGATCGTGACCGGTGGCTGCTCGTATAGCGGACGAACGCACGGGTTTTCATCCCATGATCGAGAAGCTGCAGGACAGCCGCGCCGTCCTTTTGGGCGCGGTCGCGATTTTTGCCGTCGGTCTCACTACCAGCGGGTACGCGCTCGGCGACGGGCTGCGTCGTTCCAAGATGGCGGAGCACCGGTCGGTGACGGTGCGCGGCGTGTCGGAACGCAACGTCACCGCCGACCTCGCGACCTGGTCGGTCAGTTTCTCCCACGAGGGAGCCGAGCTTGCGCCCGTCCAGCGGTCGGTCGACCAGCAGGCCAGCGCCATCCGCGCCTTCTTCCGGCGGGCCGGCTTCCGGCCGGACGAGATCACCGACAGCGACGTATCGCTCAGTCGCGAACAGCCGCGTGACCGGGAGGGCCATCCGGTCGGACCGCAAAAGCTCACGGTTAGCCGTTCGATCCAGCTGCGGACGAATGACGTGATGAAGGCGCGGGCGGCCTACGCCCGCCAGGCCGAGTTGTTGCGCGACGGCGTCGAATTGTCAGGCACCAGCGTTACCTACACCTTCACGCGTCTAAACGGCCTCAAGCCTCAGATGATTGCCGAGGCCACGCGCAATGCCCGCCAAAGCGCCGAGCAGTTCGCTCGTGACAGCGGCGTCGACGTCGGCCGGATCAAGACCGCGAGCCAGGGCTATTTCTCGGTCGGCGCGCGGGACGGCGAGGATTGTGACGATTGCGGCTCGGCGGGCGGCAGCTCGCCGTTCCAGAAGGTCCGTGTGGTGACCACGATCGATTACGACTTGGGCTGAGGTGCCGGTGGCTGGGCGTCGCTCTTCACCGTCGGTGTGACGCCCAGCATCTCAATGGCCTTGGCGGCAGCCTTGCCGACCGGGCCATTGGGATCGCTGCCGGCCGCGCGCATCCAGTAGCTGCGGGCCTGGTCCCGGTCGCCGGTGAAGTCGGCAACGTGGCCGGCCTCGAACAGGATTGTGGGATCGGATGGCGCAAGGGTCAGCGCCTTGCCGATCGCCGACTTGGCGGTCGCCGCATCGCCTTCGCGGATCGCCAGCGCGGCCGAGAAATACCAGTAGAACGGATCGTCGGAGATCGTCGCGGCCGCTTCGTTCGCTTTCGCCCG
>Ga0307415_100001976_pt1 | contig 10090 bp, 9 predicted proteins | sample DK1Cmetagenome_FD_204524 | JGI IMG/M metagenome (GOLD analysis project Ga0307415, IMG submission 204524) | Maize rhizosphere microbial communities from greenhouse at UC Davis, California, United States - DK15-C-2 | ecosystem: Host-associated > Plants > Roots > Rhizosphere > Soil | place: USA...
CCGGCCGGTGTCGGCCTGGGCGCCGGTGTCCACCGGCAGCGGCACCACGGCCTCGACGGGGAGCTCGCGGAGCATGTGCGCACGTCCTTCCGGTCAGGTGTCGGCGGGGAGGTAGGCGACCTGCACGAGGGTCGGGCGCCGGCCCCGGCGGGCGAGCTGGCCTCGCCCAGGGGGCAGCGACGACGGGTACACGCCCGGCCACAGCTGGCCCTCCTGGCGGTCACCGCGCAGGACCAGCCCGGTGGCCCCCAGCTCCCGGAGCCGCTGCAGGAAGGGCTCGAACAGCGCCCGGCCGATGCCGCCGCTGTGCCGGGCGGCGACCACGTGCAGGCCGAGGTCCCGGGCCTGGGGCAGGTAGGGGAGCAGCGGCGCCAGCGGGCTGCCGCCGTCGCCGCCGAGCAGCTCCAGGTCGTCGATCAGGACGACGATCTCCGGTCCCGCCCACCAGCTCCGGGCGCGCAGCTCGGCCGGGGTCAGCTGGTCGCCGGGCAGCCGCCGGCCCAGCTCCTGGGCCAGCGACCGGGCCAGCCCGGCCGCGGCCTGGGAGGTGGGGGCGTAGGCGCCGAGGGAGGCGTCGGGGACCAGGCCGAGCAGGCTCCGGCGCGGGTCGATGACGGCGAAGACGAGCTCGTCGTCACCGTGGCGGTCGACGCAGCCCCGGACCACGGCCCGCAGGAACGACGTCTTGCCGCTGCCCTGGTCGCCGACGGCCAGCACGTGGGTGTCGGCCCCGAGCAGGTCGAGCCCGACCGGGCGCAGGTCCCGCTCGCCGAGGCCGAACGGGATCCCGTCGACGCCGTGCCGGCCGGCCCGCTCCAGGTCGGGCCAGGGCAGCAGCGCCGGCAGCAGCCGGACCGGCGCGACCCCGGGCCCGGGCCAGGCCTCGGTGGCCGCGCGTCCAAGGTGGACCAGCGACTCCTGGAGGCCGTCGACGCTGCCGCGCCCATCCACCCTGGGCAGGGCGACCTGGGCGAGGAGCCGGTCGCCGGTCAGGCAGCGGCCGGGCTGGTCGGCGCGGATGTTGGCGGCCAGCTTGCGGTCGATGATCGAGTCGAGCGGGTCGCCGAGCCGCAGCTCGATCCGGCCGCCGATCGAGGTCTGCAGGGCCGGGCGCAGGTCGTGCCAGCGCGGCGCGGTGACGACCAGATGGACCCCGTAGGCCAGCCCCCGGTGGGCGATGTCGGTCAGCAGGTCGGCCAGGTCCTCGTAGTCGTGCTTGACGGCCAGGTAGTTGTCGACGACCAGGAAGACGTCGGCGTACGGCTGGTCGGGCAGGTCGCCCGAGCGCCAGCGCTGCCGCATGGTCTGGGCCGAGTCGATGTGCAGATCGGCGAAGAGCCGCTCGCGCTCGTCCAGCAGGTCGGCCACCTCATGGACGGTCCGCCGCAGCCGGTCGGGGTCGAGCCGGCCGCAGACGGTGCCGACGTGCGGCAGCTCGGCCAGGCTGGCCAGGGCGCCGCCGCCCAGGTCGACGCAGTGGAACGCCACCTCCCCGGGCGTGTGGGTGAGCGCGGTCGCGGTCACCAGGGTGCGCAGCAGCATGCTCTTGCCCGTCTGGGGCGCGCCCAGGACGGCCAGGTGGCCGGTGGCGCCGGACAGGTCGGCCACGAACGGCTCCTGCCGCTGCTGGGCGGGCAGGTCGACCAGACCGAGGGGGACCCGCAACCGGCCGGTCAGGGTCGATGCGGGCCCGGTGACCGCGTCGAGCGGCAGGGCCGCGGGGAGCGGCGGCAGCCATACCTGGTGAGCCGGGGAGCCCGCCTCGGCCAGCCGGCCAACGACCATGTCCAGCAGCGAGGGGCCGCCTGCGCCGCCCGCCGGGGCCGGCTCGCCGGCCTCCCCGGCCGCCTCGGGCCCGGCCGACGCCGGCCGGCCCCGGTTGAGCAGCCCGAACGGCTCGCAGGCACCGGGTGCGGCCACCGGGGCGGCGGCCATCGCCCCGGCCGGGCCGGACACGAACCCGGCCTTGAACCGCTCGAACAGAGTCGTGTCGACCTTGAGGTAGCCCGACCCGGGCAGGGGAGGCAGCTCGTAGGCGTCGGGGACGCCGAGCACGGCCCGGCTCTCCTGGGCGTTGAAGGTCCGCAGGCCGATCCGGTAGGACAGGAAGGACTCCAGGCCGCGCAGCCGGCCCTCCTCCAGTCGCTGGGACGCCAGCAGCAGGTGCACGCCGATGGAGCGGCCGATCCGCCCGATGGCCAGGAACAGCTCGATGAACTCGGGCTTGGCCGTCAGCAGCTCGGAGAACTCGTCGACCACCAGCAGCAGGCTGGGCAGCGGCGGGAGCGGCCGCCCCTCGCGGCGGCGCCGGTCGTACTCGGTGATGTCGGGCAGGTTGCCCGCCTGGAGCAGGATCTCCTGGCGGCGCCGCAGCTCGCCGAAGAGGGCGTCGTGCATCCGGTCGACCAGGCCGAGGTCGTCCGACAGGTTGGTGATCAGCCCGGCGGTGTGGGGCAGGCGTTCCAGGCCGGCGAAGGTGGCCCCGCCCTTGTAGTCGACCAGCACCAGCGACAGCCGCTCCGGCGGATGGGTCATGGCCAGGCCGAGGACCAGGGTCCGGAGGAGCTCGCTCTTCCCCGACCCGGTGGCGCCGACGCAGAGGCCGTGGGGGCCCATGCCGCCGTGGGCCGACTCCTTGAGGTCGAGCAGCAGCGGCCCGCCGTCCGGCCGGACCCCGATCGGGACCCGCAGGAACTCCCGCTGCTCGCGCCGGCGCCACAGGGTGGCGACGTCGTAGCCGGCCGGGTCGGTGACGCCGAGGAGCGGCGGCAGGTCGGTGGTCGCGGTCATCGGCCGCTCGGCGGCGGGTTCGGCCACCGGGCGCAGCGGCGCCAGGGCCCGCGCCAGCACCTCGAACGGCACCGGCCCGAACCGGTCGAGGGCCCCGGCGGCCCCGGGCGCACCGGGTTCCCGCTCCCCCGGGTCGGCGGGGCCGGCCGGACGCTCGACGGTGACGGCCTCGCCGGCCACCACCACCCGCACGTCGACCCGCTCCGGCTCCTCGTCCCTGTCGGTGACCAGCCGGATCACGCTGACGCCGAGCTCGGCGAGGCGGACGCCGGCCTCGGGCGGCTCGAGAGCGCCGGGCTGCCGCCCGTCGGTCTCGTCGACCAGCACCACCAGGTGCCGGGTGGGCGTGGCCCGCCCGCCCAGCCGCCGGGCCCGGACCGCCTGCCCGACGGCGGCCTCCAGCAGCTCCCCCAGCTCGAGGCGGAGCCCTTCCAGGGACTCGGCGGCGAGCGTGCGGGGCGGGCCGCCGTCGCCCGCCCCGGTGCCCTGGCAGTGCGGCAGCCACTTGGCGGCCGACCACCGCCGGTCGGCCGGGCGGGGGCAGCAGATGGCCAGCCGCACCTCCTCGGGACTGTGCAGGCCGGCCAGCTGGGCGAGGAGGAGGCGACCGACCCGCCGGGCGTCGTCGGGCGCGCCGACCACGGTGATGCTCTCCGCCCCGGCCACCGGGACCACCACCGGCTGGCTGCGGAGGTCGCGGTACCCGCTCACCAGCAGGTCGGCGGCCCGGCGGCAGACCGGGTCGCGGGGGTCGAGAGGGTCGGTGGCCGCCGGGAGCGCGACCCGGAGGGATCGCGGGACGGTGCCCAGCCCGATCCGGAGCTGGAGGAAGTCGGGGTCGCCGGGCCGCCGCTGCCACAGCCGGGCCGGCTCGGCGGCCAGGTCCGCCAGGGCACCGGGATGGGGATGGACGAAGGCGGCCAGGTCGGCCTGGCGGCGGGCGGCGGCGCGCAGCTCCTCGCGCTCGTCCTCCAGGTGGGCGAGGTAGCGCTCGCGGGCCACGCGGACCTGCCGGCGGGCGCCGCTGCGCTGGCCGAGCAGCAGCGCCGCCGCCCCGCCGAGGGTCGCCGCGACCATGACCACCCCGGCGAGCAGGAACACCGGGTTGCCGTTGGCGACGACGAACAGCACCATGCCGAGGCCGCCCATGACCGGGAGCACGGCCTGCATCGCGGTCTGCCCGGCCCCGGCCGCGGCCGGGGCCGCCGGGAGCTGCGGGAGGGTGCGGGTCCCGGCCGCCGGAGCGGCCGGGAGGACCCGCGCCGGGCGGTGCACGACCCGGTACCCGGACGGGCGCTCCTGGAGCGTCAGGCCGGCCATGGTCACCGCGCCCGTTCGAGGCGGCCGAGGTCGGCCGTCGCCCCGGACCGGCCCTGGGCGAGCTGGTCGGCCACGAAGGAGCCGGCGGCGATCACCGCGCACACGACCAGGCCCAGGACCAGTCCCACGAGCACCCGCCTGGCCGTGCCCCGGTCGGGCCGGTCCCGCCAGGCGGCGCCGTGCAGGAGCATGCCCAGCAGGCGGCGCCGCCCGAGCGCGTGCTCCTCGAGCCGCTGCTTGTCGTCCATCGCCGGGTCCGGTCAGCCCTGCAGGGTCTGGCTGACCCTGGCCCGCATGGTGTCGACCGACTCGGTGGTCTGGCCGAGGGTGGCGCGGATCTGGTCGAGGATGTCCCGCACCTGGCCGGCGGCGCCGTCCCACTTGGACTGGATGCCGCGGTAGATGTCCTGCTCGTCGCCTTCCCAGTTGGCACAGACGCCGTTGACGTACCCGCCGAGCTCGTCGAGGCTCCCCTGCAGGGAGGCGATGGTGCCCGACAGGCCGCCCTCGGCGTCGCTGGCGACGGCGGAGTCGTAGCTGTACACGCTCATGGTTGGCTCCTTGTCCCCGTCAGCCCGTGAACCGGGCGGCGTCCCAGGCGGCGGCGCCGGTGACCCGGCCGATGGTGGCCTGCTGGTCGGCGTGGTACCGGTCGTAGAGCGCGCCGGACTCGCCGACCCGGCCGCGGATCTCGGCCAGGGCCATGTTCAGGTCCCGCGACGCCTGCTCCCAGCGCTGCTGCAGCTGGTCGAACGACTGGAAGGCGGCGCCCCGCCAGACGCCGGGCAGGCCGGCGAGGGCGTTGATGAACTGCTGGAGGTTGGCGTTGAGGTCGGCCACCGACCCGTCGAGGTTGCCGGCGTGCCGGTTCACGGCGTCGCCGGTGATCGAGAACCTGGTCCCCATCGGTTGCTCCTGTTCCGGGCTAGCTGCCCTGGTAGGCGGCGGCCAGGCCGGCGTCGTGCTCGGCCATCGTGGTCGCCGCGGCGGTCGTCGCCTCGCCCAGCCCGCGGGTCTGCTCCTCCAGCCGGGCCACGGCGTTGTCCCAGTCGTCCTTGAAGTCGCCGAGCGCCGAGACGAGGTCCCCGTACGCCTCGGCGCCGTTGGCCCCCGGGAACACCGCCCCCGACGCCACCGTCGAGGCGATCTCCCCCAGCCGCTGCCCCAGGCTCTGCACGTCCGGGATCGAGGCGCTGAAGTAGGCGCTGGCCATCCGTCCTCCTTTCGTGTGGCGAGCTATACGGGCCCGGGACGGCGGGAGGTTCAGGCCGCCGGCATTCGGCCTCCTCGTTGAACCGGGGACAGCGGCGACCCCGTATCCGGCGCCGACAACCCGGACGGTTCGAACGAGATGGGGCTCGGCCATGGCGACCTACACGTTCCCGGCGGACAGCTTCACTGTGGAGGGCGACCCCGAGGGGGTGCGGGAGACGGGCCGGGCCTACGGCCGGTTCGCGTCCGTGGCCGGCGAGGCCGCGGCCACCACCGGCGGGCTGGACTCGGGCGGCTGGGTTGGCAGTGAGGGCGACCTGTTCCGCGTCCGCGCGGCCGAGATCCCCCCGCACCTGGACACCGCCCGCACCGCCTTCGGTCAGGTCTCCCGGGCGCTCGACGAGTTCGCCGAGGTGCTGGCCGCGGCCCAGCGGCAGATGACCGGCGCCCGCGACCAGGCCACCCAGACGTTCGGGTCGCTGGCCGGCGCCCGCGCCGACCGGGCCGGGCTGGACGACGCGGCCGGCGGCGAAGCCGCCGACCTGGACGCGCGGATCGACCGGCTGGAGAGCGCCTTCGACGACCAGGTCGCCGTCGCCACCGGGATCCGGGCCCAGGTCCTGGAGGCGGCCCGCCGGAGCGCGGCCGCCATCCGTGGAGCCGGGCGGACCTCCCCGACCGCCGGTCAGAACTTCATCGAGGACGGCCTGGAGAAGACCGGCCGCTGGGCGTCGCGGCGCCTCGACGACCTCAAGGGGTTCCTGGCCGAGCACGCCGAGTTTCTCCACGGGCTGGCCCAGGTGCTGCGGGTGGTCGGCGTCGTGCTGGTCGCCGTCGGCGCCGTCCTGGCCATCTTCGGCGTCGGCGCGGCCGTCCTGCCGGTCGGGCTGGCACTGTGGGGCGCCGCCGACGTCCTGGACACCACCGTCGACTGGGCCGAGGGCAAGATCAGCGGCCAGGAGCTCCTGTGGCGGGCCGGCACGGCCATCGTCCTCACCGTCGCCGGCGGGGTCGTGGCCAAGCTGGGCGCCAAGCTCCTCGAACGCCTCGGCCCCCGGATCCGCCGCCTCCTCGGCACCGGCGGGGGCCGCCTCGACGACTGGACCCCGGGCAAGGCCCTTCCCGAGGCGCCGTCCGCGGCCATCGACGACGCCAAGTTCCTGAAGTACTCCATGGACCCGGGCAACCCCAACAACGGCGGCAAGTGGAAGGCGTGGTCGCAGCTCGGCTACGACGTGGACGACCTGACCAACCGGACCGCCGCCTCCGACGACGTGATCCGCCAGGTCCGCGACCAGCTCGAGACCCTGCCGGCCCAGGCGGGCAAGGAGACCGGCTTCGGCCGCCGCTTCGAGGTCAACATCCCCATCACCGGTCCCAACGGCCGCACGGGCACGTTGTTCACCGTCTGGCAGTTCGACGAGGGATCGACCACCCCCCGTATGATCACCAATCTGCTCAAGGTGCACCAGTAACCGCACCGCCCCCAGGGAGACGAACCACCATGAAGGCGAGCCCCAACGACCGCGTCCGCACCCTGGTCGACGTCACCGCCGACTTCTCCGACCGCGTCATCCCCGCCGGCACCGGAGGCGTGATCGTCGAGGCCTACGACACCCCCCGGGAGGGCTACGCCGTCGACCTCGAGATCGAGGACGACACCCTCGTCGGCGGCTACGACTTCGAGAACGTGGTGCTGGGACCGGAGCAGTTCGAGGTCGTCGAGTGGGGTGGTCCTGATGGCTGAGCGCGAACACTGGCAGGTCTCAACGGATGCTGCCGAGGTCTATGAGTCCTGCTTCGTGCCGGCGATCTTCGGCGCCTGGGCCGGCCCGGTTGCCGACGCCGCCGGGATCAGGCGGGGCGACAGGGTCCTCGACGTCGGCTGCGGGACCGGCGTGCTCGCCCGCGAGGCCCTCAGGCGGGCCGGCGAGCAGGGCCAGGTTGCTGGCCTTGATCTCAATGAGGGGATGCTGTCGGTCGCCGCGCGAACCGAGCCGAGCATTTCCTGGCGACAAGGGGACGCGGCCTCCCTCCGCGAGATGTGGCGCACCCTCGCGCCAGGGGGACGCCTTGCGGTGGCCGCCTGGGCGTCCATCGATCACGCCCCCGGCTTCCAGATCCTGCGGGATGTCGCCGGCCGAGCATGCGGGCGTGAGGCCGCGGACGTGCTGGCCGCGCCGTTTGTCATCGGCGATCAAGCCGAGCTCGGCAAGCTCTTCGCCGACGGCGGCATCTCAGGGGCCGAGGTTGCCCTCCACGAGGGCTCGATCCGCTTCCCGTCGATCCAGGAGTTCGTCCGTATCGAGGTCAAGGGCTCGCCCTTGGCTGGGATGCTGAGCGACGACGCGATGCAGTCGCTCGCCACGGGATCCGAACCTGCGCTTGCGAAGTTCGTCGTGTCGTCGGGCGAGATCGTCATGCCGATAGACGCGCACATCGTCACCGCGAGCAAAGGCTAGATCGCGAAGGAGCCCGACAGCACCCGGCAGGCTCGTCTACGCGGAAGGATCTCATTCGTTGGAGGGGATGGCCGAGGGCCGCCGTCGGTCTAGGTTCGCGGGAGGGAACGGCACGAGCAGTAGGCGGTGAGCAGAACTGGTGACCACGAAGGCTCAGGCGCCGGGAGGCACAACCTTCCTCCAGCGCTGGCTGGCCCGCCTGGCCTTCGCGGCCGCCGCGGCGGCCCTGCTGGTGCCGCCCCTGTCGGCGGGAGTGCGCCACAGCTTGAACCTGACCCTGGTCGGGGTGGCCGGCCTGATCGTGACGGCGGCGGCGGTGTGGTGGGCGCTGGCCTACAAGGGCCTGACCCGGTGGCTGGCGGCGGCCTTGGCGGTGGCCGCGCCGCTGGCGGTGCTGGCCCTCTACACCAGTCACCGGCAGCTCCGGTTCGTGGTGCTCTCGTTCGGGCTGCTGGCCCTGGCGGTGGCGGCCGGGCGGGCGGCCCTGCGCCGCGAGGCCATCCCCGAGCGGCCGCGCGAACACGACGTCCCGCCGCCCCGGCGGCCGTTCCTGATCATGAACCCGCGCTCGGGGGGCGGGAAGGTGATCCGGTTCGGCCTCAAGGACAAGGCCGAGGCCCTGGGGGCCACCGTCGCCCTGCTGGAAGGGCCCGGCCCGGTGGACGTGGCCGAGCTGGCCCGCCGGGCGGTCGCCGACGGCGCCGACCTGCTGGGGGTGGCCGGCGGGGACGGCACCCAGGCCCTGGTCGCCGGGATCGCCGCCGAGCACGACATCCCGCTGCTGGTCATCTCGGCCGGCACCCGCAACCACTTCGCCCTCGATCTCGGACTGGACCGGGAAGACCCGTCCCGCTGCCTGGACGCGCTGCGGGACGGGGTCGAGCTCCGGATCGACCTGGGCACGATCGCCGACCGCCCGTTCGTGAACAACGCCTCCTTCGGCGCCTACGCGGCCGTGGTCCAGAGCCCGGCCTACCGCGACGACAAGCGGGGCACCACCCTGGACCTGCTGCCCGAGCTGCTGGCCGGCCAGCGGGGTCCGCGGCTGGTGGCCAGGGCCGGGGAGGTGACCGTCGAGGGGCCGCAGGCGGTGCTGGTCTCCAACAACGTCTACGGGATGGGCGACATCGCCGGGCTGGGACGCCGGGCCCGGCTGGACCGTGCCACCCTCGGGGTGTTCGCGGTCACGGTCGCCAGCGCCGTCCAGGCCGCCGGGCTGCTGGCCGGGACCCGCTCTCGTGGGCTCATCCGACTGGCCGGTCCTGAGGTCGTCGTCGACGCCGACGCGCCCCAGATCCCCGTCGGGGTCGACGGCGAAGCGCTGCTGCTGGACACCCCCGTGCGCTGCACCATCCGCCCAGCCGCCCTGCGGGTCCGGGTCCCCCGCAACCGCCCCGGTGTGCCGGATCCCAAACCGATCATGGACTACAAGCGGCTGTGGCAGATCGCCCTGACCCTTCCCCGGCCCATGGGCGGAACGGCACCAGAGCACGGCTGAGCCTGGCGGTGACGATCCACGTCACGCCTGTGCTCACGGGAGTCTGCATTACGAAGTTGTCATGCGGTCCTAGCCCCACCTGGGCGGGAAACCTACACTGTGGGCAAGGAGCTGCCCATGCAGGCTGAAGCCGACGCACTTGCGCGAGCGACGCCTCTGGCCAGGATCCTCGTCATCGATGACGAGCGTCGCATCGTTCGGTTCGTTTCTCGGGGGCTGCAGGCGGAGGGATACCTCGTCGACTCGGCCGAGAACGGCGCGGATGGCCTCCGCGCGGCGCTCGACGGCAACTACGACCTCGTCGTGCTCGACCTGCTCATGCCCGGACTCGACGGCGCCGCGCTGCTGAGCCGGCTGCTGGCGGCAAAGCCCGGCCAGGCCGTGATCGTGCTGAGCTGCCTGGCCACCACCGCGATCAAGGTCCGCTGCCTGGAGGCGGGCGCCCAGGACTACCTGGCCAAGCCCTTCTCCCTCGACGAGTTGCTGGCCCGGGTGCGGGTCCGGCTGCGGGCCAGCGCCGACCGACACGCCACCAGCCTGGTCCTCGGCGGTCTGCGGCTCGACCTGATCCGGCGCGAGGCGGACAGCGGCACGGGCCGGGTGCCGCTGTCGGATCGGGAGTTCCTGCTGCTCCGTGAGCTCATGCGGCGTCCGGGCCAGGTCGTGTCCAAGCAGCGGCTGCTCTCGGCGGTCTGGCACTACCACTTCGACCCGGGCTCCAACGTGGTGGACGTCTACATCCGCCGGCTCCGGGCCAAGCTGGGCGCCGACACGATCGTGACCGTGCGAGGTGAGGGCTATCGAATTG
>Ga0307415_100001977_pt1 | contig 10083 bp, 8 predicted proteins | sample DK1Cmetagenome_FD_204524 | JGI IMG/M metagenome (GOLD analysis project Ga0307415, IMG submission 204524) | Maize rhizosphere microbial communities from greenhouse at UC Davis, California, United States - DK15-C-2 | ecosystem: Host-associated > Plants > Roots > Rhizosphere > Soil | place: USA...
AGCCGTCGACGCACAGCGGCTCGTCGTACTGGGAGATCTGGTAGTTCTTGGGCATGTCCGGATAGAAGTAGTTCTTGCGGTGGAACTGGGAGCGCTCGGCGATCCGGCAGTGCAGGGCCAGCCCGATGCGGGCCGCGTACTCGACCGCCCGCCCGTTGGCCACCGGCAGCGACCCCGGCTCGCCCAGGCAGACCGGGCAGACCTGGGTGTTGGGCTCGGCCCCGAAGGTGGTCGGGCAGGCGCAGAACATCTTGGTGGCGGTGCCGAGCTCGCAGTGGGTCTCGATGCCGATGACCGTCTCGTAGCGGCGGGCGCCGGCCTCTTCGGCGACGGCGGCGGTCACGGGCGCACCTCCTCGGGCACGGTGGGTCGGGTGGGCAGGCCGAGGTCCTGCTCGAAGGCCCAGGCGGCCCGGAACATGGTCGCCTCGCCCAGCGCCGGGGCGATCAGCTGCAGCCCCACCGGCAGCCCCTCCGACAGCCCGGCCGGCACCGAGATGGCGGCGTTGCCGGCCAGGTTGACCGGGATGGTGAAGACGTCGTTGAGGTACATGGCCAGCGGGTCGTCGGCCTTCTCGCCGATCGGGAAGGCCACGGTGGGCGCGGTCGGCCCGACCAGCAGGTCGAAGCGCCCATAGGCGGCGTCGAGCTCGCGGCGGACCAGGGTCCGGACCTTCTGGGCCTGGCCGTAGTAGGCGTCGTAGTAGCCGGCCGACAGGGCGTAGGTGCCGAGCATGACCCGCCGCTTGACCTCGGCCCCGAAGCCGGCCTGGCGGGTCCGCTGCATCATCTCGACCACGTCGGCCGAGTCCTTGGCCCGCAGCCCCCAGCGGACCCCGTCGTAGCGGGCCAGGTTGGAGGAGCACTCGGCCGGGGCGATTAGGTAGTAGGCCGACAGCGCGTACTCGAACGACGGCAGCGAGCAGTCCTCCAGCCGGGCCCCGAGCCGCTCCAGCCGCTCCAGGCCCTCGCGGACCCGGGCCAGCACCCCGGGCTCGGTGCCCTCCAGGAACAGCTCCTTGACCACCCCGACCCGCAGGCCGTCGACCCCGTCGGTGAGCCGCGAGGTGAGGTCGGTGGGGGGGTCGGGGATCGAGGTCGAGTCCATCGGGTCGTGCCCGCAGATCGCCTCCAGCAGGTTGGCGGCGTCGCGCACGTCGCGGGTGAGCGGGCCCACCTGGTCCAGGGAGGACGCGAAGGCGATCAGGCCGTAGCGGCTGACCAGCCCATAGGTCGGCTTGACGCCGACGATGCCGCACAGGGCGGCCGGCTGGCGGATCGAGCCGCCGGTGTCGGTGCCGATCCCCAGGGGGGCCTGGCCGGCGGCCACGGCCGCGGCCGACCCGCCGCTGGAGCCGCCCGGCACCCGGGTCGGGTCCCAGGGGTTGCGGGTCGGCCCGTACCCGGAGTTCTCGGTGGAGGAGCCCATGGCGAACTCGTCCATGTTGGTCTTGCCCAGGATCACCACCCCGGCCTCGCGCAGCCGCTGGACCACGGTGGCGTCATAGGGCGGGACGAACTCGTCCAGGATCCGCGACCCGGCGGTGGTGCGGATGCCCTTGGTGACCAGCACGTCCTTGAGGGCCAGGGGGACCCCGGCGAGCGGGCCGAGCCGCTCGCCCCGCTCCCGGGCCGCGTCGACCCGGCGGGCGTCGGCCAGGGCCTGGTCGCCGGTGACGGTCAGGAAGGCGTGCAGCAGCTCGTCGGTGGCCGCGATCCGCTCCAGGGCGGCCTCGGTCGCCTGGACGGCCGTGGCCCGGCCGTCGGCGAACCGCTCGGCCAGCTCGGAGGCGGTGAGGTCGGCCAGCGGCGCCGCCGGGCTCATGGCGCCTCCTCGATGATCCGCGGCACCTTGAACCGGTCCTGCTCGACCTCGGGCGCGGTCGACAGCGCCTCCTCCCGGGTCAGGCAGGGCCCGGGGGTGTCGTCGCGCCACACGTTGACCCGGGGCAGGGGGTGGGCGGTGGGCGGCACCCCTTCGGTGGGCAGCCGCCGGATCTTGTCGGCCTCCTCCAGGATCAGCGACAGCTGGGCCTGGAAGCGGTCGAGCTCCTCATCGGTCAGGGCGAGGCGGGCGAGGCGGGCGACGTGCTCGACGTCAGCACGGCTGATCGGCATGGACGAGTCCTTCGGGTGCTCCGGGCGGTCGGCCGATACTACCGTTGCCCCTGCGCCGGTCGCCGGGGGATTTCCTGGGCCAGCTCGACCACGAACCCGTCCGGGTCCTCCAGGTGCAGGGTCCGGTGCCCCCAGACCCGGTCCACCGGCCCGCTCAGGATGGCCGCTCCCGCCGCCCGCAGCCGCGCCGCCTCCGCGTCCACGTCCTCGACCAGCAGCACCACCTCCCCGCCGGGCGCCCCCGGCGGCTCGCTCCCCTGCCCGGTCAGCTCCTCCAGCCGGTTGCGGTCGTACAGCCCGAACCTGGCCCCCTGGGTGGCGAACTCCACGTACCCGTCCCCGGCCAGCCGGAACTCCAGCCCGACCACGTCCCGGTAGAAGGCGACCGACCGCTCCAGGTCGACCACGAACAGGATCACGTACCCGACGTGCCGCATGGCCTCATCGAACCACGCGGCGGGGTCGTTCGTCGTAGCATCTGGGGGGCAGAGCAACCGGCCCAAGGGGGGTCCCAGGTGTTTGTGCAGGTCATTCAGGGGCAGGTGGCCGACGCGGGGCAGGTGCGGGCGGCGCTGGAGCGGTGGGCCGCGGAGGTCGCGCCCGGGGCCGTGGGCTGGCTGGGGTCGACCGCCGGGGTGACCGAGGACGGGCGCTTCATCGCCCTGGCCCGCTTCGAGTCGGAGGAGGCGGCCCGGCGCAACAGCGGGCGGCCCGAGCAGGACCGCTGGTGGGCCGAGACGGCCCGGCTGTTCGACGGGGAGGCGACCTTCAAGGACTCCAGCGATGTCACCGTCGACCTGGTCGGCGAGCCCGACGAGGCCGGCTTCGTCCAGGTCATGCAGGGCCGCAGCTCCGACCCCGAGCGGGTCCGGGAGCTGATGGGCGAGGATTCGGCCGACTGGGCCGCCTTCCGCCCGGACATCCTCGGCAGCGTGGCCGTTGGGCACGAGGGCGGGGCCTACACGATGGCCATCTACTTCACCTCCGAGGCCGAGGCCCGCGAGGGCGAGCGCAAGGAGCCGCCGCCGGAGCTCCAGGCCGAGATGGAGGAGATGGGGTCCCTGAGCGTCGGCGAGCCGGAGTTCTTCGACCTCAAGCAGCCCTGGCTGTACAGCCCGCGCTGAGGGAACCAGCAGGGCAGGCTCGACAGGCCCGCGGCCGGGTGTGAACATGTGTTCGATGAGCCCGGCCACCATCCTCCACGCCGACCTGGACGCGTTCTACGCCTCGGTCGAGCAGCGGGACGACCCCCGGCTGCGCGGCCGGCCGGTGATCGTCGGCGGCGGGGTGGTGCTGGCGGCCAGCTACGAGGCCAAGGCCGCCGGGGTGCGCACGGCCATGGGCGGCCTCCAGGCCCGCCGGCTGTGCCCGCGGGCGGTGGTGGTCCCGCCCCGGATGGGCGTCTACGCCAAGGCCAGCAAGGCGGTGTTCGAGGTCTTCCGGCAGACGACCCCGCTGGTCGAGGGGCTGTCCATCGACGAGGCGTTCCTGGACGTGGGCGGGCTGCGGCAGGTCTCGGGCACCCCCACCGAGATCGCCGTCCGCCTGCGGGCCGAGGTCCGCGAGCGGGTCGGCCTGCCCATCACCGTCGGGGTGGCCAGGACCAAGTTCCTGGCCAAGGTGGCCAGCGGCGTGGCCAAGCCCGACGGCCTGCTGGTGGTGCCGCCCGACGGCGAGCTGGCCTTCCTGCACCCGCTGCCGGTGGAGCGGCTCTGGGGGGTCGGCCCGGTCACCGCCGGCAAGCTCCGGGCCCGCGGCGTCAGGACCGTGGGCGAGGTCGCCCGGCTCGGCGAGCCGACCCTGGTCTCGCTGGTCGGCCAGGCCGCCGGCCGGCACCTGCACGCCCTGGCCCACAACCGCGACCCCCGGCCGGTGGACACCGGCCGGCGGCGGCGCTCGATCGGGTCCCAGCGGGCCCTGGGCCGCTCCCCCACGTCCGCCGAGGACCTGGACGCGGTGGTGATCGGCCTGGTCGAGCGGGTCACGCGGCGGATGCGGAATGCCGGGCGGGCCGGGCGCACGGTGGTGCTGCGCCTGCGCTTCGGCGACTTCACCCGGGCCAGCCGCTCCCACAGCCTGGCCTGGCCGACCGCCCACACCGCCACCATCCTGGCCACGGCCCGGGCGCTGCTGCTCACGGCCATGCCGATGATCGAGCGGCAGGGCGTCACCCTGGTCGGCATCGCCGTGGCCAACCTCGACGACAGCGGCTACCTCCAGCTCACCCTGCCGTTCGACCGCCAGGCCGGCAGCGCCCTCGACGCCGCCCTCGACCAGGTCCGCGAGCGCTTCGGGTCCGACGCCATCGGCCGCGCCGTCCTGCTCGGCCGCGACCAGGGCCTGTCGGTGCCGCTGCTGCCCGACTGAGCCCCCGCCCGGCGGGGCGCGGGGCGTCAGGGTTGCCGCGGGACGGGAACCGTCGGCGCCGTCGGACTCGGGTCGGTCAACCCCACCAGGACGCCTCCCAGGTGAGCGCGGCCAGGGCGGCCTGGCCCCGGAGGCTGGGGTGGAAGAAGTCGAGGCGGAGACCTGGTCGCGGGTGAAGTCGTAGTCGTAGGTCAGGTCGTTGTCGAAGCGGCAGTGCGACCAGGTGGCGCAGACGTCGCGGAGGGCGTCGTTGAGCTCGCGCTGGCGGTCGATGACGGCCTGGCGGCCGGCGGGCGAGCTGAAGAAAGTCCAGCATCGACGGGCAGCTGTCGGCCGTCTGCCAGACGACCTGGGCCAGCGGGTGGGTGCGCAGGATGCTCCAGAGCTGGTAGAGGTTTGGGGATCGAGGCCACGAACACGTGGCTGCCCGGCAGCCCCGTCCGCAGGACCTCCAGGGTCTCCCGGACTGCGCCCGGAAGGTGGAGGTCGGGGTGAGGGCCCCTCCCCAGCCGCAGAGGTCGTTGGCCCCATCAGGATGGTGACGTACTCGGCCCCCTGCTCGACGGTCCGCCGGGCCTGGCCCGGGGCGTCGCCATGGCCGCGGTGGCGGGGCCAGGGTCACCAGGAACAGGGCGACCCCGGCGGCGAGGGCGCGGAACGGTCGGGGCATCTCTGACCTCCCCGGTCGCCAGGAACGGGACGATGGTCAGAGAATGACCGAGTTTAGCGGTGCTGCCTAGATATGTGTTGTGCGTGAACTGCCGGATCAGGGGTAGTCGCGCTCGATGCGGCGCTCCTCGACCACGCGCTCCTCGGGGGGATAGGCGACGGAGCGGCGCCGGTACGGGGAGAAGCTGCTCCAGAACAGCAGCGAGAGGAGCAGCCCCACCACCCCGGCGACCATCAGGATGACGCCGACGGTGTTGATGTTGAAGCCCTCGGTGGTGACGTTGACCGCAAAGGTCAGGATGGCCCCAATGACCAGCAGGAAGATGCTGGCTCCGATGCTCATCTCTCCTCCTCGATTCGGCTCGATAAGGCAAGCTCGATGCCTCCGGCTCCGCCCTACCCTGTCGGGGCCCGTGGAAACCCCCGATCCGGACCGGCCGAGCCTGTCATCGGGAGCCGTAGCTGGCCCGCAGCTCCGGGTCGTCGACGGCCAGGCGCACCGCCCCGGCCACCTGGTGCTGGAACACGAGCCCGGCCAGCAGGCTGATCCCGGCGAAGGTCAGCAGCTCCCACTGGCGGTCGTAGAGCAGCTCCAGGACGAGGCCGGCGAAGACCGGCAGGAGCCCGAACACCAGCGCCTGGCTGGCCCAGCCCATGGCCAGGCCGCGGAAGCCGATGGCCCTGGCCCGCTCGGCCCGGGGGCGGCGCAGGCGCGGGTCGGGATGGCCGAGGGCCCGCTTGCCCGCCACCAGCAGCCGGGTCGGCCGCAGGGCCAGCCAGGCCCCGCCCAGCACCACCAGCACCCCTACCGCGACGAGCGCGGTCACGGCCGTCCCGGCGACCGGGCCGGCGACCGGCGACGGCCCGCCCAGCCCGTTGAGGCCGGCGTTCACCACCACCGCCACCACCATCCCGGCGAGCAGGAACGCCACCCGCACCGTGCGCACGATCGGCTCCGGGTCGGGCCCCTGGTCCCGCCCCGACGGCTCCGACCGCGACCCCTCCGGGTCCAGCGGGTGCCAGACGTCACTCATTCGTCCTGCTCCAGCAGGGCGGTGAAGGCGGCCTCGTCGAGGGTGGGGACGCCCAGCTCGGTGGCGCGGGCGGCCTTGGAGCCGGGGTCGGCGCCGACGACCACGTAGGCGGTCTTCTTGGAGACGCTGGAGGCGACCCGGCCGCCGCGGTCCTCGATGGCCCTGGTGGCCTGCTCGCGGGTGAGGCCGTCGAGGCCGCCGGTGAGCACGAGCGACTTCCCGGCCAGGGTCTGGGGCAGCTCGACCCCGGTGTCGCCGTCGGCCTTGGTGTTGACGCCGGCCTCGACCAGCCGCCGCACCAGGTCCTGGTTGCCCTCGTCGGCGAACCAGGCGGCGACGCTGGCGGCGATGGTGGGGCCGACCCCGCCGACGTCGGCCAGCTCCTCCTCGCCGGCCCCGGCGATCGCCTCCAGCGACTTGAGCCGGTTGGCCAGCAGGGTGGCCACCGTGCCGCCGACGTGGCGGATGGACAGCCCGACCAGCAGCCGGTCCAGCGGCCGCTGCTTGGACGCCTCGATCGCCCCCAGCAGGTTGGCGATGGAGCGGTCCTTGAACCCGCCCAAGGCGGTCAGGTCCTCGGCGGTGATCCGGTAGATGTCGGCGGCGTCGCGGAGCTTGCCCGTCTGGATGAGGGCGGCCACGGTCTTCTCGCCCAGGTGCTCGATGTCCATGGCCCCGCGGCTGGCGAAGTGGACCAGGGTCCCCCAGCGCTGGGCCGGGCAGCCGGTGGTGTTGGGGCAGCGGGTGGCCGACTCGCCCTCGGGCCGGACCAGCGGGGTGCCGCACTCGGGGCACCTGGTCGGGAACTTCCAGCGCCGCAGCCTCTTGGGCCGCTTGGTGAGGACGGGGCCGACGACCTCGGGGATGACGTCGCCGGCCTTGCGGACGAACACGGTGTCGCCCGGGCGGACGTCGCGGCGGGCGACCTCGTCCTGGTTGTGCAGGGTGGCCAGGCCCACGGTGGAGCCGGCGACCAGCACCGGCTCCAGCATCGCGAACGGGGTCGCCACCCCGGTCCGCCCGATCGACACCTGGATGTCCTTGAGCAGGGTGGTGCGCTCCTCGGGCGGGTACTTGTAGGCGATCGCCCAGCGCGGGGCCTTGGAGGTGCGGCCCAGCTCCTCCTGGAGGCCGCTGGCGTCGACCTTGACCACCACCCCGTCGATCTCGTACTCGAGGTCGTGGCGGTGCTCGGCCCAGTGGGCCACGAACGCCTCCACCTCCTCCAGGGTGGCCACGCTCCTGGTCTGGGAGGCCACGGGCAGGCCGGCCCGCTCGCAGAAGTCGAGGAAGGCCGAGTGCGAGGGGAAGCGCATCCCCTCGGCCAGACCGAACGAGTGGCAGAGCATGGCCAGCTGCCGCGCCCCGGTGACCTTGGGGTCCTTCTGGCGCAGGGAGCCGGAGGCGGCGTTGCGGGGGTTGGCGTAGATCTGCTTGCCCTCGTCGGTCATCTGCTGGTTGAGGGCCTCGAACCCCGAGGCGGGGAAGTAGATCTCCCCCCGAACCTCGAAGGCGGACGGCGGGTCGTCGAGGGTCAGCCGCTGGGGGACGTTGGCGATGGTGCGCACGTTGGGGGTGATGTCGTCCCCGACCATGCCGTCGCCCCGGGTGGCGGCCCGGACCAGCCGGCCCCGCTCGTACTGCAGGGAGACGGCCACCCCGTCGATCTTGAGCTCGCAGACGTAGGCGGGGATCTCGCCGGTGATGCGCTCCGCCCGCCGCCCCCATGCCTGGAGCTCCTCGGCCGAGAAGGCGTTGTCCAGCGACAGCATCGGCACCCGGTGGCGCGCGGGCGCGAACGCCCCCGCCTGGGGCGCCCCGACGGTCTGGGTGGGCGAGTCGTCGGTGCGCAGGTCCGGGTAGTCGTGCTCCAGCCGCTCCAGCTCGCGGAACAGCTCGTCGTACTCGGCGTCGGAGATGTCGGGGTCGCTGAGCACGTGGTAGCGGTAGAGCGCGTCCCGCAGGCGCGCCCGCAGCTCGTCGACCCGCCTGGCAGCTTCCTCGGCCGAAACCGGCACCCGTCCCCCTTGGTCGAGCTCCTCGCCGGGCTCCAGTATCGCGCAGCCTCGCGACCTACCGCCCGGGTTGTCCACACGCCAAAGCGGCCACGCCGTCCTATGCTGGCTGGCGTGTTCGCCTCCCTGGGTCGCTTCGTGTACCGGCGCCGGCTGCCGGTGGCGCTGGCCTGGGTGGTGGTGCTGGTCGCCGGGCTGGGGGTCGGGGGCGAGGTGTTCGGGCGGCTCGGCACCGGCAGCGGGCTGCGCGACGACGCCGAGTCGGTGGTCGTCTCGGACCTGCTCGCCCGGGTCGGCGGGGGCGGCGACGGGATCACCGGGCTGATCGACGGGCGCTCGGTCGACGACCCGGCGTTCCGGGACGAGCTGGCCGACGCCGTCCGCGACCTGGAGGCGGTCCCGGGGGTGCGGCGGGTCACCGGCCCGCTGGCCGACGGCCGGCCCATCCCCGGCCTGGTGGCTCGGGACGGGCGGGCCGTGCTGGTCCGGGTCGAGCTGGAGACCGGCCTGCCCGGGGGCGGCTTCGAGCGCGCCCTCGACCAGGTCGACCGGCGGCTGCGGGCCGTCGACGCCCCCCGGGTGCTGGTCGGCGGGGACGAGATCGCCCGCGAGGAGTTCCAGGAGCAGGCCCAGCGGGACCTCGAGCGGGGGGAGGCCCTGGCCCTGCCGGTGATGCTGGTACTGCTGCTGCTGGTGTTCCGGGGGGTGGTGGCCGCGCTCACGCCGCTGCTGATGGCGGCCGTGGCGGTGGCCGGGGCGCTGCTGATCCTGCTCGGGGTGAGCGAGTTCGCCGACATCTCCGCCTACTCGGTCAACGTCATCACCATGCTCGGGCTCGGCCTGGCCGTCGACTACTCGCTGCTGGTGATCAGCCGCTTCCGCGAGGAGCGGGCCGGCGGCCTGGAGCTTCCCGAGGCGATCGAGCGGACCCTGGCCACGGCCGGCCGCACGGTGGCCTTCTCCGGGCTGACCGTGGCCGCCTCCCTGTGCGGGCTGCTGGCCTTCGCCGAGCCGTTCCTGCGCTCGCTGGCCTGGGGCGGGATCGGGGTGGTGCTGGTGGCCATGGCGGCCGCGGTGACCCTGGTGCCGGCCCTGCTCGGCCTCTGGGGGCGCCGCATCCGCCCGGCCCCGGCGCATCTCCAGTCGGACCGCGGCGTGTTCTACCGGCTGTCGCGGCTGGTGCAGCGGTTCGCCCCGGCGATCGTGGTGGTGGTCGCGGCCCTGCTGATCCTGCTGGCCCTGCCCTTCCGCCACGCCCGGCTGGAGAACTCGGGCCTGGAGTCGCTGCCCCGCTCCTCGGCGTCGCGGCAGCTGTTCGAGACGGTCGACGACCGCTTCCAGGGTGGCGGCACCGACCCGCTGGTGGTCGTGGTCGAGTCGGCCCCCGGCAACCCGCTGGTCGCCGACTACCTGCGCCGGGTCGAGGGGCTGGGTGGAGTGGCCATGGTCGAGCGGCGCCAGGGCACCCCGCCGCAGATCACCGTGCTCGACGTCGTCCCCGAGGGCACCAGCGAGGGGCCGGTGGCGACCCGGCTGGTGGGGCGGGTCCGCGCCCTGGAGCGGCCGGTGGCGGCCGGGGTCACCGGGCCGGCCGCCTTCCTGATCGACTACCGCGACTCGCTCACCAGCCGGCTGCCGTACGCCCTCGGCCTGATCGGGCTGGCCACCTTCGTCCTGCTGTTCCTGATGACCGGGTCGGTGGTGGTGCCGGTCAAGGCGATCGTGATGTGCGTCCTCAGCCTGGGGGCCAGCTTCGGCGCCCTCGTCTGGGTCTTCCAGGACGGCCACCTGTCGGGGCTGCTGGGCTTCGACTCCCCCGGCATGGTCGACATCACCGTGCCGGTGCTGATCTTCGTGTTCGCCTTCGGCCTGTCCATGGAC
>Ga0307415_100001978_pt1 | contig 10082 bp, 8 predicted proteins | sample DK1Cmetagenome_FD_204524 | JGI IMG/M metagenome (GOLD analysis project Ga0307415, IMG submission 204524) | Maize rhizosphere microbial communities from greenhouse at UC Davis, California, United States - DK15-C-2 | ecosystem: Host-associated > Plants > Roots > Rhizosphere > Soil | place: USA...
GGCGCCGCATCCGACCCCGCACGGCCGATCGTCTCGGTGAACCGGAGCCATTCGGTGCGATAGTCGTAGCGGTGCTCGAATAGATGCTTGGCGAGTTTCACCTTGACCCAGCTGCGGGCCCATTCGGACAGGACCAGCACGGCAGTCACGATCATCATGGTCGCGAGCAGCGCCGCGGTGATCGAGCTCGCCCAGTTCCAGTGGCTGCCGCGAAGCGCGGTGGCGAGGACCGCCATCACGACGAAGTAGAGGCAGATGCCGAGCAGCGAGAGTGACTGGAAGGTCGCTGCTCGCGATAGGCGGATGCGCAGGGACTTTCCGGGGGCGGAGCCGAGTACGAAAAGCGGCGCCACGAGCGCGATGAACAGGCCGCGGTAGTCGAACAACGCGCCCGCGCCCGGCGCTTGCAGGTAGGCGAGCGTGTAGAGGTTGAGGTCGTAGCCCCAGGCAAGCGCCAAGCCGAGCATCGCGCCGCGGATTCCCAGGCGGCTTTGGGGCGCCGCCTGGCCGTAAACATTGTGCAACAGGACCAGCGCTCCGGACGCCATCGTGATCCTCAGCAGCTGCTCGGTCGCGAGCACGTCCCGCACGAGCTCTACGGAAAGCGGCGCGGCGAGCATCAGCACATTGAGCACGAGCTGAATGCCGATGGTCAGCGCCACCGCCGCGAACACGAGGCGGATCGCGCGGCGATCGCTGTGCTTGAGCTCTCCCGCGATCGCGTTCAGGAACATTACCCAGGAGAGATTGCGGATCGTCTCGGTCGGAACCGTAAGGAAGTCGACCGGGCCGCGGATCGCGCTCATCGACGCCCATACCGCAGTCGCGAAATAGGCTCCGATGAGCAGCCTCGCCGGCCCCCCGGCACGCTGTCGCAGGCGCCACAGCATGATCGACGCGAACAGACAGGCCGCGACCGCGTAGCTCCAGAAGGCGATCAGCGCGTTCACACTGCGCCTCGTGTCAATTCCACCGACATGGGCCCCGGTGTCGCTAAACTTTACAAAGAAGTGGTGAACGGCTTGCCGCCGCTTTGGATTGGGAGCAGCAGCGCCGACTCCGGCAGGAGGTGTGAAATGGACGAGAGACGGCCCATCGGCGACAGCGGGATCGAGGTGGCGCCGCTGGCGCTCGGCGGAAACGTCTTCGACTGGACAGCCGACGAGGCGACGAGCTTTGCCATCCTCGACGCGTTCGTCGACTCCGGCGGAGCGATGATCGACACGGCCGACGTCTATTCGGCGTGGGTGCCGGGGCATAAAGGCGGCGAAAGCGAGGCGTTGATCGGCCGCTGGCTTAAGCGCGATTCTAGCAAGCGCCACAAGGTCGTGATCGCGACCAAGGTCGGCTTTCTCGACGGCCAGGTCGTCGATGGCGAATATGTCGCGGCCCTCGATCCGGCGGTCGTCGTCCGCGCATGCGAAGCATCGCTGAACCGACTCGGGGTGGAGACGATCGACCTCTACTATCAGCACAAGGACAACGAGGACGTCCCGCTCGCCGACAGTCTCGGCGCGTTCGAGACCCTTCGCCAGCAAGGCAAGATCAGAGCGGTCGGCTTGTCGCAATTCACGGCCGATCGCCTGGAGGAGGCGATCGCGACCGCGCGCCGCTGCGGCTACATGCCCGCAACCGCGCTCCAACCCTGGTACAATCTCGTCGAGCGGGAGCGGTTCGAAAGCGAACTGCGAGGCGCGGCCATCCGGAACGGTCTGGCCGTATTTCCCTTCTACGGCCTCGCGAACGGATTTCTCACCGGCAAGTACCGGTCCAAGAACGACATCGGAAAATCGGTCCGGGGGCCGCGCGTCGTCATCTATCTCGAAGGCCGGGGTATGCCGGTGCTGGAGGCACTCGACGCTATTTCGACGGAAACCGGCGCTGCGCTCAGCACGATCGCCCTGGCCTGGCTAATGGCGCAGCCCGGGGTGACTGCTCCGATCGCCAGCGCGACGAGCGTTGACCAGCTAAAGGAGCTGACGGCCGCGATGCACCTTACCCTGACGCTCGACCAGATTGCGCGCCTCGATACCGCCAGCGCCGAGGCGGTCCCGGCCTAGCTCTTTTGCAAAATATCGAGCGCGGCGACCGTCATCGCCTCGGTGGCAGTGGAGATCACCGCTTCTGCCTCCGGGGCCCAGAACGGGCTGTGGAGCGAGGGCAGCTTGGACGTGTCCCCTTTGGCCGCGTCCCATTTGGCCTTCGGCACACCGCCGACCCAGAAGATGGTGCTCTGCTTGGACTTGTCCGCGAGCCAGTACCGGCTGAAGTCCTCGCCGCCCATGACCGGCTTAACGGAGCCTGCGCGCTCGGTTCCGAAATGCCGCTGGAACAGGGTCAGCACACGCTTGCTCAGCGGATCAGTGTTGAAGGTCGAAGGCGTGAACTCGCCCTCGCGGATGGTTACGACGGGCATGCGATCTTCGGGCACGCCCGCGGCAATTGCCTCGCCTCGGGCCACGCGCGCGATCCCGTCGAGTAAGAGCTTGCGCACCTCCGGCGTGTAGCTGCGCACGGTGAGCTGCAGCTTCGCTTCGTCCGGGATGATGTTGTGCTTGGTACCGCTCTGAAAGCTGCCGACGGTCACGACCGCCGGATCGAGTGGATTGTTCTCCCGGCTCACGAGCGTCTGCAACGCGACGATGATCCTCGACGCAAGCACGATCGGATCCTTGGTCGTGTACGGGTAAGCGCCGTGGCCGCCGACGCCCTTCACCGTGATGTCGACGCTGTCGACGTTCGCGAGCGCGTAGCCGTCGGGCACGCCGATCACGCCTGCGGGAAGCGAGGCGGAGTCGTGAAACGCGAGGATGAAGTCCGGCTTCGGGAAGCGCGTGTACAGCCCATCGGCGAGCATCGCCTTGGCCCCTTCCCCCGTCTCCTCGCCAGGCTGCAGGATCATGACGAGCGTTCCGGACCATTGGTCCTTCATCGCGGCAAGACGGCGCGCCGTGCCGATGAACGAGGTCATGTGCGTGTCGTGGCCGCAGGCGTGCATGACGCCGCTGTCGACGCCGGATCGCGCCGCCGCCCGAACCTTCGATGCGAACGGTAGCCCGGTCTGCTCCTCGACCGGCAAACCATCCATGTCCGCTCGAAGCAGCAGAACGGGCCCTGGGCCGTTCTTTAGTACCGACACCACGCCCGTCTTGCCGACCTTCTCCGTGACCTCGAAGCCGAGCTTGCGCATCTGCGGTGCGAGCTTGGCCGGCGTGCGCACCTCCTGCATGCTGAGCTCGGGATTGGCGTGGAGGTCGCGATAGAGCGCCATCAGCTGCGGCATGTCGCTGCGGATCGCGTTCGACAACGTCGCGGCCTGTGCGGGGGTCATGGCGATGACGGCAACGGCAGCATAGATCAGCTTTGTCAATTCAACGCACTCCCGAACGCAAAGGGACCAGCTCGACGACGTCGAGTTGGGATTCGAAATGCGGCCGCGGCATCACCAGGCGCCAGCGGTTCGGACCGATCCGCTCGACAAAGCCCGCGACATTGCGGGTTTCATCCTGGCCGTACTGCAACGCGGCCGGCTCATCGCCGAGCGCCAGCGTGCCGAGGAACACCGGGCGGACGGCATCACCGGGGAAGATCAGGCCCACCTGGCGCTGCGATCCGGTCAGCTTGGTGAAATGCTGAAGGCGGCCCTCGGCGCGGATTCGGCAGGTGAAGGGCGGATAGGACACATAGTCGAGCATCCCTTCCGACTTGGCTCCGAGCTTGATCACTCGGCACCGGTAATCGCCGTTGGGGATCGCACCGCCGCCGAGCGCTGCATCCGGCTCGAGCAGGGCGGCCTCGCGCGCAATTTCCGCGCCATGGCCCGCACGCCGGGCGGCGCCGAGCGCTCCAACGAAGGTCTTGCGCCAGTCGCGCAGACGCTCCCGGTCCGTTTCGCTGGCCACGGCACGCCAGTCCAGCGTCGACTGCGCGGTCATCCGCGTCGGCTGGGCGATCGTGCTGCAGGCGCCGATCGCGAGTGTCACCCCAAGGAGCAGAACCGAGCGCATCGCCGGAGCCTAAGCCGCCGTCCAGCCTCCGTCCATGCTGAGGTTGGCGCCCGTGATCGACTTCGCATCCTCGCGGCAGAGGAACAGGGCGAGCGCCGCCACCTCCTCGGGTGTCACGAAACGCTTGGTCGGCTGGGCGGCGAGCAGCACGTCGTTCATCACCTGCTCGCGCGACATGTTCCGGGCCTTCATCGTGTCGGGGATCTGCTGTTCGACCAACGGCGTCCAGACATAGCCCGGCGAGATGCAGTTGGCCGTGATGCCGCTGGCGGCGGTCTCGAGCGCGACGGTCTTGGTGAAGCCCGCGATCCCGTGCTTGGCCGCAACGTAGGCCGACTTGTTGGGCGAGGCGATCAAGCTGTGCGCGCTCGCCGTGTTGATGATCCGGCCCCAGCCCTTGGACTTCATCGCGGGCACCGCCAGGCGGGTTGTGTGGAATGCCGCCGACAGGTTGATCGCGATGATCGCGTCCCACTTCTCGGGCGGAAAGCTCTCGACCGCGGCGACGTGCTGGATGCCCGCATTGTTGACCAGGATGTCGGGATCGCCGAGCTCGCCCGCGCAGCGCTTCATCATCCGCTCGATCGCCTGCGGATCGGACATGTCGGCGCCGTCGTGGAGCGCGCCCAGTTCATCGCATTCGCGTTCGATCTCGGCGGAATCGCCAAAGCCGTTGATCATGAGCTTCGCGCCCTCGGCAGCGAGCGCACGGGCGATGGCGAGGCCGATCCCTGAGGTCGAGCCGGTAACGAGCGCCACCTTTCCTTCGAGAATCATGCGTGTCTCCTCAGGCGCTCCTTGCGAGAGCCCGGCGCAAATGCAACCGCAACCCGGCCCGCGCATTGGGGAGCCGCAGGAGGAACGACATGCGGCTCTGGGGCGAAGGACCAAGCTCGAACTTCGAAGATCGCACCGGCAGTCCCGGCTTCGGCGGCTTCGGCGGAGGCGGCGGGAACATGCTCGGCTGCCTGCTGCCGTTCGTTCTCAGCCGCTTCGGCATCGTTGGGGTGCTGATCCTGCTGGTTGGCTATTGCGCGCTGACTCAGCTCGGCGGCAGCGGCGGAGGCTTGCTGCCCGGCGGTGGCGGCCAGACGACGAGCGCTCCCAGCGGCCGCTCGACGCTCGACCCCAACATGCGCGACTTCCTGACGCGGGTGCTCGGCTCGACCGAAGAGACCTGGAGCGAGATCTACTCCAAGTCCGGCGAGCGCTACGTGCCGACGCGCATGGTCGCGTACAGCGGCGGAACGCAAACCGCCTGTGGGTTCGGCCAAGCGGTCATGGGCCCCTTCTATTGTCCCAATGACCGCAGCATCTACATCGACCCGGCTTTTTTCAACGAGCTGTCGCGCCGCTTCGGGGCTCCCGGCGATTTCGCCATGGCCTATGTGATCGCGCATGAGGTCGGCCATCACCTTCAGGCATTGAACGGCACGCTCGACCAGGCCCAGCAGTCGCAGACGCGGGCAGGCAAGGCCGAAGGCAACGCGGTCCAGGTCAAGGTCGAGCTGCAGGCCGACTGCTACGCCGGTGTCTGGGCCGCGAACGCGCGCGATGCGCAAGGCAATATCCTCGAGCCCGGCGACGTCGAAGAGGGCATGCGCGCGGCCGAAGCGATCGGCGACGATACGCTGCAGCGGCAGACCCAGGGCACGGTGGTGCCCGAGAGCTTCACCCACGGAACCTCGGCCCAGCGGATGGCCGCACTGCGCACGGGCTTGCAGAAGGGCAACCCGGCGGCCTGCAGCAACTTTTAGAGGCGAACCAGCATCTTGCCCTTGTTCGCGCCGCTGAACAGGCCGCGAAACGCATCGGGCATGCTCTCGAGCCCCTCGACGACCGTCTCCTCCGCCTTGACCGCGCCGCTTGCGACCCACTGGCCCATGTCGCGGAAGAATTCGTCCATGCGCGTCTGGTAATCGAAGATGATGAAGCCTTGGAGGCGGATCCGCGCGGCGATGATCCGCATGATGAACCGGAAGCTCGGGGGCGTAGGGTCGTTGTAACCCTCGATCATCCCGCAGATCGCAAATCGCGCGTTGTTGCGCGCAAGCGCGAAGGCGGCGTCGAGATGATCGCCGCCGACATTGTCGAAATAGACGTCGATGCCTTCGGAACCGAGCGACTGAGCCGCCGAAGCGAGGCTCTTGAGGATCGGGCCTGCCTTGTAATCGATCACCTGGTCTGCGCCGAGCGAGCGCACCAGCTCGACCTTGTCCGGACCCCCGGCCGAGCCGATGACCGTCATGCCCTTGGCCTTGGCGATCTGCACGGCGGCTGAGCCGACCGCGCCGCCGGCGGCGGAAACGAACACGATATCGCCCGCCTTGGCGCTGGCCGCGTCGAGCAGCCCGAAATAGGCAGTGGCGCCGGTCGTCCCGAGAATGCCGAGGAACTGCTGGGGCGGTGCGCCAAGATCGGGCAGCCGGGTGACTGCGCGGGCAGGGACCACCGCTTCGTCGCGCCATCCGGCGAAGTGGAGCACGAGGTCGCCGGGCGTGAAACCCTCGGCCTTACTGTCGGTCACTTCGCCGACCGCGCCGCCCTCCATCGGCTCGCCGAGCTGGAACGGGGGGACATAGCTTTTCACGTCGTTCATCCGCCCGCGCATGTAGGGGTCGACGGACAGCCACTGGTTGCGCACTCGGACCATGCCTTCGCCAAGCGGCGGGAGCTCGATTTCCTTCAGCGCGAAATCGTCGTCGGTTGGCAGCCCTTTCGGCCGGTTCATCAGGTGCCATGCGCGAGGCATCGTTGTTCCCCTTCAACGACCGCATAGGCGCGGCGTGCTGCACAAGAAAGGCCCGGCCGCGAAGGGGACGACACGACCGGGCCGGGTTGCCTCCGTCACGCAGAGGCTGAGCGAGAAACGAGCAAGCTAGCGATAGGTGCCCTCGAAGCTGCGATCGAGCATTCGCGGGCCCATCTCGCCCTGGTCTTCACGCTCGAACAACGCGCGAGAGCGGCTTTCGTCACGCCAGCGCTCCCGTGCCTGCTCCGCCGGGCAATCGAGGATCACCCGGTCGCCCTCGACGCGGTCGATGTCCGAGCAGCTGAGCGAATGATGGCCTCCGCGGCCTTCGGGGTCCGACTTTTGGAGGATGATGCGGTCGCCGGCGACGCGCTCGACGGTGCCCAGACGCTGGTCGTCGCTGCCGACCACCTCCATATGCTCGCGTATCGATCCGAGCAGCCCGCGCTTCTGCTGACGGCGCTCCCGCCAGCTGCCGAAGTCGTCCTCGAAGCGCGCCCGGTTCTCCCGCCGGTAGTCGTCATAGTCGCGGTCGAGCTCGTCCATATGGCGCTGCCGCCACGAGGAATAGTGCGGGTCCCGGTCGCGTGGATCCTCATGGCGCGAGCGGTCCGACCAATCGGACGTTCCGGCGCGGCTGGTGCGGCGATATTCGTCGCGGCCCCACGGGCTTTGCGAGCGCCGGTAGCTGGAGCGATCCTCCTCGCCGCGGCCGCCGCGCGGCATGCCGCTGGCGGCGAAGAATTGCCCCGATCCATGCTCGGCCCGTCCATAGTCGCCGGTCATCGGGCGATACCCGCGGTCGCGATCCCGGCCCTCACGGCCGCTGAAGCGCTCGCGGCCGAAGCTGCGCCCGCGATCCTCATCACGCTCGAAGTCGCCGCGGTCCCAGCTGCGCTCTCGCCAGAAGCGGCCGCGGTCCTCGTCGCGGTCGCTGCCGAAGAAGCGGCCACGGCCCTCGCCGCGGTCGCGCCCGAAGTCGCGTTCGTCGCGCATGCGGTCGTCGCGGCGCCGGCGCTCCGCCTCTTCGTCGCCGAACCAGGAGGCGATCTCGTCGCCCGCGCGGTCGAAGAAGCCGCGGTCGTCGTCGCCCCAATCGCGGTCACGGGTGCCGCGCTCGAACCGGTCCTCGCGCCATCGCGAGCGTTCACTACGCGGATGGTCCCGCGTGTCGTGACGGTCATAAGCCATTTTCATCCTCCTGGGTGGCGCCGGCGAAGCGCCGGCCAATGCTCCAGGAAAAACGAACGGCGGCCCACGGCCGTTCCTCTTGGAAGCGGGCGCGGTCAGCCCAAATCGGCGGGCCGAAGCTGCCTTGGGACAAGCGATGGCCGAAAGCGCGAGCGCTGTGCTCGGCAGCCCCCCGACTGTCTGTGCCGGCACTGGTGGAGCTGAGGGGAATCGAACCCCTGACCTCTGCAGTGCGATTGCAGCGCTCTCCCATCTGAGCTACAGCCCCGCACCGGCGAAGCGGCTCCTTAGCGGCGCGGTTTCACCCGCGCAATCGCCAAGCGGCCGCCGCTCAATTCCGCTCCTCCGCGTCCATCACCGTCGTCTGAAGCCCGGTCGAAGCTGCGCTGACGCTCGCCCGGGTGACCAGCACGGTCGTCCCCGGCTGGATCAGCGCGCGCATGTTCTTCACGAACGTTTCGGGCAGGTGCATCTGCTCGACGCGCTCGGTCGAGATGATCTCGGCCGGCTCCCCGGTCAAATTCGAGACCCCGACCTGGATCCACTGCGGCCGCCTGCCGCCGGCGAAGGTCATCACCTGCGGCTGGTCGCTCTGCTGCGCGACCACCGCGTGAGCGCGCCCGATCTCCACCCCGTTGCGAAGTACGACGACCTGTTGGTCGCCGGTCGAGATGATGATCGACACCGGGCCCGAGGGCGCCGCGGCCGGGTTCCAGGTGAACTCGCCCTTCGGCGTCAGCGGCATCGCCGGAGCGGGGGTCACGCCCGCCATCACCGGGGCGAGCACGCCCGCCGCGGGGCGCTTCACCGGATCCTCGTTGCCGCCCGCGATCACCACCGTTCCGCCCATCGGAGTGATGGTGAACAGCTTCTTCGCGAACTCCATCGGCAGTCGGACGCAGCCGTGGCTCGCCGGAAAGCCCGGGAGGTTCCCCGCGTGCATCGCGACGCCCTTCCACGTCAGGCGCTGCTGGAACGGCATCGGCGCATTGTCATAGGTGCGCGAGCGGTGGTCATGGTCCTTCTCGAGGATCGTGAAGACGCCGGTCGGGGTCTCGTAGCCGTCCTTGCCCGAGGAAATGGTCGAGACGCCGATGCGCACGCCGTTGCGGTAGACGGTCGCGCGCTGCCGCCCGAGATCGACATAGACCAGCACCGGCCCGGCCTTCGCGATCTCGGGCTTGAGCACCCACTCGCCGGGCTTCAACTTGTCCGCCTGCTTGGCGAGCTGGAGCTGCGCCGAGGTCTTCGCGCCCTGCGCGAGCGCCGGGGGCGCCGCCGCTCCGCCGGTGATGAGCATGCCCACAGCCAACGCGCACAACAGCCGGTTCATTTCTGCCCCCTTCGCGAACGACGGATACCAGACATAGCGTTGATTCGATTCGGCAAAAAGGGGCGCGGAAGTTGCCAAAGTTGGCAGCACATGCGCGCGTACGCGTACGCGCGCACGCGCGAGGGGGTGCCTTCGGGCGGGCGCGAGATTCGTCCTCCACCTGGCCCCGGCATGGCTGCGCGTGCCGATCCCCCGGACATCCCGCGCCCCACATTCGTGCTCCCCATGCCCCCGGCATGGCTGTGCGCGAATGTTCGCGAATGTTCGCAGTAGCACGCGTGCGCGCGAGGGATGTGAGTCAGCTTTGCCAGCTTTGGCCGGCGCGGACGCCATAGGGCGCGGTTTCGATTCGGGGGGCCAAAGAGACTCGTCCTCATAGGGACGGACCAGCTATCTCAAATCAGCGGCTGTAGGACAGGATTTTCATCGGGCTATGGCTGGTCCGTCATTTGCGCTATGCGCACCCCGCTAACGGTCGCAAATGGACGGGTACTTGGCGCTTTGCGGCTCCTTTTCCCTACTCTGTCGCTGCTAATAGCAATGGAGGTCCGGCACTCGGACCTGAACTGAGGAGGAATCGGCAAATGCCCACAGGCACAGTCAAGTTTTTCAACGAAGGCAAAGGCTTCGGCTTCATCCAGCCCGAAGGCGGAGGACAGGATGCGTTCGTCCACATCTCCGACGTCGAGCGCTCGGGAATGACCACGCTGCGCGAAGGCCAGCGAGTCAGCTACGACGTCGAGGACGACCAGCGCGGCAAGAAGAAGGCGACCAATCTAAAGGACGCCGGCGGCGGCGA
>Ga0307415_100001979_pt1 | contig 10082 bp, 11 predicted proteins | sample DK1Cmetagenome_FD_204524 | JGI IMG/M metagenome (GOLD analysis project Ga0307415, IMG submission 204524) | Maize rhizosphere microbial communities from greenhouse at UC Davis, California, United States - DK15-C-2 | ecosystem: Host-associated > Plants > Roots > Rhizosphere > Soil | place: USA...
GGGCGAGGACCTGCATTTCTCGCCGCTCGCGACGTTCGACCTGCGCCTCTTCGCCAACCTGGGCGAACGCTTCGACCTCGTTTCGAAGCACCCGTGGCTCCGCGGTTCGTCCGTACGGCTCGAAGTGAACAACTTCTTCGATGCGAAGCCGCGCGTCCGAAACACCGCGGGCATCGCGCCGGACAACTACCAGCCCGACCTTCTCGACCCGCTTGGACGGACGATCATGATTTCGTTCCGCAAGCTTTTCCTACCGCCGAGAAGCTTTTTCCGCAGACAGGACCGGCCATCGAGCTGATCCTCGAATCCCTTCCAAGACGGAGCGATGGTCAACCATCTGGTAAGGCATCGACTGATATCGATTAGGGCAAGAAGTTCGCGTTCGGTCGGAGTTGCAGCGAGTGGAAGAACAACCGGTCGAGACCACGCTCTACTCGCTTTCGGACGATGCTCCGGAACCGGTCGAGCGGCGGGACGACGAACGCCACCTGACGCTATTTCGGGTAGGCTCCGTCACGGTCGGCGACCGCCGCGAACTCTGCCTCATTAAGAACATTTCTGCGGGCGGGATGATGGTACGTGCTTATTGCACTCTCGAGTCCGGCAAGCGCGTATCAGTCGAGCTCAAGCGCGGCGAACAGATTCCAGGAAGGGTCAGCTGGGTTCAGGACGGCTCCGCAGGCATCGAGTTCGATGAGCACGTCGACGTCGTCGACTTGCTGGCGACGTCCATGGATGGGCCTCGACCCCGCATGCCGCGCATTGAGGTCCGCTGTATCGCGTCTGTGCGTCACGGATCGCAGGTTTACGGCATGCGTGCTCACGACATCTCGCAAGGCGGCCTGAAGGTCGAATCGACCCGCGATTTGGCGATCGGCACGGAAGTTCTTGTCACCCTGCCCGGCTTGCCCTCACAAACCGGCGTGGTCCGCTGGAAGGATGGCCGGTGCTATGGAATTACCTTCAGCCGGCTTCTGGCGCTAACCGAATTGGTCGGGTGGCTGCAGCAGCAGCGCGAACTGCTGCGAGCAGCGAGCTAGTCTCTTATTCGCCCGGTCGCGAGGAGGCCGGGCTGCAGATCCAGCTCTCAGCGAGCCGTCGCTGGGCAGGTGTCATGTTTCGCGGCATTATCCCGGGCCTGTAAGGACGCTGCTGGACCTTCTGACGCGGCGCCGGGATGTGACGCAGGACCTGCTCCGGATTGAGCTGTTCGTCGAAGGCGATGCCGGCATAATTGCCGTTTACCCACACGACACGGCCGTTGGTGCTCAGCTCGTTGCGGCGAAACTCCACAGCCGTGCCTTCGATCGGAAGCTTCGCGCTCTCAACGAGCGCGCCCTCCGAAGACAGGTTCCGCAGCTTCACCGAAAGGCAAGCGCCGCCATGCTCCAGTTCCGCAGTTAGCAGGACTTGGGAGCGGCGCGAGCGACGATTCTGACAAGGTGCGCTGCCGTCCATTCCCAACGCGATAAACGAGTCCGGTAAAACTTTGCTTAAGTCAGCGGCGGCCATCCAGCCGGAAAAGCAGCATGAGATTGTTCGCGGGCATCGCGCGAGTCTCGACGAGTTCGAATCCTCTCGCGGCAGCCGCCGCTGCGAAATCTTCGACCCTGCGAAGGCCCCAGTCGGGATCGCGCGACTTCAGATCGGCATCGAATGCCAAATTTGACGGTGCCGTCTCTATGTCATCCTTAATCCACGGCCCATAGAGAATTAGTGGCCCCTCCGGCGGCAGAAGCCTCGCTGCTCCGGCAATCAATCCGAGTGCAGCGGCCCAAGGGCTGATGTGCGCCATGTTGATGTTGAGAACGACGTCTGCCGCTTCGACGGGCCACTCCGCGGGCTTGCTCGCGTCGATCACGATCGGCGACCGGACGTTCGGCAGCCCGGAGTCTTCGCGCCACGCGGCGATGGAAGCGAGCGCATCGCCGTTCATGTCGCTGGGCTGCCATTCCAGCCTCGGAAAGGCCTCGGCGAAGTAAACGGAATGCTGTCCGGTGCCGCTAGCAACCTCGAGCACTAGTCCGGCGTCCGGAAGCCACTCACGGAGTACCTCGGCAATTGGATCGCAGTTGCGCAGCGCGGCAGGCGCGGAACGGCGTGCATTCCCGCCCGCCGGACCTTCGTAGAACCGCCTGTCCCCCATTATTCCGCGGCCTGTGCCGGCTCCGGTTCCTTGTAGACGAGCACGGGCTTCCTGGCCGCGAGCGTTTCATCCAAGCGGCGCCGCGGAGCAAAGACGGGTGCCGCCTTGAGGCTCTCATCCCCCGCCTTTGCCCGCTCGGCGATCGAGCGGAACGCGGCGATGAACTGGTCGAGTCCCGCCTTTGACTCCGTCTCCGTCGGCTCGACTAGCATAGCGCCGTGAACCACCAGCGGGAAATACATGGTCATCGGATGGAAGCCCTCATCGATGAGCGCCTTGGCGAGATCGATCGTGCTCAATCCCTGGGCAAATCCGCGATCCGAGAACAGTGCCTCGTGCATGCAAGGTCCGCTCGCTCCGAACGGCGCATCCAGGACGCCATCCAGGCTGCGAAGCACGTAATTGGCGTTGAGCACCGCGTCCTCCGCGATCTGCCTAAGGCCGTCGGCGCCGTGGCTCAGGATATACGACAGCGCGCGCGTGAACATGCCCATCTGGCCGTGGAAGGCGACCATGCGTCCGAACGTAGTCGGGTGCTCTTCGGCCGCATGCTCTTCTTCGACGATCTTGAAGCTGCCGTCGGGATATTTCGCAGCGAAGGGGATCGGGCCGTAAGGAGAAAGTGCTTCCGACAGGACGACGGGCCCCGATCCCGGCCCGCCCCCGCCGTGCGGGGTGGAGAAGGTCTTGTGGAGATTGATGTGCATCGCGTCGATGCCAAGGTCGCCGGGTCGAACCTTGCCGACGATCGCGTTGAAGTTCGCGCCGTCGCAATAGACGAAGCCGCCAACGGCATGGACCGCGTCGCTGATCGCCCTCATGTCCGGCTCGAACAGGCCGCAAGTGTTCGGATTGGTGATCATGACCGCCGCGACGTCGGGCCCAAGCCGGGCCTTGAGTGCTTCCAGGTCAACGCGGCCGGCCTTGTTCGCCGGAATGTTCTCGACGCGGTAGCCGGCAAAAGCGGCCGTTGCCGGGTTCGTTCCATGCGCGCTTTCGGGGACGAGGACCACTTCACGCTTGTCGCCACGCGCCTCGAGCGCCGCCCGGATGCAGAGCAGGCCGCAGAGCTCGCCGTGGGCCCCGGCCTTCGGACTCATCGCCACCCCGTGCATGCCGGTCAGGTCCAGCAGCCAGAAGGCGAGGCGGTTGATGAGCTCGATCGCTCCCTGAACGGTTTCCTGCGGCTGCAGCGGATGGATGTCCGCGAAGCCCGGCAGCCGGGCGACCTTCTCGTTGAGACGCGGATTGTGCTTCATCGTGCACGATCCGAGCGGGAAGAGGCCGAGGTCGATGGCGTAATTCTGGCGCGACAACCGTGTGTAATGCCGCACGGCTTCGGGTTCGCTCAGGCCCGCAAGCCCGATCTCGCGGCTGCGGTCCAACCCGCCGAGGCGACCAGAATTGGCTTCGAACTCCGGGAAATCGACGCCGGTCTGCTCGGTGTTTCCAATCTCGAACAGCAATGGCTCTTCGAGCATCAGCGCGCGGTTGCCCGTGAGGGTCCGCGTTTCGCCCTGCGCATTGGCGGGCGTGGACGGGCGCCAGCCTGAAGGATTGACGGTCACTGGCACACCTCCTTCAGGCCCGCTTCCAGGGCGGCGATATCCTCATCTGTCGCAGTCTCGGTGACGGCAACCGCGAGGCCGTTCCGCAGCGTAGCCGAACCCGGATAGAGCCGGCCGAGCGAGACCCCGCCGAGGATGCCCTTGTCGGCGAGTTGATGGACCGCCGGCCGGGCCTCGACCGGAAGCTCGATGGTGAACTCGTTGAAAAAGCTGTCGTTGACCAATCGAACGCCCTGAATCGCGGACAGCCGGTCCGCGGCCTCACACGCGCGCGCGTGATTCAGTTGAGCGAGTTGCCGCAGTCCCCTCTCTCCGAGAAGGCTCATGTGCACCGAGAAGGCCAGAGCGCAGAGGCCGGAGTTGGTGCAGATGTTAGACGTCGCCTTCTCACGGCGGATGTGCTGCTCCCGGGTCGACAATGTGAGCACGAAGCCGCGCTTGCCTTCCGCGTCGACGGTTTCGCCGGCCAGACGTCCCGGCATCTGCCGCACATATTTCTCGCGCGTGGCGAACAGCCCGACGTACGGCCCACCGAACTGAAGGCCGACGCCGATCGACTGGCCTTCGCCGACAACGATGTCCGCACCCATCTCGCCAGGAGACTTGATCAGCCCGAGAGCGACCGGCTCGGTGACGACCGCGATGAGGATCGCTCCGTTCGCGTGAACGGCCTCGGCAATGGGTGTGAGATCCGTGATTCGGCCGAGGATGTCGGGATATTGCACGACCACTGCACTGGTTTCGTCGTCAATCGCGGCGATTAGCTTCTCGGCATCCGTCTCGGCGGTTAGTTCCGGCAGCGACGTCTCGAGCCTGTCCTCGGTGAACTTCGCCATCGTCGTCGCGACGCTGACGTAATGCGGGTGCACGCCCGAGGAGATGATCGTCTTGTTCCGCCGGGTGATGCGATGGCCCATGACGATGGCTTCCCACATCGCGGTCGAGCCGTCGTACATCGACGCATTGGCGACTTCGCAGCCGTAGAGCCGCGCAACCTGCGTCTGGAATTCGAACAGTACCTGCAGCGTGCCCTGCGCGATTTCTGGCTGGTATGGCGTGTACGCGGTCAGGAACTCGCCGCGCTGGATGATGTGATCCACGCTCGCCGGGATGTGATGCTTGTAGGCCCCGCAGCCGAGGAAGAAGGGCGCTTCGCCCGCCGACAGGTTCTTGCGGGCCAGGGCGGACAATTCCCGTTCGACGGAAAGCTCCGACGCATGGCACGGGAGACCCTCGATCGGGCCCGAAAGCAGGACATCGGCGGGAACGTCGCAGAAAAGGTCGTCAATGGTCGAAGCTCCGACGACCCGCAGCATTTCGCTGCGGTCGGCATCGCTCAGCGGCAGGTAACGCATCTAGTTGGGCTTCCTCATGATGAAGCGAAGACGGACATAATCAGCAGTCGGCGATTCCACGCTCGAAGCAACGGCCTCCCCGATCTCCGCGCGCTCCTCTTCGGGCACGCCGGCACGGTCGAGCCAACCGCGGCGAAAGGTAGTGACCCACCGGCCGATGCCGTCGGGCATGGGCGTCGGGCGTTCGATCAGTCGGGCATCGACTTCGGTGAAACCTGCCGCCTCGTAGACGGCCGCGAACTCTTCAACCGAAGGATACCAATTCGACGATTCCAGCGGCGGTGGATAACCGCGCGCGACCAGCTCGGCGTCCAGCGTCTCGCGAAGATGCGCAAGATTGCCCTCGCCGCCCATCTCCCCGGCGAAGCGGCTCCCCGGTTTCAGCGCACGGAGCGTCGTCCTGGCGACCCGCTCCTTCTCGAGCATCCAGTGCAGCGCAGCATTGGAGAAAGCGGCGTCGAATTCCGCGTTGAAGGCCATGTCCGCCGCGTCCATCAGGTGGGCATCGAGCCCGATCGCCTGCGCGACCGCGACCAACTCCGGCGAATTGTCGACTCCGACAACATCGGCGCCACGCTCCACGATCTTCCGCGTCAGAGCGCCGTCGCCGCATCCAATGTCCAGGATTCGCTCGCCGAGCTTCGGATCGAGCAGGTCGAGCGCGGCCTCGCCCAGATCGGCGACAAATCGACCGACCTCCGCATAGTCCGCCGCGTCCCAGTGGCTGGTCGAGACGATTCTTTGGTTCAAGGCAGTATTTGGGCTCAGAGCGTGGCCACCCACTCGCGATAGGAAGCCTCGTCCATCAGGCCGTCGATCGCGCCTGCATCGTCGAGCCTGAGTTTGAAGAACCAACCCTCGCCCTCAGGGTCGCGATTGATAAGCGCAGGATCGTCGGCAACCGCCTGGTTACCCTCGAGGACCTCGCCCGCGACGGGCGAATAAACGTCGGACGCCGCCTTCACCGATTCCACCACGGCCGCCTCCTGACCCTTGGCGAGCCTTTTCCCGGCCTCCGGTACCTCGGCGAAAACGATATCGCCTAGGGCCTGCTGCGCATGATCGGAAATGCCGACGGTAGCCGTGTCACCTTCAACCCGGATCCATTCATGTTCACGTGTGAAATAGACCGTCATGCACTTGCTCCCTTGCGGTGGTAGCGATGGGGGACGAACGGCATCTGCGCTACGCGCGCATCGAACAGCTTGCCCCGCTGCTCGAGCTTCAGAGCCGTTCCAATCTCGGCGAGGTGGCTGGCAACGTAGCCCATGGCTATCGGACGTTGCAGGCTTGGCGAAAAGCCGCCGCTGGTGATCCGTCCGACCTCATTGCCCTCGTCATCGAGGACGAGCCCACCTTCGCGAACCGGCTGGCGGCCATCCACGTCGAATCCGACGCGCTTCTGCGCGGGGCCTTCCTCGATCTCTGCGAAGATTCGCGGCGCCCCGGAGAAATCCCGTTCCGCGCGGCGGCGCTTGCCGATCGCAAATCCAAGACCCGCCATGACCGGCGTCGTCGATCGATCGATGTCGTGCCCATAGAGAGGAAGCCCTGCTTCCAAGCGCAGCGAATCACGCGCGCCTAGGCCAATCGGCTTGACGCGCTCGTCGCCGATCAACCAGTCGGCGATCTGCTGGGCGGCAATATTGTGGATCGAAATCTCGAAGCCGTCTTCTCCGGTATAGCCGGAACGACTGATCCACACAGGATGACCGCAGGCATGGAAGGGACCGCCTTGCATGAACCCCAGGTTCGAGACGCCCGGCACAAGCATTTCCAGCACTTCGGCGGCTTTGGGGCCCTGCAGCGCAAGCAGCGCCTGCTCCCTCATATGATCGACCACGGCTTCCTTCGGCAGTCGATGCTGGAGGACCTCGATATCCTCATGCTTCGTGGCGCCGTTGACGACCAGGTAGAACTCCTCGCCCCGCCGCGTGGCCATCAAATCGTCGATGATCCCGCCATCTTCCGCAAGAAGCAGCGAATAACGCAGTCGCATATCTCCGAGCAGCTTGAGCTCGCCCGGAAGAAGGGTTTCGAGGGCCGCGTCGACATGCTGTCCGTGGATGAGCAGCTGGCCCATGTGGCTGACGTCGAACAGGCCGGTACTCTCGCGGGTCCACAGATGCTCGGCCATGATTCCTTCGTACTGGACGGGCATTTCGTAGCCGGCGAACGGGACCATTCGAGCGCCCTGCGCCCGATGCCATTCGTCGAGCGCAAGTTTTTGAAGCGGCGGCTTTTCGAAGCCCGCCCCACCCTGCGGATCGCCACTGAAGGGCTCGCCACGCGCCTGATTCTCGTCGGTTGCGCCGCTGTGGACTTCTTTGCTCATCTCGTCGCTCCGGTTGCGACAGTCGCGCGGGTGCCTTCCCGCTCCACGACCGTCGCCCCCTTCTGTCGCGCGACCTGAGAGCTTTCTCCGCCAAAGCCGTTGGGCGACGGCGGATTACCCCTTCGGTGGTCCTCCCAAGCCAAGACTTCGGCGGACGCTTTCCAGACTGTCAGGCGCGCGCGGTCCTTTTGCCTGAGAGATTCCGGGGGCGGTTGCTCCTTCGGCGCTGCGGCAACCCTTTGAAGGTCATCGCAAACTCTCCCGCGCGGCCTCCCGGGAACCGAGGCTCCCGGAGACGCGCGTGCCTTGGCCTTGGCCAGCCGCCGAGTCAAACGGGAAATCCGGAACGGCCGGTGCGTTGCAGCAGGCATGGTACGGACATTGGCCGGCGTCGCCGCGGGCATCGCGATCGCGATCATTCTGATGATGTTGACGGAGGCGCTCGGCAACGCCCTGTTTCCTCCGCCCGCGCTCGACCTCAACAACCCCGAAGCGCCGTCGGCCCTGCCCTTCGCGAACCAGCTATTTCCGATTCTCGGCTGGTTCATCGCTTCCCTGGCTGGCGGTTGGCTCGCGATCCAGATTTCTTCGCGTGAACGGACAGCCTGGCTCGTCGCGGCTTCGGTGCTGGTGGGCGAGTTGCTGGATTTCTCGCTCGGCCACCATGCCGTTTGGGTCATGATCGTCGGAGTGCTTGCGCCCCTGCTTGCGGCCCGCCTCGCGCAGAAGCTCCCGCGCTGGCGGGAGCGACTTAGCGCGTGACGTTGTAGCGGAGCTGCTGTTCCGTAAGCTGGAAGCCGACGAGGTGTTCGAACGTTGCGTTCGCGACGGCCGTACGGATGGCGGGATCCGTCAGCGGATCCACGGCTGCACTGGCGTCACCGACCTTTCGGGGGCGGGTCAGTGTCCGTTGGACGTCGGCGGGGAGGCTTGCGGCTCCGCGATGAACCCGTGCCACGGCCTGCCCGCGAGTCTCGGCGCGGTAGCTGCCCTGGGCGAAGTTGAGGCCGACGCGACCGAGACGCTTGGCCGAAACCTGGCTGCCTGCGCGCAGGACCACGTCGAAATAAGGCAGCACGACCTGGCGCGCCTGCGTCGGGTCGCGGCGGGTTGCCACCACGTCGAAGCTCATCGTCGACACGACCTGGTCGCCCTGCTCGTTGCAGTTGACCCGAAGATTCGTGATCGTCGCGGTCACGTCGATGGCATCTGCAGCGATGCTGGTCGACGGGTTGAAGAGAGTGATATCGCCGGTTCCAGCCGGAATCCCTGCAATCGGGCAGGCGCTCCTTTCGACCCAGATCCCGCCTTGGTCGATGAGCCCCTTCTTCGAGCAAGCGGAGAGCAGGGCGATGGCGGCAAGCGCAACGAGACGGAGCTTCACTGGGTTGGGGTTCCTTGGAGGCCTGGACGAGTGGCAGCAGTTCATAGGAAGCGCCTTCAAAGGCTGCAAGCGATGCCTTACATGGCCAGCCAATGCCTGAACCCAAGCCGAACCTGCGCGTGTTGATTGCCGCGCCCCGCGGATTCTGCGCCGGCGTCGACCGCGCCATCCAGATCGTCGAGCTTGCGCTCGAGCGGTTCGGCCGGCCGGTGTACGTACGCCACGAAATCGTTCACAACCGCTTCGTCGTCGAGCGGCTCAAGGAACTGGGCGCAATTTTCGTCGATGAGCTGAACGAAGTCCCCGACGATCGGCCCGTCGTTTTCTCAGCCCACGGCGTGCCGAAGTCTGTTCCGACGGCCGCTCAGGACCGCGGCCTGACCTATGTCGACGCGACCTGCCCGCTCGTCTCGAAGGTTCATCGCCAGGCCGAGCGGTTGATCGAGGATGGACGCCATATCCTTTTCATCGGCCATGCCGGACATCCGGAGGTGATCGGCACGTTCGGTCAGGTCCCGGTCGGTTCCATGACGCTCATCGAGACAGTCGAGGATGCCCAGTCGGTCGACGTTTCGAACGCGGCCAACCTCGCGTTCCTCACCCAGACGACTCTTTCGGTCGACGACACGGCGGCCGTCGTCGGAGCGCTGCAGGCCCGATTCCCGGAGATCCGCGCCCCGCGGAGTGAAGACATTTGCTACGCGACGTCGAATCGCCAAGCGGCGGTCAAGGCGATTGCCGCCGAATGCGACCGAATGCTGGTCATCGGTGCTCCCAATAGCAGCAACTCCCTTCGACTCGCCGAGGTCGCTGAGCGAATGGGGGTTCCCGCGCGGCTGATCGAGCGCGCAGCGAACATCGATTGGGAGTGGCTAGGCGACCCTTCAACGGTCGGCGTCACCGCCGGCGCCTCCGCACCTGAAACCCTTGTCCGCGAAGTGCTCGACGCGTTGAGCGAACGCTTCCTCGTGACCGAGGAAACCGTGGATCACACGCCTGAGCGAATGGTTTTCAAACTGCCGCGCGAGCTAGTCGCTTAGTGGCGGAGCTGCCGCTCGTCGAAATTTTCACCGATGGAGCCTGCCGCGGGAATCCGGGCCCGGGGGGCTGGGCCGCGCTTCTCCGCATGGGCGAGAAGGAACGCGAGCTGTCGGGTGGTGAACCGCTGACCACGAACAACCGCATGGAGCTCACGGCGGCAATCAAGGCGCTTGAGGCCCTTAAACGACCTTGCCGGGTCCAGCTTCACACCGACAGCAACTACGTCCGGGACGGCATAACGAAGTGGATCCAT
>Ga0307415_100001981_pt1 | contig 10071 bp, 7 predicted proteins | sample DK1Cmetagenome_FD_204524 | JGI IMG/M metagenome (GOLD analysis project Ga0307415, IMG submission 204524) | Maize rhizosphere microbial communities from greenhouse at UC Davis, California, United States - DK15-C-2 | ecosystem: Host-associated > Plants > Roots > Rhizosphere > Soil | place: USA...
CGGCATCCGGGCGATCACCATCAACGACAACGACGAGCTGGCCTGGGTCGGCATCTCGGGCGGGTCGGACGACATCATCCTGGCCACCGCGCAGGGCATGCTCGCGCGGTTCGAGGAGGACGAGGTACGGCCGATGGGCCGCGATGCTGCCGGCGTCATCGGTATCCGCCTGCTCAAGCGCGAGGGCGACAGCGTCGTCGCGATGAGCGTCGTAGAGCCGGAGGCAGACCTGCTTGTGCTCACCGAGACCGGCTACGGCAAGCGCGTCGCGATCGGCGATTTCCGGCGCAAGCACCGCGGCGGGCAGGGCGTCCGGCTGATCGCGCTCGAGGGCCGCAAGACCGGGCTGGTGGCCGCGGTCCAGCAGGTCACCGAGCAGGACGAGGAGCTGGTCCTGATCTCCGAGGGTGGTCAGGTCATCCGCACCGAGACCAATACGATCAACCGCTATTCCTCCGGTGCGCGCGGCGTGATCGTCATGCGCCTCGCGGAAGGCGACAGGGTCGCCGCCATCGCGGCCTTCCGGCCCGGACTTGCGGACCGCGACGGCATGGGCGACGATGACGCCCCCGCGACGGGTGGCCCCGGTCAGGCCGGTCCGAGCGGCGGCGCGATTTGACGGTCTTCGGCCAGCGGGAGGCGGCGCCCTTGTACGCGGACCAGTTCGAGATCTACCACGGCAACGCCAACCCGGAGTTGGCGCGCAAGATCGCGCGCTACCTCGGCATGGAGTGCGGCAAGGCCGAGGTGTTCCAGTTCGCGAACGAGAACATCTTCGTGAAGATCCTCGACAACGTCCGTGAGAAGGACGTCTTCCTCGTCCAGCCGACGTCGCACCCGGTCAACCAATCGATCATGGAGCTGCTGATCATGATCGACGCCTTCAAGCGGGCGTCGGCCGGCCGGATCACGGCGGTCATCCCGTTCTACGCCTACGGGCGCTCGGACAAGAAGGACCAGCCGCGGGTGCCGATCACCGCGCGACTCATCGCCGACATGATCACGGTCGCCGGCGCCGACCGCGTCCTCACCATGGACCTCCACCAGGGTCAGATCCAGGGCTTCTTCAACATCCCGGTCGACGAGCTGACGGCCGTCCACATGCTGTCGCGCTACTTCATCGACAAGCGGCTCGACGACCTCGTCGTCGTGACCGACCTGGGGTTCGCGAAGCGCGCCCGCGCCTTCGCCGAGCTGCTCGATGCGCCGCTGGCCATCATCGAGAAGCGCCGCGTCGGCAACCTCGATCGGGCCGAGCTGATGAACGTCATCGGCGAGGTGCGCGGCAAGCGGGCGATCATCGTCGACGACGAGATCGACACCGCCGGCACCCTGGTCGAGATCGTTCGTGCCCTGGAACGCGAGGGCGTCGACGAGATGTACGCGTGCGCCACGCACGGGGTGCTGAGCGATCCGGCCATCGAACGGCTCCGGGCAGAGAGCGTGCTCCGCGAGGTCGTCATCACCGACTCGGTCCCGCTCCAGGCCTCGAAGCGGATGTCCAAACTGACCGTGCTGTCGGTGGCGCCGCTCATCGGCGAGGCGATCAAGCGGATCCATCGCGGTGAGTCGGTCGGTGCGCTGTTCTCGAGCGAGGTCTCGTTCACCCAGGAGATGCTCCTGTGGGACGAGGGCGGCAACGGCAACGGCGGGACCGCCAGCGGCGGTGACGGAGCCGACGACGGGGAGCCTTCAAGAGACGCTCTGAGCGCGGCGGTACCATCCGACCGATGACGCTCCAGCTCCACCGACCCGACGCTGAGGGCGGCCTCGAGGCCCATCCCTCCGAACTCGAGTGGCAGGCCCAGCTCCGCTCGCCGCGCTGGGGCGACAGGCTCCGCCGCCGGCGGCTGCCCGAGCTCAAGAACAGCGAGATGGAGCCGACGTCGACGCCGCTCGCGATCATGTTCTGGGTCGGCCTGGCGTTCGCGACATTCGTGCTGCTGGTCGTCGGCTACGGGTCGGGCTTCTGGTCGTAGGCCGTCGCGCAGGACGCTCGGCCGATCAGATACGGATGCTGCCAACCGATCGACTTCCGTGACTGCCCGGTTCACCGATGTGACCCTCGATGTCACGCCTCTCCGTTAGAGCGACTGCACAAGTGTCGCCACACGGAGGGCCACACCGATGGCAACCCAGCGCATCGTCAAGACCGACCCAAGCGGGATCTCGGATCGCTCCTGGACGGCGGTCATCCTCACGAGTCTCATCCTCGCGAGCGTCACCCTCGCCGTGATCGTCGGGATCGGCGCACTCCAGGCCGTCATGTCGGCTCCGACCACGACGGTCGCCGCAGCATCGGCCGAGATGGACTCCCTGCGCGATCTCCGGCGCGAAGAGATCGGAGCCACGATCGGTCTCCCAAGCCCGATCGACTCCCTGCGCGAATTCCGCCGCGAGGAGTTCGGAGCCCCAGGCGGAGGTAGCGCGATCGACGCTTTGCGGGAGCATCGCCGCGACGAATTCGGTGCCGACACTCCGTAGCAGCGGCCAGCCGCCCACCTGCACCGACCTCTCGGCGCCGTCGCAAGCCGCACACGGAGCGACGGCGTCGACGGGGCGGACTACCATCGAATGTCCCGACGGGCCGGGCGAGAGTCCGGCGATCCGGCGATACGCCGAAGCCGCGAGTGACATGACCGATCAAGCGGCGACCGAGCCGGCCGATGGTGATTCGCAACCACTGTTGGGCCGCGAGCGAGAGATGCGGTCCCTCGGCGAGGGGCTTGCGGAAGCAGGTCGCGGTCGCGGCTCGCTGTTCCTGATAACCGGTGAGGCGGGTATCGGCAAGACTCGCCTTGCGGACGCCTTCCGCAGTACCGCGAGGCGAGCCGGCGCGAGCGTGGTGTGGGGCCGTGGCTGGGAGGAGGGAGGGGCCCCCGCGTACTGGCCCTGGCCTCAGATCATCAATGGGATCGATCGAGAGGTCGGACCGACCGTCGTCGAACGCTTGTCGGTCCGCCAGCGCCGACATCTCGCCCGGATCGTCCCAGAGGTCGGTGACGGGGCCGATCCGGGTGCAGAAGCGCCTCTCGATGCAACCGACGGCGCTCGGTTCGAACTATTCGCCGCGGTGATGGCGATGCTCAGGGCGGCCGCACGAGAGCGGCCACTCGTCATCGTCCTCGATGATCTCCACGCTGCGGACGAGCCCAGCCTGCTTCTCCTCGGCTATGTCGCCGAGATGCTCGAAGAAGAACCACTCGTCGTCCTGAGCATCTTCCGCGACGAGGATCTCGAACTCGGCGACGCTCGAACGCGCCTGCTCGGACGACTCGCTCGACTGCCAGTCACGCGTCCGATCCAGCCACGCGGCCTCGATGAACGCGATGTCGCGCTCCTGATCAGAAAGACGGAGGGCGCGACAGTGAACGACGAGGTGGCCGCAGCGATCCGTCGCGAAACGGACGGGAATCCGCTCTTTGTGGGAGAGGTCGCCCGGATGCTTGCCGAGGAGCGACGCTTCGACGACCCGTCAGGGGCTGAGTGGCGTGTCGGGCCCTCCGCGGGCGTTCGAGCCGTGATCGGCCGGCGACTGTCGCGGTTGTCGGACGGGACCCGGTCATTGCTGGCGCGCGCTTCTGTTTTGGGCAAGGAGTTCTCACTCGAGGTCTTCGCGAGACTGGAAGGAGAGCCTCCGGCCGCATTGATCGAACGCTTCGATCCGGCCGTGGCCTCGCGGATCCTCATCGGACCGCTCCCGGGGGCGACCTGGCGCTTCAGCCACGCGCTCGTCCGCGAGGTCCTCTATTCGAGCATCCCAGCCTCGGTCCGTCTCGATCTCCATCTGGCGGCCGGGGAGGCACTCGAGGCTATCCACGCGGATGATCGAGAGCGTTATTTCGCGGAACTCGCGTTCCATTTCGGTCGCGCTGCGCCATTAGGCAGCGCAGACCGTGCGGTCGAGTACGCGAGCCGTGCGGCGGAGCAAGCAAGTGCCGCACTCGCCCATGAGGAGTCGGCCCGGCTATACAGGATGGCGCTCGCCGTCCATTCGACGACCGATGCGAAGCCCGACGTGCGCGTCAGCCTACTTCTCGGGCTGGGTCGCGCCGAAAGCCTGAGTGGGAGGGTCGACGAGGCAAAGGAGGCCTACCGGCAGGCGGCTGACTTGGCCAGCGAGCATGGGCTGACGGGAGCGTTGGCGCAGGCGGCCATCGGCTATGGCGGTAGGTTCGTGTGGTTCCGCGCCGGTGCCGATATTCGCCTGGTACCCATGCTCGTCGAGGCCCTGCGCAGGCTCCCGGTGACGGACAGCCCGGATCGCGTGCGGCTCCTTGCTCGCCTCGCTGGGGCGCTGCGTGACGACACGTCGCCGGAGCGTCGACTTGCCGTGAGCGCGGAGGCCCTGGCCATGGCCCGCCGACTCGGCGATCGACGCTCCCTCGGGTACGCGCTCATCGGTCGCTACACGGCGATCATGGGCCCGGATCACGGCGAGGAGATGGCCTCCATCGGTCGCGAGCTCGTCGATCTGGAGGCGTCCAACGACGATATCCAAACCCGGGTCGCGGGCAGCTTCTGGATCGACGCATTGGCGTTCTTCGAGGGGGGACGCGAGCGGACGTCCTTGCGCGAGCTGGCCGAGTCGATCGACCGCCTCGTCGATGAGCTCCGCGATGCAAACCTTCGCTGGACGCGCGGTGTCATCTGGACCATCCTCGCGCTCCTGGAGGGGCGACTCGCAGACGCCGAGGCCTTGATCGAGCAAACAGCAAAGGCGGGCCTGCTGGTGACGCCGTGGGACGCGGGCTTCGCGCAGATCGTTGCCACGGTGGGCCTGCGCCGCGAGCAGGACCGCCTTCCCGAGGTGGTCGACGCGCTGCAGGCGGCTGTGCCGCGCTATCTCTCCTATCCATTGCTCGGCTGCGTGCTCACCTTCGTGCAGGCGGCAACGGGCCACGAGGTCGAAGCGAGTCGATCCATGCGCGAGTGGGTCGAGACCGACTTCAGAGGCCTACCGCGCGACCTTGGATGGGCATACGGGATGGTCCACCTGGCCGAGGCTGCCATCCTCCTCGGAGACCAGGCGACATCCGACACCGTGGCCGAGCGACTCAGACCATTTGCATCCCTCCATACATCGGCGTCAGGAGAAGTCTCAGGCGGGCCGGTCAGTCTGGCATTGGGACGGGTGGCCGCCTTCCGGGGTCGAATCGATGAAGCGCTCTCCTATCTCGAGGCCGCAGAGGTGGCAGCGTTGGAGATCGGCGCGGACTTATGGAGTGTCCGGGCTCGTGTGGAGCGGGCCGCTGCCCTTCTGCAGCGAGACGACCCCGGCGACGGTGATGCGGCCGCGACGATCCTCGACGACTGCCTGGCAAGCTGTCGCGCCCTTGGTCTCGTCGCGCTGGAGCGTCGTATCGGGGAGATCCGCGCGACAGCCGGGTCGGGGTCGGTTCATCGCAGTCGGACGCCGATCGGAAGTGGCCCGTCCGCCGTCGTCGAAGGCACCTGGCGGCGCGAGGGGGAGTATTGGTCGATCCGGTACGGGGCGGCCGGATTTCGCTTACGGGACTCGAAGGGCGTCAGGTATCTGGCGGACCTGTTGTCCGCGCCGGGTCGCGAGATCCATGCCCTGGAGCTCGCGGGGAGCACGGAGGCCGATCCTTCCCGCGTCAGCGAGGCGGGCGGCCGCTCCTTGGACGACGGACTCCGCCCCGATGGCGCAGGTGGCGACGATCCTGTCCTCGACCGGCAAGCCATCACCGCCTACCGCGCCCGGATCGAAGACCTGCAGGAGGAGGTCGATGAGGCCGAGTCCTATGCGGATCCCGAGCGGGCCACGCGAGCCCGCGAGGAGCTGGAGCTCCTTGTCGCCGAACTGTCAAGGGCGATGGGTCTCGGCGGTCGGGCACGGTCCGGCATCTCGGCAAGCGAGCGGGCGCGCCAGAGCGTGACGAAGGCGATCCAAGGCACGCTTCGCCGAGTGCGCGAGCACGATCCCGATCTCGCGGCGCATCTCGACCGATCGATCCGGACCGGCACGTTCTGTGCGTATGATCCGGATCCGGGGGTCCGCGCCAGGTGGCGAGTGGCGAAGGAACGTCTCCCGACCTGAGCCTGCCGGCCGGGGTCCAAACCGACTCCGCCTATACTCACGCTCCCATGAAGTTCCTTTCCCGTTTCGTCGATTCGAACGACCGTGAGCTGCGACGGATCCAGCCATGGGTCGATGAGGCCAACGCGCTCGAAGCCGAGTTCGAGAGCCTGTCCGATGAGCAGATCCGTACCCAATTCGCCGAGATCCGCGACGAAGTGCGCGCGTCCGCGCAGGCCGAGGAGCCGTCCGAGGACGAGCTGACCCACGAGGACCTCGAGCGCCGGCGCGAGCTGGCCAAGGCGCGCCGCAAGCGCGAGAACGAGCGCCTCCAGAAGGCGCTCGACGACGTCCTACCCGAGGTCTTCGCGATGACCCGCGAGGCGATGAAGCGGACGCTCGAGATGCGTCACTTCGACGTGCAGCTCATCGGTGGGGCGGTACTCCACCAGGGCCGGATCGCCGAGATGCGGACGGGCGAAGGCAAGACCCTCGTCGCCCCGCTGGCCGCCATCCTCAACTCGCTGTCGGGGCGCGGCGTCCACGTCGTTACGGTCAACGACTACCTGGCCCGGCGCGACCCGCAGTGGATGGGCCCGATCTACCACTTCCTCGGCGTGACGGTCGGGATGATTCTGGGCCAGCAGTCGGACGGTGGCGCGGCGTCGTACGTCTACGAGCCCGGCTACCCGACCAACGACGAGCGACTGCTCAACCTGCGGCCGGTCGAGCGCGCAGAGGCCTACGCGGCCGATGTCACGTACGGCACGAACAACGAGTTCGGGTTCGACTACCTGCGCGACAACATGGTGGTCGACCTCACCCAGCGGGTGCAGCGCGACCGGTACTTCGGGATCGTCGACGAGGTCGACAACATCCTCATCGACGAGGCACGCACCCCGCTGATCATCTCGGGCCAGGCCGAGGAGTCGGCCGACCTGTACTTCACGTTCGCCCGGCTTGTGCCCCGGCTCAAGGAGCGGCCCGAGGGTGCCGAGGAGGGCGGCGACTACTTCATCGACCTCAAGGACCGTGCGGTCAGCCCGACCGAAGAGGGCGTGCACAAGATGGAGGGCTGGCTCAGCGTCGACAACCTGTACGACGCCGACCCGCGGCTCGCCCGGCACTTCGACCAGGCCCTCCGGGCGCACGCGCTGTACAAGCGCGACCGCGACTACATCGTCAAGGACGGCGAGATCGTCATCGTCGACGAATTCACGGGCCGCCAGATGCCCGGTCGGCGCTGGAGCGAGGGTCTCCACCAGGCGATCGAGGCCAAGGAGGGCGTCCGCGTCCAGCGCGAGAGCGTGACGCTCGCCACGATCACGTTCCAGAACTACTTCCGGCTCTACGACAAGCTGTCAGGCATGACCGGCACGGCGATGACCGAGGCCGAGGAGTTCCACAAGATCTACGACCTCGAGGTCGTCGCCATCCCGACCCACCGGGACATGGTCCGCACCGACGACGCGGACCTCGTGTTCCGCGACGAAAAGGCGAAATTCAACGCCCTCATCGACGAGGTCGCCGAGATGCAGGAGGCCGGCCGGCCGGTCCTCGTCGGCACGGTGAGCGTCGAGAAGTCCGAGATCCTCTCGGCGATGCTCAAGCGACGTGGCGTCAAGCACGAGACGCTGAACGCGAAGTTCCACGAGAAGGAATCGGGCATCGTCGCCCAGGCCGGGCGCACCGGGGCGGTCACGATCGCCACGAACATGGCCGGCCGCGGCACCGACATCCTGCTCGGCGGCAACCCGGCCGGTCTCGCCTCTGAGTCGCTCCACCGGAAGGGCCTCAACCCCGCCGAGGTCGACAAGGAGACGTACGACAGGGCGCTCGACGAGGCGAAGGCCATCACCGAGGAGGACCACGTCCGCGTGGTCGAGGCGGGCGGGCTGCACATCATCGGCACCGAGCGCCACGAGTCGCGCCGCATCGACAACCAGCTCCGTGGCCGCGCGGGTCGCCAGGGCGACCCCGGCTCGTCGCGCTTCTACCTGTCGCTCGACGACGACTTGATGAAGCGTTTCGCGTCCGACCGAGTGACCGGCCTGATGGAGCGGCTCGGCCTCGAGGAGGACGTCGCCATCGAGTCGCGGCTCGTGTCGAAGACGATCGAGAGCGCGCAGAGCCGCGTCGAGGGCTTCAACTTCGACATCCGCAAGCGCGTCGTCGAATTCGACGACGTCATCAACAAACAGCGCGAGACCATCTACGCCGAGCGCGACAAGGTCCTCAAGAACGAGGACCTGACCGAGACGGTCCGGGCGTTCCTCGACGAGGAGGTCGAGACGCTTGTCGACAGCCATCTCGCGGGGGAGGACCCCGACGCGTGGGATGTCGAGGGGCTGTCACAGGCGCTCATCGCGATGGGCCTCGGTGGGGAGGAGACGTCGGCCGACACGCTGTGGGACCAGGGCGGTCGCGAGGCGGTCGGCGAGTACCTCCGCGAGGTTGCCGACGACCGGTTGGCTGCCAAGGAGACCGAGGTCGGCGTCGAGGACTGGGCCCAGGTCGAGCGGATCGTCCTGCTGCGGACGATCGACTCATTGTGGGTCGAGCACCTCACCGAGGTCGACGACATGCGCCGCGGTATCGGCCTGCGCGGCTACGCCCAGCAGGACCCGCTCAACGAGTTCCGTCGCGAGGCGTTCCGCATGTACGAGGAGCTGCGCGGACTCATCCGCCACGGGGTCGCGTCGACGATATTCCGGGTGACCGTCCAGAAGCAGCCACCGCCGGACCCCGGCCTCACCCGGTCGATGGCGCAGGGCGTCGCGGCACTGTCGGGCTCGGACGGGAACCGCTCGGGGGCGGCTCAGCCCGCCCTTGCCGGGGCGGCCGTTCGGACCGGCGGCACGACAATGGCCGCCGGTCAGGCGGTACGCAATGTCCGGGCCTCGCTCGGGGACCAGCCACTCACCCAGGGCTCGGGCAACGGGAACGACGGTCCGGGCGGTCAGGCCCGACCAGGCTACACGCCGACCGGTCAGCGGATCGGGCGCAACGACCCGTGCTGGTGCGGCTCGGGGGCGAAGTACAAGAAGTGCCACGGCCGCTGATCGGCTGAGGCATCAGTGCGCGCGCTGGCTCGACTCGTCCTCGCGGGACTGATCGCCGCGATCGCGGTCGCCGGCTACGCCGCGTACCGCATCTGGGACCAGGGCAATCGAGACGAGCGGCCGCCGACCGATGCGATCGTCGTCATGGGCGCGGCGCAGTACGACGGCCGGCCCTCCCCGGTGTTCGCGGCCCGTCTCGACCACGCCATCGATCTCTTCCGCGAGGGGGTCGCGCGGCGGCTCATCGTGACCGGCGGCAAACGCGAGGGCGATCGGACGACCGAGGCGGCCAGTGCCCGGATCTACGCGGTCCAGCACGACGTGCCGGACGAGGCGATCATCAGCGAGGACCAGAGCCGGACCACGCTCCAGTCGATCCGCGGCGTCGCGGCGCTCATGCGCGACGAGGGATTCGAGTCGGCGATCTTCGTGTCGGACCCGAGCCACATGCTCCGCGTCCTGCGCATGGCATCGGACGAGGGCATCACCGCCTACGGCTCACCGACGCGCAGCAGCCCGCTCGAACGCGACGCCGTCCGCCGGCTCGACGCGATCATCCACGAGCTCGGCGCCCTTGCCTTCTACTTCATCTCGGGCGAGTCGCCCTAACTACCCCCTTGGCGCTCGAAGGTTGGCCGCCTATACTGGGCCAACCCGCCGATCCCGGACCACCAGCGTCCTCCGGCAGGTCTCCCAGCCCCGCCCCGCTCGTGCCCAGCGCCGTCAATGGAGGGAGTCTGTTGAAGCAGGCCGAGGATGCTGCGTTCGTCGATCTCATCGCGTGCGAGCGCGATTGCCGGAACTGCAGTTATGCGGCGGCCCTCGACTGTGACGGCAACTGTGGCGTGTGTCCGCACAACAGCTATTGCCCCTGCGTGAACCCCGTCGTCGCCCGGAGCAAGACCGCGCTGCGGCTCATCGAGCTGCGCCCGATCCTGCTCCAGGATCTCCGGGCCCGGAATTAGTGGA
>Ga0307415_100001983_pt1 | contig 10067 bp, 9 predicted proteins | sample DK1Cmetagenome_FD_204524 | JGI IMG/M metagenome (GOLD analysis project Ga0307415, IMG submission 204524) | Maize rhizosphere microbial communities from greenhouse at UC Davis, California, United States - DK15-C-2 | ecosystem: Host-associated > Plants > Roots > Rhizosphere > Soil | place: USA...
GTAGCGGCGCACCAGCGCCACCATGCCGTAGAGCAGCAGCGGCACCAGGAGGGGCAGCAGCAGCGGCAGCGCGAGCAGGCCGAACACGAGCACCGGGAGCGCGAAGGGGAACAGCGACATCGTGACGACTCCCAGGACGAAGGCCCACCCTGCGAGCTCGCTCAGCACTTCGGATGGGGAGGGGTGATTGTGGTCCATACCTCGTTGACGTTTCCCGCGGCCGAGATGTGACAGCGGCTGTGTGACCAACGCACGGTCGTCCCGGTCACATCCCTTCGTCGCCACTCGTCAGCCAAGTGACGAGCCAACGAAGGTGGATGAGACCGAGGAGGTCGATCTCCGATGCAACGAAAGTGGTGGACATTGATCGCGGTCTCCGTGGCCACGTTCATGCTCCTGCTGGACATCACCGTGGTCAACGTCGCGCTGCCGTCGATCCGCGACGACCTCGGAGCAAGCTTCACGGACCTGCAGTGGGTGGTCGACGCGTACGCGCTGACGCTCGCCGCTCTGGTGCTGACCGCCGGCTCGCTGGCCGACCGGCTGGGGCGAAGGCGGGTGTTCGCGGCGGGGCTGGCGATCTTCACGTTCGCCTCGCTGCTCTGCGCGCTCGCGCCCGATCCGACGTTCCTGAACGTCTCGCGCGCCGTGCAGGGCATCGGCGGCGCGGTGATGTTCGCCGTGTCGCTGGCGCTCATCGCCCAGGAGTTCGCCCCCGGGCGCGAGCGCGGGACGGCGATGGGCGCCTACGGGGCGACGATCGGCGTCGCGGTCGCCATCGGCCCGCTCGTCGGCGGAGCGCTGACCGACTGGCTCGGGTGGGAGTCGATCTTCTACCTGAACGTGCCGGTGGGCCTGGCGGCGATCGCGATCACCTACCTGAAGCTCCGGGAGAGCCGCGACCCGGACGCTACGCGCGTGGACTGGCCGGGCACGGTCACGTTCAGCGCGGCGCTCGGCCTGCTCGTGCTCGCGCTCGTCCGCGGAAACGACGAGGGTTGGGACAGCACGCTGATCCTGTCGCTCTTCGCGAGCGCCGTCGTGCTGCTGGGGCTGTTCGTGGCGATCCAGCGGCGCGTGGCCGAGCCGATGCTGCCGCTGCACCTGTTCAGGCGCCCCGCGTTCACGGGCGTGCAGCTCGCGGCGTTCGCGGTCTCGGGCTCGATGTTCGCGCTGTTCCTGTATCTCACGCTGTACCTGCAGAACTATCTGGGCCTGACGCCGCTCGAGGCCGGCCTCCGCTACCTGCCGATCACGGTGGCGAGCTTCGTCGCCGCACCGATCGCCGGCGCGCTTCTTTCGCGCGTCCCCGCCCGCCTGCTGATGAGCGGCGGGCTCGCGCTCTCGGGGATCGGGCTGCTGCTGATGTCCGGAGTCGACGCGGGCGACGAGTGGACGACGCTGCTCGGCGGCTTCCTGGTGGCTGGTGTCGGAGTCGGCCTGCTGAACCCGGTGATCGGCGACGTCGCGCTGAGCGTCGTGCCCAAGGAGCAGAGCGGCATGGCCGCCGGGATCATGGACACGTTCCGCCAGGTCGGCGTGTCGGTGGGCATCGCGGTCTGGGGTGCGATCTTCGTGGCCCAGGGCGCCGACAAGGTGAGCGAGCTCACGGCGGGCACGCCCACGGCGACCGGCGACCGTCCGCGCCAGCTGGTCGAGGCCGCCTCGTCGGGCAACCTCGACCAGGCCCTCGCGAACGTCCCCGCGGGGTCGCGGAGCGGGGTGAGCGATGCCGCCCGCGAGGGCTTTCTCGCCGGCTTCAACGACGTGCTGACGCTGGGCGCGCTGCTGGCGTTCGCGGGCGCGGTGCTGACGCTCTGGCTGGTGCGTGAGCGCGACATCGAGCGCGAGCCGGTCGAGATCGCCCCCGCGCCGGGCACCTCGGTCCCGGAGTCGCTGGCCGCCTAGTCCGAGTGTGATCTTGCCGAAGCTAGGCGCGCCAGACCGCGCGCAGGTCTTCCACGTCGAGCGGTCGATAGAACAGGAAGCCCTGCGCGTGGTCGCAGCCCAGCTCGAGCAGCGCGTCGACGTGGGCCTGCGTCTCGACGCCCTCGGCCAGCACGTCCATGCCGAGCGCCCCCGCGAACGACACGACGGCCGAGACGATCGCCAGGTCCTCGCGGCAGTCGGGCAGGCCGCTGACGAACGAGCGGTCGATCTTGATGACGTCGATCGGCAGCGCCTTCAGGTAGGACAGCGACGAGTAGCCCTTGCCGAAGTCGTCGAGCGCGATCGACACGCCCAGCTCCTTCAGGCGCTCCACGACCTCGACGCCGGCGCTCAGGTCGTGGATGAGGATCGACTCGGTCAGCTCGAGCTGCAGGCGCTCCGGCGGCAGGCCCGAATCGCTGAGCGCGGACTCGACGTCGGCGATCAGCGAGGGGTCGGCGAACTGGCGGGCCGACACGTTCACCGAGATCCGCGACGGCCGGCCGGGGATCTCGCCCAGGCGGGCGCCCTCGGCGCAGGCCTCGGTCAGCATCCAGCGGCCGAGCGGCAGGATCAGGCCGGACTGCTCGGCGATCGGGATGAACTCGCCCGGCGACACGACCCCGCGCTGGGGGTGGTCCCAGCGGACGAGGGCCTCGGCCCCGGCGATCGACCCGTCGGCCAGGCGGACCTGCGGCTGGTAGACCGCGCGCAGGTCGCCGGGGATCGAGCGCCGCAGGTCGGACTCGAGGGCGATGCCGTTGCCGACCGGTCGGCTCAGGCAGGATTCGAACAGCTGGACGCGGCCGCCGCCCCGCTGCTTGGCCTCGTGCATCGCCCGGTCGGACTCGTGCAGCAGCCGCTCGGCGTTGTGGGGCTCGCCGTTGGTGGTCACCGCGATGCCGACGCTGGAGCGCAGCACGACCTCGGCGTCGCCCAGGGAGATCGGCTCGGCCAGCCGGGCGGCGATCCGCTCGGCGATGGCCACCGGCGTCTGCGAATCGGGCAGGCCGTCGCACAGCACGGTGAACTCGTCGCCGCCCAGGCGCGCGAGCGTGTCGGCGGGGCGGATCGCGGACTGCATCCGGTCGGCCGCCGTGCGCAGGGCGCGGTCGCCACCGCCGTGGCCCATGTGGTCGTTGATCCTCTTGAAGCCGTCGATGTCGATGAACAGGACGGCGATGTCGCCGCCGTCGCGCTCGCGCCGGCGCAGCGCCAGGTCCAGGCGGTCGGCGAACAGCGCGCGGTTGGCCACGCCGGTGAGCTGGTCGTGCAGGGCCAGGTACTTCAGCTGCATGCGCGTGCGCTGGCGGTCGATCGCGTGCCGGATCGCGCGCTCGAGGGACACGCCGTCGATGCCGGTCGCGTACAGGTAGTCCTGCGCGCCGGCCTGGACCGCGGCTACTGCGCCGACGGGATCCTCCTCGCCGCCGATGACGACCACGGGGACCTCCTCGCGGACCGCGGTCAGGCGGCCCACCGCGCCGAGCACGTCGATCCGCGGGTCGGTCGCGTCCAGGACGACGCAAGCGGCGATGTTGCTCTCGAGGAACCTCTCGGCGGCCTGCTCGTCGTCGGTGTCGACCACCCGGATGCCGAGCCGGTCCGCGGCGACCGCGACGGCGCCGTCGTCGCCGGCGGGACGGCGCACGGCGAGCAGCCGCCGGCGGATGCGGGGCTGGCAGACGTCGGCCTGCTCGGGGGCGGGGGCGCAGCTGGCGGCCTCCGCGGACGGCGATGAGGAGGGTGGCTGAGTCACCTCCTCGGGTTAATCGGTCCCCGGGGCCGTCCCTTTACGGTCTAGGCGCGTCAGGTCAGCCCGGCCGGACGAAGCCGGCGAGCGTCTGCGAGTCCTTCAGGCCGTAGAGCACCTCGCCGTCGCTGCGCGCGAGCAGGGGGACGCCGCGCAGCGGCGAGCGCTCCCAGTCGAGCCGCCACGAGGTCACCCGCAGCTTGTCCTCGGAGCGGATCTCGACCGAGTCGAGCCCGTGCTCGCGCGTGATGCCGGCCAGGACGTCGGGGCTCGAGATGTCCTGGCGATCGACCCAGAACGCGCGGTACATCGCGTGCCGGACCCGGCGGGCCCGCTCGGGATCGGTGCGCTCCGCGGCCGCGGCGAACTCGAGCGCGTACGCGGTGTTGGACTTGCCCGCCGGCTGGGTGATCTCGACCTCCGGCGCCCGCGAGCGCACCTGCGCCACCTCGTCGGCCAGCTCCGCGTTCAGCTCGTCGTCCTCGGTGTCGATCGGGACGGGCAGGTCGGGCTCGTGCTCGACGCCGCGCCACTCGACCAGGTGCTGCGCGTCGAGAGCCTCCAGCCGCTGCTCTGTCGCGTAGCAGAACGGGCAGTTCAGATCGGTGTAGAGGACGACCTCCATCGATCGGGCCTCAGGCTGCGGCAGCGGGGGCTTCGATCGCCTGTGACGCGTCGGTCCAGATGATCTGGTCGCGGCCCGGGCCGACGCCGATCAGCGCGATCGGGATGTCCAGGTACTCGCTGATGAAGTCGAGGTAGTCGCGCGCGTTCTGGGGCAGCTCGTCGTACGAGCGCACGCCGGTGATGTCCTCGTTCCAGCCGGGGAACTCGCGGTACTCCGGCTGCGCCTTGTGCAGGATCGACTGGTGGTAGGGGAACTCGTCGAACGACGCCCCCTCCGGGCCCAGGTAGCGGGTCGCGACCTTGAGTGGCTCGAAGCCCGTGAGCGCGTCGAGCTTCGTGACCACGAGCGCGGTCAGGCCGTTCATGCGCGCGGCGTACTTCAGCGCGACCAGGTCGAGCCAGCCGCAGCGGCGCGGGCGCCCCGTGGTCGTGCCGAACTCGCCACCGGCCTCGCGGAGCCTGTCCCCGGTCTCGTCGTGCAGCTCCGTGGGGAAAGGCCCGGAGCCGACGCGCGTGGAGTAGGCCTTGGCCACGCCCCAGACGTCGTTGATGTCCTTCGGGCCGACGCCCGCGCCGGCGCAGGCCGCCCCGGACAGCGTGTTCGAGCTCGTGACGAACGGATAGGTGCCGTGGTCGATGTCGAGCAGCGCGCCCTGGGCGCCCTCGAACAGAACGAGCCGGTCGCGGTCGAGCGCGTCCCACACGATCCGCGTCGAGTCGACGATGTAGGGCTCGAGTCGATGGCCGAACGTGCGGTACTCCTCGGTCATCGTGTGCAGGTCGAGGATCGGGTCCTTCGCGAACGGGCGCAGGGACAGCCGCTTGGGCTCGAGCGCGGCCATGATCTTCTTGCGCAGGATCTTCTCGTCGAGCAGGTCCTGGACGCGGATGCCCAGGCGCGAGGCCTTGTCCGCGTAGCAGGGGCCGATGCCGCGGCGGGTGGTGCCGATCTGCTGCTTGCCGAGCTTCACCTCGCCCGCCTGGTCGAGCAGCAGGTGGTAGGGCATGATCACGTGCGCGTTCGCGGAGATGCGCAGGCCCTTGACGTTGACGCCCCGGCGCTGCAGGCCGGTGATCTCGTCGGTGACGACCTTGGGGTCGACGACCACGCCGTTGCCGATCACGCACAGCTTGTTCGGGTAGAGGATCCCCGACGGGATCAGGTGGAGCTTGTAGACCTCGTCGCCGCGAATGATCGTGTGGCCGGCGTTGTTGCCGCCCTGGTAGCGGATCACGACATCGGCCCGCTCGGCCAGCAGGTCGGTGACCTTTCCCTTCCCCTCGTCGCCCCACTGGGCGCCCACCACAACTAATCCAGGCATTGCGGTTCCGAGTGTAGGGCGCGCCTAGGGGGCGCCGCCGTTGGAGTAGCCGTCGCCGCCCGGCGCGCCGCCGCCGAACCCGTCGCCGTAGCCGGGGTCGCGGTAGAGCGTGGAGAACTTCGGGTAGCGCGGCATGAACGTGAGCGCGACGTCGCCGATCGGGCCGTTGCGGTGCTTGGCGATGATCAGGTCCGCCTCGCCCGGCCGCTCCGACTCCTTGTTGTAGTAGTCGTCGCGGTAGATGAACATGACGACGTCGGCGTCCTGCTCGATGTTGCCGGACTCGCGGAGGTCCGAGAGCAGCGGCCGCTTGTCGGGCCGCGACTCGACCGCACGCGAGAGCTGGGAAACCGCGATCACCGGCACGCTGAGCTCACGCGCGAGCATCTTCAGGCCGCGCGAGATCTGGCCGATCTGCTCGACGCGGCTGGCCGTGGAGTCCTCGGGGCGCATCAGCTGGAGGTAGTCGATGACGACCAGGCCGAGCTCGCGGCGGGCGTGCAGGCGGCGCGCTTTCGCTCGTAGCTCGAGGATCCCGAGGTCGCTGGAGTCGTCGACGTACAGCGGGGAGGAGGCCAGTTTCTCGGTGGCCGAGATCACCTTGGGCCAGCGGTCCCTCTTGACCCGGCCCTTGCGCAGGTCGTCGCCGTCGATCTTGGCCTGCGAGGCGATGAAGCGCTGGGCCAGCTCGGTCTCCGACATCTCGAGCGAGAAGAGGGCGACGGGCTTCTCGTACTTGACGGCGGCGTTCTCGGCCATGTTGACCATCAGCGCGCTGTTGTGAACGATCAGGTCGTCGGCGACGAAGTTGTGGGTGCCGGGGACGGTGAGGTCGAAGGTCTCCTGCTCCCCGATCGGCTCGATGGAGGCGATTTCGTCCCACGCGATGTCGACGTTCACCAGCTGGGGCATCGCCTGGACAACAACTGAAACCGCATCGTCCCCGCGCTGTAGCGACGCGGGCGCGGGTGCGGAGTCGAGGCGACCCAGATGTAGAGGCGCTGCGACGCGCGCGCCGGGGCGCAGGTCAGCGAGCTTGCGCCAGCCATGCAGCGTGAGTAGCGGGTGAGTCCCAGTGAGCTCGATACGCCGGCCGTGCTTCGTCGTCAGCTGGTAGACGGGCTGCACGCCGCTGCGCAGGAAGGCGCTTACGCGCGCCGGCCGCAGCTTCAGGTCAGGCCCCAGCGAAGCGACCTTCATCTCCTCGCCGCGCTCGCCGGCCTCGACGACGTCGCGCAGCAGCCTTCGTACGCCGGTCTCGGCGTCGAAGATCAGCGTCGATCCCGTCAGGCACTTACCCATCGACGGCCGGGCCGCCAGGACGATCATGTTGCCCGGCTGGAAGCCGCCGGTCAGCTCGTCGAGATCCTTGAAGCCGGTCGGCGTGCCCGTCATCGACAGGCCCTCGCGGGAGACCAGCTCGAGCTTGTCCAGCTCGTCGTGCAGCACGTCGGCGATCGAGCGCAGCTCGCCCGTGCGGTCCTCGTGGGCGATGTGGAAGAGGCGCGACTCGGCCTGCTCCAGCAGCTCGCGCACCGGGCCCTGGAAGGAGAAGACCTCGTCCTGGATGTCGCGCGTCGTCGACAGCAGGCGCCGCATCAGCGCGTGGTCCTTGACGATCCGCGCGTAGTGGCGGACGTTGCCCGCCGCGGGGACGAGGTTCGGCAGCGAGTGGACGTACGCGGTGCCGCCCGCGTTCTCCAGGTCGCCCTGCTTGGAGAGCTGCTCGCAGACGGTGAGCGCGTCCACCGGCTCGGGGTCGGTCTTCTCCTTCAGGCGGATCATCGCCTGGAAGATCAACCCGTGGCTCTCGCGGTAGAAGTCGTCCGCGCGGAGCTTGACGTCGATCAGCAGCGGGTCGAGCGCCTGCTCGGACAGCAGGATCGAGCCGAGGACCGAAGTCTCGGCCTCTAGGTTCTGCGGAGGGACCTTTCCTGACGCCTCAGAGGGCGGGACTGAGATGGCCACGGTCTGTCAAGTGTCAGTGGGGTGGCTGACAGAACCGGGCGGCTAGCCCTCGGGCGTGACGATGGTCTTGACGTCGGCGGTCACGCCGTCGTGCACCTCGACCGTGACCATGTGCGTCCCCGTCGTGCGGATCGGCTGCTCGAGGTGCACCTTGCGGCGGTCGAGCTTCAGCCCGCGCGCCTGCTTGATGGCGTTGACGATGTCCTCGGAGGTGACCGAGCCGAACAGCCGGCCGTCCTCGCCGGCGGGCTGCGGAATCGTCAGCACGGTGCGGGACAGAAGCGCGGCGTTCTCCTGCGCGCGGTCGGCGGCGTCGCGGGCAGCCTGCTCGGCCGCCTCCATCCGCCGCTTGGCCTCGGCCAGCGCGCCGGGCGTCGCCTGGTGGGCGAGCTTGCGCGGGAGCAGGAAGTTGCGCAGGTAGCCGGCGGAGACGTCGATGACCTCGCCGCGCGAACCAACGTTCTCAACGTCCTGCAAGAGAATTGCCTGTGCCATCTCTAACTCCTTGGGGGATCCGAAAAGCGAGCAGTCCAAGGACGCAGGGAGCGACGCGGCCGCCAGGCCGCGAGCGACCGAGGACGCCGGAATGCGACGCTTTGCAGGATCACCGGTCGGCGACGTAAGGCAGGAGGCCAAGCTCACGGGCGCGCTTGACTGCGCGGGCGAGCTGAACCTGATGGCGTCGGCAGGCGCCGGTGATGCGAGCGGATCGGATCTTGCCCTTCTCGCTCATCGCGCGGCGGATCGTCCCGAAGTCCTTGTAGTCGACGACGTCGATCTTGTCGCGACAGAACGGGCACGGCTTGAACCGGCCTCCGCCGGACATGCCCTTCTTGTCACGCCGGCGGTTCGTCGGCCGGGCTCCACGCTGCTTTGCCATTACCTACAGCCTACCTTCGTCTGTCGAATCGTCTCTCGCCGCAAAGCGCTGGAGTCTAGCGGCGGGCGGGGTACAGGCACCCGCCGCCAGACCGCGCTGCGAGCGGCTTCTTGTCCGTTAGAACGGGATGTCGTCGTCGGCGGCGCCGCTCGCGCCGGCACCCGCGGGCTGGAAGTCGCCGGTGTCGGCCGGGACGTCACTCTGCTGGGCGAAGCGGTTGCCGCCGCCACCGTTGCCGTTGCCGGCGTCGTCCCGGCCGCCGAGGAATTGCACGGAGTCGGCGACGACGTCGATCGCCTGGCGGTTGTTGCCCTCCTTGTCGGTGAACTCGCGCCATTCGAGGCGTCCGTCCACAGCGACCGGGCGGCCCTTGGCCAGGTACTGCGCGCAGTTCTCGCCCTGCGCGCCCCAGACCGTGATGTCGAAGTAGTTGGGCTTGTCGATCCACTGCCCCTGCGCGTCCTTGCGACGCGTGTTGACCGCTAGGCGCAGGCTGCACACGGACGTCCCGGACGGCGTGTTGCGCAGCTCGGGGTCGCGTGTGAGGTTGCCCGTGAGGACGACCCTGTTGATGTTGGTGGCTGCCATTCGGCGCTCCTTACTTGCTATCGGCGGCGAAGCTGAGGTTGCCTGGCGAGGGTACAGAGCGGATCGGCCAGTTCGACCGGTATCGCCCAGGTTTAACGCGCAGGATGCAGACTCTTTGCAGAGCTGTGACGTACGTGACGTTCCTGTAACGGAACGAGGAAGCGCGCGCGCTAGCCCGCGTCGGCGGCGCTGCGAGCGCCGACTCGCGCATCCCGGCGGCCGCCACCACGGCGGTCGTCGCGGTCGTCGCGGTCGCGGACCCCGCGCTCGGTGCCGGTCGTCGCCGTCGGCGTGGGCGGCGGGGGCATACCCGGCTTCAGCCTGATGATCCGGAAGCGCAGCACGCCGTCGGTGATCTTCAGGTTGTGGTCGAGGCGCTCCAGCAGGGAGTTGTCGTTCGCCTCGAACTGGAAGAGGTGGTACTCGGCCTCCGGACGATGGTCGATCTCGAACGTCATCTTGCGCTGACCCCAGTCGTGGACACCGATCATCGAGCCGCCGGCCTCGATGGCCTGCTGGATGTTTCCGAGGATCGCGTTGCGGCGCTCCTCCGGGGCCTCCGGGTCGAGCAGCAGCGTCAGGTCGTAGAGCCTTGCCATGCGGCGCGTGACGATAGCAGCGCATTCGCGTCCGACGGGGGGCGAATCCGCTTCCGCTGCGGCTTAGAGAGACATGGAGCGGCGGCGAGCAGACGGTGGACCGGGCCTTCTGGCCAGGGTCCGCTGGGGCAACGTAGGGCGGCTGGCCGCTCTGCTCGCCGCCGCCCTGCTCATCCTGGCCGGGCCGCACGGATGCCGGCGCGGCGAGGTGCCGTCGCCGCCGGGAGCGGGTGTCACCGGCGCGGGGCCACAGCGCCGGCAGCCGCCCTCCCCGTTTCCCGCGGCGACGCCTCCCGTCGAAGCCGCACGCGAGCAGGCCGCGCCGGTGTCGCGACGGGCGAAGCGGAAGCACCATCGCCCACGTGCGCGCACGCGCGCGCGTAGTGGGAAGCGGAGCGGTG
>Ga0307415_100001986_pt1 | contig 10061 bp, 9 predicted proteins | sample DK1Cmetagenome_FD_204524 | JGI IMG/M metagenome (GOLD analysis project Ga0307415, IMG submission 204524) | Maize rhizosphere microbial communities from greenhouse at UC Davis, California, United States - DK15-C-2 | ecosystem: Host-associated > Plants > Roots > Rhizosphere > Soil | place: USA...
GAACGCGCCGAGCCGCACGAAGGGGAAGGTTGGCATCGGCATGGCCGCGCAGCCTGACCGAACCGAGCATCGACAGGCAACCTGAGCTGCGCAAACGACCCCGCCGAGTTAAATCACAAGCTAAGAGGTCGTTTCACAACGTCGGGTGTGGTGCGAGACGATTCCGCGCCATGGCGACCTCATCGACTAAATGCGGGGCGGGCCTTGTTCGATCCGGCGCAGGATCGACTCGGCACGTTCCAGGGCGTCGCCCCAGGGCATCCGCTCGTCCCACCACGTGACCCCGAGGTCGGCCAGGGGGCCGACAAGGTCACGGCCAGCTGCCGGCCCGGTGGGGCTCATGCCGCCGATGACGATGTCGAACGGCTCGTCCGCGAGCCCGTGCTCCGCCCGGCAGCCGCGCAGGAACCCCACCAGGTCCCGGACCTCCCGCACCGCCGGCGGGCGCGCGGCCTCTATCCCCCCGGCCATGGCCGGCCATCACCGACCCCACCGTCGTCGCACGTATCGCTGCGCTATTGGGTGCCGAGGACACACACGAGCGCGAGAAGCGCCTGGCCGCCATCGAGCGCCGACTAGCAGACATGGAACTACGCTGGCGGCCCGGCGTTGACGATCCCGCCTGGTGATCGCAGAGCGGTCCGAGCGACGATCCATCGTCGTATCGCGGCCCGACACCCCGATCCGCTCTAGTCACTGGTGTAGAGAAGCCAAGACTGCGTCCGGTTCCCTATGCAACTTCAGATCGTCGGGCCGTCATGTCAGCCCCTAATATCCTGGCCTCGTGGCGGCGCGCCAGTGTGAATCGCACGCACCGTGCCGATCGTGTCCGCGTCGACGGCGCGCTTGTCCGGGCGATAGCGCAGGACCCGGGCGAAGCGCAGGGCCACCCCGCCCGGATAGCGCGGGCTCGTCTGCACGCCGTCGAAGGCCACCTCGACCACGAGCTCCGGCCGGACACGGACCACATATCCGGTGGCGGGCGTCACGGCCAGCTCCAGTAGGCGCTCGGTCTGCCAGGTCAGCAGCTTGTCGGTCAGGCCCTTGAAGGTCTTGCCCAGCATCACGAACCCGCCGCCGTCGGGGTCGCGGGCGCCCAGGTGCAGGTTGCTGAGCCAGCCCTTCCGGCGGCCGTGACCCCACTCGGCGGCTAGGACGACCAGATCGAGGGTGTGCACCGGCTTCACCTTGAGCCAGCCCGCCCCCCGCCGTCCTGACTCGTACGGCGCGGCCAACGACTTGACCATCACCCCCTCGTGCCCGCGGGCAAGAGCGTCGGCCAGGAACGCTGCGGCAGCCGCCGGATCGCCGGTGACCGTCCGGGGCACTCGAAGGGTCGTGGGCGCTACCGCGACCAGGGCGGCGTACCGCTCGACACCGCCCCGATCGATCACATCCTCGCCGTCCACGTGAAGCGCATCGAATAGGAAGAGCGTAAGCGGCACGGCGATGCGCTGGCGCTCGACATCAAGCTTGCTGCCCAACCGCCCAGCCGTGACCTGGAACGGATATGGCCGACCATCGGGCTGCAAGGCGATCAGCTCACCATCGAGAACGGCCGAGCGGACGGGCAAGGCCAGCACCATCTCGACCACCTCGGGCACGCGGGCGGTGACGTCGTCCAACGTTCGGGTGAACACGCGCACCTCGTCGCCAGCCTTGTGGAGTTGGACGCGAACGCCGTCGAGCTTCCACTCGATGGCAGCCTGGCCACCGTAAGCCGCTGGATCCTCCCTAATTGGATCGCTGATTCCGTCCAGCTTCCACTCGACCGCGGCCTCCCCGACCCGCTCCAGGGCCGCCTCGATGGTGGGGGCGGTCGAGGCCAGCATCGGCTGGATCGGGCGGCCGACCTCGAGGGAGAACCGGCGCAGCCCGGGGACGCCGTCGGTCAGGGCGGCCGCGGCCACCGGGCCGAGGGCGCCGCGCAGCATCAGGGCCCGCCGCACTTCGGCCGCCGGCACCTCGGCGGCCTTGGCGATGGCCTCGGCCATCACCCCCTCGAGGGCGCCCTGGCGCAGCTCGCCGGAGAGCAGCCCGACCAGGAACCTCTGCTCGCCCGCGGTGGCCCGGCCGAACAGCTCGGCCAGCAGCCGCCGCCGCTCGGCCTGCGACCCGGGGCCGGCCTGCCGGCCGATCCGCTCGAAGGCGGCGTCGACCTCGGCCACGGCCAGGGTCGGGTCGGCCGCCGGGTCGGGGGCGTCGCGCAGGGCCGCCCAGCCGACGCCGATCTGGCGCTGCCGCAGCTCGCCGGAGAGGAAGGCCACCGCCGGGTGGACCTCGGCCGGCTCCAGGCGCCGCAGGCACGCCGCCAGCCGCTCCACCTTGGCCAGGCGGGCGGAGCTGTTGGCGACGGCGGCGGACGTCCGGGCGACCTCGTCGAGCAGCACCCGGCCATTCTCCTGGACCTCACGACGGGCGGCGAGGAGGCTGGCCGGGCGGACGGTGGTGGGGGTAGGTTGCCCCGGTGAGACGGTCGGGGTGGCTGCTGGCGGCGGTGGCCGCGGGGGGCGTCGGGTGGGCGGTCGCCGAGGTGGCCCGACCCCGGCGGGCCGACATCCGGGTGTTCGACCCCGACGAGGTGGCCCGGCTGGAGACGGCCATGTGGCGCTCCTACTACGACCGGCGCCGGCTGCCGCTGTTCGCGCAGCTGGTGGCCCTGCTCCAGGGCCAGTTCCACCTCCAGCCGCTGCGGGCGGTGACCCTGGCTGGCCTGGCCGCCCGGGCGGCGGCGGTGTTCCAGGTCGGCGCCAGCCACGACGACTCCCGGCGGGCCCTCCCCTACCTGGAGCGCTACTACGACGGCATCCGGGCGGCCAGCGAGGTCCCCTTCGACCCTAGGCGGGCGGCCGGCCTGGAGCTGGCGTGGTGGATCGTGCACCGCGAGGTCGACGACCACCCGCCCGGCGCCCTGGAGGCCGCCCTGGTCGACCTGGCCGCCGAGCTCTACCAGGTGCCGGCCGAGCGCCTCTGGACCCACGCCGCCCGCCGGGCCGAGGCCATGACCATCCGCGGCCGCGCCTCCCGGCGGCAGGTCGGAGTCCTGGACGACGACTGGGACCGGATCGAGGCCGTCCTCTGGGTGGCCTGGAAGGCCCTGGCCGACGAGGTCCGGACCGTCAGGGACGCCGAGGCCCAGGAGGCCTGACCAGGCGGCGGGCGGCCACCAGGGCGACGGCCGCCCAGGCCAGGTCGCCGACGATGAACAGCAGCCGGGAGACGACCGCGATCACCGCCGCCCGCGGCGCGGTGATGGTCGACCCGAGCAGGAGCAGCAGGGCGGCCTCGCGCACCCCGGCCCCGGCCGGGGCGATCACCAGCAGCGGGCCGCTGGCGAAGGCGATGGCGAACGCGCCGGTGCACTGCAGCCACAGCAGCGCCCCGCCCTCGGCCCCCAGCTGGCGGGCCAGCAGGTAGACGTGCAGGCCGTAGCAGAGCCAGGAGGCGATCGCCCAGCCGGTCGCCTTGAGGATGCCGGCCAGCGACAGCGGCGCCGGCAGTGGCGGCCGCCGGGCGAGGCGCAGCGCCAGGGCCAGGGCGCGGTTCAGCACCGGCGGGGCCACGGCCACGGCCAGCAGGGGCAGGACCAGCAGCAGCCAGTGGTACTGGTCGGCCGCGTCCTTGCCCAGCAGCGGGATCACCGGCACCCCGACCAGCAGCCCGGTCCCCACGATCAGCAGCATGAACACCACGAAGGCGGCCCCCGAGGCCCGCGGCGGCACCTGGTAGTCGCGGCCCAGCCGCATCTGGGTCACCGCCGGCCAGACGGTCCCGGGCAGGTACTTGCCGAGCTGGCCGTGGTAGAAGACGCGCTGGGCCGGGCGGGAGGGCAGGTGGCCGCCCAGATCGGCCAGCACGGCCCACCAGCACCGGAAGGTGGCGTACAGGCCGGCCAGGATCAGCGCCAGGGCGGCCAGCATCGACGCCACCGACAGCCGGCCCAGCAGCGGCTTGGCCTGTTGCCACTGGCCGGCCATGACGACCGCGATGACGGCGATGAACACCCCGGCCACAGCGAACCGCAGCAGCGTCCGCCAGCGCCTCGAGGGACGCGACGGGACGCCGTCGGCGGCCGGCTGGTCGGCGAGACGGTCGGAGAGTGCCACGCCGGACACGCTATCGCACCGGAGCAGCGCCATGCGGCTCCGGGGCCGGGCGGTGGCTGACCACGGCGCCGTCGCCGTCGGCCAGCGGCTCCAGGCGCCGCACCGTGACCGCGGCCGGGACCGGCCGCGCCGACTGGGCCGCGGCCGCGACCAGCCGCGGCTGGACGCCATCCCCGTTCAGACCGGCGAACGGTAGCCGGCGGCGGACCGGCCCGTCGAGGGTCAGGCCGCGCTGCCGGATCAGCCGCAGGCGGCCTTGACGTACGGGTAGGGGTTGACCGCGCCGCCGCCGCCCGGGTGGACCTCGAAGTGGACGTGGGGGGCGGTGTAGCGGGCGTTGCCGGTCTGGCCGTTGTAGGCGATCAGCTCGCCCGCCTTGACCCGCTGCCCGGTCCGCGAGGCGTAGCTGTCCAGGTGGGCGTAGTAGTACTCGTTCCCGTCGACGCCCCGCAGGTAGAGGCTGATCCCCCCGAGCGAGCTGGTGGACAGGCGGCTGATCACCCCGTCGACGATGGCGTGCACCTTGTTGCGCATGGGGTTCATGATGTCGGTCCCCTTGTGGGTCCGGCCGCCGGAGCGGGCCGCCCCCCAGGAGTCGACGAACGAGTACGGCTTGGACACCGGGCAGGAGGTCCAGCGCCCGTTGACCAGGTGGGTGGTGTTGAACCCGGCCAGGTGGTCGGCGACCTGCTTGGCCTTCTCGAAGGTGCGGGTCAGCTTGGCCACCGTCGCCTTGGACCGCGCCTCCAGCCTGCTCATCGAGGCCATGGCCGCCTTGACGTCGCGGATGGCCGCCTCGTAGCTGTCGAAGGCGATCCTGGCGTCGGCCACGGCCGCGACCTGGCCCTCCTGGAGGATGGTCTCGAACTCGACCCGGCTCACCACCACCTCGGCGCTGCTGCCGAGGATCCCCGACAGGGGGCGGGTGCCGCCGGCCTTGTAGAGGGAGGAGACATGCCCGCTGAGGGCGCGCCTGGCCTTGGCCAGGTCGTCGCGGACGAAGCCGAGGCGGCTGTTGGCGGCCTTGAGCCGCTGCTCGGCGAAGCTGCGCTCGGTCTCGATCTGGTCAATCTCCCGGGTGGCCTCGTCGAGGGCGGCCTGCATCTTCTTCTGCCGGCTCTTGGCCGTGGCCAGGTCGTCGGCGCCGCCGGGGACGGCCACGCCGAGGACCAGCGCGGCCATGAGGAGCCCAGCCGCGACAACACGCGATCTTGGCACGTCTCGCCTCCGTCGGGGGCACGGATCGAGAAAACTGCGGGCGCGTCCGGGTTGGGGAACCGGAACGCTGGCAGCGGAAGATAGCACAGCCCCGGCCGCGGGGAGAAATGCGGCCTGTGGACAGAAGTGACAAGAAAAGGGCCCCTGCGGGGAAGCGGGGGCCGTGAGCGTCCGTCGGCCGGCGGTGATGCCGGCGCTCGCGGTCGGGCCGGTGGAGGATTCGCGGCCGCCGCGCGGTGAGCAGTTCAGTGGCCGTCGGCCGGCGGACGGTTCGCGTTGGCGGGCCACCGGGAGCGTGGTCCGCCCGCTACCCGTCGGGTGGAGTCTCCAAGCCATCCGCCCCCTTCGTCGCGGCCTGTCCGCGACCAAGTGTCGTCGGGCTTCCCACCAGATCATCTGCCCAGCCCACCGGTTCGTAAACAGTTCGCCTGACGAGCGATCCGTACCCGTCCGTACCGTTCCCTACCGGACATCCGCGTCGCCGCTGGCTGTGGTGGCCCACCTGGCCGGGTTCGCCTACGCTGAGGCGCCATGGGAGCAGCCCGGATGCTGGCCGCCTGCCGCGGTGAGCCGGTCGACCGAACCCCCGTCTGGTTCATGCGCCAGGCTGGGCGCTGCCTGGCCGGCTACCGGAAGCTGCGCGAGCGCCACGACATCCTCGAGATCACCCGGACCCCGGAGCTGTGCGCCCAGGTGACGACCATGCCGGTGGACACCTTCGGGGTCGACGGGGCGGTGCTGTACGCCGACATCATGCTGCCGCTGTTCGGCATGGGCGTGCCCTTCTCGATCGACCCCGGGGTCGGCCCGATCGTCCACCGGCCGGTGCGGGACGCCGCCGCCGTGGAGGCGCTGGCTGTGGTCGAGGCCGAGGAGGCCACGCCCGAGCTGTTCGAGACCATCCGCATGCTCCGCCGCGACCTGGAGGGGCGGGCCGCCCTGATCGGGTTCGCCGGGGCGCCCTACACGGTCGCCTCGTACCTGATCGAGGGCCGGCCCTCCAAGGAGCACGCCCACGCCAAGGCCCTGCTGTACGGCGACGAGGTCACCTGGCACCGGCTGATGGAGACCCTCACCGAGGTCACCGTCCGCTACCTGCGCGCCCAGGTCGCCGCCGGGGTCCAGGTGGTGCAGCTGTTCGACTCCTGGATGGGCGACCTGGGCCGGGGCGAGTACGAGGCGGCGGTGCTGCCCTACAGCCGGCGCATCTTCGAGGCCGTCCGGGCCACCGGGGTGCCGACCATCCACTTCGGCACCGGCACGGTCGGGCTGCTCGAGGCCATGGCCGGGGCCGGCAGCGACCTGGTCAGCGTCGACTGGCGGGTGCCGCTGGACGAGGCCTGGCCGCGGATCGGCCTCGACAAGGGCATCCAGGGCAACCTGGACCCGGCGGTGCTGCTGGCCCCCTTCGAGGTGGTGACCCGCGAGGCCGACCGGGTGCTGGCCGCGGCCGGCGGCCGCGACGGCCACGTCTTCAACCTGGGCCACGGGGTGCTCCCCGACACCCCCTCCGACCACCTGACCCGGCTGGTCGAGCACGTCCACCGGGTCACCGAGAGGACCTCCATTGCCTGACACCCCGACCGGCATCCTGCTGATGACCTATGGCTCGGCCGCCAACGTCGAGGAGGTCCCGGCCTACCTGCGCAGCGTCCGCGGGGGCCGGGACGCCGACCCGGAGCTGGTGGCCGAGTTCCAGCGCCGCTACCGGCTGATCGGCTGGTCGCCGCTGGTCCGCATCACCGGCGAGCAGGGGGCCGAGCTGCAGCGGCTGCTCGACGCCACCCACGGCGGCGGCCGCTACCGGGTCGAGGTCGGCATGCTCCACTCCGAGCCCCGGATCGACGAGGCGGTGGCCCGCCTGGCCGTGGCCGGGGCGCGGCGGCTGGTCGCGATCGTGCTCTCCCCCCAGTGGTCGCCGGTGATCATGGGCGGCTACCGGCGGGCCCTGGACGCGGCCGCCTGGCGCCTTGGTCCCGACGCCGAGGTCATCCTGGCCGGCCCCTGGCACCGCACCCCGGCCTTCCTGGACGCCCTGGCCGAGCGAGTCACCGAAGCCCTCGACCGCCTCGGCCCGGAGGTGCCGGTGCTGTTCACCGCCCACAGCCTCCCCAAGGCGGTGGTCGACCGCGACCCCGGCTACCTGGACCAGATCGCCGAGACGATCGACGGCGTGGTCGAGCGGACCGGCCTGGACCGCTCGGGCTGGCAGTTCGCCTACCAGTCGGCCGGCCACAGCCCCGAGGAGTGGCTCAAGCCCGACCTCAAGGACCTGCTCCCCGGCCTCCGCGCCGAGGGTCACCAGGCGGTGCTGGTCGTGCCCGTCCAGTTCCTCGCCGACCACCTGGAGATCCTGTACGACATCGACATCGCCGCCCGCGAGGAGGCCGAGGAGGCCGGCCTGGCCTTCCACCGGATCGAGCTGATGAACACCTCCCCGGCGTTCATCCGCGCCCTCGCCGACGTCGCCCTCACCCGGGAGCACTCGGCCCAGCCAGCCAGCTGACGCGGTCCTGGGGCATGGGCGTGGGCCTGTTCGAGCCCTGGTTTGCCGGGCCCCCGGACGGGAGGGTAGTCGACGGTTAGACGGGCTGCTCGTGGTTGTCCACAGCCTCCTGAGCCTCGCCCTCCGGGGCGGTGCTCAGCTCTGCGGGGGCGGGGACGGTGCGGCCGCGGCCGCGGGCGATGTCGAGGAGGATGGCGGCGCCGAGGACGAGCAGGAGCAGGGGCCACATCCAGCGCAGGCGGAAGGCGTCGTCGGCCCGGCCGATCAGGAACAGCAGGCCGAGGGCGGTGAAGCCGAAGCCGAAGACCAGGGAGACAGGATCGAGCTCGTGACGGCGCATCATGGTGCCTCCCCGGTGGTCGTGGTGGCGGCCGGCTCGGTGAAGCCCTCGTCGAACGGCCCGACCTCGTCGAAGCGGCGGGGGTCGCTGGCCCGGCGGACCTCGATCACGCCGTAGCCGGCCATCAGGTCGAGCTTGACGGTGGGGGCGGCGCCGCGCTTGGGCTTCTCGAGGGCCGGCTCGGTGATGGTGGAGTCGACCTGGGTGCCGACGTCCTCGTGGCCGAGCAGGTCGAGGCTGCCGATCCCGACCCGCCCGCGGACCTCGGCCGCCACCTCGTCGGGCACCACCACCAGCATCCGTCCGCCGGCCACGCTGGCCTTGATCGGCGGCGCGCCCGGCTCGAAGTCGACCTTGGACAGGTCCAGGACGAGCTCGCCGCCGGCCAGGCGGTAGTCGTCGCGGACCTGGGCCACGGTGGCGGGCTGGAACATGCGGTCGGCGACCCCGCCCTGGACCGGGACGGGGCCGGCGAGGGCGGTGACCGCGACCAGGGGGACGGCCAGCAGGCCGACCGGGATCAGCCCCCAGGCCCGGCCCCACCAGGTGCCGACCAGCAGCCCGCCGCCCAGGACGGTCAGGAACACGGCCAGGTGCTGCCCGATGGTCAGGTCGAGCACGTTCAGGTTGTCGAGGACCAGGGTCAGCCCGGTGACGATCAGGGCGACGGCGAAGGTCAGGGGGCCGAGAAAGGGCCGCCGACGCGGCCGCCGGGGGGGCGGGGCCCCCCAGGCGGCCGCCGGGTCGGACGGCGGTGGCGGCGGGGACCAGACCGGCAGGTCGTCCGGAAGGGTGGCCGTGTCCTGCGCGGCCGCGGGCGGCGGGCCGAGCGGTTCGGTGGTGGCCACGGCGGCGGCGGCCGGCGGCCCCGGCGGGAGCGTGGCCGTGGCGGTGGCCGGGTCGGGTCCGGGCCCGCCGCCCGAGGGCGGCCGGCGGTCGGGCGGCCGGGGGTCGTCCTGGCGGAACAGGAAGATCCCGAAGGCGATCAGCGCCACCGCCCAGATGACCTGCGGGTCCGAGAAGGCGCTGGCCAGGATGACCACGGCCAGCAGGATCAGGGCCACCCCGAGGTAGCTGCGCAGGCCGCTCGGCGGGCGGTGGAGCACGCCGCTGGCCAGCGACTCGTCGCTGCCGGCCACCGGGACCAGCAGCCAGGCGATCAGGTAGGCCAGCGCGCCGAGCCCTCCGAAGGGGACCAGGACGACGAAGGCGACGCGGACCAGCCACGGCTGGATGCCCAGGTAGGCGGCGATGCCGCTGGCTACGCCGGCGATGATGCGGTTGTCGGTGCGCCGCGTCAGCCGCCGGACTCCACCCGGCGCCGGTCCGGGTCCGGGCCCGGGCCCGGGCGGCGGCAGGGTCTGGGTCGCCCCCGGCGGCGGCCCAGGCGGGGGCGGGGCCTGAGCCGCCCCGGGGGCCGTCCCCGCCGGGGGCAGGGGCTCGGTCGCGGACGGCGACCCCGCCGGCGGGAGCGGCTCGGTCGTGGACGGTGGGGTGGGCGGGGGTGGCGCCTGGTCCCCTGGCGGGGCCTCGGGGGGACGCTCGGACATGGCGGGTGCTCCTCGTGACGGCTGTGGGACCTTGGAATGCAGCCTGCTCCCCCGCCGGGGGCGGCCGCCATCGGGGATCACCCTCGGCGATCCCCGACCCTGACCGCCGGCGCTCAGGGTCGACCCCCATGGCCGGCCCGTCCGGGCCATGCCACCATGGCCCTCCAGGCATTCCCGCGCGCGTCAGGAGGCGAGCTCCCACGGCGACCGAGGTCCCGCAGCGACCCGCCGGCCCGGCGGTCCTCGTCCGCAGCCGCGACAACCGCGTGCTGCTGGGCGTGGCCGGCGGGCTCGGCGAGCGCCTCGGCGTCGACCCGGTGCTGATCCGGGTCGCCTTCGCC
>Ga0307415_100001988_pt1 | contig 10052 bp, 7 predicted proteins | sample DK1Cmetagenome_FD_204524 | JGI IMG/M metagenome (GOLD analysis project Ga0307415, IMG submission 204524) | Maize rhizosphere microbial communities from greenhouse at UC Davis, California, United States - DK15-C-2 | ecosystem: Host-associated > Plants > Roots > Rhizosphere > Soil | place: USA...
GTGGTGCCGCCCCTCTATGCGGAAGCTGCGAGCCTTCCTACTCTCAAGGAAGTCAGCTCGCGGAAAAACTTGCAACGAGTTCGCGGGACTCGACACCGGCGTATCCGAGGACGATCTCGACGAGCCTGAGGCCGAGCTCGTCCTTGCTCAGGTACCCCACGGCGCCCGCGCGGAGGGCCTGCTCGACTTCGACGGGCGACCCGTGTCCGGTCAACATCACGACCGTCGTCTCGGGACGCCACGCGAGGATCCGTTCCGTGGCCTCGACGCCGGTCATGAGGGGCATCTTGATGTCCATCAGAACGACGTCCGGCTCGAGCTTGCGAACGAAATCGACCGCCTCGGCTCCATTCAGCGCGCAGCCCACGACTTCAATGCGGTCATCTGATTCGAGCAATTGCGTGACCGCTTCCGCGAAGAGCATGTTGTCGTCAACGACAAGGGTTCGGAGGTGCATGTCCAAAAGGAAGTCCTCCGGCGGAAAAACTTGCTCAGGTTCCCCCTTCTGGGGGACTTGGCATTTAGGGAAGAGCCGGGATGAGCGGCGCGCCGGCCTCGCCCACGGCCGCAAGCGTGTCGTCGAGCGCCTTCGTAACCGTGGCGACGGGAGCATCGGTCAGCGCGGGCACCGTCGGCAGCGAATCGGTCGCTCGCTCCAATGGCGCGGGCTCGACCGGGCTCGGCGCGAGCACTTGCGGCTTCGTCTTCTTCGACTGCGTCGGCTTCATCGGCCCCGCCTTGACCTTGGCTGACGCCTCCGGGCGCTGAACCTGGTGCGGGATCGCGACTGGGACGTTGGTCGACGAGACAGGCGGCTGGCTGGGCGCCTGCTCGACGGAACCAGCCACGGTCGTGGCGATGACTGCGGCCGCCAGCCCGGCGGCCACCTTGGCCGCAGTCCCCGATCCCAGGAACGCCTTGGCCGCGGCGACCATCGAGCCGAACTCGAAGGCGAACTGCCGCGTGCGCTTGGGTGCAGCGCGACCTCCGAGTAGCTCGGCCAGCGAGCGGCGAGCGCGGAAGATGAGCGTCTCGACGGCGGCGTTGGAAAGCTCCAGCTCGGCCGCGATCTCCTTGTAGGAGAGACCACGCCACTCTCGCAGGAGGATCGCGCGCCGCTGAAGCTCGGGCATGCGCGCGAGCGCATCCTCGAGCCCCATCAGGTCATCGGTGTCCGCCATGGGTGCGGGGGCCATGTCCGCGAGGGTCAGGGGATCGCTGAGGACCTCGCGCTCGCGCCGGCGTCCACGGGTGCGGTGGCGGGCGCGACAGGCGTTCTGGGCGATCGTGAAGAGCCAGCTCGCTTCAGCCCGGGGAACGACCCCGCGCCGGAGGCCACGGTAGGCCCACATGAAGGTGGTCTGGGCGACGTCCTCGGCCTCCTCCCGGCTGCCCAGGTGGTACAGGCAGTAGCCGAAGATGCGCTCGTAGTAGCGCTCGTAGAGGTGAGCCGCGTCGTCGGCGGCAGACTCGACCTCACGCGCCGGCGCAGGTTTCGCGACGAGCGTCGGATTCGCCGCCAAGCTAACCTCTATCACCCTTCTGGGCGTCCACGGACTCTTACTGTGAGTCAGTTTCTGCCAAAGGGCAAGGGGTAGCGGCGCATATGATCAGCGCCATCGACGTCCTCCGGCTCACCGAGCTCCTATCCGAGCTTCCGAAGGAACGGACGCGGCTCCTGGACAACCTGGGACGCGTTCGCCGGGAGGTGGGTCCGCTCACGCCGGAGCTTTCGGACACGCTCGCCGACCACATGAACATCCGCCGCGGCGAGGTGCACGAGGTCATTTCCTTCTATTCGTTCCTGCAAGTGCCTGTCGAGGCCGTGCGCGTGTGCATAGGGCCCGTCTGCGATTGCCTGGGCGCGAAGGAGCTCCTGGCCAGGGAGCAGGCGCGTGTAAATGGACGCGGGCGCGTAGTGCTGGGCGTGGAGTGCCTCGGCCACTGCGATCTGGCGCCTGTCCTTACGCGCGGCGACCGCATCGAGCCCGAGGTCGTCCACAGGGCCAACGAGGGGCCTTCGACAGGCCTCGGCCAACGCGACGAGACGCTCGCCGACTACGAGCGCCGGGGCGGCCTCGCGGTGCTCCGTTCGCTGCCCTCGAAGGAGAAGATCGTCGAGGAGCTGAAGGCATCCGGCCTGACCGGCTACGGCGGCGCGGGCTTCCCGACCGGAGTCAAGTGGGAGGCCGTCGCCAAGGAACCCGGGCCACGCTACGTCGTCGTCAACGCGGACGAGGGCGAGCCGGGGACGATCAAGGATCGCTACGTGATGGAGCTGCGCCCGCACCTCATGCTCGAGGGCGCACTCATCGCCATGGCCTTCGCGGACGCGACCGAGGGCTTCATCTACCTGCGCGAGGAGTACGCAACCGCCCGCGAGCGGCTTACGCAGGCGATCGAGGAATTCCGGGGGGCCGGCCTGCTCGACGACCGCTCCGTCGAGCTCGTCGTCGGCGCCGGCGCGTATATCTGCGGGGAAGAGACCGCCATGCTCGAGTCCATGGAAGGCCGGCGCGGAATGCCGCGCCTCAAGCCTCCGTTCCCGAGCCAGGTCGGCTACCTCGGGCGGCCGACGCTCATCAACAACGTGGAGACGCTCGCGCACGTGCCGGCGATCCTCCGGGACGGCGGGGAAGCCTGGCCGCGCGTCCGCCTCTGGTCCGTTTCCGGTGCTGTTCGCGAGCCGGGCTGCTACGAGGCGCCGCTCGAAGTCACTCCGCGACAGCTGATCGACGAGTACGCGGGCGGGTCGAATGGCGCGATCTCGGCCATCGTCCCCGGCGGAGCGGCGAGTGGGATCCTGCCGCCCGACGCCCTCGACGTCTCCCTCACGCGCGATTCCCTGCGTGAGTGGGGCGCCGGGCCAGGATCGGCGGGACTGCAGGTCTTCCCCGAGAGCTACTCGCCGCTGCGCCTGCTCGCCGAGACCATGCGCTTCTTTGCCGAGGAGTCCTGCCAGAAGTGCACGCCCTGCCGGATCGGGAACCGCGGGATGCACCACCTCCTCGAGGAGCTCGAGCACGGCCGCGCCGCGATGCCGCGCGCCAAGGTCGAGGAGTGGCTCGACGCCATGGTCGCGACGTCGATCTGCGGACTCGGGCAGGGGGCTCCCCTCCCGATGCGGAACGCCTTTCGCCACTGGCCTGAGCTGTTCGGCCCACTTGGCGAGGCGGCTACGATGGGCACCCCGTGATCCGCTTCACGCTCGACGGGACCGAGGTCAGCGCGCCCGAGGGCGAGCTCCTCGTCCACGCCGCCGCCCGGCACGGGGTCTTCATCCCCACGCTCTGCCACGACGACAAGCTCGATCCGTATGGCGGGTGCCGGATGTGCGTCGTCGGGGTCGAGGGCTCGCCCCGGCCGCTCCCCGCCTGCGCGACGAGAGTCGCCGAGGGGATGGTTGTCTCGACGAACTCATCGGTGCCGCAGTACCAGCGCACACTCACCGAGATGCTCCTCGCCGAGCACCTCAACCCGGATCCCGGCGGGCGACCGAACGAGCTCACGGACCTGGCGGAGGATCTCGGAGCGGAGGCCCCGTTCATCCTCCCGGACGCCAAGCGCGAGCCGTACGACGACCGCAACACGCTCATGGGCTACGACCCCGACGCCTGCATCCTCTGCGCGCGCTGCGTGCGCTACACGCAAGAAGTGATGCAGTGCTCGGCGCTCTCGCTCGAGGGGCGCGGGCCGGAGGCACGCGTTGTCCCGACATGGGGGCTTTCCTGGCTCGACACCGAGTGCGAGCTCTGTGGCGGCTGCCTCGGCGTCTGCCCCACGGGCGCGATCTACGAGAAGTTCGAAGAGGGGACGGAACGGCCGGAGCCGGCTCTGAACAAGGTCAAGTCCACCTGCACGTTCTGCGGCGTCGGCTGCCAGATCGACATCAACGTCGACCCGGAGACGAACCGCATCACGAAGATCACCTCAGACCCGACGTACGTCTCGAACGAAGGGAACCTCTGCGTCAAGGGCCGCTTCGCCTTCAACTTCGTCCACCACCCCGACCGCCTCACCGAGCCCCTCGTCCGAGGCGAAGATGGAGAGCTCCATCCGGCAACGTGGGAGCACGCGCTCCAGGTGGCGGCCGAAGGCCTCCTGCGCGTGCGCGACGAGCACGGCCCGCAGTCGATCGGGTTCCTCGCCTCCGCCCGGCTGACGATGGAGGAGAACTTCCTCATCCAGAAGCTCGCTCGCACGGTGATCGGGACGAACTCGATCCACTCGTGTGAGGCCACTTGACACGCTCCGACCCTCTACGGCCTGGTCAGGTCGTTAGGCAGAGGCGCCACCACCAACTCGATCCCCGAGATCGAGAACACCCGCTTCATCCTCGTCATCGGCTCGAACACGACCGAGGCGCATCCGGTCCTCGCCCTGCGCATGAAGAAGGCGGTCCGCAAGGGTGCAACGCTCGTCGTCGCTGACCCCCGCAAGATCTGGCTGACGAAGCTGGCGAAGCGCCATCTCCAGCTGCGGCCGGGCTCCGACGTCTGGCTCCTGAACGCGATCATGCACGTGATTCTCGAGGAGGGGCTCCAGGACGAGGAGTACATCCGCGAACACACTGAGGGCTTCGACCCGGTCGCGGAAGTCGTCAAGCGCTACACGCCCGAGGAGGCCGAGAAAGTCACGGGCGTCCCGGCCGAGGACATCGTCGCCACCGCGCGCGAGTACGCAGCGGAGAAGCACGCCGCGATCTTCTACACGCTGGGCATCACTGAACACGCCTGCGGGGTCGACAACATCTGGTCTCTCTCGAACCTCACCCTCATGACCGGCCATCTGGGCTACGAGTCGACAGGGCTGAACGCCCTCCGCGGCCAGAACAACGTCCAAGGGCTGAACGACGCCGGCGCGAACCCGGCCTATCTCCCCGGCTACCAGCCGGCGGACGACCCGCGGATCAAGGAGAAATTCGCAGCCGCGTGGGGTGTCGAGGTGCCGGCGGCGACGGGCTTCCGGCTCGACCAGATGATGTCCGGGCTTCACGACGGGCGCATACGGGCTCTCTACCTGGTCGGCGAGAACCCGGCGCAGACCGAGCCGAACGCGCATCACGTCGAGGAAGGCCTCGGCCACCTCGACTTCATGGTTGCCCAGGATCTGTTCCTGAACGAGACAAGCTCCCAGCATGCAGACGTCGTCTTCCCGGCCTCGAGCTTCGCGGAGAAGGACGGCACCTTCACGAACACGGAACGGCGCGTGAACCGCGTTCGCAAGGCGGTTCCCTGCCCGGGGCAGGCGCGCGAAGACTGGCAGATCGTCGTCGACTTCGCAAAGGCCCTGGGGGCCGACTGGCCCGAGTACCGGACCCCTGAGGACGCGTGGAACGAGTTCGCCGACCTCTCGCCGCTCTGGTCGGGCATCCGCTACGACCGCATCGAGGAGGTCGGCCTCCAGTGGCCATGCCTCGATCGCGACCACCCGGGGACGCCCTATCTCCACGCGCCCTCGCCGGCGAGGCCGAACGGCAAGGGGAAGTTCTATCCGGTCGAGTATCAGCCGCCCATCGAGCAGCCGGACTCCGAGTACCCGTTCGTCCTCTCGACCGGGCGCACGCTCTACCACTACAACTCGGCGACGATGACGATGCGCGAGGAGGGCGTCGTCCAGAAGCAGGAGGAACCCTTCGTCGAGATGAACCCGGAGGACGCCGAGGCGCTCGGCATCGAGGACGGGGACTGGGTGCGGCTCGTCTCCCGGCGCGGCGAGCTGGAGGCGCGCGCGGCGATCGGAGAACGGGTCTACCCCGGCCTCGTCTGGATGGCCCTCCATTTCGCGCAGGCGAAGGTGAACTGGCTCACCCACGACGTCGGCGATTCGCTCATCGGCACCCCCGAGTACAAGACTTCCGCCGTCCGCGTCGAGCCGCTGAACGGCGCGGTGCGCCCCGCCGCCCACTGACCTTTCGAGACATCGGGGTCTGACCCCGTACTGGCTAGCCTGGCCACGGTCAGACGAGACCAGCTCGTGACGGTTTCGTCACAAGCGCCTACGCGTTCAAGCCGTTGTGGCGCCCAGGGCATGTCTTCGGCGGACGTGCCGGGGTCTGACCCCGACGGGAACTTCCGAGCGACGGAGCCCGTCAAAGCGGGAAATGACGATCGGAGGCGTGATGAAGGTCTTGACGTTTGCCGCGGTTGCCGTTCTCGCGGTGCTCGCAGTCGGATGCTCGAGCAAGGGGGAAGGCACCGAGGTGGCGCTGGGTCAGGCGCAAGGGGACGTTGCAGTCGTCGGCGAGCCCGGCGGCAAGGGCACGGCGGCGCAGATCAGCTATCAGCCCGGCGGCGGAGCGAGTGGGACGCTGCCCGGAATCGCCGTCGTCGGCTCGGGCACCGCTCGAGCGGTCCCTGACGTCGCCGACTGGTCGTTCGGCGTGCAATCCGACGCAGAGACGGCTTCGGCTGCCCTGAACGCGGCTTCCGAGGCCACTCGGCGGATCATCGGCGCCCTGGGGGACGAGGGCATCGCCAAGGAGGACCTGCGCACCGAGCAGGTGTCGCTGTATCCGCGCACGACCGACGACGGGCGCGCCGTGATCGGCTACAGCGCTACCAGCTCCGTGCACGCGACCGTTCGCGATCTCGGCAAGGCCGGCTCGATCGTCGACGCCGCCGTGGAGGCCGGGGCGAACCAGGTCTACGGGCCCTCGCTGCGCGTCGCCGACAACCGCGCGCAGTACCGCGCGGCGATCGAAGCGGCGCTCGACGACGCACGCGCCCGGGCCCAGGCCCTGGCGGCCAAGGCCGGAATCACCCTGGGCGGCCCGGTGGCGATCGTCGAGAGCGGCGGCGGCACCCCCGGTCCCGTCTACGACCGCGGTTTGGCGGAGGCGGGTGGAGCTGGGGTTCCGATCGAGCCGGGAGTGGACGAGATCGCGGCCACGCTCATGGTCACCTACGCCATCTCATAGCGCGGGGTTGAGAAAACCCCCGCAAACGGGGATACGATGCCGCCCATAGCGCAGCCTGCAGCCCCACCGAGCGAAAACCGGATCCTGTACGAGATCATCTCGACGGTCGGGTCTTCGCTCGAGTTGGAGCAGGTGCTGGCAGCCGTCGTGCGATTGCTCTCGGACGCGAGCGCAGTCCACGCCTGCTTCGTCTACCTCGTCGAGGACGGCGGCGAGCGCCTGGTCCTGCACGCGGCGTCGGATCCGTACGCCCAGCTCGTGGGCCAGATCGCGCTCGAGCGCGGCGAAGGGCTCGCCTGGTGGGCCGCCGAGCACAAAGAGCCGGCGTTCACGCAGGAGCTCACCTCCGATCCGCGCACGAAGTTTGTCCCCGAGCTCGAAGAGGAGAAGTTCCAGTCGCTTCTCTCGGTGCCGATCATCGCGCGCGACGGCAGCGTGATCGGAGTCATCTCCCTCCACACCGAGGCGCCGCGGGAGTTCACCGATCCCGAAGTGGAGGTGCTCGCCTCGAGCGCCTCGCTCGTGGCCGGGGCGATCGAGAACGCGCGCCTCTACGAGGAGACGCGCCAGCGCGTCGGCGAGCTCGAGCACCTCACCGAGCTTGCCGAGACGCTCACTCGGGCGCAGAGCCTGGAGGAGCTCCTGCCGGCCGTCGCCGCCCGGGGCCTTGATCTTCTGCGCGCCACGTCCTGCCACGTGTACCTCCTCGACCCTGGCTCGGAAGAGCTGCGCCTGCAAGCCTCGGCGCCTACGAACGCTGAAGCACCGAAATCGATCAAGCTCCAGAGCCTCGGGCCCGAGCTCGGGCGCAGCGGCCGCTCGGCAGCCGTCGCCGTGCCGCTCGTGGCCGACGACGAGCTCCTCGGTCTCCTCACAGCGAAGGGCACGTCGGAGGTCGAGCTCGCCCGCGCGGCGGCGAACCAGACGGCCGTCGCGTTGAAGAAGATCGAGCTGATCGAGCGCCTCACCGAGAAGAACCTGATCAAGGACTTCTTCGAGCAGCTCGCCGGGGGCAGCGTGCCCGGCGACCTCGAAGGGAGGGCCGCCCGCCTCGGCTGCGACCTCGACCAGCGCTACATCGTGCTCGCCGCCTCCCCCGTCGATGACGCGCTCGAGAAGGCGGTTGCCGCGGCGGCGCCCAGGGGCTCCCTCTTCGATCGGCGCGACGACTCCATCCGCGGCCTGCTGCGCATCCCGATGTCAGGTGAGGAGCCGCTGGTCGAGAAGCTCCGCGAGGTCCATGCGGCTCTCGACACCCCCGTGTCGGTGGGTATCTCCCATGTCTGCCAGGGAGCTGCGAGCTTCCGCGCCGGGTTCGAGGAGGCCCAGCACGCCGTCCTCGGCGCGTCGGTCATCCGCGGGAAGCCCGCCGTAATGACGTATGAGGAACTTGGGCCCTACAAGTACCTCCTGCGCATGCCGATCGACTCGGCGATGCGTGACCAGCACCGTGACGCCGTCACCCGCATCGCCGAATACGACCGGCAGCGCCAGACCGCACTCCTGCGCACGCTCGAGGAGTTCCTCCGCCGCCGCGGGAACATCAGCGCGACGGCCGAGGCCCTCTACGTCCATCCGAACACGCTCCGCCAGCGGCTACGGCGGATTCAGGAGCTCTCGGGCATCGACCTGCGCAAGGACGATTGGCTCCTCGTCGAGATTGCCGTGAAGATGGTCAAGCTCCAGGAAGCGCTAGGCCGGTAGCAGTCCACATAAACGGCCGTTTTCCCTTGTAGAAAGCCGCCATCGGCGCGCCCTCGCCGTCCCGGTATGTTCGCGGGGACCCTGACCGAGGGAGGAGCTCCGCATGGCCAGCCTCGATGAGATCCGCGACAAGGTGAAGAAGGGCGAGATCGAGTTCTTCTTCGCGCAGTTCGTTGACATGTATGCACGCCCGAGCGCCAAGCTCGTACCAGCCGCGTATCTAGACGACCTCCTCAGCGAGGGCGCGGGCTTCGCCGGGTTCGCAGCCGGCGAGATCGGCCAGGTCCCGAGCGATCCGGACATTGCGGCCATCCCCGACCCCGCGACTTTCACACCGCTCCCGTGGAACAAGTCCGTTGCGCGCTTCGCCTGCGACATTCACGTGGACGGAGAGGAGTGGCCGTGCGACCCGCGGACGATTCTCCGCCGCCAGCTCGAGACGGCTCGCCAGCAGGGCTTCGAGTTCAAGATGGGCCTCGAGCTGGAGTATTTCCTGGTCCAGAAGCGAGACGACGACTCGATCGAGCTCGCCGACCGCATGGACACGCTCGAGAAGCCCTGCTACGACCTGGTCGGGCTCACCCGGAACCTCGAATTCCTGACGACGGTCTCTTCGTACGTGAACGAGCTCGGCTGGGGCAACTACGCGAACGATCACGAGGACGCGAACGGCCAGTTCGAGCAGAACTTCACCTACGCGGACGCCCTCACGAGCTGTGACCGGGCGATCTTCTTCCGCTACATGGTCCACGTCCTCGCCGAGCAGCGCGGGATGATCGCCACCTTCATGCCGAAGCCGTTCACGAACCTCACGGGCAACGGCTGCCACTTCCACATGTCGCTCTGGGACGGCGATACGAATTTGTTCCTGGACGAGAACGACCCGCGCGGTCTCGGCCTCTCTGAGACCGCTTATCGCTTCATCGGCGGCCTCAAGAAGCACGCGAAGGCCTACAGCGCGATCACGGCCCCGACCGTCAATTCCTACAAGCGGCTCAAAGTGGGGACGACGGCCAGCGGCGCCACGTGGTCGCCCGTCTGGATCAGCTACGGCTACAACAACCGGACGCAGATGCTGCGGATCCCCGGGCCGGGCCGGATCGAGGACCGGACGATCGACGGCTCCTGCAACCCGTATCTCGCGGCCACCGCCGTCCTGGCGGCGGGCATCGACGGGATCGAGTCCAAGCTCGACCCGGGCGAGGCGAACAGCGACAACCTCTACGCGATTCCATACGACGAGCTGCGAGCGCGGGGGCTCGAGACTCTTCCGGCCAACCTCCTCGACGCCACAGAGGAGCTCGAAGGCGACGACGCCTTGCGAAAGGCCTTCGGGCGGGGCCGCGACGAGGACTACCTCGACTACTTCATTCGCGTGAAGCGTGACGAGTGGTCCCGCTACCACGAGCAGGTCACGCCCTGGGAGATC
>Ga0307415_100001989_pt1 | contig 10052 bp, 7 predicted proteins | sample DK1Cmetagenome_FD_204524 | JGI IMG/M metagenome (GOLD analysis project Ga0307415, IMG submission 204524) | Maize rhizosphere microbial communities from greenhouse at UC Davis, California, United States - DK15-C-2 | ecosystem: Host-associated > Plants > Roots > Rhizosphere > Soil | place: USA...
GGCTTCTACGACGCGTCGGTGCGGCTGTGGGATGTCCGGACCGCACGGCAGCTCCGCCTGCTGTGCGACCGTCCCGCCTGCGGCCCCTTCAGCCATGTGGTGTTCAGCCCCGACGGCTACGCCGTGGCGGCGTCCGAGGACCGCTGGGGAAGTGTGGTCCATGTGTGGTGGATCTGATGCCCGCGAACGGCCACAAATAACGAGGATTGGTGATGCGCGATGGGCGCCCGCCGAGCCACGATCGGGTGATGAACATCCGTCGTCACCTGCTCGCGGCGTTGCTCGTCGTGCTCGGGCTCGTCGCTTTCGGGTTCGTTCTCGGCCAGCCACCGCAGATCAACCCGGGCAAGCCGACGTGTTCGCTCTGCGTCGTCGGCGCGGGACCCGGTCGGGTCGCGCCGTAGGCCCATGACCCGTCGGCGGATGCTTGTCGGCCTCGCGTTGCTGCTGGCCGTGTCCGCTATCGGCGTGGTGGTCGGATCGGCGATCGTAGGGCGGGCGTCCGCTCCGCTCGCCGGAGACCCGGCCGGCGCCGAGGCGTGCGGCATCCTCGACCGGTGGCTTCGCGAGGGGCGCGCGGAGGCCGAACTCGAGATCGCCCGGCGGGCCGCGGAACTCGCCGGCCGATCCTCGACCGAGGCGATCCACTCATTGCCGCGCGGCGTCGCCGACGTCCTGAACAGCGACGGCACCTGCTGCGCCGGGTTCGCGTTCGTCGATCTGCACCGCCTGCACCGCGCCTGCACCGCCGCCGGCGTCGACCTGCCGCCGTACTGACGTCCACGCGGGAGCCGGCCCGGCTACCGGGGATGGCCGAGGTCGTCGGTCTCGTACGACTGCGACGTGAACTTGGACAGGAACACGTCGTACTGACCGTCGGGGCGGTGCACCACGGTCGCACCGTCCTGCCAGATGCCGTTCTCCGCGTACCACTGGGTGCCCGGCGGGTCGCCCTGGTTCTGGTGGATGTTGTGCATCCCCAGTCCGCTGGTGAACGGCTCACCGAAGACGGCGATCCGGGCGCCGACGACGAGTATCGACTCCAGCGCGGTTGCGGCCTCCAGATTGGACCCGGCCTGCCAGGCCCGGGCCCGGACAAGCCGCTCCAGCCACCGCAGCCGGACGAACAGGCATCCGGTACCGGTCCGCAGCGCGGGATGGCGGACGTAGTCGACCGCTCCCGAGGTGGCATTCATGGCCAACGGCCGGTACCCGTCCGGGGACCCGGCGAGCACGTCGAGGTGTGCCGGATGCACGGTGGTGACCCGCCACTGCACGCCCGTCGCCGACTGTTTGCTGTCCACGTCGACCGCGCACCGGTACCGGCCCGCCGGTGCGGTCACATCGAGGTTGACGTGGAACCAGCGGCCCTGGTCGTCGGGTGTGTCGCGACGGTGGCCGACGAGGGTCCCGACCAGCACGCCGTAGTTGTCGAGCGGCATGAGGGCAGTATCGTGCGCCGCGGCGCCCCGCGTGCCCGATCAGGAACCTTCGCGACCGTTTCCGGCCGTCGCGCCGGCAGGTCGACCGCGTCGTCACGAGGCGACCGAGTCGGGGAGTGGCAGTCGATTCGGGTTGAGCCGAAACGTTTCTCCGGGTATGCCGCGGCGCGCCAAAATCGTGACTGATTTCGCCGTCTGAGGAGCGTTGCGATGGTTACCGATGTCGTGATCGCCGGCGCGGGCCCGAACGGGCTGATGCTCGCCTGCGAGCTGAGCCTGGCCGGCGTGCATCCGGTCGTGCTGGAACGTCTGCCCGAACCGCGTCGGGAGAACCGGGCCAACGGCCTGGTCGGCCAGGTGGTCCGGATGCTCGATCGGCGCGGTCTCTACCAACCACTGGCCGGGGGATCCGAGCCACCGCAACCCCTCCCGGCGTTCTTCTTCGGCGCCGTGCCCATGGATCTTCGCGGGCTCGAGGACAACCCGTTCTACCTGCTGCCCGTGCCCCAGACTCGGATCGAGCGGGTGCTGGCCGATCGCGCCGCCGAACTGGGCGTCGAGGTCCGCCGGGGCCACGAGCTGACCGGCCTGACCCAGCACGCCGACACCGTCACCGTCGAGGTCACCGGCCCGAACGGACGTTACGAGATCAGCAGCCGCTACGTGGTCGGCGCGGACGGTGCACACAGCACGATCCGCAAACTCGCCGGCATCGGATTTCCCGGCGCGGCAAGCGATGACATCGTCTGCCGCCTCGCCGAAGTGGCCGTGCCTGATGAGTTCGTCGATCCGGCCACCGGTGGGCTGAACCTGCCTGGCTATGGCTACATCTCACCGATGTACCACCGCACCGACCACGGGGTCTTCGCCTATGCGCGGCCTCCGTCGGGTCCGGACATGGTGTTCACGCTCGAGTGGGCGACGGGAGGGATCGATATCGAGGGATCGTTGACGCTCGAGGAAGTTCACGACAGCATCTACCGCGTCATGGGCGCGGACCTGCCGCTGCGGTCACCCGATGGCCCGGGACCGCACCGGATGGATCAGTGGATCGGCGTCAATACCCGCCTGGCCGATCGGTATCGCGACGGCCGCGTGCTGCTGGTCGGCGACGCCGCCCACGTGCACTTCGTGATCGGCGGACCGGGACTCAACCTCGGCCTGCAGGACGCGGTCAACCTCGGCTGGAAGCTGGCGGCTGTGACCCATGGTTGGGCGCCGGCCGGGCTGCTGGACAGCTACGACGCCGAGCGGCGGCCGGTCGGTGAGCGGGTGTCCATGCACAGCCAGGCCCAGCTCGCGCTGCTGGCCCCCGGCAGCGAGGTCACGGCGTTGCGTGAGCTGTTCGCCGAGCTACTGCGTGTCCGGCACACCGTCGCGCACATCGCGGACATGATGGCGGGTGCGGACATCCGCTACGACATGGGACTCCGCGAGACGCACCATCTGGTCGGCCGGTGGGCTCCCGACCTGCTCCTCGAGACCGGCGACGGCCAGGTCCGGCTCGCCGAGATGACCGCGACCGCCCGGCCGCTGCTGCTCGACCTCACCGAGGACGCGTCGCTCGCGACAGCCGCGGACGGGTGGCGCGACCGCGTCGACACCGTCGCCGCCCACACCAAGGATGCCTCGACCACCGGCCTCCTCCTGCGCCCGGACTGCTACGTCGCCTGGGCCACCGACACGCCTCGCCCGGATCACCACGACCGGGAATCGCTGCGCACCGCACTCACCACCTGGTTCGGCCCGGCTGACCACCGCCAAGACTCGATCACCGGGTGTTGAGCCCGATGAGGTCCAGGCCCAGGACGGTCGCGCGATGGATCATCGCTTTGCCGTCGCGGCGGCTGGAGATCAGGCGCGCCGCCCGCAGCGCCGTGCTGTGCGCCGACGCCGACGCCGCGCTGATGCCGAGCTGCCGGGCGATGTCACCGGTGGTGTGCTCGGTGGACAGCAGACGCAGCACCGCCGCCCGGGTCGCTCCGAGGATCGCCGCAAGGGGATCGGACTCGGCACCGACGCGGATGCTCAGCACCGCCGGGGCGGGGTAGGCCACCAGGACCGGTTGATCAGGCAGCTCGCCCACGAGGGGCGGCCCCGTCCAGAACGGGGTCGGCGTGATCAGCAGTCCTCGCCCGTCCAACCGGACCGTGCGGTCCTGCGGGCTGTCGATCAGCAGGCAGTCTCCGCTCCAACTGGCCCCGGGTATCACCGTGGTCAGTGCGGCGCCAATCCCACGGCACGCCAGCAGCCGCCCGTGCTGCGCCAGTTCGCTGTGGTGGTTGGCCCGGATGTCCGCCCAATACGGTTGCACCGCCGCCGCGAACGCGGTTTTCGTCCCGTGTACCAGTGCCCGTCCGGCGTCGCGGTCCCCCTCGAGTGCATACCGGGGCAACAACGGAACACCCGAGTTGGGGGCGCTGAAGTACAGCGCCATCTCCTCGCGCAACCGCTCCGCGCCGAAACCCAGAAACGTTTCCATCCCTTCGTCGAGGTCCGCGCTGTGGGCGAACGTCGGTGACACCGCCCAGGAAAAGTGTCCGCCGAGGTGACGCACCGCGGGCTGCGCCGACATCGGGATCGTCGCCAGCGCCTGGCTGCGCCACCGCTCTCCCCACGCCGCGCGAATCCCCTGGCGCAGGCCAACAGCCGCGAACTTCAGCTCCAGCATCGGGGCGGGCTCGGGCAGGAACCGCGTCGACGCGAGGTCGTCCGGGGTGAACACGATTCGCAGCATGCCGTCCCCCTGACAGTCGCACCGACACGTCCCGTACCCATCAATCCTGCCCGCTCAATCCCTTGAGTTTGGTTTCGGCGGCTGGCTAGACTCAGCTACGCCTGTGGATGTTAGCGCTAACACTCTCCCTGTCCCCGCCGGCGCCGCCCCCTGCCGGACCACCCCCAGGAGAATGACCATGTCCCGACGGCGCGCCGGTATCGCACTCGCGACCACGCTCGTGGTTGCCGCTACAGCGGTCTCCACGACGGGAGCGCTCGCGCGAGCGCCGGACCCGGAACCGGCGTACACGATCAGCGTCGACCCGGCGTCGACCGGCCCGGCGATCAACGACGCCATGTACGGGATCTTCTTCGAGGACATCAACTTCGCCGCCGACGGTGGCCTGTACGCCGAACTGATCCGCAACCGTTCGTTCGAGTTCCTGCCGGTCGACAACGGGACCTACACCGGGCTGACGGCGTGGACGGACACGGCCGCGGCCGGCGGCACCGGAACCGCCGCGACGGTCGACGACGACGCCCGCCTGCACGAGCGCAACCGAACCTACGCGAAGCTCACCCTCGCCAACCCGGACGGGGGCGGGTACGGCGTCACGAACGCCGGATACAACTCCGGCGTTCCGCTGAAGGCCGGAGCGCTGTACGACTTCTCCGTGTGGGCCCGCACCGACGCGGCCGGTGGTACGCCGGTGTCGGTCGCCCTGACCACGGCGACGGGTGCGCCGCTCGCGGAGCCGTTGCAGGTCACCGTCCGCGGCGACACGTGGGTGCGCTACAGCGGGACGCTGCGGGCCACCGGCACCACGGACGCGGGACGCCTCACGGTGCTCGGCGCCGGCACCGCGACGCTGCGGCTGGACATGGTCTCGCTGTTTCCCCGGGACACCTTCCGCGGCCGGAAGAACGGGCTGCGCCGCGATCTCGCCGAGAAGGTCGCGGCGCTGAAGCCCGGGTTCATCCGGTTCCCCGGCGGGTGCCTGGTCAACACCGGCAGCATGTACGGCTACGACGCGTCGTCCAACTGGGAGCGGTCCCGCTCGTACCAGTGGAAGGACACCGTCGGATCCGTCGAGACCCGCGCCACGAACCGGAACTTCTGGGGATACAACCAGTCCTACGGCCTCGGCTACTACGAGATGTTCCAGTTCGCCGAGGACATCGGCGCCATGGCGCTGCCGGTGGTGCCGGCGCTGGTGACCGGCTGTGGCCAGAACCGCGCCACGACCGACGAGGCCCTGCTGCAGCGGCACATCCAGGACACGCTCGACCTCGTCGAGTTCGCCAACGGCCCGGCCACGTCGACGTGGGGGCGGCTACGGGCCGACATGGGACATCCGGCGCCGTTCGGCCTGACGCACGTCGCCGTCGGCAACGAGGAGAACCTGCCGGACGAGTTCTTCGTCCGGTTCGAACGCTTCCGCGCGGCCATCGAGGCGCGGTACCCGGACATCGTGGTCGTCAGCAACTCCGGTCCCGACGACCAGGGTGCGACGTTCGACCGGCTGTGGACGCTGAACCGGGCCGCCGGTGTCGAGATGGTCGACGAGCACTACTACAACAGCCCGACCTGGTTCCTCCAGAACAACGCCCGCTACGACGGCTACGACCGGGCCGGGCCGCGGGTCTTCCTGGGTGAGTACGCCTCGCAGGACAACAAGCTGTTCAACTCCCTCGCCGAGGCCGCCTACATGACCGGGCTGGAACGCAACGCCGACGTCGTGCGGATGGCCTCCTACGCGCCGCTGTTCGCGAACATCGACAACGTGCAGTGGCGGCCGGACCTGATCTGGTACGACAACGACGAGTCCTGGGGCACCACGAGCTACCACGTTCAGAAACTGTTCATGAACAACGTCGGCGACCGGGTCGTGCCGAGCAGGTTCACCGGCCCGGGCACCGCGCCGAAGCCGATCACCGGCGCCATCGGACTGTCCACCTGGGCCACCACGGCCGCCTACGACGACGTCAGGGTTGCCACTCCCGACGGCACGGTGCTGTTCAGCGACGACTTCTCGGCCGGAGCCGACCGCTGGACGCCGCTCGCCAACCGGGGGAACTGGTCCATTGTGGATGGTGCGTTCGTCCAGTCCGACGCCGCGGCGCTGGACACCCTGATCCGGGCGGTGGACGTCACCGCGTCCGACTACGACCTGTCCGTCAAGGCCAGGAAGACATCCGGCGCCGAGGGATTCCTCATCGCCTTCGGGGTCAAGGACTCCGGGAACTTCTACTGGTGGAACCTGGGCGGCTGGAACAACACCCAGGGAGCGGTCGAGAAGGCGACCAACGGTGCCAAGGAGTTGATGATCGCCAAACCGAACTCGGTCGTCACCGGTACCACATACGACATCCGCATCGAGGTCCGCGGCACCCGCGTCTCGCTGTATCTCGACGGCGAACTGTGGGGCAGCTTCACCGACGACCAGGTGACCCAGCCGTTTGCCCAGGTCGTCACGCAGGACGAGGGTACCGGCGAGCTGATCGTCAAGGTGGTCAACGCGCAGGACACCCCGGCCGTGACGCGGATCGACCTCGGCCGGCGCCGGGTGCGTGGCACCGCCCAGCTGACGGTGATCACCGGTGACCCGGGCGAGCAGAACACCCGGTCGGCGGAGCCGATCCAACCCGTTACGCAGACGGTCGGCGGGATCGGGACCCGCTTCATCCGGACGTTCCCGCCGAACTCGGTGACGTTCCTCCGGATCCGGACCAGGTGAGGGGACGGACATGACACATCACGTCAGCCGGCGCGGGCTGCTGCGTGGCGGGCTCGGCGTCACGGCCGCCGGCATGCTGCTCGGTTCCTCCGCCTCGGCGAACCCGGGACAACGCGTGGGCGACGCGGTTCGAAACGGCGCGGCCGGCGACGCCGCCGGGGAGGCCGCCGGGCTCGAGGGCGCACCGGATACGGCAGCGCCGGCGACCGGAGGCGGCCCGCGTTCCGACGCCGAGATCTACGGCGTCACCACCATGAATCCGCTCGTACAGCAACGGGCCGATCCCTTCATCACCCGTCCGGTCGCCGGAATGTACTACTTCACCGGCTCCGTGCCGGAGTACGACCGGATCGTGGTACGGGGTGCGAACACCATCGAGGGGCTCGTCACGGCGACGGAGTCGGTGATCTGGCGGCGGCCCGCGTCCGGACGGATGGGCGGGCACATCTGGGCCCCGGAACTGCACCGCATCGACGGCCGGTGGTACGTCTACTTCGCCGCCGGCGACTCCGACAACTTGTTCCGGATCCGCATGTACGTCCTGGAGTCACCGCTCGCCGACCCGCGTGATCCGGCCGGCTGGGTGCTCCGCGGTCAGATCGTCACCGAGTGGGACGGCTTCTCGCTGGACGCGACCACCTTCGAGCACCGAGGCCGGCGGTACCTGGTGTGGGCGCAGAGCGAGCCGGAGATAGCTGTCAACTCGAGCCTCTACATCGCCGAGATGAGCTCGCCGCTGGCCCTCGCGGGCAAGCCGACCCGCATCGCCACGCCCACCCGCGGCTGGGAGATCCAGGGCTTCCGGGTCAACGAGGGACCGGCCGTGCTGGTCCGCAACGGCCGGGTCTACCTGACGTTCTCGGCCAGCGCGACGGACGCCAGGTACTGCATGGGTCTGCTCACCGCCGACGCCCGCGCCAACCTGCTGGACCGGGGCTCCTGGGTCAAGACACCCGACCCGGTGTTCGTCACGAACACACAGACCAGGCAGTTCGGCCCCGGCCACAACTCGTTCACCGTCGCCGAGGACGGCGAGACCGACGTGCTCGTCTACCACGCCCGCGACTACCGGGACATCGTCGGCGACCCGCTGTACGACCCGAACCGGCACGCGCGGGTGCAGCGGCTGTACTGGCACCGCGACGGCACCCCGTTGTTCGGGGTACCGGTCGGCGCCGGCGGCCCGATCGTGCGGCTGTCCCCGACCGACGCGCCGCGGGCGTTCGTCCGGCACTCGGACTCCGTCCTCCGCGTCGACGAGGACGTCCGCGAACTCGCCGACTCGCAGTTCCGCTTCGTTGCCGGCCTTGCGGGGCCGGGCACCGAGTCCATCCAGTCGGTGAACTTCCCGGACCGGTACGTGCGGGTCGTCGGCCAGACGGTCCGCCTCGATCCCGCCGCCGACGCCGGTGCCGACGCGGCCGCGGCCAGCTTCCGCCGGATCCCGTCGGGGCGGGCAGTGGCCCTGCAACTGGCCGAGGACACCGGCCGGTTCCTGCGCCACGACCGCGGCCGGCTGACGGTGGGCCGGCGGGCGGCGTTCCTGCTGAGCTGACGCGAGGCGATTCCTACCGCACCGGGTGACGCCGTTCGCCCGGTGCCCAGTACCGCGGCAGCGGAACCGTCCCCCAGTCCACATCGGACCCGAGGTAGAAGCCCGGGTACGACGGCTGGTTGTAGACGGTCTGCTGGCGGGCCACCTCGACCCGGTACTGCGGGTCGTGCATCAGCGTGTACAGCTTCCGGTCGGTCACCTCGGTGCTGAGGTAGACCCGGATCGCGCCGCTGTCGGCGGTGCGCATGAGCAACTCCTCGCGCCAGTCGCCGAATATGTCCGCGACGAGCCCCGGATTTCCCTTGGTGCCGTTGTTGCTCCGGGTCCCGTCGAGAGTCAGCAGCCGGCCACGCTTCCAGTCGTCGAGTGTCGGGGTGACCTCGAGCGCACCGTTGACGATCTGCGTGGTCATGTCGGCCGCCCACCGGACGCTCATGTTCGTGCCCGGGATCGTGTCGCCGAGGCGCTGGCCGTTCGCCGTCCACAGACCCATCCCGGTGGTCGCCCACGCCTCCATGCCCGGGTGCTCCGGCAGGACGTCGCCGATCATGCCGCGGCCGGTGTCCGCGCCGGAGTACGTGCCGAACAGGACCTGGCCGGTGCGCGCGTCGCGCATGGCGTGCCCGTACGGCGCGAACGTCGCGCCCTCGTGCACCATGTAGATCTCCAGGCCGGGACGGGCCGGATCGATGTCCGTCACGTGCATCGCGTCGCCGTGGCCGACCCGGGCCAGCACGCCCGGCGTGGCGCTCTGCGGCGGCATCAGCCCGAACGAGCTGTACAGCAGGCCGCCGTCGTCGTCGATCGTCGCCCCGCCATAGATGATCTCCTGCCGTCCGTCGGCGTCGACGTCGGCGACGCTGAGCGAGTGTGCGCCCTGCGTAGTGATCTTTCCGAAGACCGGGTGGGTACCGTCCCGGCCGTGCGGGCTGTCGTTGAACGGGTTCGTCATCGGTGTCCAGCCACTGTCGACGAACCACCGCTTCGTCAGCCGCCGCCCGTTCCAGGTGTACGCGGCGAGCGTGGTTCGCGTGTAGTAGCCGCGGGCGAAGATGGCCGCGGGCCGCCGTCCGTCGAGGTACGCCACGCCGGACAGGAACCGGTCGACCCGGTTGGCCGGCTCGATGCGGGGCATCGCGTAGTCGCCCCACATGAGCCCGTCGTCGTGACGGCCCGGCTCGTACCGGACGGTCTCCATCTCCCGTCCGGTGGCACCGGCGAACACGGTCAGGTACTCCGGACCGTCCACGATGAACCCGGCGAAGTTTCGCAACTGGTTGCGGGCGCTGCGGGACGGGGCGTACACGTCGATGAAGTGGTCGGCGAGCGCGCGAGCGTCCACATCGGACAGCGGGTAGGCGTACCGCGGCTCGATGCCGAACGCCTGCTCCAGGGTGGCGGGCCAGCGACCGGCCACCACCTCCGGGTGGGCGTGCCAGCCCCGGAACATCTCGACGACATGTTCGTAGTAGCCCGCGGCGGACAGCCGGTAGTCGTCCGTGTGCCGGACGCCGGCCCGCACGTCCTCGCGCGGCAGCGTGATGTACCGCTCGGAGACCACCGACCCGTCCCGGCCGTAGCGCAGCACCCTGGTGCCGG